>Ga0123328_1005118_pt1 | contig 10405 bp, 6 predicted proteins | sample BioC12SIPDNA_2_FD_89702 | JGI IMG/M metagenome (GOLD analysis project Ga0123328, IMG submission 89702) | Anaerobic biogas reactor microbial communites from Washington, USA - Biogas_R1_A C12 SIP DNA | ecosystem: Engineered > Bioreactor > Anaerobic > Unclassified | place: Washington, USA...
ATCTATGTTCCTGCTGATTTTGATACAAAATGAAGAAGCCCTCTCCGGCACGAATAGGCCGAAAAGGGCTTGAAATATAAGGATTTTGGGCTAGACGATCACATCGGAAAATGGCTGGTGTTACTTTTCAATACGTGAACGTGCCGTTAGCCTGTGTAGCTACTTACCCCCCAAGGGAGCCTTGAGAGCCAAAATTAAATAGTATGGCAAAATTGAAAGGTTCTCATTATTTGTATATTTTAGATCAAAGCCTCCTCCCTCAAGCCTGGTGTAGCGTTCAGGTCACACATTAACAATGGGCGGGCTCGGCGCTTGCGTACAGTCAGCCAATATACTCAGCCCCTATTGCATCAAGGGGCACGAAACTGAGCCCATTAGCCTGATATACGCAAAAAACTATTTGTTGTACTGTGTCCCGGAGAACCTTTATCATGCTAAACCTGCCAATGACGCTTAGGCGCGTTGCGGCATTGCTCTGCGGTAGGCACATCGGTTTTTTCGGTTCATCAGGCAAAAGTAGCCTACCAACAAAAATTGCTTGATAATGCAACATCATACAATATGCAACAAAGGCTCCTCACGAAAAAAGAGCCTTTGTTGATGGGCTGAAAGCCGCGTTAAAGCTACTCTTTAGTTAAGATGATTTTTTCTCACCCGCCAAAGGGCGCGCCGCATTCGGGGCAGAATCTGTGCGGAGTCTGTGTCTGTGGCTGATGGCCGCAGCTTGCGCAACGTGCGGGGCCTTCCGGCTTTTTGGTGCCACATTCTATGCAGAACTTGCCGGAATTGGTGGCGCCACAGGCGCATGCCCAAGTGTCAGTATTAGAAATGCTCGGGGGGGCTTGCTGAGCAGCGGGCGCACCGCCTGCAACAGATTTCAATGCGCGCCGCAATTCATCCGCCTGTCGCTCCAACTCCCGGTAGGCGTCGGTATAGGGGCTGTCGGGCCTTTCGTCGCTCAGTTCAAAAGTGATTTCGTCAAAATAGGGGGAGTTGATGGGGATGGTGATGTCGAACCGATACTCACACTCATACCGGGGCGGGTCGTAGCTGACTTTTTTGCCCTCGGCGTTTTCCTGATACAGTTCCGTCTTGTCTTCTTTCACCTCCAGCTGGCATTCAATTACCTGGCTGAGGGGTACAATGTCGGGATTGCCGTCGCGCCAGTCCTTCTGGCGGGTTACCAAGAAGCGCTGACTGTTTTCGTCCAGATACACCTTGGTGGTGTTGCCTAAAATGCGGGTGGGAGTGAAAGCCTCCACTTGCTTTTTGTTCTCTTCCCGGTAGTTTAAATGTTGGCGAATCTCCTCCACCGAGGATTGCCGCCTGTCCGTCACAAAAGGGGAAAGTAGCCGGGCGCAATCTTTGCATAGGTTGCCGTCGGCCAGCTTGCGATTGCCCAGTAGCCCGATTTTTCCGTTACAGATATTGCAAAATTTCTTGTCAAACAGTCCCATGGAGAACCCTCCTTGTGCTAATTGTCCTGCCTGAATTTTCGCATATCTTTTGGGGAATGTAAAGGGGACGGCGCGTAAGGCATAGCTAGGCATTAGCACAGCTGGTAGCGCGCTACATTCGCATTGTAGAGGTCAGCGGTTCGAATCCGCTATGCTCCACCAAAAATCCCTTGAGAAATCAAGGGGTTTTTCATTGCTTTCAATGAAGTAGAAATGACGGCACAACGCAGGTACGAGTTAACAGACGAGTAGTGGGAGCGGATCAAGGGATATTTTCCGGAACGTGAAGCCGGTCAAAAAGGACGACCGAGGAATGAAGACCGGCCCATCCTCAACGGGATACTATGGATTGTTCGAAGCGGAGCCGCATGGAGGGACCTGCCGGAGCGATACGGAGCTTGGAGCACTGTGTACAGCCGCTTTGTTCAATGGCAGGAAGAAGGACTGTTCGATACGATATTGAAAGAGTTGAGCGAAGAAGCTGACTTCCAGGACATGAGTATAGACAGCAGCACCGTAAAGGCCCATCAGGCCAGTGCCGGTGCAAAAAAGGGGCTGTAGACAGCGAATGCAACCAGCATATTGGCCTGAGCCGAGGCGGCAAAACCACAAAAATCCACGCGATTGTCGACGCTTTAGGCAACCCGATTCACATACATCTGTCAGCTGGAAATCTTCATGATTCAACTGAAGCGCAAGCAGCCCTGTCTGAAGTTCCTCTGGATAGAGGATTTGTACTGGCAGATAAGGCTTATGGCACTACTGACATTCGTGCATTCATTGAGAATGCAGGTGGCAATTATTGCATTCCGCCGAAGTCTAATGCTGTGAATACTTGGGACTGCGATTGGTACCTGTACAAAGAGCGCCATTTGGTAGAGTGCTTCTTTCAGAAACTCAAGATGTTCCGCAGAATCGCTACCCGTTATGAGAAACTTGCCAAACGTTTCCTTGCCATTTCTTCCAGCTCCTTCGATTTATTGATTATATCTCAACTAACTCTGAAACTGGCACAAGGATCGGGGGGCAGGTCAAAGTTGCGAACTTGATTTGACAGTACCAGAACTGCTCAACCCCCATTACCTGACCCGGCCGGTAGGAGAGGACAGCGACGCGCTGTGGGAGGAGGTCAGCCATTACATAGAGCAGCAGTATGCGGCAGAGGAACTTGAGCATGTTTTCCTGTCAGGCGACTGCGCTTCCTGGATACGCAAGGGAGAGGAGTGGCTGTACCCCTGCATTCCTGTCCTGGATCGCTTCCATACCATGAAGACGCTCAGAAGCCTCTGTGCCGGACGGCCCGGTCAAATCGCCGACTTTCTGCACCATGTGCGCATGGACGAACAAAAGGAGGCCGCGGCGATGTGCCGGACAATTCTCAGGCAGACGGCACCAGAGAAGCGCAAACGGAAGCACCAACTGGCGAAATACCTGCTCAGCAACTGGGTACGGATTCGTAACCAGCGCCACCCCGGCGCATGCGGCTGCAGTGCGGAAGGGCATGTCAGCCATGTCCTGTCCGCCCGTCTGAGCAGCAGGCCCCTTGGGTGGTCGCAAGGAAATCTGGAGAACATGGCGCAGCTGCGCGTGATGAAAGCGAATGGCCAACTCATTGATTACACACAACTGCGAGCGCAGGGCGCAAAGGCGGGGGAGGCAGGGCCGCCATGCCATGCAAAAGCGCTGACAGGCACTGCCAGATTCAAAAAGGAGATGAAGAAAGCCTCGGGAACCAGACTGAAGAGCGCCTGCGCAAGCATACCGGCACTCACCACCGAAAAAACAAGCACACTGTACCAAGCTTTGCATGGCCTTCTGGCTCATTCTGTCGCTTGACCACCTACAACATCTTGACACTATCCGAACGAAAGAAACACTTGACAAGGGAAGCGTCGGAGGGTAAGATTCCCCCGTTCATGGGGCAAGGGTGCTGATGAATCATCGGCAGTACCAGCCCCTTTTCAATTGACGAGGAGAGCATATGGGAAAAATGACGAGGGAAGACATCCTGACCAGGGTCCGTGACGAAGACATCCACTTCATCCGCCTGCAGTTCACCGACATCTTCGGCCAGCTGAAGAACGTCGCCATCACTGCGTCACAGATTGAAAAGGCGCTGGACAACCAGGTCACCATCGACGGCAGCTCCATCGAAGGCTTCCTGCGCATCGAGGAGTCGGACATGCGCCTGTTCCCGGATCTGGACACCTTCACGGTGCTGCCCTGGCGGCCGGAGGACGGCCGGGTCGCCCGCCTGATCTGCGACGTGCACACCCCCAACGGAAAACCCTTTGAGGGGGACCCGCGCCGGGTACTCAAGCGCGCGATGAAGAAGGCGGAGGACAAGGGCTATACCTTCATGGTGGGCCCTGAGTGCGAGTTCTTCCTGTTCCAGACGGATGAGAAGGGCGATCCCTCCACGGTCACGGGGGACGAGGCGAGTTATTTTGACCTGGGCCCGATGGACCACGGCGAGGACGTGCGCCGGGACATCTGCCTGGCGCTGGAGAAGATGGGTTTTGAGATCGAGGCCTCCCACCACGAGGTGGCGCCGGGACAGCACGAGATCGACTTCAAGTACGCCGACGCGCTGAAGACCGCCGACAACATCATCAGCTTCCGGCTGGCGGTCAAGCTCATGGCCAGGCAGAACGGGCTGCACGCGACGTTCATGCCCAAGCCCATCTTCGGCATCAGCGGTTCCGGGATGCACACGAACATGTCCCTGTTCAAGGACGGACGGAACATCTTCTTTGACGAGAAGGACGTCAAGGGGCTCTCAAAGGAGGCCTACAGCTTCATCGGCGGCCTCCTGGAACACGTCCGGGGGATGACCGCGGTGGCAAACCCGCTGGTCAACTCCTACAAGCGCCTGGTGCCGGGCTATGAGGCTCCCTGCTACCTGGCCTGGTCCTCCTCCAACCGCAGCGTGCTCATCCGCATCCCCGCCGGGCGGGGCAGCAGCACCCGGCTGGAACTGCGCAGCCCGGATCCCTCCTGCAACCCCTACCTGACGCTTTCGCTGTGCCTGACGGCCGGCCTGGACGGCATCGAAAGGGGCCTGGAACCTCCCAGGGAGACGCCCGAGAACATCTTCGCCATGAGCGCCTCCCAGCGGGAAGCCAAAGGCATCCTGAGCCTGCCGGGCTCGCTGAAAGAAGCCCTTGACACGCTCAGGGGAGATAAGCTTATGATGGATGCGCTGGGGGTCTCCGTGGCCGAGCATTATCTGCAGGGCAAGGAGAAGGAATGGGATGAGTACCGCACCCGCGTCACCGACTGGGAAGTCAGGAAGTATCTTGGCATGTACTGATTCGTGAAGCAGCGCTTCTACTGAACGAATGAGTAAACGCACCGATGGGACGAGGACTGTTCATGGCTCCGTTCAGCCGAAAGAATGAGGCATCGTCGCAGTCTGCGCCAAACTGTTCAAGGCCTTGCGTCTTCGTCTTAAGCCGTTGAAAGCCTGCTTTCAATGGAGAGGAACCGCACCGGAGCGGTATGCCCGGGCAGCCTGCTGCCCGGGATGAGAGCGGAGGATGCGGTGACGAAGACCGCGGGAGGGGTTGATGCTGAGCGTTCATCTGGCCTTCATCAATGAGCAGACACGCCGGACCCTCTCCCGCGTTCTCCTGTCCGCCGGGATGCCCCTGGGTGAAATGCACGGCGCCGGCGCGCCCGTGATCCGCGCGGTCCGGCAGCGGGGAGGCGGCCTGGTGCTGTGCGGGGAACGGCTCAGCGACATGACCGCATTTCACCTGCATCACGCGCTGGGCGAGGAAGCGCTGGTCGTGGTACTGGGCAAGGAAAACGCGGACCTGTCCGGGGACGGGGGGCTGGTCCGCCTGGCGCTGCCCCTCTCCCCCGTGGAACTGGCCGCCAGGCTGCGCACCCTGCTGCAGGGCGAGGAGGCCCGACAGCGCGCCCGAAGAGGAACAAGGACCCCGGGGGAGCAGGAACTGATCCAAAAAGCCAAGGACCGTCTGTCTTCCCGCCTGGGGATCAATGAAAACACGGCGCACCGCCTGCTGCAGCAGATGAGCATGCGGGAGGGGCTTCGCATGGCCTGCGCGGCGCAGAAAATACTGGACGCAGGAGAGAGAAACTGATGGGCAGCAAGTTTATCTTCGTCACCGGCGGCGTAGTCTCCTCCCTGGGCAAGGGCATCACGGCGGCATCGCTGGGCAGGCTGCTCAAGAGCAGGGGCCTGAAGGTGACGATGCAGAAGCTGGACCCCTATTTCAACGTCGACCCCGGCACCATGAACCCTTACCAGCACGGGGAGGTGTTCGTCACCGATGACGGCGCGGAGTGCGATCTGGACCTGGGGCATTACGAGCGCTTCATCGACGAGAACCTCACCCGCCGCGCCAATGTCACCAGCGGGCGGGTGTACAAGGCCGTCATCGACCGGGAACGGCGGGGCGGATATCTGGGCGCGACGGTGCAGATCATCCCCCACATCACCAATGAGATCAAGGCGAACATCCTTGCAATGGCTGAAGGCGCGGATAAGCCCGACGTGGTCATCATCGAGGCGGGCGGCACTGTCGGGGACATCGAAGGGCTGCCTTTCCTGGAAGCCATCCGGCAGCTGAGGCACGAGCTGGGGCGGGGGGACACCCTGCTCATCCACGTCACCCTGGTGCCCTACCTGAAAAAGGCGGGCGAGATCAAGACGAAGCCCACCCAGCACTCCGTGAAGGAGCTTGGCAGCCTGGGCCTGCAGCCGGACATCCTGCTCTGCCGCAGCGAACTGCCCCTCTCCCCTGAGGTGCGGGAAAAGATCGGCATGTTCTGCAGCATGCCCCCGGGCACGGTGTTCCAGAACCTGGACGCGGACACGCTCTATGAAATTCCCCTGATGCTGCATCGTGAGGGGCTTGACGACAAGGTCTGCGAACTGCTGGGCATCAGCGGCCTTCCCTGCGACCTGGCAAACTGGGAAAAAACGGTCCGGGCGGACAAAGGCTGCAGGAAAAGCCTGCGCATCGCCCTGGTGGGAAAATACGTCGCCCTGCCGGACGCTTACCTGAGCGTGGCGGAGGCCCTGCGCCACGCGGGCATCGCCTCGGGGAGGCATATCGACATTCAGTGGGTGAAGGCTGAGGAGCTTGGCGGGGACAACGTGGCGGAGGTCCTCTCAGGCGCTTCGGGCATCCTGGTGCCGGGCGGCTTCGGCACCAGGGGGCTGGAAGGGAAGATGGCCGCCATCCGCTTTGCGCGGGAGAACGGCGTGCCCTTCCTGGGCCTCTGCCTGGGGATGCAGATGGCCGTCGTCGAGTTTGCCCGGCACGTGCTGGGGCTTCACCTGGCCGATACGGCCGAGGTCGATCCGGAAACGCCGGACGCCGTCATCCACCTCATGCCGGACCAGGACCTGGACAGCCTGGGCGGCACCATGCGCCTGGGCGCCTATGACTGCCGGCTTCGGGAGGGGTCCATTTCAGCGCGGGCCTACGGCGAAGGACTGATCCACGAACGCCACCGGCACCGCTATGAGTTCAACAACGCCTACACCCGGGCCTTTGAGGAGCACGGACTGCGGGTCTCAGGCCGCAACCCGCAGCGGGACCTGGTGGAGATCGTTGAATTGGACGGACATCCCTTCTTCCTGGCCGTCCAGTTCCATCCGGAGTTCAAGAGCCGCCCGGACCGGCCCCACCCCCTCTTCCGCGCCTTTGTGGAAGCGGCGAAAGACCATCAGAAAAACGGCCGGCAGGTTTCCCCGGCTGACCCGAATGGTGTATGATGGTCCAGGTCAGCCGGGGCATCGCCCCCGACCCGAACAGAACAGGCCTACGCCGAATGAAAGAGGCAATCCGTCTTCGTCTCAAGCCATTGAAAGCCTGCTTTCAATGGAGAGGAACCGCACCGGAGTGCTAATCCCGGGCTGCTTGCTGCCCGGGATGTGAGCGCAGGATGCGGTGACGACAAAGCGTTTATGATTGAGTTAGTATGAACAAGACGGCAAAGGAGCGGACAACCATGTGCGGCATCATCGGATACACCGGGCCCCGCCAGGCGGCGCCCATCCTGCTGGACGCGCTGAAGAAGCTGGAATACAGGGGCTATGATTCCGCCGGCATGGCGGTCATCTCCCATGACGCCATCCAGGTGCGCAAGATGCGGGGGCGGCTGCAGCTGCTGGCCAACATGACCAGGGACGGGCGCGACCTGACGGGCACCGTGGGCATCGGGCACACCCGCTGGGCAACGCACGGGGAGCCGTCGTACTACAACTCCCATCCGCACCTGTCCAACAGCGGGCGCTTCGCCGTGGTGCACAACGGCATCATCGAGAACTACCGCCCGCTCAAGGACATGCTGATCCAGAAAGGCTACACCTTCCTCTCCGCCACCGACACGGAGGTCATCAGCAACCTGATGGAATACTGCGACCAGGGCGACCTGGCCAGGACCCTGATGGCGGCCGTGAAGCACCTGCAGGGCTCCTACGCGCTGGGGGTGCTCAGCGCGGACGAGCCGGACCATATCGCCGCCGTGCGGCAGGACAGCCCGCTGATCGTCGGGCGCGGGGAGGGGGAGAACTTCATCGTTTCCGACATCCCGGCCATCCTCAACCTCACCCGGGACGTCTGCCTGATGAAGGACGGGGAGGTCGCCCTGCTGGACCCGAAGGGGATCACCTTCTACAACGAATACGGTGAAATCTTTGAAAAAGAATCCTTCCACGTGGACTGGGACGTGTCCGCCGCCGAAAAGGGCGGGTACGAGCACTTCATGATGAAGGAGATGATGGAGCAGCCCACCGCCCTGAAGGAGACCATCCGCCCGCGCATCAAGGATGGGCGCTTCGTCCTGGACGGCCTGCAGCTGGACCCGGAATGGGTGAAGTCCCTGAGCATGGTGCACATCGTCGCCTGCGGCTCGGCCTACCACGCCGGGCGCCTGGGCAAGAACCTGCTGGAGGGCCGGCTGGGGATCCCCGTGGACGTGGACATCGCCTCGGAGTTCCGCTACCGCCATCCCATCCTGAGGCCCGATCACCTGGTGGTCATCATCAGCCAGTCCGGCGAGACCGCGGACAGCATCGCGGCCCTGCGGGAGGCCAAGGGCAAGGGAGTGAAGACCCTGGCGATCGTCAATGTGGTCGGCTCCACCATCGCGCGGGAGGCCGACTACACCCTCTACACCTGGGCCGGCCCTGAGATCGCGGTGGCGACGACCAAGGGCTACACCACCCAGGTCGCGGCCCTGGCGCTGCTGACCTGCTGCCTGGCGCAGGAGCGGGGCCAGATGAGCGGGGAGGAGCTTCAGCAGATGGAGGCCCTCCTGCTGAGTCTCCCGGACGCGGCGGAGGAGGTGCTTTCCGACCATAAGGAGGTGCAGCACCTGGCGTCCCTGTTCTTCAACCACAAGGACATCTTCTTCATCGGCCGGGGCATCGACTATTCCCTGTCCCTGGAGGGGTCGCTGAAGCTCAAGGAGATCTCCTACATCCACTCGGAGGCTCAGCCGGCGGGGGAACTGAAGCACGGCGCCATCTCCCTCATCCAGCCGGGCACCCTGGTCATTGCCCTGGCGACGGGCAAGCGGCTGCGGGACAAGACCATCAGCAACATCCAGGAGGTCCGGGCCCGCGGCGCGGTGGTGCTGGCCCTGTGCCTGGAGCACGATGAGGAGATCGAAAGCGTCGCGGACCACGTCCTGCGGGTGCCCTTCCTGTGCGAGGAACTCCAGCCTATCCTTGCCATCCTGCCGCTGCAGCTGTTCGCCTACTACGTGGCCGCCCTCAACGGCAACGACGTGGACAAGCCGAGGAATCTGGCAAAATCTGTAACTGTTGAATAGCGACAAAGTGTCTGCGGATATTTTGTCGTTTGGAAAGAACGGGCATTTTCACTCGGTAGCTTTGCTCCCGGTCAATAAAGATGCAAGGAATGAATTGCTCCGCAATTCTCCCCGCCCGCTCGGCAAAGCCGAGCGATACAAAAACATAGAGATACGTCCCATTTGTTCCTTTGATTCTGTCAACAACGATAACATAGAGATACGTCCCCTGTGTTCTGTCCCTATGTTCTCTCCTTTCTGACTATAATGTTTGTGCCCATCCAGCAAGCATTTCAACAAATCGATACATTCCATTAGCAGCTTGCTGTGGTGCACCTTGACAACTCATGTTGATATCCACCCAGCTATCATAAACGCTTGAAAAATAGGAACTCCAGATTCCCCAAGAATCCGATTTATTGCCAATCAAATAGGTAAACTCCACACAGCGATATAGACCATTTACTAATTGCTGAGGAGCACCAGAAGCAGATTTATCGTTAGATTTCCAAGAATCGATTACATTAGAAATCATATCAGAATCAACACCTTTTTCATAAGCGATGATAGTCAACATGTCCACCATTCGATATGCACCATTTACTTCTTGATGTACCGCGCTCGAGGCACTTTTGTTGTTGGTATCCATGTCATCTAGAACCTGAAGTATGAATTCGCGATACTTCCCTGATGTGTCCAGTTCTAGTCCGATTACAGCAAGGATTTCGACGTTACGATACAGTCCATTTGCCGTTTGCTGTGGCGCACCGCTGAGACTTTTATTATTGGCGTTCAATGTGTCAATAGAACTGCTTATTACATCTGAATAGACACCCGACGAATCGAGTCGATATGCCATTAATGAAAGCATTTCAACAGCACGATATGCACCATTAGCGGTTTGCTGTGGTGCACCAGATACGCTCTTGTTGTTTTCATTCATGGAATCGAGAATTGATGAGATCAGTTCAGTATAACCAGAAGCAGCAAGAACAGGGAAACATGTTACCAGCATTGCAATGATTAACAAAAAGGCCAAGATAGAGTACACTGAAGTTCGCAACTTTGCCCAGGGTGAGGAGGAATGGGCAAGCCACCGGGACTCCGCTACAATGGATGTTGCATAGACATTCACAAGGAGGAGAACCCCAATG
>Ga0123328_1005122_pt1 | contig 10393 bp, 6 predicted proteins | sample BioC12SIPDNA_2_FD_89702 | JGI IMG/M metagenome (GOLD analysis project Ga0123328, IMG submission 89702) | Anaerobic biogas reactor microbial communites from Washington, USA - Biogas_R1_A C12 SIP DNA | ecosystem: Engineered > Bioreactor > Anaerobic > Unclassified | place: Washington, USA...
ATGTACAACGGCACCGGCCGCACCCACTCGTGCGGGTACGGCTCGTGCCGCCGCGTCTCCAGCACCGCCACCGGGCGGTGCCCGATGTAGTCGTTCAGCCGCGCCAGCGCCCCCGGCACAATCCGCGCGGACTCGTCCCACGGCGCCCCCTGCTGCAGGATCGCTTCACACGCGCGCCCCACAAAGAACGCCCCGAACAACGCCTCCTCCGCCTGGTGGAACAGCAGATCCGTGTGGAACTCGCGATAGGCCGGCAGCAACCCGCCCCCCAGCAACCGCAGCACCGCATGCGCCTGCCCCGCGTCCGCAAACGTCGCCGAGCGCCCCGACAACCGCGGCAGCTCCTCCTCGAGCCGTTCGAGTGCCAACCGCCAGGCTGGGCCGTCTCCCGAGCAGTGAGCAAACAACACATTGAGATTCGCCAGAAACTGCGGATCGGACGCACCCGATGAGAAATTCAGATAGCCCAGGATGTGGTCGATCAACTCCCGATCCATCGGCTCGAGTTCTCGACTTGCCATCACACGGACTCCAAGCGATCCACACGACCGAACACGGCCTGACCCACAGAGAGAGGGGGGGCCAAGCGCCACTCCAGCCAGACTGTCCCTCATGGTATTGGTCGATGCGGAAGTGGTCTAGCGGTTGCAGCGTGCGGGGCGACCGATCCCGGAGGGGGGGGAATTCGGCCAGCCGGCGTGATCCACCCGGTTTTCCAGGTGTACGGCAGCACAACTCGAATTATGATAGAAGCACATGGAACGATCGGCGCGGTGCCGCAACCGGTGCTGCGCGCGCTCGGGCTGCCATTTCTTGGCGGGCCCCCTTGGGGTCCGCCCGGTCTTGAGGTGTCGCCGCTCGTCACAAGAGAACAGCACTATGATTCGCCGCGTCGTTGTTGTGGCTCTGTTGTCATTCACCTGTCTGGCCTGGACTCCTCTTCTGGCGGCAGAATCTGACCGCGGTGGACTGATTTCGCAGTCGGTCGCACAGCAGCATGGACTGGAACGTGCGTGGTTTACGCAGGCCAGCGTGCTTCCCCAGCGGGGTGAAGTGGCGAACCTGCGACTGCACGTCAACCTGAACAAGGCGCAGACGATCTTCCGCGTGACCGATCAGCACGGGCGGAACACCGTTTTCTCGGAACGGCATCTGGACAACTTCGGCCAGGCGCTGGGAGTGGCAGGTGCGGAGAAGGCGGCCGCCGAAAAGGTCCGGCTGCTCGGCCTGGAAGGCATCCAGGCATCGGTCGATCAGCAGGTGGTGCCGGACGCCACGCTCTACATGTCGAGCAGCAGCGGCATGGTGCAGGCGCTGGACGCCGAGACGGGCCGCCTGCTGTGGTCGACCCAGGTGGGACGGCCCGACTACGTGACGACGGAGATGGCAACCACGGACGACCTGGTAGCCCTGGTCAACGGCCAGCACATTTACGTGTTGCAGGCAGCGGATGGCGCGTTGGCAAACGAACGGCGAGTTGCTGGCGGAGCGCCGGCAGCCGGACCGGCGATGGTGGGCACGCGGCTGTTCGTTCCCACGCTTAGCGGCCAACTGCACGCGTATCGCTTTGGCCCCGACGATCCGGGTTGGCCGGAGGTCTATCCGGCGCGAGGCTCGGTCCGCTTCGCACCAACCGCGATCGGCAATCATGTGATGTGGGCCACCAATGCCGGTGTCGTCACGTCCATCATCCCCGGCAAACCGGGCGTCAGGTATCGACTGCAGTTCGATACGGCCATTGCCGGACCACTCGTGTATGCACCTCCAACGCACATGCTGACGGTCACCGATACCGGGTTCCTGTACTGCTTCGACGTCCTGACAAGCGGCCTCGTGTGGCGCTTTTCCAGCGGGGATGCGACGGCCGAACCAGCCTCCGTGGTGCGGGACACCGTCTACCTGGTGAGCCGCCATGCGGGCATGCGTGCGGTGGACGCCGCGACCGGTCAAGAGAAGTGGTGGGCACGCGGCGTCCGACATTTCGTGGCCGCCACCAAGGACCGAGTCTACGCCACGTCCGGCAACAATGTGATGATGGTGATCAACGGCAGCACCGGCAAGACGCTGTCCCAATTCCCGATGCCCCCCACCAACCGCCTGTTCGTCAACAACCAGACCGATCGTATTTACGTCAGCACCGAGTCGGGGCTCATCCAGTGTCTCCGTGAACGCGATGCCTACTGGCCCACCGTGCACGTCACCGGAGCCGAGATGGCGGCCGCCGAAGCGGCGGCCGAAGCGGCCACTCGGCCAGGCGCAAAGCAGCCAGAAGCAGCGGAACCGCAGCCGGAGGACGCACAGCCGTTCGATCCGTTCCGGCGCGAAACGGACGACGCCGATCCGTTTGCCAAGCCTGCGGCAACTGGCCAGCCACCCGCCGCCGCACCGGCCAGGAACCCGTTCGAGGACGACGATGAGTCGGATCAGGCTGCACCGCCGGACGAGGCAGACGACGCGGGGGACGCAGATGACTGGACCGAGGCGGACGACGAGGAGGATGCGGATAGCTGGACCGATGCGGACGACGAGGAGGACGCGGACGACGAGGCCTATGCGGACGAGGCGGACGAGGCGGACGACGAGGGACCGTGACGAGGCGGGGGGCACACAATTCGCCGTAAACTCGCCGCACTCGGGTTGACCATGATGCCGCGCCCTCGTAAACCATGGTTGTTTGTCTAATCCGCACGAACCACGAAGGGACGGAAGCAGCACCATGGAGTCACCGGCCGTTGCGCGCGCGTTGATCAGTGTCAGTGACAAAGTCGGACTCGTCGATTTCGCCCGCGCGCTGGCCCAGGCCGGTGTCGCGATCTACAGCACCGGGGGCACCGCACAGTGCCTGCAGGAGGCCGGTCTTACGGTCCAGGAAGTTTCGTCCTACACCGGGTTCCCCGAGATGCTGGACGGACGCCTCAAGACGCTGCACCCCAAAATCTTCGGCGGAATCCTGGCGCGGCGCGATCGGACCGACGATATGGCGTCCCTCGCCGAACACGGCATCGTCCCGTTCGAACTGGTCGTAGTGAATCTCTATCCGTTCGAGGCCACCGTGGCCCGGGCCGGCGTGACGCGCGACGAGGCGATCGAACAGATTGACATTGGTGGTCCGAGTCTCGTGCGGGCGGCCGCCAAAAACCACGCCTTCGTGGCGATCGCCACACACCCCGGACAGTACGCAGCGATACAGGAGGAGATTGCCCGGACCGGCACCACCTCACGCGCGCTGCGCCAGCGTCTGGCGGCAGAAGCGTTTGCCCATACGGCGGCCTACGACCGCGCTATTGCCGCCTATTTTGCCAAGCCTGAATCTACCACGACGGAATCTACCACGACGGAATCTGCCACGACGGAATTGAGCACGACGTTCCCGGCGTCCCTGCACCTGTGCCTGGAGCGGAAGGCGCTGTTGCGTTACGGCGAGAACCCCCATCAGGGCGCGGCGCTGTACGCGATACCGCAGGCACCAGGAGCCGATCTGGTGTCGGCCCGCCAACTCAATGGCAAGGAGCTGTCCTACAACAACCTGATGGACCTGGACGCAGCGCTGGCAATCGTCCGCACGCTGCCGGACGCCGCGGCGGTGGTGATCAAGCACACGAACCCCTGTGGGGCGGCCTGTGCACCCACGCTGGCAGAAGCGGCGCGGCACGCCATGGAAGGGGATCCGATCAGCGCCTTCGGCTCCATCCTGGCCTTCAATCAGCCGGTGGATACGGCGACGGCCGAGTATCTGGCAACTCCGGGGCTGTTCGTCGAGGCGATGGTTGCGCCGCACTACGATCCGGCCGCGCTGGAGATCCTGACCACCAGGCCGAAGTGGAAGAGCAACGTCCGGCTGATGGAAGTGGGATCGCTGCGGATGCCGCAGGACGTCCGGCACTACCGCCACATCGACGGCGGCCTGCTGGTGCAGGAGGCCGACCTGCTGGCGGACGAACCGCAACAGTGGCAGGTGGTCACGCAGACGGCCCCCACACCGGCGCAGCTGAGCGAACTCCAGTTCGCCTGGGCCATCGCGAGGCACGTCAAGTCCAATGCCATCGTGTTGAGTCGAAACCGCTGCCTGTGCGGCGCCGGCGCTGGGCAGATGAGCCGCGTGGATTCGGTCGACATTGCCATCCGCAAGGCGGGCGACCGAGCGGCCGGCTGCGTGCTGGCTTCCGATGCCTTCTTCCCGTTTCCCGACTCGATTGACCGGGCGGCGGAAGCGGGTATCGTGGCCGTCATCCAGCCAGGCGGATCGCGCAAGGACCAGGAGGTCATCGACGCCTGCAATGCCCGGCAGTTGTCCATGGTCTTCACCGGCCGCCGGCACTTCAAACACTGACAACGGCCATCTGACGCGCCTCGCCAGACCTCCCGGATCAAACCTTCGTGACCACCATTCTCGACCAGATCGTCGCGGTTAAACGGCAGGAGATCGCCGCGGCCCAGATCCAGCGCACGCAGGTCGACCTGCGTGCCGCGGTGAAGGATGCCCCCCCGGTGCGTGATTTCCTGGCGCAACTGGCGGCCGGCGGACCGATCAAGCTGATCGCGGAAATCAAGAAAGCCAGCCCGTCGAAGGGGGTCATCCGCGAGCAATTCCAGCCGCTGGAGATCGCCCAGACCTACGCCACTCACGGCGCAACGTGCCTGAGCGTGCTGACCGATCGGCAGTTCTTCCAGGGCGGCCTCGACGTGCTGCAAGCGGTCCGCCACCAGGTCCGCCTCCCGGTGCTCCGCAAAGACTTCATTCTCGATCCCTACCAGGCGTGGGAGGCACGTGCCGCCGGCGCCGACGCGGTGCTGCTGATCGCGGAATGTCTGGACGACGACCACTTGACGCGGCTCTACGACACGGTCTGCGAACTTGATATGACGGCTCTGGTGGAACTATACGAGCCGGGCAACCTGGAACGAGTGCTCAGACTGGGCGCTCCCCTGATCGGCATCAACAACCGCGATCTGCGGACGTTCGTGACAGATGTTGGTCACACTATCCGGCTGCGGGCACAGATCCCCTCCGATCGTCTGGTGGTAGCGGAGAGCGGCATTCATACGCGGGCCGATGTGCTGCGGCTGGAACAGGCCGGCATTGCGGCCATGCTGGTGGGGGAACGTTTGATGGCGGCCCCCGACATCGGCTTGGCCGTGCGCACCCTGCTCGGAGCGGAAAAACCCGCGTAGCCACTGCCGGACGCGAACACTATGATAGTGCCGGAGTCAGCTTTTGGCCGGCACCCGTGCCGCGGGGTGGGCACCTGCTTGCGTGCGATCGGGTCCCGGGTGCGCCGGCTCACCACAAGCAACGTGGAGTCGAAGTTATGCCCGGTGTGATTGAGTCGTTGTCCACCATCAACAGCCTGCTGCGCACTGGACTGGCCATCGTCCTGGTCGGCTTGATCGGGGCCGGCGGGTGGTACGGCTATCGCATCCACACCGAGGGGGACCGCGCCCTGAAACAGCGGGACGAGCAGTTGGCCAGTTACCGCAACGAGTTGCTGGCCAAACAGGATCTGCTCGACCAGCAGAAACTGCAGCTGCAGGAACGGGACACCACGATTGCGGAGCAGGAAGTCGCACTGCGCGAGAAGGATGAGCGGATCCAGAAGCTTGACATGTCGTTGCGGCTGCTGAAGGTGAATCACCGGGTCGGCTGGCTCACGGTCCTGGAACAGGATGTCGACCCCGCCACCAACCGGTTATACACGGTGGGCCAGTTTGTCGAAGTCAATGACCAGGGTCAGCCGATCAGTGCACCGAAGGAGTTCCGGGTCAACGGCGACGTCATCTATATCGACAACTGGGTGGTGAAGTTCGACGACAAGTATGTGGAGCACGCGGAGATCGACCGCTCCACTTCGCTGGTGTTGTTCCGGCGCATTTTCGGCGAGGACCAGACGCCCAATGATGGATTCCCCATCGATACCGTCGGGGCCCGCCCCAAGGCCTACGGCAGCGACAATCGAGTGTCGGACTTCGAGAAGCGGATCTGGGATGAGTTCTGGACGATTGCCAACGACGAGGCCAAGGCGAAGGAGCTGGGCATCCGAGCGGCGCACGGCGAGGCCCCTTCGATGAAACTGCAGAAGGGAAAGTCGTACCGCGTGTTGCTGCGGGCATCCGATGGACTCTCCATCACGCCCGACTCAGGCCCGCCGCCCATCCCAGGCGAGCCGCCTGCGTGATGGCGTTCATGATGGCGTTCAGCTGTTCTCGGAACTCGTGGCTTCTTCCTCGCGCAGCAGCTGCAGCAGCTTGGCGCGGAGTTCCTTGACGCGCAGGTCCAGCGGCAGCACGATTCGACGTTCGCCGGTCTGGGCACGCCGGGCCTGATCGGGATTGTTGCGCCGGACCAGCAGAATCGCGGGGAGGTGCCGGGTGTGTTCGGCCCTACCAAACTCGTTGAACGCGTCAACGGCTGCATCCCCCAGTTCGCCGGCCGAGAAGATCACGCAGTCGGCCAGCGGGTCGGCGTCGAGATGATCCTCGAACCGCTGCAGCGCCCGCTGGGGATTGCCGAAGATCAGCACGCGGTAGCCCCGTTTCTTGAGTGCGTTGCGGATGGTATCCTGCATGCTGACGCGGGACTCCACCAGCAGCACCGTCCGTTCGTCCCCCTCGAGTTCCACCGGGGAATCGTTCATGGACGAGACGTCGTCCGGATCGGCCTGCTGCGCCGCGTCCTGGTCCGGCACGAACACCCCCGGATCGCCCGCCTTGAGACGCTTCATGACGTGGTTCAGCTCGTCCAGCATCTCGCCAGGCGTCTGGAACCGCCGCTCCGGCTTGAGATCCATGGCCCGATTGCAGAAGGCAATTACGTAGTTGGGCAGCTCGGGAACCAGTTGCCCGAGCGGGGGCACGTCGCGGAAACGCGCGATGCTCAGCCGCTTGATGCGATCGCGCGTTTCGAACAGCGGCGGCCGTCCGGCCAGCATGTGATACAGGATGGCCCCCGCGAAGTAGATGTCGCTGCGCTTGTCATTCTTCCGCACGCCGGTAACCCGCTCCAGGCCGGCATAGTCGATACTGCGCGGGTTGGGAGCCGCGGCAATCGCCTCCTCGCTCATGTCCGCCGAGATGGCCGCCAGGCCGAAATCGACCAGCTTGGCGCGACCGTGACTGGTGATCAACACGTTGGACAGCTTCATGTCGCGGTGCGTCACCCCCTTGCTCAGGGCATAGTGCAGCCCTGCCAGGATATCGGCCAGCAGGCGCAGGGAGACGTCCAGGTCGAGCTGTTTGCGGACCTTGATAAAATCGCGCAGGTTCTGGCCTTCGACGAAGTCCATCACCATGAACGGGCGGCGGTTTTCGTCCAGCACCTCGTAGACGGGGACGATGTTCGGGTGCCGCAGCGGCATGACCATCCGCGCTTCGCGCAGAAACTGTTCGGTCGTCACCGGATCGTCCGCATATCGCCTGCGCAACACCTTCACGGCCCGGTCGCGTTTGGTGTCGCGGTGCAGCGCCCGATAGACCCGCGCAAAGGTCCCGGCACCGACCATGTAGAGAACCTTGTAGTTCCCGTAGAAGTACCCGTCGCGCTTCCCCTCAACGATCCGATCCACTTGGAAATTCGTCAGGAGTTCGCGCCGGACCATCAGCGCTGTGAACTGCTCGAGCGGCACATCGCGACTGCCAAACTCGCCCCAGATCGACTCCAACTGGTGGGAGTTGATCAGGTCACAGTCGAATGCCCGTTGGGCGAATTTTTCCGCCGTGATTTCGGCCATCGAGATACAGAGCTCCTAGTCATAGTCGAAAAGTGCCTTGGCCAGCAGCGCAACGGATACAGACGTGTCAACGACCTTCATCCTATGCGACCCGGCGGCCAGAAGCAACTTGAAATCGACGGCGAAGCAGGGCCGTACGCTCTATGGCCGACGCTCGGCCTGCCGCAGCACGATGGGCCGCGCAACGATCCGCTTCGACGTGCCGGTCCCGTCCTCTCCAGCCGTCCCGCCCCATCACTCCGCCTGACCGTCATCACCCGAATTCTGACGGTACGCATCGCGCTCCCGACGCGTAGCCTCCAGGTCAAACACCAGGTACTTCATGTCCAGGCGCAGCTGGCTGAGCGCTTCCTGGACCAGCGTCAGGATGCGGCGGCGGCGGCGCGTGCTTTCCACGACTCGATCCCAGACCGGCTCCAAGGCCATGCGATACTGTGGCGGCAGTCCGGCCAGGAGCTGGCCCAGTTCCATCATGTCTTTTGGCAGTTCGTCGGTGTCGGCGGGCGTGAATCGAGGTGCTGTACTCATGAGCCTTGTCTCCTGGAGGTGGTAGATGGGATACACCGGAAACGCACACGGTGTGCCAGATCCTCGCAGGCGCTCGGCAGTTCGCGCAACTCGTTCACTGTCCTCAACTTACGCAAAACCGGCCACGCGCCGCTCCGGGGCCGTGTGGCAATATTACCTCATCATCACCTCATGGTTGCTCTGGCCGCATAACGCAAATCATGTTACAAGCAGCCCTTACGCTCATGCAACACGCTGTGCACGCGATGTTGCCAAAGTGCCACGCGGCACGCCGCCCCCGTGCGCGTGCCGGAGAGCGAGGATCAGCCGTCCCCATCGGATTGAAGTGCCGGGCATGGATGCAGCCACTGCCAGTTCGCCGAACCACCTGCATCCTGTGGGCAGACGCGGTCCTGCAGGCAGACGGGGCCGCGCTCCGGGACGGGGTGCCGACCACCGCCGCACCTGCTGCGCGCTGCCCGCATCGCTCCTCTTGGCCATGCTCCCCGTGGCCATCGTGTGGTGGCCGGCCGGGCCGGTCGCCGCTCAGTTCTACGAATCATTCGAGGGCCCCGAGAAAAGCTGGCGACAGGCGGACCACGACTGCAGCCTGCGTGTGACGCGCCACACGCGGACGTTCGACCAGGCTCAGGCGGGACAGGCGAGCGAGTCGATACAGTTTCACGCAGGTGTGGGGACCTACATCCATCTGGTGCACGACATTCCACCGTCACGCATCATTGAAGAGCTGGGCATCAGTCTCTGGGTGAAGTCGAATCGAACTGGTCTCCAGCTGGCAGCGCGCGTCGTCTTGCCGCGTTCCAAGGATCCGCGCACGGGCAAGCTGGTGACGACGCTCATCCGCGGTAGTTCCTATTCCCAGACAGGCATGTGGCAGAAGCTGAGCATCGATCAGCCCGCGTTGCTCGTATCCCGGCAGATCCCGATGCTGCGGTCTCAGCTCGGCCCGAACGTCAGCGAGCGTGAGGCCTATGTGGATCTGGTCGTCTTGAACGCCTATGGTGGTCCGGGTCAGACGGACCTGTGGCTCGACAATCTGGAACTGGTTGGTCAGGTTTCGACCGACATCTCGACCGATCGCGGCGACGAAGAGCCCGACGCAGCTTCGGTCTCTGACACGGCTGCGGGGCCGGCCGCGCGCAACGCTGACCCGCCGCCAGGTCTTCCGGATACACCGCTGACAAGTGGAGGACGTTCGCAGCTGGTCCGTGCAATTGACCACAACGGCGAGCCGTTCGCGTGGCTCAAGTCGCTCGGCTTCAATGCCGCCCGCGTGGTCGCACCACCGACTGCTGAGCAGTTACAGGAGGCGGCGGACAGCGGCTTGTGGTTGATCGCACCACCTCCGGTGAGCCCGTGGCCGGTGGAGTCCGGCACGGGGCTGGAACCGATCCTGGCGTGGGACGTCGGCGCGTCAATGTCGGCGGAAATGATCGAGTCCACACGACGCCTGGCCACGCAGTTGCGGAGCGTACCGGCCGCAACACGCCGTCCGATCCTGTGCCTGCCGCGGGAGGACATCTGGCAATACAGCCGCATTGCCGATCTGGTGGTGCTCGAACCGCCCGGCCCCCACGGCTCACTGCCCCTGGCCGACCTTGGCGCGTGGTATCTGCAGCGGGCCCATCTGGTGCGCCTGGGCACGCAGTTCTGGGCTTCCATCCGCACGCAAGTGCGGACGGCTGTGGTCGACCAGATCCGGATCCTGGGCGGCGAGGACGCCGCCGCGTGGACTCTGGAGCCGGAACAGATCCGCCTGCTGGCCTACCACGCGATCGCGTACGGTGCCCGCGGGCTGTGGTTCCGATCCGAGTCGCGGCTCGACGCGACCGACCGGCATTCCATCCTGCGCGCCAAGATCCTGCACTGGCTCAACCTCGAACTGGCACTGCTCGAACCGTGGGTGACGACCTGCCAGCATGAAGTCGAGTTGCCGACGGGCGAGGTGGGGGCGCGGGCCAGCGTCCTCAAGACCGACCGGTCGCGTCTGCTGCTGGTCATGCGGCGCACTGCCGACCAGCAATACGTGGCCGGTCTGGCCGACGAGCGTCCGGTGACGGTGGAAGTGCCGGGGGTGCCCGAGACCGACGAGGCCTATCATCTGACGGAGGACGGGTTGCGGCGGTTGCGGCAGGTGCGCG
>Ga0123328_1005137_pt1 | contig 10379 bp, 9 predicted proteins | sample BioC12SIPDNA_2_FD_89702 | JGI IMG/M metagenome (GOLD analysis project Ga0123328, IMG submission 89702) | Anaerobic biogas reactor microbial communites from Washington, USA - Biogas_R1_A C12 SIP DNA | ecosystem: Engineered > Bioreactor > Anaerobic > Unclassified | place: Washington, USA...
ACCTGATCGTTGTCGATATCCCCGGACCGGAGGGCCGGCCGGGCTCCCTCATTTCCGATTTGAAGCTTCCGTCAGGCTCGGTAATTACCCTGATCACCCGGGGAGCCAATGTGGTGGTGCCCAAAGGCCGCACCCGCCTGCAGGGATGGGACCAGGTCACGGTGCTGGCGCATGTTCAGGACGAGGCTCTGATCCGGGAAGCACTGGTCGGGGGGTTTGACGCACCAGCATCATCCGAAACCTCCTAGTGCTGGGTTTCATAAATACTGCGACTATGCTGCAGATCGATCAAGGGCTTGACCGACGAAGGGCATGTGGACCACGAACATGGAGGTTCGATCATACCTTTCGATCCTGCGCCCCCGCTCCGCCTTTAGAGCAATTCACGACTTATCGTAGCGGTCGCCCCCCGTGGCGACCGGCGTATTCCTTGCGAGTTCACCGGCCACCGGGGCGGCGGCCGCTACGCCATTGCGTGAAATGCTTCAGGCAGGCGACCGGCCAATGGAGTAGAATAAACGCCCAAGTGCTTCACATGCGGGACAGTCACCCGTTTCCTGACAGATGGTGGTCTTCCGGTTGGCTTCTGGCCATGCTCCGTGTCGCCCGTATTGTGGTCCCGCATTCTCCGATCCTGCCATGAACAGGTTGACTCGGTCTTGCCATCAGCGAGTTGACTCGGTTCCAGCGTTGGCGAGGCGATTGGGTTTCGCGGATGAGGGGGCAAGTGGTGCCTCAGCGGTTCTTCTTGCGGCGTTTACGTTTGTCTTTGCGGGTCTCGCGGCGTTTGGTGACCGTGCTGCCGCCTTTCATTTTGGGCATTTGTCCGGAGGCCGCCGCCCGGGCGAAGCCGGTGACCGAGCGCATGCGGTCGAGGACCGACATACTGCTCATCGCCTTCATCATCCCTCGCACCTGTGTGAAGCTCTTGATCAGGCCGGACACATCCTTGGGATCCGTGCCGCTGCCTCGGGCGATACGACGGCGGCGAGAGGCCTCGATAATCTCCGGGCGCCGGCGCTCCTTGATGGTCATCGAATGGATGATAGCCTCGTACTTGTCCAGTTCGCCGTCTTGGATCTCCATGCCGTCCAGTTCCGAGCCGAGGCCGGGGATCATCTTCATGATCTGCTTCATGGACCCCATGCTCTTGAGTTTCCGCATCTGCCCGAGGAAATCCTCAAGGTTGAGGCCTTTGGCCATCTTCTTCTGAAGGGCCTCTGCCTCCTGGGCGTCGTACTGCTGCTGGGCCTTCTCGACCAGGGTGACGACGTCGCCCATGCCGAGGATACGCCCGGCGATGCGTTCGGCGTGGAACTCTTCGAGAGCGTCGAGCTTCTCGCCGACGCCGATGAACTTGATCGGCTTGCCGCTGATGGTCTTGGCCGAGAGGGCGGCACCGCCGCGGGTATCGGAATCGAACTTGGTGAGAATGAGGGCATCGAGTTCAAGGCGCTCGTTGAACCTTTGGGCGGTGTTGACCGCGTCCTGGCCGGTCATGGCGTCGATGACGAGGTAAACCTGGGTGGGGTTCACGGCCTTCTCGATCTGGGCGATCTCGGCCATGAGCTCCTCGTCGATGGCCAGTCGGCCGGCGGTATCGACGATGACCACGTCGCGGTCGGCTTTGCGGGCCTCGATGATCCCGTTACGAGCGACCTTGACGGCGTTGAGGTGTCCGCGTTCGGTGTAGACGGGCACACCGACCTGCTGCCCGATGACTTCGAGCTGGTCGATGGCGGCGGGGCGCTTGAGGTCGGCGGCGATGAGCATGGGGCGCTTGCCGCGGGCGGTGACGTATTGGGACAGTTTGCCGCAGGTGGTGGTCTTACCGGAGCCCTGCAGGCCGGCCATGAGGATGATCGTCGGGCCGGGCGTCACGAAGGGGATGCGCGGATCGGCCGGGCCCATCAACTGGACCAACTCGTCGTGCACGATCTTGATCATCACCTGTTCAGGGTGCAGGGTCTCGATCACCTTGGCCCCGAGGGCCTTGGCCATGATCTCGTCGCAGAACTGCTTGACGACCTTGACGTGGACGTCGGCCTCGAGAAGGGCGGTTCGCACCTCGCGCATGGCGTCGGCGACGTTATCTTCAGAGATCCGCCCGCGGCCGCGCAGGCGGTGAAAGACACCCTGGAATCGCTGGCTGAGTGAATCAAACATACCCGGACCTCAATATCAGACCTACGACCGGCCGCGGACACCCCCGTGCCTGCCGTGGCGGTTTCCGCCATGATAAACGGGTCGGGGGCAACGGCCAATACCGCCCGCCGAGAGCCCGCCTCGCTGACTCCGCCCGGTTATCCGCTATGGGTGGGCAACCGTCGGGCAGGTTGGGGAACGAAACTGGGTAATTGCCCGCAGCCAGGCCGCCTGTTGCGGCGATTTTGCCCTCTCCGTGGGGTCGAACGGTTTGGCATGCGTCCTGCTCTACCTTCTTCCGTGCTCGCCGCGAGGTGCGGTGGGCGGGAACGAAACCGGAAAAAAGGAGATCTATCATGACCCGCAAGTTGAGCAAAGTGCTGGCCTACCTGGGAATCAGCGGTATCACCCTCTTCCAGGCCAATGGCTGCGACGCGTTCCTCGAATCCTTCTGGGAAGGATTCCAGATCGGCTTCGACAGCGCCCAGAGTTTCCTGTAATCCCCGGCGACCAGAGCGGGACGCCACCTCCCTGGTGAAAGCAACCCGCGTCGGCACAAGGGGCTCGGCCCGCGAGGGTCGGGCCCCTGTGTTGTTGGAACGCGGGATGCAGGGGGAAAGGTGCAGAAGGGGAAAGGCACAGAGGCACAAAGGTACAACGGCACAAGGGCACTGAGGGAAAAAAGCACAAAGGGGAAGAGACGCGGGGAAGATCAACGGGGACTTTCGTCCCCGGCTCGTCATCCGATCCCTGATCTTCGATCTCCAATCTTGGATCCTCTGTCTTCGATCTCCAATCTTTGATCTTCGATTTCGGATCTCCAATCTCCAATCCTCAATCTTGGATCTACAGATCTTGGATCTACAGTCTTGGATCTGCAATCTCCAATCTTCGATTTCCGATCTCCGTCGGGTCAGTCGATCATGTCCTGGAAGGTCTCCCGGAACTCGGCCCGTTCATCCTCGTCGGCGGGCAGAGCGGCTGCCCGGCCACGGTGGCGGGGCTGAGTGGGACGTGGCTCCGGTGTCTCCACAACTTTGATAATGCCTCCGCGGTGATCGAGGCACTCGAACTGGTACTGGTCCAGCCCCATGTGCCGATCGCTTTCGATGAGGATGCGAACCCCGGCCTGCTCTTCCATCTGATGGAGGACCAACCGCTTGTGATTCAGCAACTGCGACGCGACCGGCGGGGCGACCCGTACGGTGACCCTCTCCACCTGCGCATGGTGGGTGGCCAAACGCAGCAGCCTGATGATCGCCAGCGTCATCGACTCCTGGCTCTTGATCAGGCCCATGCCGTGGCAGTAGGGGCAGTCCTGGTAGATGCTGCGTTTGATGGACGGACGCATCCGTTGCCGGGTCATCTCGATGATCCCGAACTGGCTCATCCGCAGGCATTTGGCCCGTTCCTTGTGCTTCTTGAGAGCCTCGCGCAGGGTGCGTTCGACCTCGCGGTTGTGCTTGTCTGCCCGCATATCGACGAAGTCGCAGAGGATCAACCCGCCCAGGTCGCGGAGCCGCAGTTGCCGCGCGATTTCCTCCGCCGCTTCCATGTTGATCCGGAAGGCGGTCTCTTCGGCGTCGCTGTGTTCGCGGAACCGCCCGCTGTTGACGTCGATGGCCACCATGGCTTCTGTCGAATCGATGACCAGCGATCCGCCCGAGGGTAGTGGGACGTGCCGCGAGTGCAGTTGCTCGATTTCCGCCTCAAGATCGAACTTATGGAACAGCGGTTCCTGCTCCGCCCAGACCTCAACCGGGGTTGAGTGGCGGGGCATCGCGATGTCCAGAAAATCGCGGACCTTCGCCGCGACATAGGGCGAGTCGATGATGATGCGGTTGAATTCGGTTGTGTAAACGTCGCGGATGGTGCGGATGACCAGGTCGGACTCCTGGTACAACTCACAGGGTGTTCGCTCGTCGCGGATACGCTCGGCGACGGTCTTCCACAGACGCTGCAGGTAGGTCAGGTCGCGCTGCAGCTCGCGCTTGGTGCGTTCCAGACCGGCGGTACGCAGGATGAAGCCCATGTCTGTCGGCAGGTTCAGCTCATCGAGGATCCGCCGCATCTTGCGCCGCGTTTCCTCATCCTCAATCCGCCGGGACACCCCCATGCGGTTCATGCCCGGCATCATGACCAGGTAGCGCCCGGGGATGGAGACGTAGGTGGTCAGGGTCGGGCCTTTGGTCCCGATGCCTTCCTTGATGACCTGGACGATGATTTCCTGGCCACGACGCAGGCACTTCTGGATCGGTGGCCGTTCGCGTCGTGGGGTCTTGCGACCGACCTCCTCGGCCTGACGGGCGCCGCCGGGGAAGTACTGCGGCTGAAGATCGCTGATGTGCAGAAACCCGTTGCGCGCCAAGCCGAAGTCGACGAATGCAGCCTGGATACTGGGCTCGACGTTGGTGACCCGGCCCTTGTAGATGTTGCCCACATGGGATTCGGAACTAGCTCGCTCGATGAATAGTTCCTCGAGTCGTCTCTGGTGGACGATGGCGATACGACACTCTTCACCCTCGGCCACGTTGATGAGCATGACCCGTTCGTTCGCCTGGATCGGCGCCGGAGAAGCGAACACGGCCTTGCGTTCGGTGGGCGAATCTTGATCCTGCAACTCGTCCATTTCATCTTCGTCGGTGAGCGGCGCAGGACCTGGGGCGGGGAGAGCTTGCCTGGGTTGCGGCGGTTGGCCTTGGCCGGGCCTGTCACCCTGGGGAGCGGGCGCACCGGCACCCTCGGCGAGCGGCGCTCCGCCGTTCTCTACGCCGTTCTGTTTGTTTCGACGGCCTCGGCGCCGGCCACGGGATCGCTTGCGTCGCGTGCCTCCCTCTTGCTGTACGCCGTTGCCGGCAGGGTGGTCGCCGTTCTGCTCGGGGCGAGCGGCTTGCCCTTGTTGCGGCGGCCTCTGGGGTTGCTGTGGCGCAGCGGGTCGTGGGGGCTGGCCTTGCGGGGCGGGCCGTGGGGGCTGGTGCGATTGGTTCGGCCGCTGAGGTTGCTGCGGCTGTGGTTGATGAGGCCGGCCGGGAGGTGTCGGCCGCTGCTGCGGGGGAGGAACGTGTCTTTGGCCTTGCGGTGTTCCCGAGAAGTCAGCTCTGGGTTGCTGCGGCTCCCTTGGATCGGGGCGTCTCACCTGCGCAGCAGGGGGCGCCGCGGATGGCCTGGCGGTCGGCGTTCGCACGACGGCAGGGGGCTCGGCCGGCTCCTCCGGCTCAGTATCGAGCAGCCCGAACCCAAAGGGCAGGTCGTCCTTCGGGCTGTGCTGGAACCGCGGTGCGCTGGAAGCCGGCTTGGGAGCCTGGACGACCGGGGCAGGCGGCGAAGGTACGCGAGGCGCAGCAGGCGCTGCCGGGCGGGAACCCGCGGACGCATCGGGCTCTACGGATGTGGGCTCGGGCGCCGCCGGTGGCGGTTGCTTGAGATCTGCCTCCGGCCCTGGAACCTCGGCGGTTGCGGGAGCCTCCGTCTGTGCTGCTCGGGATCGCCCCCGACTGCGAGAGGCGCGTCGCCGTCGGGTCTCGCCCTGCTGGGCTGGTTTGTCGCCTTGGGCGTCCGCGGGGGTCTTCTTCGTGGGCGAGGGCGAGGCCTCGGCGGAGACGGGGCTCTGGTCTGCCGTCACGTCTGCCGTCTTGATTGCCTCGTCCGCCTTACCGCTGGTCTTCTTGACTGTTGTCGCCCTGCTACGCCGCGGGCGCTTGGCTGTTGTCTTCTCTGTTTTTGGGGTTTGTTTCTTGTCCGTCATGAGGTTTCCTACTCTCGGAACGTCCTTGTCCGAGTAGCGGCAACAGGGGGTAGCATCCGGTTCAGGCCTGAGGGCGTTCGTTGTTCTGAGCCGCCCGTTTGGGGAAGGCTGGCTCGGTTTGCCAGACGATCTCTGTGCGGCGGACCCTGTGCAGCAAAAGCTGTTCATCCAGGCCGACAGCCGCAAGAATCTCACTAGGCCGAACCGAACCTTCGTTCCCCGCCCTGACCACCCATCTCAGCAGGCCGGCTTCCACCTTCGCCCGAACCAGGAAGACCCGCAGGTCCACCGTGCGGGCGGGTTTGCCCGCCAGACTTGCCCGCTGGATGATCCTGCTCCTGCAGGCCATCAACTGGTTCACCGCGGCGGAGATTTCCGCCTCACGGTCTGGAGGCACCTGTACGACATATTCAACCTCTTCGGGTTGAGGTGGCGTACGGGTGTCCAGCTTCCAGGCCTCAGTGAGGCGCAGGCCCGCCGGCATCTGGGATCCCAACCGCTCCAGCAGATCGCTCGGATCGACCGGTTCGGTCAGATCCACGATCAGCAGGTCGGCCTCGCTCCCCACACCCACCGTCCGCGGGACGGGCAGCGAGATCCGCGGCCGAGGGTTGAAACCCTCCGAAAACCGCACGGGGATCCGCGCCCGAGCCAACGCCCGCTCAAACAGGCGCATCGTGTCGTGGTGCGAGATGTACCTCAGATCACCCTCAATGGTGAAGCGGATAGCTACCTTGTGCCGCAACTCGCTCCTGTGTTCCTATTCGTTGCCAAACTTACTTTCCTGTGAGGAGCCCACCTGGAGAATGCCGAATCGGTCAGTCCAATGCCAAACCGATGCGGTCTCTCGATGGGCTCCACGCCTGCCCATATCCGACGGGCAGGCACCAAATCGTTCCCGGCCGCCGTACGTCGGCGGTTCGATGCCTTCACGCAGGCCCGGCAGCCCTCGGGTCACCGGCCTCTGGCCGATGCCTCTCGAAGGCCTTGGACGCACGACCATACGTTCCCGGAGCTCCCAGCAACCGATCCTAAATCGACTCGGGCGCGATCTTGCGCACCTCGTCCCGAAGGTAGTTGCTTACCTGTCGATCCGTATCAAACGACAGGGCCCGCTTGGCCACCCGCTCGGCGTGGGCGATGGTGGTCGAGCGGATGATCTTCTTGATCTCCGGAATGTCACTGGGGGCCATGGAGAACCGGCGCAGCCCTATTCCCAAGAGGAAGAGGACGTAAGTCGGCTCACCGGCCATCTCGCCGCACAGGCTGCACGGCACACGCGCTCGGGCCGCCTGGCGGACGATATCCTTCAGCAGGTGGAGAACCGCGGGGTGTGACGCCGTGTACAGCGACGCGACCCGTTCGTTGTTGCGGTCCACCGCCAGCGTGTACTGAATCAGATCGTTGGTTCCGATGCTGACGAAATCGACCTCGCTGAGCAACTCGCGAATCTGCAGGGCGGCCGCCGGCGTCTCGACCATGATTCCGACCGGTAGATCTCGCCGGAACGGGACCCCAGTCTCTTCGAGATCCTCGATCGCGTCGCCGAGGGCCATCTTGGCCTGCCTCAGCTCCATCAGCGAGCAAATCAACGGGAACATGAGCCGCACATCGCCTTCCGCCGACGCCCGCAGGATGGCCCGCAACTGAACCTTGAACATATCCAGATTCTGCAGGCAGTAGCGGATCGAACGCAGCCCCAGAAACGGGTTGCGCTCCGGATCAAGCGCCTGGGCACGCGTGTACTTGTCCGCCCCGAGGTCGAGTGTGCGGATGGTGACCGGGCGATTGCCCATGTCCTTGACGACCTGACGGTAGGCCTCGTAATGCTCTGCTTCCGTTGGCTCGGCTTCGCTGCGCAAGTACAGGAACTCGGTCCGGTACAGGCCGATCCCTGCCGCACCCTTATCCCGGCAGACTCGTGCCTCATGCGGAAACTCGATGTTCGCCCGCAAGGAGATGTGTACCCCGTCTTGCGTATCGGCCGGCTTGTCCCGTAACTCGACCAAGCCCGAGACCACAACCTGCAGCCGCTGTTCCTCGACCCGGTACTCGGTCAGCATCTCCTCGTCGGGCCGCAGAATGACCAAGCCCTTGGTGCCGTCGAGGATGATCATGTCGCCCGGTGAGATGCCCGTGGATACGTCCTTCAGGCCCATGACCGCGGGAATGCCCATCGAGCGGACCACGATGGCGGTATGCGAGGTCAACCCTCCGCCATCCATGGCCACTCCCACTACGTGGGTCTGGGATAAGCGGGCGCTTTGGGAAGGGGTCAGATCGTGGGCGACCAGGATAGTCCGCTCGGTCAGATGGGCAAGGTCTTCGGCCGGCCGGCCGCACAGATGCCGCAGCAGGCGCCGCTCGATATCGCGGATGTCACGCACTCGCTCCCGCAGAAGGGCGTCTTCCATGTTGAGGAAGCGACGCTGGTACCCGCGGAGAACCTCACGGGCGGCATAGGCGGCATTGTACTGGCGGTCTGTGATCAGGGAGGCGACCTGCTCGCGCAGGTGGCTCTGGCTGAGCACGCCATGGTGGAAGTCGAAGATGGACGCGATGTCCTGCCCCAGTTGGCGGGCTGTGGCGTCCTGAAGCGTTTGGATGTCAGCCAGCGAGGCGTCAAACGCGGAAGCCAGACTCTCAAGTTCCTCGGGCACCTGCCGCTCGGTGACCCGTGCGGCTGAGATGCGGTACTCCTCGGCGTCGAGGGCGACCGCCGCGGCGATCACCACGCCAGGAGAGACCGGAATGCCCTTCTTGATTTCCATGATCGGCCAGCGCGTTCTTGCGGCTTCGTCAAGCCCGCATCGGGGAGAAGCGGATCAGGTCTCGCCAAACCCGTTCTCGACCAAAGCGGCGAGAGCTTGCACCGCGCCGTCGGCGTCCTCTCCGTCGGCCAGTAGTTCCAGTAGCGTCCCGTGCGTCGCTTCCAGCAGCATCATCTCCATCGGGTTCTTGCCATCGACAGCGTAGTTGCCCTTTCGCACCAAGACACGCGACTGGAACTGCTTGGCCAAGTCCACGAAACGCATCACCGGGCGCGCATGCAGACCGTGTTCGTTGGCGATGGTCACAATCCGGGATGCTTCGGCCAATGTGGTCTCGACAACTTACAGGCAAGCCAGGGGTCCGGGGCAAAATCAACCGCCAGGCAGCTCATCCGCTTCCTTAATCAGATCAACGATCTCTTCCTTGGTCGAAGCCTGACGCAGGAATCGCCTGAACGTATCCCGCTGCAGGTGCCGGAAGATGTTCTCCATCGAGGCCAGATGCTGATCCGGATTATCCGGCGGACTCAGCAACAGCACGACAATGTACACCGGCGCGCGATCCAGAGCAGCGAAGTCCACCCCCGTGCTCGAGCGCGCGATGGCCGCCGCGATCCGCTTCACCGCCGGGTGCTTGACGTGCGGAACCGCCACGCCCTTGCCGAAACCCGTGCTCCCTTGGTTTTCCCGTTGAATCACGGCTTTACTTACCGCGGCCGCCTCCTCTTCCGTCAAATCGATGCAGGATGCCAGTGTACTGACCATCTCGCGGATCACACCGTTGCGATCCGTGGCCTGCAGCTCTGGAACGGTGGCCTCGGTTACGATGAAGTCCGACAGCTTCATGATTGCATACCTTGTACAGCTGATGGGCGGCAACGCCTGGTATGGGCATCAGCCCTCCAGGCCAGCGGCCTCCTCTGGATTAGGCTGAGTCTCTTCTTCGCTGCTGTGGCTCTCCGGGCGGGTCGCGTGTTTACGGTTGCGGAGCTTCTCTTTGTGCTTCTTCAGCTGCCGCTCCAGCTTGTCCACCACCAAGTCAATGGCCTCGTAGTAGTCCCCGGCGTCCACCTGTCCGACGAAAGTCTGCTTGTGGTCCGTGCGAACTACCACTTCCACGCGGTGCTGGACCACCTCGCGGTCCACAACCACATCGATCGCTTCGATTCGGTCGTAAAACTTTGTCAGCTTGAGCGTCTTCTCCTCGGCATACTGCTTCATGGAATCAGTGATGTCGACATGCCGCCCCGTCACGGAGAGCTGCACAGGCAAACCTCCTTCACAAGCTGATGTTGCCCAGGCTGTACCAAGTCCCCGGGCCCTACCGGCCGAGGGCCCATGGGAGCCCCTGGTGCCGCACCCGTCCCCCTGGCAGCATGGCTGTAAGGGGGGGTCACGTCTCGGCTATGCGGCGAACGAAATGTACGGTATCGCCCCATCCGCGTCAATACCACCCTGTCGGCCTCTTGGTGCCCTGGCAACGCAAGCCGTACTGGCCGGTGGCGTGTCCCGTGGTGAGAAGCTAACATAACCCTCCCATGTACGCTGCTTATTCGGTTTTTCGCCCCGGGCATCCCCGGTGGGCAGTGATCGCCAGTGCCGGCTTGTTGGTCCTGACGCTGGTCCTGGCCGCGTTTCTTACCCATACCAAGACCCAAGCGCTCATCGTCATCCTGGAGCCTGAGAGTGAGCTTTTCCAGGACACTCGCGTTCAGGCC
>Ga0123328_1005138_pt1 | contig 10378 bp, 7 predicted proteins | sample BioC12SIPDNA_2_FD_89702 | JGI IMG/M metagenome (GOLD analysis project Ga0123328, IMG submission 89702) | Anaerobic biogas reactor microbial communites from Washington, USA - Biogas_R1_A C12 SIP DNA | ecosystem: Engineered > Bioreactor > Anaerobic > Unclassified | place: Washington, USA...
CGGTCAGATCCTGCCACCGGCCGTTCCCGTCGAGGAAGCGCGTGGCAAAGTGGGCGTTCATCGCACGACCGCCGGTCATCGGCTCAAACTCCGGGTCGGCGTGGGCGTAAAGCTGAGCGAAGAATTCCTGGATGGTATGCAGGCCCAGGGCGAACAATAACGTCTGGTCGCGGTAATAGCCGGAGCGCACGTCGCCCGGACGCATCGCCTTAGCCAGGGCAAGCTGGGCGACCTCTTTGCCGTCGCCGAAGATGCCGAATTTCGCCTTGCCGCTGAGGACCTCGCGCCGCCCAATCAGGCTGGCCTGACGGCTGGCCAGAGCGAGCCGGTAGTCGGCGAGCACTTCCTCGCCCGTCAGGCTCGTCTCCGCCAGCTCAATTGTCTTTTCCAAAAGCGCCATGGTTCTCCTTTTCCAGTGGGTGGGCCGTGGAGCCCGTGGGTCAGGGAAGTTTAGTCCAGTGGCGTGACCCGATAATTGTCAAAAGCGACAAGCACCCCTCCCTCTCCCAGCGTTTCTACGATGACGCCGAAGTCGCCGCGCTCCAGGGTGTCGTCTGTCACCCGGCCGACTTCCTGCCCATTGACCGAGAAGATGAGGTTGGCCGCCTCCGCGCGTACCTCCAGGGTATTGGTAACGTCCAGCCCCTGGCGCACAGCCTCGGAGCGGAACCAGCCGTCGCCGATAATCGCTTGCTGCTCGGCGCAGCGGTCGAGGCAGTAGCCGATCCAGACAAAGCCGTCGGCGCTGACCTCGAAAATGTAAAAGGACTGGGCATCGTCCTCGGCACGGAAGACCATGCCGTAGCCGTTGTCCAGCGGACCTTCCAGGGGCGTGGCTTCCACCGAGTAGATGCCGTCGCGCCGTGAGTCGCCGGCCGTGGACCAGAAGATGCCCAGGTCTTTCTTGACGAGAAACTCGTAACGACCGCCGTTCAGTCTTGTTTCCGCCTCAAAGGTCGAATCGACGATCCAGTTGCCCGCATCGTCATACGTTTCTTCATAGCTACCGGCAATGCTGCCGCAGCCGGCAGCGAGGACGAGCAGGACAAGCAGCAGCAGGCGCAGACTGTTTTTCACAGGGCCTATCTCCTTACATCGTCGCGCTCATTGCAGCGCGCCGGCTACGATTTCAGCCACGTCGAGCACGCGCATCGATTCGCCGTGCTCCTTGCTGGCATCCTCCAGCATGCGCGCGCAGAAGGGGCAGCCGATAGCCAGCGTGCGGGCGCCGGTCTTCTCCGCTTCCCGGTAACGGTTCGCCGGCACCGCCTCCAGGCCCGGCTCCTCTTCTTTCCAGAACTGTGCGCCGCCGGCGCCGCAGCAGAAGCTATTCTCGCGGCTGCGCTCCATTTCCAGCAGCGTCGCCCCGGCCTGGGCCAGCGCGTCGCGCGGCGCGTCGAAGATGCGGTTGTGGCGGCCCAGGTAGCAGGGATCGTGGAAGGTGACCTGCTCGAGGGTGTTGCCGTTTAGCCGCAGTTTGCCCTTGCCCACGAGGTCGGCAATCATCTGGGTGTGGTGCATGACGCGGAAATTGCCGCCGTAGCCCCCGTATTCCTTGCCGATGGTGTGGAAGCAGTGCGGGCAGCCGGTGACGATGAGCTTATCTTCTAGACCAATCTCCTTGAACAGCTCGATGTTGGCCGAAGCCATCTCGAAGAAGAGGTATTCGTTGCCCGCGCGCCGCGCCGAATCGCCCGTGCAGGACTCCATACTGCCCAGAACGGCATAGTTGACGCCCGCGTGGTGCAGGACCGTGGCGATGGAGCGGGCGATTTCCTGCCCCTTCGGGTCGAACGCGCCCGCGCAGCCGACCCAGTAGAGCACTTCAAATTCAGGATTGTCTTCGACGGTGGGCACCTCGAACGGCAGCGCTGCCGTCCACGCCAGCCGGTCCTCGGTCACGCCCCAGGGGTTCTGCAGCCGCTCCATGCCCCGGAAAGCGCCCTGCAGCTCGCCGGGGAACTCGCTCTGCATCATGACGAGATCGCGGCGCATATTGAGGATGTCGAACATCGGCTCGTTGCCCACCGGACAGACCTCGACACAGGCGCCGCAGCTCGTGCAGGCCCAGACCGCGCTCTCGCTGATGGCATAGTCCAGCAGAGGCAGCTCGTCTGGCTCGCCCGCCGCCAGCTCCGACATTCTCTCGCGGATGTAGTAGCGCTTGTTGATCTCCAGCGCCGCCGGGCTCAGCTCCTTGCCGGTGACGTAGGCCGGGCAGGCGTCCTGGCAGCGGTTGCACATGATGCAGGCGAAAGCGTCCAGGACGTGTGTCTGGTGCAGATCGGTGAGCCGCGCTACGCCGAACTGCTCGACCGACTCGTCTTCAAAGTCGAGCGGCTCCAGCGCGCCGAGGGCCGGGCGCTCCGGCCGAGTCATAAAGTTCAGCGGCCCCATGAAGAGATGGGCGTGCTTGGTATAGGGGAAATAGGCCAGGAACAGGAAGATGAGGCCCAGGGCAATCCACCAGGTGGCGTGGAAGCCGAACGTCAGCGCCGGCTCGCTCAGCCCGCTCCACAGCGGCGCGAGCAGGTTGGCAAACGGTCGCCAGGGATCGGCTCCCTCCATCGCAATGTTAAAGGTCTGGCTGAGGAAACGGAAGCCGACGTGCATGAGGATGAACAGGCCGACGACCAGGGAATCTCTGCGCACGCCCGGCCGGGCCTCCGGCAGCATCTTGACGTTGGCCCGCTGCGTCAGTGTCCGCGCCCCGACCGGGGAGACAAAGCGCCGCAGCAGGAAGTAGACGACGCCGACGAGCACGGCAACCGAAAAGAGGTCGGCTAACAGCCGGTAGATCTGCCCCACCACGCCCGGAATGTGGAAGCCCGAGATGAAGCCTTCCAGGATGTCGAGCACGTTGACAAGACCGTAGAAGATGAAGCCCCAGGCGACGCCGTAGTGAATCAACGAGGTCAGCTTGCGATTGCGGATGATGCCCCCCTGGGTAACGAGGGCGACGAGGCCGCGAATCATGCGCTGGAACAGGTTGTCCAGGCGCAGGCTGCCCTGCCCCCGGGCGATGACCAACCGCATCTCGTTAAAGGTCACGGCTGTCGCCGAGAGCGATATGGCGACCAGGAGGATAAACAGGAATTTCTCGGTGGGCGTTAACATCGTTGATTTCCTTCCTCGATGAACCAGGGCAACACACAGAGGGTGCGCCGAAAGTCTATCATATGGGTAGGGGACCGGCAACGCAGGGGGGATGTACGGGTGGCGGCGCGGGCTGGCTGTGCAGGCGGAGGACCGTATAATCAGCAGCGTGTTACGTCGCATCGTGCTTTTCGCCGGTCTGATTCTGCTGGTCGCAGCGCTCGCCCCGCCGACACTCTCGCCATACGAGCTGACGGGCGAGGAGGAGATCGCGGGCCAGCTTCGCGGGTTGCTGCACTGGCTGCACACGGCGCTGCGCCCGCAGCCGGACCTCGCCCCGGAAGCCGGCATCACCCCGGCCGGCATCAGCCCCTACGGCGCCAACACTTTCCTGCAGAACGAGGCCCTGCCCGAGGTGCGCGAGCAGAGCGTGGCCCTTCTGGCAGGCGCCGGTTTTCGCTTCATTCGCCAGGAGTTTGCCTGGGAAGATATCGAGATCCACGGCAAAGGTGATTTCGTCGACCGGCGCAACGACCCGGCCGGCGTCGATGCCTGGGCAAAATACGACAACATTGTCTCCCTGGCGGAGGAAGGCGGGCTGGAGATTATCGCGCGGCTGGGCAACCCGCCGTCGTGGACGCGCGCCCTGACCGACACGATAGGCACCAACGCGCCGCCGGACGACTTCAACGATTTTGGCGACTTCGTCGCCGCCGTCGCGGGCCGTTATGCCGACGAGATAACCTATTATCAGGTCTGGAACGAGCCTAACGGCAACGACGAGTGGGGCCTTCAGGACGTGGACCCGGAGGCCTATACCCGGCTGCTCTGCCTCGCCTACGAGCGCATCAAGGAGGCGGACCCCAACGCGGTCGTCCTGGCGGGAGCGCTGACGCCAACTGTTGCTTTGGAGGGGCGCAACCTCAACGACCTGATCTACCTGGAGCGCATGTACGCGGCAGGCGCGGGCGACTGCTTCGACGTGATGAGCGCCCAGGGCTACGGGCTGTTTTCCGGCCCCACCGACCGGCGGCTTCGCCCGTCGGTGATCAACTACCCGCACCACCTCTACCTGCGCGACATCATGGTGCGCCACGGCGACGCCGAAAAGCCAATCTGGATCAGCGAGATGGGCTGGAACACGGCGCCGGAGCCGCTGCCGCCGATCTACGGCCGGGTGAACGAGGAGCAGCAGGCGCGATACGCCGTCGAGGCCTACGAACGCGCGCGCTCCGACTGGCCGTGGATCGGCGTCGTCAACACCTGGTACTTCAAGCGCCACAACGACGACGAGCGAGACCAGAGCTGGTATTACTTCCGTTTGATGGAGCCAGACTTCACGCCGCTCCCGGTCTGGGAGGCGCTGGCGGCCTACATCCCTGAGGCCGGCGAGCCGGCGCCCGCAGCGCCGTGGCTCATGAGCTGGCAGCAGGCGCGCCCCTGGCTTTTCATCGCCGGTCTGGCCCTGTTCTTCTATGCCGGCCTGTCGCTGCTGGCGCCGCCGGAACGATGAGGCGCCGCTGGCTTATGGTCGCGCTGCTCCTGCTGGCGGCGGCGCTGCGTTTTCACCGGCTGGGCGCTCAATCATTCTGGAACGACGAAGGCAACAGCGCGCGCCTGAGCGAGCGCTCGCTGCAGCTTATCGTCGAAGGGACGGCCAGCGACGTGCATCCACCGCTCTACTACCTGCTCCTGCGCGGCTGGCGCGAGCTGGCGGGCGAGAGCGAGTTTGGTCTGCGCTCGCTGTCGGCCTTTGCCGGCATCCTGACCGTGGCTGCGTCGGCGGCGCTGGCCCGCCACTGGTGGCGCTCCTCGGCGGCCAGCGTAGCGGCAGCGTTGCTGGCAGCCGTCAGCCCGCCGCTCATCTACTACAGCCAGGAAGCGCGCATGTACGAGCTGCTGGCGCTGCTTGCCGCGCTGTCCACGCTGCTGCTGGCGGCGCTGCTGCCGGCGCTGGCACGTAGTGGGCAGTCAAACCGTCGCCGGGTGCTGGCGGCGCTTTACGTGCTCGCGGTGGTCGCCGGGCTCTACACCCACTATTTCTTCCCGGCGGTGCTCGCCGTGCACAACCTTATGGCGCTGGTGCTCCTCTGGCGGCATCGCTGGCGTCCGTTGTGGGCGTGGGCCGGAATTATGGTCGCCGCCTTCCTGTTCTACCTGCCCTGGCTGCCCATCTTCCTGCGGCAGACGGGCGGCCGGCCGGGCAACGAGATCGGCTTTGTCGGCTTCCTGGGCGAAGCGGTCCGCTGGCTGGCGCTGGGCTCCACGGCCGGGGCGCAGGCCGCGCGTTGGGCCGGGCCGGCGCTCCTTCTCCTGGCGCTGATCGCCCTCTGGCCCAGAGAGCTGTCGGGCCAGCGCGCGGGCCGGCGCATTGCCCTGGCCGTCGCCGGGGTGGCGCTGCCAGTCCTGTTGATGTGGCTGGTCCAGGCCACCCGTCCCGCTTTCTACAAATTTATGGTCGCCGCCATCCCTTTCCTGGTGCTGCTCTGGGCGCGGGGTGCGGCGCAGATGCTTCAGGGCGCGCGCTCCGGCCGGGCACGGCCGGCCTTCGCACTCGCGCTGCTCGCCGTGGCCGTCTCGGCTCTGTTGGGGACAGGACAGGCGCTGGCTAACCTCTACACCGATCCCGCTTATGCCCGCGCTGACTATCGCGGGATGGCCGCACGCATTGCCGCCGAGGCCCACCCCAACGCCGGGATTATCCTCGACGCGCCCAACCAGTGGGAGGTCTTCACCTATTACCACCGCGAGGGCGCGCCCGTCTACCCGCTGCCGCGCGGCGGGCCCGATGCAGCGGCGATTGCCGCCGAGCTGGAGGAGATCGCCGCCCGCCACGACCGGCTCTACGTCCTCTTCTGGGGCGAGGCCGAGCGCGACCCGGAGCGGCTGGTCGAGCGCTGGCTCGACGCGCACGCCTTCAAGGCGACTGACGAGTGGGTCGGCGACGTGCGTTTTGTCGTCTATGCCGTGCCGCCGGAGGCAACCGCGGCCATGGAAACGGCGGCAGACGTCCGCTTTGGCGAAGCAATCAGGCTGCGCGGCTACACCCTGCGCGGTCAGGAGGTGCGGCCCGGCGACATCGTACAGGTGACGCTCTTCTGGGAGACGGACCGGCGGCTGGAGCAGCGCTACAAGGTCTTCCTGCACCTGCTCGACCAGCAGGGCCAGCTTGTTGCGCAGCGCGATAGCGAGCCGGGCGGTGGGCTGGCGCTGACGACGACCTGGGAAGCCGGCGAGCCGGTCGTGGACAACCACGGCGTGCTTGTGTCCCCTGCGCTGGCGCCGGGCGCCTACCGGCTCGTGCTTGGCCTCTACGACATTGCCGACCCCAACAGCCGCCTGCCCCTGGTAGACGGGACCGACGCTTACCTGCTGGCGACGATAACCGTGCGTTAGGCTGCTAGAGGAGCTTATCCGCAAAGGCCGGCAGCGCCGCCGTCCCGCCTGTATGCCAGAAAAGGACCTTCTGCCCCCGCGTGAAGGCGCCCCAGCGGATCAGGTCGATGAGGCCCGCCATCGCCCGCCCTGTGTAGACCGGGTCGAGCAGGATGCCTTCAAGCTGGGCGACCATCTGGATGGCCTCCCGCTCCGGCTCGCCGACCTGTGCGTATCCCTCGCCCAGATAATCGTCGTTGACGTCCACCCGGTCGGCGACGGATAACGTGCCCAGGCCGAGGTGGGTGGCTGTCGCCGTCGCCAGGGCCGAGACGATGGTCTTGAGCGTGTCGGCGTCATGATCGACGCTGATGCCCAGGACGTGGCCGCGAAAGTCGTAGACGGCCGCGCCCAGCACGATACCGGCCTGCGTGCCGCCGCTGCTGCTGGCAAAGACGATGAAGTCGATGTTGAGATTCTCAGCCGCGAGCTGCTCCATCAGCTCCTTCATCGCCAGCACGTAGCTGGTCGCGCCCATGACGTTGGAGCCGCCCAGGGGGATCAGGTAGGGCATGCGCCCCAGCTTGCGCTGCTCCGCGGCGATCCGGGCCATGATCTCGTTGCCCGGCTGCCCCTCTGTCCAGTAAATGTGGGCGCCGAGCAGCCGATCGAGGAGAATGTTGCCCGTCACGGGCGCGCCGCCTTCGCCGCGCAGGACGAGGCTGCAGCCCAGCCCGTGACGGGCGGCGGCGGCAGCCGTTTGTCGGCAATGGTTGCTCTGCGGCGCCCCGATCGTGATCAGATGGTCGCAACCCTGGGCGAGGGCGTCGGCCAGCAAAAACTCCAGCTTGCGCGTCTTGTTCCCCCCGGTTGCCAGCCCGGTCAGATCGTCCCGCTTGACATAAATTTCAGGCCCGCCCAATGCCCTGCTCAGCCGGCTCATTTTCTCCAGGGGGGTCGGCAGGTGGGCGATGGATAGTCGTTCGGGGTACGTCGGCTTCAACATAGATTGCTGACTCTACTGTAGTCGAGCCGGTTCAAAAAGGCCAGAGCGCGAGGATCAGAATAGCGACGGCGGTAATCGTCAGGTTGTCGAGCCCGCGAATCGAGAAGGCTTCGACGACGGTCGTGCCGGCCATGATGGCGATAGCCGGAGCAAGCGCAGCCGGCGCCGCGATCACGGGCGTTCCGGGGATCAGCCAGAGAGCCAGCCAGGTGAAGAGCAGGCCGGCGACAAAAAAGCCGGCCGAGCCCTGCAGCGTGCGCGTGTGCCCGAAGACGGTATAGGCGTTGCGCCCATAAGCGTGGCCCACCACCGGGGCGATCCCGTCCCCCCAGGTCAGCGGCATGAGTGCGGCGACCATGAGCGGCGCCCGGTCCCAGAAGAGCAGGCTGACGGTTGCCGCGGCGATGGGAAAATAGACGGTGCCCAGGTTGTTGGCGTCGCTGCTGGCCATCGACGAGAAGAAGCCATAGCGCCAATCCAGCAGGTTGAGTACGGCGAAACCGAGCGCGGCGATGACAAAGGGCCAGGGGCTGTCGAACAGAAAGGGGAGCGCCCAGCTCATCATGCCCACGCCGATGTGGATGACCTTCCGGGTGAAGTCGCTGCCATAACCACGGTAGCGGCGCAGCAGCTCTGCGCCGCCGATGATGGCAAATACGTAGGCGATACAGATAAAGAAGCCGAGGGTGTTGTTCATGGGTCAGGGTGTGATGGCAGCGATTTCCTCAGACGATCAGATGGTCGTATAACATGTCCAGGCTGAGGTTGGGGACGACGGTATGGTTGGTCTGCAGGGTAAGGCCCGCTGCGGCTGCTCCCAGGCGCATGCACTCGGTGATGGGCAGCTCGTTCAGCATGCCAAAGATGATGGCCGCCGTGATGGCGTCGCCCGTTCCCGTGCTGTCGGCCATCTCTGAATAGTGGGCCGGGATGTAGCCATTCTCGTCCGACGTGGCGTAGACCAGGCCAAAGTCGGACAGTGTGACGACGCCGATCGTAACGCCCCGGCGCACAAGCTGGCGCGCGATGTCGAGGCTGAGATCCGCATCGTAGCCGCCAAAATCTGCGCCGACGAGCATCGCCGCCTCGACTTCGTTCGGCACGACGAGATGGAGGGCCGGCAGGTAGGGAGCCAGCTTGTAGGCCAGCCGCACCGAGGAGGGGTCTGCCACAACGGGAACGTCATACTGGCCCGCGAGGCGCAGGATCGTATCAATCGTTTCCGGCGCAAGACTGCCGTCGAACATGACCATCGACGCGTCGCGGAAGAGGCGGCGGCGCTGGAAAACGTGCTGCGCCGTAATGGCGTTCATCGCCTGCGTGTCGTCCAGAGCCACGCTAAGGGTCCCGTCTTCTTCCAGCAGGGCTATGTAGCTACCCGTATACTGCCCGGGCAGAACGCAGACGTGGTCGATATTGACGCCGGCGTCAGCCGTCTGCCGGGCCAGCCGCTGCCCCACGTCGTCGTCGCCAATCGCCGAGATCAGCGTGACTTCGGCCCCGAGCCGGGCCAGATTCTCGGCGACGTTACGGGCTGTGCCCCCTCGCGTCGTGCGGATATGGGCGGGATTCGAGGTGCCCGGCTCCAATCCCGCAAACGGCTTGCCTTTGACGTCCAGCAGTATGGCGCCAATCACCAGGACGTGATCGCCCATCTCCACCTCCGTATGCAGTCCATCGAAACGATTCGGCTGCGCGCCGGCACAGCCCTAGTTTAGCAGCGATTTCCGGCACGTCATCCTCTTGCACAGGTCGCCGGCCCAACTTGAGGATGAGGTTAACCCTGTGTTGGAACAGGAGCAATCGATTGACTGTTAGGGGTCAGGTGATATAATACCGTCCTATTCAGCGGGCGGTTAGCTCAGTTGGTTAGAGCGCTACGTTGACATCGTAGAGGTCACAAGTTCGAGTCTTGTACCGCCCACAAAAAGGTCGCGAATGCGGCCTTTTGTGTTACAGGGGCGCCCTCAGGCGCCCCTGTTGCGTTCTGTCCTAGATGTGGATGGGGCTGCCCTCCACGCCATGGGCTGCCTCCATCAGCACCTCGCTCAGGGTGGGGTGCGCGTGGACGTTCCGGGCGATCTCTTCGGCCGTTAGCTCATTCATCCGCGCTAGCGTCAGCTCTGGCAATAGCTCCGTAACGCTGGGTCCGACCATGTGGGCGCCGAGGATTTCTCCGTAGCGGGCATCGGCGACGATCTTGACGAAGCCTTCCCGCTCGCCCATGCCCAGCGCCTTGCCGTTCGGCTGGAAGGGGAACTTCCCCACGTTGACTTCGTAGCCTGCTTCCCTGGCCTGATCTTCCGTGTAGCCGAAGCTGGCTACCTGGGGATTGCAGTAAGTGGCGCGCGGCATCATACGAAAGTCCAGGCTGATAGTCGGGTGTCCGGCAATCGTCTCCGCCGCGACGATGCCCATCGCCGAGCCGACGTGGGCCAGCATCAGCCCATCGGGCGCGACGAGATCGCCGATGGCGTAGATGTTGGGAATGCTCGTGCGCATGCCCTCGTCCACGGCGATGCCGCCCCACTGGTTCTGCTCCAGGGCCAGATCTCCTTCGAGACCCAGGCTGGCGACGTTGGGTTTCCAGCCAATAGCAACCATCATCTGGTCGGCCTCAATCGTCTCGCCGCTTTGCAGGGTCGCGCGCACGCCGTTGTCAGTTACCTCCGCCGCCTTCACGGCCATTTCGGTATGGAACTTGATGCCCAGCCTGCGGTAGGCCTTTTCGATGACGTCACTCACCTCCGGATCTTCGTTCGGGAGGAGGTGGGGCAGCATTTCCACAATCGTGACTTCGACGCCGTAGTTGGCCCAGACGTAGGCGAACTCCATGCCGATGGCGCCGGCGCCGACGATGACCATCTTCTCCGGGGCGACCGGGTTGAGGATCTGCTCCTC
>Ga0123328_1005139_pt1 | contig 10377 bp, 6 predicted proteins | sample BioC12SIPDNA_2_FD_89702 | JGI IMG/M metagenome (GOLD analysis project Ga0123328, IMG submission 89702) | Anaerobic biogas reactor microbial communites from Washington, USA - Biogas_R1_A C12 SIP DNA | ecosystem: Engineered > Bioreactor > Anaerobic > Unclassified | place: Washington, USA...
GGGTTCGCCCATCATGAACACCACCCCCCATGTCCTCGTCACCGGCGGCGCCGGCTATCTCGGTTCCATCCTCGTCCCCTCCCTTCTCGCCCGCGGCTGCGCCGTCACCGTCGTGGACAGCTTTCTCTACGGCCAGACCTCCCTCCTCGACTGCTGCGCCGACGAGAAGCTTTCCATCGTGCGCGGCGACGTCCGCGACGAACGCCTCATGCTCCCGCTGCTCAAAAAGGCCGACGTCATCATGCCGCTGGCCTGCCTGGTCGGGGCCCCCCTCTGCGCCCGGAAGCCTCTCGAAGCCCGCTCCATCAATCTCGACGCCATCCTCATGCTGCTATCGAACGCCTCGAAAGAGCAGCGGTTCATCTCCCCCACGAGCAACAGCGGCTACGGCGTCGGGCAGGACGGCGTCTTCTGCACCGAAGAAACCCCCATGAACCCCGTCTCCCTTTACGGAACCCTCAAGGTCGAACTGGAGAAAGCCCTCCTCGACGCCGGGGCCGTCTCGCTGCGCCTCGCCACCGTCTGCGGCATCAGCCCGCGCATGCGCCTCGACCTGCTCGTCAACGACTTCACCTACCGCGCCGTCACCGACCGCTTCATTGTCCTCTTCGAAGCCCACTTCAAGCGCAACTACATCCACGTCCGCGACGTCGCCCGCGCCTTCCATCATGCCCTCGACCACTTCGACGCCATGCGCGGCCAGCCCTACAACGTCGGCCTCTCCGACGCCAACCTCTCCAAGATGGAACTCTGCCTCGAAATCCAGAAGCAGGTCCCCGACTTCACCATCATGGAAGCCCCCATCGGCAAGGACCCCGACCAGCGCAACTACATCGTCAGCAACGACAAGATCGAAGCCACCGGCTACCGCCCCCAGGTCTCCCTCCCCCGCGCCATCGCCGAACTCATCAAGGGCTACCAGGTCATCCGCCGCAACCAGTACGCCAATGTGTAACAGCCGTCTCTCACAGAGACACAGCGGCACGGAGATTATTGAAGAGAATCTTCCGGGGCATTAATCACCCGTGTGACCCCCTCCTTTAGCGTGGCCGCTCCGAAATTGATCAGCAGTCCGACCGGTTTCCCGGCCAGCTTCAGATAAGTCAGCAACTGTTTTTTGTGCACCGGAGCTGTTTGCTCGACAGATTTCAACTCCACAATCACCTGATCTTCCACCAGTAAATCCATCCGAAACCCTTCGTCAAAGGACATCCCGTCATATACGAAACGCAGCGTCTTCTGACGCTCCACTTTCATCCCCCGCGACTCCAACTTCTTTGCCAACACAGCCTCGTAAACCGATTCCAGCAATCCCGGCCCCATGTCCCGGTGGATTTGCAAGGCCGCGTCCACAATCGCCCCGGTAATGTCATTGATACTCACAGGCTGTTCTTAGCATTGTTTTGCTCTTCTTCCCAATCCATTTTCTCCGTGCCTCTGTGCCTCTGTGAGAACCGGCTGTTTTCTTCGGCTGTTCTTCTCCGCCTTTCTGGATTGAACGCCTTTTCATCCTCAAGTAGGGTTTCCCGTCATGGCTCGATCTCCGATAGAATCCTGCGGTGCATTTTCCATGCTATGGAAAACTTTTTCGCGGTTTTTCCATCTGGCCCCGCCCCCCCACGCCCCTGCCCCAGACCCCCACGGGCTTGCCCCGTGGGTGAATCAGTTCCGCTTCATCTATCCCCTCCCCGCCGCGATCGCCTTCCTCCTTCTCCTCCTTCCCGCCGCCGCGCCTGCGGCGCGCGTCGTGGAGGACTTTGCCCCCGCCACCGTCTCCGCGTGGACGCCCTACCAAAAGGCCCCCCGCCCCGTCGCCGCCGCCACCGGCATCGCCTTCCCCCTGCCATTTTCGAAAGCGGTCGACCGCGCCGCCTGGGACAAGCCCGTCGCCCTCGACCTCTCCGCCGCCACCGCCTTTGAAATCGATCTGGCCTGCCCCCGCCCCGAAGCCATCCGCCAGTTCGGCCTCTACTTCAAGAGCGACAGCGGCTGGTACGCCGCCGGCAAGCCCATGCCCGGCCCCGGCCTCCAGACCCTCGTCTTCGCCAAGGCCGATTTCTCCACCGAAGGCGCCCCCGCCGGCTGGAACCGCATCGACGCCATCCGCCTCTCGCCGTGGAAAGGCGAAGCCCTCGACGCCGCTCTCGTCCTGCACCGCATCGCCGCCGTCGAGGGCGGCTCGCTCGTTGTCGTCCGCGGCACCTCCTCGTGTCCCAACGACGGCGAACGCGCCGTCGCCGCCAAGACCGCCGAGCGCGTCAGCCGCCTGCTCATCGAGGCCGGCATCGGCCACGCTCTCGTCACCGACGACGACCTGCCCAAGGGCGCCCTGAAGAACGCCACGGCCGCCCTCCTGCCCTACAACCCCCAGCCCACCCCCGCCCAGCTCAAGACGCTCAACGCCTTCCTCGCCCGCGGCGGCAAACTCGGCGTCTTCTACGGCGCCTCGCCCGCCCTCGCCTCCGCCATGGGGTTCAAGCTCGGCCCCTACACCAAAGCCGAACGCCCCGACCGCTGGCGCTCCATCGCCTTCGACGACCCCGTCGCCTGGCTCGTCCCCCCCCGCATCTGGCAGAAATCCCACAACCTCTTCCCCGCCTATCCGGCCCGGTCCGGTTCCCGTGCCATCGCCTTCTGGGAAAACGCCCGCGGCGTCCGCCAGCCCGAACCCGCCCTCGTCGTCTCCCCCCAGGGCTTCTGGATGTCCCACATCCTGCTCAACGACGACGCCCAATCGAAAAAAGAACTCCTCGTCGCCCTTTGCGCCCACCTCGATCCCGCCCTCTGGGCGCCCGCCGCCGCCCGCGCCGTCCGCGACGCCGGCCGAGTCAACGACTTCCAATCCCTGCTCCACGCCCTCTCCGAAATCGAGGCCCGGCTCTCCCACGCCGCCGACCCCGACGCCACCCGCGCCCTGCTCGACGAAGTCCGTTCCCTCTCCGCCCAGATCCAGGCCGCCCTTGCCGCCGGCCAGCACCGCCACGCCCTCCTGCTTGCCCGCCGCCAGCGCCACCTCATCCTGCGCGCCGACGCCGCCGTCCAGCTGCCCCGCCCCGGCGAATTCGTCGGCGTCTGGGACCACGACGGCACCGGCTACATCCCCGGCGACTGGGCCTTCACCGCCAACCACCTCGCCGCCCACGGCGTCAATGCCCTCTTCCCCAATCTCGCCTGGGGCGGCTGCGCCCACTACCCCTCCAAAGTCCTGCCCGCCTCCGACACCCTCCGCCTCTACGGCGACCAGCTCGCCGCCGTCCTCGCCGCCGCCAAGCCCCGCAACATGCAGGTCCACGTCTGGTTCGTCCTCTGGCAGCTCACCGGCGCCCCCGACGGCTTCGCCGCGCGCATGAAAAAGGAAGGCCGGCTCCAGATCGATGCCAGCGGCAACACCCGCCCCTGGCTCAGCCCCCATCACCCCGCCAACCGGCAGCTCGTCCTCGACGCCATCGCCGAAGTCGCCAGAAACTATCCCGCCATCGACGGCATCCACCTCGACTACATCCGCCTGCCCGATTCCCAGAGCTGCTACGCCCCGACCACCCGCGCCCGATTCGAAGCCGCCACCCGCAGGAAATCCAAGGCCTGGCCCGCCGAGGTCCTCCCCGGCGGCAAACGAAACGCCGAATTCCGAAAATGGCGCACCGCCGACATCACCGCCCTCGTCGCCGACATCCGCGCCGCCCTGCGCGCGGCCAATCCCAACGTCAAGCTCTCCGCCGCCGTCTTCGGCGCCATCCAGCCCGACGGCGGCAACATCGCCCAGTTCTGGCCCGACTGGCTCCGCGCCGGCTCCGTCGATTTCCTCACCCCCATGAACTACACCGAATCCTCCGCCGAATTTTCCTCCCTTGTCCGCAAGCAGGTCGCCCAGCCCAGCGCCGCCGGCCGCATCCTCCCCGGCATCGGCGTCACCGCCGACGAATCCCGCCTCGATCCCGCCGACGTCGCCCGCCAGATCGTCCTCGCCCGCCAGGCCGGCTGCCCCGGATTCCTCCTCTTCGACCTCTCCGGCACCCTCCGCGACGAAACCCTCCCCGCCCTCCGCCAGGGCCTTACCCGCCCCGTCCCATAGTGGATGTAGCCTCTTACGGTTTGGTCCCCGCCGGCATGTCCACCAACCGGTCGAGTCCGATGGGCCGCCATTCCCCCCCAGTCCGGATATCCAACGCCACGTCCAGCGGTTCGACATAGCGCTGGCCGTTGACCGGGAATACATGCATCACAACCGGCTGGAAGGCCCGGTCCGTATCCGGGTAGCCATCCAAATCTGCATCCCGCGTCAGCACATCGCCGATTCCGCCGAAGTCGCCGTCACCCTGGGCATCCACCGCCAGCAGGACCAAGCTTTCGGCATCGTAGAGTTCCACCCGGCTGGGCACGCTGCCGCGCATGCGATAGTTGAGCCCGCCGCCCGATCCCGCCACGCCAATCTCATGGTACAGCGCCACGCTGTAGAAGGCATTCTGTTGGGCGAAATGGTAGTGAATGGTGGATTCTTCCCGGCTTGGACCGGCCGCAACGGCCACCTGCCATTCCGCTGTCGCTTCCGGCTCGTCTAGCCACGTCAACGTGACCCGGGCTCCTTCCGCCGGCGGTTGCACATGCACCAGCCGGATGGCCAGCACGTCATCCCCCGCGACCACGAGTTCCCGGGCCTCATCGCCATCCCCCTCCCCGCCTCGCAGTTCAACTTCAACCTGCGCCGCCTCGAGCCGGATCCAGGCGATTTCGCCCGCCCCCCTCACCCTCAGCCGGCCTTTGCGTTCGGCCATGGACGGGTTCATAAGCCAAAACATGGTTTTCGCGGGCTGGTCCGGAGGAACATGCGTCGCCGTGTACACCGGTGCGATCGCCGCAGGCCGAAGCATGCGCACCCCCTCGGCCTCGGTGCCGCCGTGATCTTCCGGCTTGAAGTCGCGAAACGCCCGCGTCTGGAACTCCGTCAATCCGGATTGCTCCACAAAAGCGCGGGTGGCCTCCAGTTCCTGCGCCACATCCTGATGCCGTCCTTGCCGGGCCAAGCTGCGCAAACGGCCCACCCGCACCTTCAGCCATCGGTTTTTGCTGTAGGCCTCGAGGTGCCCGGCCAGATCCAGGGCTTCCGCCCAGACCGTTTCCGACGCCGACACCTGGCCAACCTGCTCCAGGATGTCGGCCTTCAGCATCAGCATCTCCGGCCGCACATGATCGAGGTTCATGCTCCGGTTCAGGCGCAAGCCTTCATTGACCATGCGCAAGGCATCCTCCAAGCGGCCCTCCTGCCGCAGAAAATCGGCATAGGCCTGATAGAGCCGCCCTTCGTACGGCTTGGCCCCCTGGCGCCGGTACGAATCCAAGGCGGCCAAGAAGTCGTTCTCGGCCCCGTCCATCCCCGCCCACCCGCGCGCCTTGCCCCGCCAGTACAGCGCGTTCGCCGCCACCACGCGGAATTCCCGCGCCTGGGCTTCCCGGACCACCTGCTCGAACTGCGTTTCGGCTTCTTCCGTCCGGCCCAACTCATACAGGATCGATGCCGCCCGCCGCCGGACCTCCAGCGAGGCATCGCCGCGATTGGTCTCCGCCAGGCGGTCCGCCTTGTCCAACAGACGCTGGACCAATGGGTCGCTGGGCCCCTCGACACGGCTCTCGCGCCGCAATTGGTTGGCCTCCGCAATCAGGTCGCCGCCGCTGCCGCCACGATGCGCCAACGCCTCGGCCTGCCACTTCTCTTCCTCCTCATCCCGCCCCACCAGTCCCAGCATCACCGCATAGTTGTTGGCTGCGCGGGACATGTAGCCGGCATGGTCCGCATGGCCCGCCAGATGGATCTCGGCCACCGCCAGGCACTGTTCGTACATTCTGCCCCAAGACAAGGGGGTCAGGCCTTGACGTTTGACAACCCCTGTCTGATCCTTTGACAGGTCTTCCAGAATCCAAGGTTCTCGCCCTGGAGGGAGCGGAGGATTCGCAGTCGGCGGGACACCACTGCGCCGTCCTTGTGACCAAGTCGGCGTCCGATATCCCTACCCATCATACCGCTTTCTGTTGTCCACAGCCAAATGAGGGCGTCCCTCGCTTCGTAGTTGCCTTTCTGTTTCTGCCAGTCAATCGATGGATCGAGTCCATACGATTGCGCTGTAGCCTCACGTACTAGGTCAGGATGGATTCCCTGTTCGATGCGGCGCATGGCAACATCCGGACCGTGACCAAAGTCGGCGGCGAGTTGCTGGTATTTGTCCTCCATGTCCTTGCAGAACGTTTCACTTCCCACCGCCTTGCTGGATCGCTTCAGCGCCTCTTCCAGATCCAGATCAGTGCGGGATAGCCCTGCATGCACATACCGGCGATAGGCTGCAGGCAAGTTTTTCGTGCCCAATCGTTCGCCAAGTAAAGCATGCAAGGGCGAATACGAGACCCACTCGTGGTGTTTTTCCCATCCGCCGTACGACCGGTGTGTACTCCACCGGTATTTTTCCAGGATGTCCAAACGCTCTGATAGGTTGATTTGTTTCGTGGCTTTGGTCTGAACGGGGTTCAAGTGGAGATAGCGCACCAATTTCAGCAGATACGCGTCGCCTTCTACCAAGAGCGCCTTGAATCGGCCGCCAAACAGTGCCCCACATCGGCGATGCCGCACATTGAAGTAAGCGGTGTAGGAGGTCCCAAACTGGTGCATGAAACGACTTAGATTTCCCTGCGGCGTCATTAGCAGTAAGTGGTAATGATTGGGCATGAGAACGTAGGCATAGAGCTTGATGCCGTGCGTTTCAACGCTCTCCTGAAGTTTATTCAGGAACGTGATCCGATCCGCATCGCTCGTGAAGATTTGGCACCGGTTCACTCCCCGTGACATCACGTGATAGATCGCGCCTTCAAACTGACATCTAAGCATCCTCGCCATAAACTGCTACCTTAGCCACGTGTTGACAAATGTCAAGGCCTGACCCCGTGGACATGGGCGGTTGGATGCGGGATAGTTGCCCCCCATGAGCATTTCCGCCCAGATCGTCGCCGACAGCGTTTCGCCGCAAGGCATCCGGCTGTCCACGCTGTCGCTGAAATATCCCCGCTGGATCCATGCGGAATTCATGACGCACCGCCTGTTTTCGCGCAATGCCAGCAGCTCCCGCGCCGTGCCGTCGAAGCGTCTGCGCGCGCTGGAACGCGAATATCCCCTCTGGTGGGGCGCCAACATTCCCGGCATGCAGGCCGGCGGCAAGCTCTCCGACGAGCAGGGCACCCGGGCCAAGGCCATCTGGGACCGCATGGCCGACGCCTGCATCGAAGGCGTCGCCGAACTCGCCGAACTGGGCCTCCACAAGCAGTGGGCCAACCGCCCCTTGGAGTGGTTCACGTCCATCTCCGTGCTCGTCTCCGCCACATCCTTCGACAACTTCTTCGGCGTGCGCTGGCACCCCGACGCCCAGCCCGAAATCCAGGAACTGGCCCGGCAGATGTTTTCGGCCCTGCACTCCAGCACCCCCCGGCCCCTCGATCCCGACCAGTGGCACCTGCCCTACGTCTCCGCCGACGAGGAGAAAGCCCTCGGCCTCGACACCGCCCGGCGCTGCTCGGCCGCGCGCTGCGCCCGCGTGTCCTATCTCAACCACGACGGCACCGCCCCCAACGTCGCCAAGGACCTCGACACCTTCGCCAAGCTGGCGGGCGATCCCAACGGCCCGCCCCAGCCGCTGCACGCCTCGCCCATGGAACACCAGGCCACCCCCGACCGTCTCCGCGACCCCGCCGACCCCTCATCCTGGCAGAATCCCGCCCAGCACGGCAACTTCCACGGCTGGCGCCAGTTCCGCAAAATGCTCGCCCGCGAACAGATCAAAAGATTCACGCCGCCGGGCGGAACAACGGAATAATGGAATATTGGAAGGGTGGATGGGGGATCCATCGAGGTGGTTTCCCAACATTCCATTTATTCCAACATTCCAGTTAAGCCCGTGGGCGGGGCTTGAAGACCCCCACGCCCTTGCGGCGTGGGTGAATCAGTTCCGAAATAGTGAATCTTCCGCTTTCCTCCCCCCTCCTTTTGCCCTAGAATCCGCCCGACTTTTGAACCCGTTTTCCCGGAGAGCCCCATGCCCGACACCTACAGCCCGTCGCTTCGCGCCCAGATCCTGACCCGCCGCACCTACAACCGCGCCCTGAATGACGAGGGCACGGCGTTTGAAACCTGGGCGCAGACCATTGACCGCGTCATTGAGCATCAGCGCTGGCTCTGGAAGCGCCAGATGCGCCGCGCGCTCAACAAGACCCAGGAGGCCGAACTCGAAGAACTCCGCGAACTCCTGCTCGCCCGCAAAGTCGGCGTGGCCGGCCGCACCCTCTGGCTCGGCGGCACCGAGATCGCGAAAAACCGCGAAGCCTGCCAGTTCAACTGCGCCCATCTCGAAATCCAGACCGTGGACGACATGGTGGACGCCCTCTGGCTGCTGCTGCAGGGCTGCGGCGTCGGCGTCACCCCGAAATCCGGCGGCATCAGCGGCTTCACCCGCCCCATTCACGACATCCAGGTCATCCGCTCGACGCGCCAGGACAAGAACGGCCGCGAAGGCAATCTCGAAACGTGGGATCCGGAAACCAAGGTGTGGTCCATCAGCGTGGGCGACACCGCCGAGGCCTGGGCGAAATCCGTCGGCAAGCTGCTGTCCGGCAAGTATGCCGCGGACAAGCTCATCCTGGACTTCTCGGAAATCCGTCCCGCGGGCACGCGACTGACCGGCTACGGCTGGATCGGCCAGGGCGACGAAACCATTTCCGTCGCCTACCGCGCCATCGCCGAAATCATGAACCGCCGCGCTGGCCAGCTCCTGCGCAAGATGGACATCCACGACATCTGCAACTGGCTGGGCACCATCCTCAGCACCCGCCGTTCCGCCGAAATCAGCCTGTTCGAGTTCGGCTCGCCCGAGTGGCAGGAGTTCGCCGTCTGCAAGAAGGACTACTGGAACAAAGGCCAGCCCCAGCGCGGCATGTCCAACAATTCCCTCGTCTTCTACGACAAGCCCACCCGCGACGAACTGCGCGGCATCTTCGACCTCATGCTCGAAGCCGGCGGCTCGGAGCCCGGCTTCATCAACGGCGGCGCCGCCCTCAACCGCGCGCCGTGGTTCTCCGGCGTGAATCCCTGCGCCGAAATCCTGCTGGGCAACCGGGCGTTCTGCAACCTGACCACGATCGACCTGGCCAAGTTCAAGGACGATCCCAGCGGCATGCACCGGGCCATCTATCTGATTGCCCGCGCCAACTACCGCCAGACCTGCGTGCATCTCAAGGACGGCATCCTCCAGCACTCCTGGCACGAGAACAACGATTTCCTGCACCTCTGCGGCGTCTCGCTCACCGGCGTGGTGCGCCGTCCCGACCTCGGCCCCTACGAACTGCGCACCCTGCGCAACATGGCCATCATGGGCGCGTATTCGATGGCCGAGGAACTCGGTCTGCCCCTCCCCAAGAATGTCACCACCCTCAAGCCCGAAGGCACCATCTCCAAGTGCTACGACACCACCGAAGGCGCCCACAAGCCCCTCGCCCGCTACATCTTCAACAACGTCACCTTCGTCAAGCACGACCCCCTCGTCGCCGTCCTGCGCGATTGCAACTACAAGATGATGCCCCACCCCAACGGCACCGGCGACTGGGTCGTCACCCTCCCCGTCTGCTGGAATGACGTGGATTTTGAGAAAGTCGGCGACCTTGAGGTGAATGTCGAAACCGCCATCGACCAGCTCAACCGCTACAAGCTTCTCATGGACAATTATGTCGAGCAGAACTGCTCCGTGACCGTCAGCTACGATCCCTCCGAGGTGGACGCCATCATCGACTGGCTGCTGCACAACTGGGACCACTATGTCGGCGTGTCGTTCCTGCTGCGCGCCGATCCGCTCAAGACCGCCGAAGACCTCGGCTTCCCCTACCTGCCCCAGCAGCCGGTTTCCAAGGCCGTCTTCGACGCCTACGTCGCCCAGCTCAAGCCCATTGACCTCGACCAGGTGGCCGCCCAGTCCGAGGACGAGGTGGACATGGGCAGCGAATGCGCCGGCGGCGCCTGCCCCGTCCGCTAGCCCCACCTCCGTCAGGGGCCGGCCCGGACAGGAATGCCCCTCCCGCCTCCGCCTCCCCGCCCGCCGACCCGGCCGGCGGGTGGGTCCGTTCCTGTCCGCCGGAATCCCCGCCCGCCCGCCCAACCCGCCAAAACGCCCGCCAAAACGCCGCCAAAACGCATTCAAAAACGCTTGCGCCGGCGCTCGCCGCCTCCTATGCTTCCCCTCTGTCAAACCAGACAAGGAGAACGACTATGCCCATGATTGATTTTGGCGGCGTGAAGGAACACATCGTCACCCGCAAGGAATTTCCCCTGAAGAAGGCCCAGAAGGTCCTCAAGAA
>Ga0123328_1005140_pt1 | contig 10377 bp, 8 predicted proteins | sample BioC12SIPDNA_2_FD_89702 | JGI IMG/M metagenome (GOLD analysis project Ga0123328, IMG submission 89702) | Anaerobic biogas reactor microbial communites from Washington, USA - Biogas_R1_A C12 SIP DNA | ecosystem: Engineered > Bioreactor > Anaerobic > Unclassified | place: Washington, USA...
GCAGGCCGCGCGCGATCATCTCGCGCTCGACCCGGTCGATCGGGTCGCGCTCGCGCCACGCGGCCTCCTCGTCCTTCGACCGGTAGCCGAACGCGCTGCCCGGGAAGGGGCCGTTCTGGTGGAAGTAGCGGTACACCTCGGCCTCGACGACCGTGGGACCCTTGCCCGCGCGCATGTGCTCGGTCGCCTGCTGCATCGCGAGGTAGACCGCGAGCGGGTCCATCCCGTCGACGCGCCACGAGGCGATCCCGAAGCCCGGGCCGCGCCCTGAGAGCCGCGGCTCGCCCGTGACCTCCGCGACGTGCGTCGACACGGCGTAGAGGTTGTTCTCGATGAAGAAGCACAGCGGCAGGTCCCACGCCGCGGTGAGGTTCATCGACTCGAGCACCGAGCCGATGTTGGTCGCGCCGTCGCCGAAGTACGTCACGGTCACGTCCTGGGTCCCAGCGTGCTTCTGGGCCCACGCGTTGCCGGCCGCGAGCGGGACGCCGCCACCGACGATCGCGTTCGTGCCGAGCGCACCCGCCTCCATCCACTGCAGGTGCATCGAGCCGCCGCGGCCCTTGCCGAAGCCGTCCGCGAGACCGAGGATCTCGGCGAGGGTGCGTCGCAGCGCGACGTGCAGGTCCTCGCTCACGAGCTTCTCGAGGTCGAGGCGAGGGCTCACGTAGGCGATGACCTTCGCGAGGAACTGGTGGTGGCCACGGTGCGTGCCGTTGACCCCGTCGCTCGGGCCGAGCGCGAGGACCGAGCCGACCGCGCCGCCCTCCTGCCCGATGCTCGAGTGGGCCGGGCCGTGGACGAGACCCTCGCGGGCGAGCTGGAGCACGAGCTCCTCGAACGCCCGGATGAGGTGCATCTGGCCGAGCATGTCGGCCAGCAGGGCGGGGTCGGCAGCCGCCCAGTCCTCGGGCGTGCTGGTCACCTCCACCCAGGGTGCGGATGCCTCGAGAGGCGTCACCTGCGGCATGGACGAGTTCTCCCTTGAACGAGCCGATTTCTTGTGAGTGTAGGCAGGTTTGGATACGATCACAAGGCAGAGAGGCAGTTCTGCCCACGTTTCCGGATCGTTTGTATCCAATCGAGGAGGATCAATGGCGCTCCCCGGACTGCTCGGCACCGAGCACATCGGCTTCACCGTCCCCGACATCGAGCAGGCGCACCGCTTCTTCGTCGACGTCATCGGGTGCGAGTACGTCTACACGCTCGGTCCCTTCGTGCACGAGGACTCCGACTGGATGACCGAGCGCCTCAACGTGCACCCGCGCGCGGTCATGCGTGAGCTGCGCTTCTACCGCTGCAAGCACGGACCCAACTTCGAGATCTTCCAGTGGGAGTCCCCCGACGGACAGGCCCCCCAGCCGCGCAACAGCGACATCGGTGGCCACCACCTCGCGTTCTACGTCGAGGACCTTGACGCGGCGGTCGAGTACCTGCGGGGGCACGGGGTGCGTATCCTCGGCGAGCCGACGGCAAGCTCGAGTCACAGCAAGGGGCAGCGATGGGTCTACTTCCTCAGCCCGTGGGGCATGCAGCTCGAGCTCGTGAGCTTCCCCGACGGCAAGGCCTACGAGACCTACCCCACGACGACGACGCGCCTGTGGCACCCGGGGGACCCCGCCGCGTGAGGAGCCACTCGTGAGCGTCGACCCCGGGCCCGCCTCGGCGCGCATCGCCGCTGGCCTGCGCCAGCAGATCCTGCACGGTGAGCTTGCGCCCGGCTCCCGGATCCGCCAGGAAGAGCTCGCGGCCGAGTTCGGCGCGAGCCGCCTGCCCGTGCGCGACGCGCTGCGCCAGCTCGAGGCCGAGGGCCTCGTACGCCTCGTCGCGAACTCGGGTGCGTGGGTCGAGCGGCTCAGCCTCGCCGAGTGCACCGAGGTCTACCTCGTGCGTGAGCGCATCGAGCCGCTCCTGCTGAGCATGTCGATCCCCCACCTCGGCGAGAGCGAGCTCGAGCGTCTCGCCGTGCTCGCCGAGTCCATGCGAGAGGCCGACCTCGAGGGCTTCCTGCGCCAGGACCGCGAGCTGCACCTGCTGTCGTACTCCGCGGCGAGCACGCACATGCTGCACGACCTCGTGCTGCGGCTGTGGAACTCGACCCAGCACTACCGCCGCGCGTTCGCGCTCGTGGTCGGCGTCGACCCCGACTCCCCGACGCACGCCGAGCACCGCCTGCTCGTCGATGCGATCCGCCGGCGTCAGGTCGCCGACGCCGAGGACCTGCTGCGCGTGCACATCCGCCGCACCCGTCTCGAGCTCGCGCGCCACCCCGAGGTGTTCGACAGCGCGTGAGCGATCATGCGAGCGGCGCGGTCGACCCCCGCACGACGAGCTCGACCGGGAGCGTCGTCGTCGTCGTGGCCGCGACGCCCTCGGCCATCCAGCGTACGAGGAGGCGGGCCGCCTCGGCCCCGACGTCGGCGTGCGGGACGCGCACCGTGGTCAGGGGCGGGGAGAGCTTGTCGACGAAGGGCATGTCGTTGAACCCGACGACCGACACGTCGCGCGGACACTCGAGCCCTCGTGCACGCAGCGCCTCGATCGCACCGACAGCGATCTGGTCGTTGCCCGCGACGATCGCCGTGACGCTCGCCCGCCCGAGGAGCTCGTGCGTCGCGCGGGCACCCTCGTCGATCGAGTACGTCGCGCACTCCACGACGAGGTCCGCCGAGCCGGCCGCTCCGAGCTCGCTGACCGCCTGCCGGAACGAACGCGCTCGCTGGACGCCGGTCGACATGTCACCGGGCCCCGCGACGTGGGCGATCGCGGTGTGTCCGAGCTCGCGCAGGTGCCGCACCGCGAGCTCGACCCCGTAGGCGTCGTCGCCCGTGACCGCGGGAAGGGGGACGTCCTCCGAGCGTCGGTTGATGAGGACCATCGGCATCCCCTGCGCGAAGAGCTCGGCGATCGCCTCGTCCTCGCGCCGGGCCGACCCGACGAGCAGGCCGTCGACCTGCCGCGCACGCAGCGCGTTGAGCGCCGCGGCCTCGCGCTCGGGGTCGTTGTCGGTGTCCGCGATGATCGTCGTGTACCCCGCGCGGCTCAGCTCGACCTCGGCACCCCGCACGATCGGTGGGAACAGCGGGTTCGACAGGTCCGGCACGAGCACGCCGACCATCGTCGTGCGGTTCGTCTTGAGCCCACGGGCCATCGGGTTGGGTCGGTAGTCGAGCGCCTTCGCCGCCTGGAGCACGCGGCGCACGGTCGCCTCGCTCACGAGCGATCTCGTCTCGGGGTTGAGGGCGCGCGAAGCCGTGCCGGGATGAACCCCGGCACGCTCCGCGACGTCCCTGAGCGTGACCGGCACGCGGGCCCCCCTCTCCTGTCGTGGACCGGTTACCAGTCGACCGCGATGTACTTGGACTCGGTGTACTCGAGCAGCCCCTCGTGGCCACCCTCGCGCCCGATCCCGGACTGCTTGACCCCACCGAACGGCGCTGCGGGGTCCGAGACGACGCCGCGGTTGATCCCGACCATCCCCGACTCGAGCGCCTCGCTCACGCGCAGCGCACGCGCGAGGTCCTGGCTGAACACGTAGGACACGAGGCCGTACTCGGTGTCGTTCGCGAGCGCGATCGCCTCGTCGTCGGTGTCGAAGGCGATCACGGGGGCGACGGGACCGAAGATCTCCTCGCCCGCGATCTGGGCGTCGACCGGCACGTCGGCGAGCACCGTGGGACGGTAGTAGAACCCCGGCCCCTCGCCGGCCTGGCCCCCGACGACGACGCGCGCACCGCGCGCGACCGCCTCCTGGACGAGCTCGTCGACCTTCTCGACGGCCGCGGCGTTGACGAGCGGGCCGACCGCGGCGCCGGTCATCCCGGGGCCCACGGACAGGGCGCCGATCGCGGCGCCGAGCTTCTCGGTGAACTCGGCGACGAGCGAGCGGTGCACGTAGAGACGGTTCGCGGCCGTGCACGCCTCTCCGCCGTTGCGCATCTTGGCGAGCAGGGCCCCCGCGACCGCGACGTCGACGTCGGCGTCCTCGAGCACGAGCACGGGGGCGTTGCCGCCGAGCTCCATCGAGCTCGAGATGACGTGGTCGGCAGCAGTCTTGAGCAGGGTCCGGCCGACCTCGGTCGAGCCCGTGAAGGAGAGCTTGCGCACGCGCGGGTCGGCGAGCACCGCCTCGGCGACCGCGCCCGAGCGTCGTGAGGGGAGCACGTTGACGACGCCGTCGGGGACACCCGCCTCGGCGAGGAGCGCACCGACCGCGAGGGCCGTGAGCGGCGTCTCGGAGGCGGGCTTGAGGATCACGGTGCAGCCCGCGGCGAGCGCGGGGCCGATCTTGCGCGTCGCCATCGCGGCGGGGAAGTTCCACGGCGTGATGAGGAGCGCGATGCCGATCGGCTGGCGGACCACCATGATGCGGTTGTTGCCCGAGGGCGCGGTGCGCACCTCGCCCGAGACGCGCACGGCCTCCTCGGCGTACCAGCGGAAGAACTCCGCGGCGTAGCGCACCTCGCCGAGCGCGTCCTCGAAGGACTTGCCGTTCTCGCGCACGATGAGCTCGGCGAGCTCGCGCTCGCGCTCGACCATGAGGTCGAAGGCGCGCAGCAGGATGCTCGCACGCTCGCGCGGCGCGGTCGCGGCCCACCCCGGCGCGGCCTCGTGCGCGGCGTCGACGCACGCGAGGGCGTCCGTGACGGTGCCGTTCGCGACGTCGGCGATCACCTGGGCGGTCGCGGGGTCGACGACGTCGAAGCGTCCGCCGTCCTCGGCGGGCACCCACGCGCCCCCGCGCAGCAGGTTGGTCGGGACGGTCAGCCCGGCCACGAGGTCTGTGGTCATGTCGTGCTCCTGGTTGCGATCGGTGGGAGGGGTTGCTAGGCGCCGAGGTGCTCGCGCACCGCGGCTGCGACGGTCGGGGCGACCGCGGGGTCGAAGGGCGAGGGCACGACGCGGCCGGCCGCGAGCTCCTCGTCCGTCACGAGGCTCGCGATGCCCCGTGCCGCGGCGATCTTTGCGTCGTCGTCGACGCGCGGGGCGCGTGCGTCGAGCAGGCCCCGGAAGATCCCGGGGAACGCGAGCACGTTGTTGATCTGGTTGAGGTCGGCCGAGCGGCCGGTCGCGACGATGCGGACGTTGGCCGGGGCGGCGTCGACGTCGACCTCGGGGTCGGGGTTCGCGAGCGCGAGGACGACGGCGTCCTGGTTCATCTCGGCGAGCCAGCCCGCCTCGACGAGGTTCGGGCCGCTCACCCCGAGGAACACGTCCGCACCGCGCAGCGCGTCACGCACCGTCCCGGCCAGTCCGGCCTTGTTCGTCGACTCGGCGATCCAGCGCTTCGTCCCGGTGAGCCCGGGCGCGCGGTCGGCGCTGATCACGCCACGGCTGTCGACGACCGCGACGTCGCCGACGCCCGCCGCGAGCAGGATCCGCGTGCACGCGACGCCCGCGGCTCCCGCGCCGAGCACGACGACCCGCAGGTCGGCGAGCTCTCGCCCGGTCGCGCGCGCGGCGTTGAGCAGGCCCGCGAGGACGACGACGGCCGTCCCGTGCTGGTCGTCGTGGAACACGGGGATGTCGAGCCGCTCGGAGAGGATCGCCTCGATCTCGAAGCACTCGGGGGCCGCGACGTCCTCGAGGTTGATCCCGCCGAAGCTCGGGGCGATCGCGGTGACCGCATCGACGAACTCGCGCACCCGGTCGACCCCGGGAAGGTCGAGCGCGACAGGGATCGCGTCGACCCCCGCGAAGGCCTTGAACAGCACGGCCTTGCCCTCGAGCACGGGCATCGAGGCCTCGGGCCCGATGCGCCCGAGGCCGAGCACCGCCGAGCCGTCCGAGACGACCGCGACCGAGTTCGAGCGACCCGTGTACTCGAACGACAGGTCGACGTCGCGCGCGATCGCCTCGCACACCGCGGCGACACCCGGGGTGTAGGCCTTGGCGAGGTCGGCGCGGTCGGCGAGCGGGACGCGGCTCGTCACGGCGAGCTTGCCCCCGCGGTGCAGAGCGAAGGTCTCGCGCCAGAAGGGCGTGTCGAGCTCGGCGGGCAGGCCGACCGGCGCGGTCTCGTCGGTCGCGGTCACGGATCCTCCTCCACGCCCGGCGTCCACTTCGCCGCGTCGTTGCAGGCGATTGCGCACGGGGTTTGCATGGAGAACTCTGCCAGAAGCGATTCCCGAATGCAATCCTTTGCATTACGCGTGCTGCTCCCGTGTCGTGCCTCGATGCGTGAGGTCAGCGCGTGAGGACCGCGACCGCCTCGACATGGTGCGTCATGGGGAACAGGTCGAGCCCGTGCACCTGCTCGAGCTCGAAGCCGTGGCTGCGCAGGTAACCCACGTCGCGCCCGAGCGCCGCGGGGTCGCACGCGACGTAGACGACACGGCGGGCACCGGTCCGCGAGACCGCCGCGACCACGGTCCGTCCCGCGCCCTGGCGGGGCGGGTCGAGCACGACGACGTCGGCCTCGAGCCCCTCCCGCTCGAGCAGGGTCCGCGCGACCTCGCCCTCGACGAGCTCGACGTGGCCGAGCCCGTGCGCGTTGCGCCGAGCGTCCTTGACCGCGCGGGCGTCCCCCTCGACCGCGAGCACCGAACCAGCCTCGCCGACCGCACCGGCGACCGGGACCGTGAGCAGGCCCGCCCCCGAGAACAGGTCCACGACGCGCGCACCCGCGACGTCCCCGAGCCCGTCGAGCACCGCGCCCACGAGCACCGCGGGCGCCTCGCGATGCACCTGCCAGAACCCGCCCGCCGAGACGCGGAACCTCAGCTCACGACCCCCAGCCCGGACGATCTGGGTCACGGAGCGGCGAGCGTTCGGGCGCGTGTCGGGCCGCGTCCCGCGCCACGGGACACCGTCGACGAGCACGAGCGGATCCCCCACGCTCGGCGCGACGACCTCGACACGTGCCCCGCGCGGCCAACGACGCGTGAAGAGGCCGAGCTCGGCGACCGCCTCGTGCGCGAGCGGCATCGCCTCGAGCGCGACGACCTCGTCGCTGCGCGGGCGCGTCATCCCCGCGCGCCCCTCGGGGTCGACCCGCAGCCTGATCCGGGTGCGCCAGCGCAGTCCGCCGCGCTCGTCGTCACCAGGCGCCGCGGCGACCTCGACCTCGGTCTCGACGCCACCGAGGCGAGCGAGCTGCTCACGCAGCACCGCGGACTTCCACGCGCGCTGGGCGGGCAGCGCGACGTGCGCAAGCTCTCCCCCGCCCACACCACCAGGGCCCGCCTCGGGCCACGCGGAGGGGACCCGGTCGGGCGAGGCCTCGAGCACCTCGACCGCCTCGCCGCGCCAGAACCGCGCCTCGGGCGCGGCCTCGGTCAGGCGCACCCGTACCCGTTCGCCGGGCAGCGTGTGCCGCACGAACACGACTCGCCCCTCGTGGCGCGCGACGCAGTGCCCGCCGTGCGCGACCTTCCCGATCTCGAGCTCGACGAGGTCCCCGGGTGCAGCCATCACGCGTCGACCCTAGTCGCGCTGGTAGGGCACCGCCGCCACGACGACGCCGGGCACCTGCGCGAGCTGGCGCTTGATGCGGACCGTGCTCTGGTTGTGCAGCAGTCGCTCCCACCAGTGCTCGACCGCGTACTCGGGCACGTAGACCACCACGACGTCGCGCGGGCTCGCCCGACGCAGCCCGCGCACATACTCGACGAAGGGCCGGGACAGCTCGCGGTACGGCGAGTCGAGCACCTTGAGCGGCACGGGGACGTCGAGCGCGTCCCACGCCTCCTCGAGCTGGGCGACCTCGCCGCGATCGAGGGCGACCGTGACGGCCTCGAGCGTCGAGGGACGTGAGGCCCGTGCGTAGGCGACGGCTCGCACGGTCGGCTTGTGCAGGCGCGCGACGAGGACGATCGCGTGCACCCGGCTCGGCAGGGCGCGGTCGGCTGCGGGGTCCGGGTCGAGCGCGAGGTCTGCGCTCACGCGCGTGTAGTAGCGGCGCACCCACGTCATGACGGCTCCGATCCCGACGATCGCGAGGACCGTGACCCAGGCCCCGCGCGTGAACTTCGTGACGAGCACGACGACGAGCACGGTCGCCGTCATCGCGAGCCCGAGTGCGTTGAGCACGCGGGCCCGCAGCATGCGCACGCGCTCGGGGCCCGAGAGCTCGGTGCGCAGCGCGCGCGTCCAGTGCCGCACCATGCCGAGCTGGCTCAGGGTGAACGAGGTGAACACACCCACGATGTAGAGCTGGACGAGGCGCGTGACCGAGGCGTCGAGCACCCACACGAGCACGGCCGCGCCGACGCCGAGGGTGATGATCCCGTTCGAGAACACGAGCCGGTCGCCGCGCGTGTGCAGCTGGCGTGGCAGGTAGCCGTGCCGGGCGAGGACCGAGGCGAGCACGGGAAAGCCGTTGAACGCGGTGTTGGCCGCGAGCACGAGGATGACGCCCGTGAGCGCGGTGACCCCGACCGCGAGCCACGGCACGCCGTCGAGCACCGCGTGCGCGACCTGGCCGAGCACGGGGACCTGCCGATAGTCCGCAGGGACCGGTCCGCCCGCGAGCACGAGCTGGGTCGCGGGGTCCTCGACGAAGCGCACCCCGGTCGCGCGCGCGAGCAGGACCGTCCCGAGCAGGAGGGTCGCACCGATCGCACCGAGCAGGCCGAGCGTCGTCGCGGCGTTGCGCGCCTTCGGCTCGCGGAACAGCGGGACGCCGTTCGCGACCGCCTCGACGCCCGTGAGCGCCGCGCTGCCCGAGGCGAACGCCCGCAGCACGAGCAGCCCGCCCGCGAGACCGAGGAGCCCCTCGTCGAAGCCCGGCTGGGGGACGACCTCGAACACCGCGCTCGATGCCTCGGGCAGCCCACCGAGCAGGTGCCGCACCGCGCCGACCACGACGACGAGACCCGTGCCGAGCATGAACGCGTACGTCAGCAGGGCGACGCCGCGCCCCGACTGGCGGGTGCCACGCAGGTTCACGAGGGTCAGCAGCAGGACGATCCCGCACGCGAGCGCGAGCTCGGGCCCGTGCGGGAGCTCGAGCGCGGTGCCGAAGTAGTGCGCACCGGCCGAGGCAGAGACCGCGACCGTGAGGACGTAGTCGACCATGAGCGCCGAGCTCGCGAGGACCCCCGCCCGGGGACCGAGGTTCTTCGAGACGATCTCGTGGTCTCCCCCGCCCGAGGGGTAGGCGCGCACGTTCTGGCGGTAGGAGGCCACGACGGTCACGAGCACGACGACGACGGCGAGCGCTACCCAGGGCGAGACGAGGACGGCGCTCGCCCCCGCGAGCGCGAGCGTCAGGAAGATCTCGTCGGGGTCGTACGCGACGCTCGACAGCGCGTCCGAGGCGAACACCGGCAGCGCGAGCCGTTTCGGCAGGAGCGTGCGCACGAGCCGCTCGGTGCGCTCGGGCCGCCCGAGCAGCCCACGCTTCGCGGCGTCGACGACGTCTGGCACGTCCCGCACTCTAGGACCCCGCCGACCACGGGACCAACGGTGCACCGCGGGACGGATCGGCGTAGCCTCACCGCGATGCACTTCGTGATCATGGGCTGCGGGCGGGTCGGCGCCCGCCTCGCGACCTCGCTCGAGGGCTCGGGGCACACCGTGGCCGTCGTCGACCAGAACCCCGACGCGTTCCGCCGCCTGCCCGAGGAGTTCGCCGGACGGCGTGTCACGGGCGTCGGCTTCGACCGGGACACCCTCCGCGCGGCGGGCGTCGAGGAGGCGTACGCCTTCGCGGCCGTGTCCGACGGGGACAACTCGAACATCCTCGCCGCGCGCGTCGTGCGCGAGGAGTTCGGCGTCGAGCACGTCGTCGCCCGCATCTACGACCCGGGCCGCGCCGAGATCTACCAGCGGCTCGGCATCCCCACGGTTGCGACCGTGCGCTGGACCGCCGAGCAGGTGCTGCGGCGCCTGCTGCCGATGGGCGCGACGACCGAGTACCTCGACCCGAGCGGCCACGTCGCGCTCCTGCGGGTCGACGTGCACCCCTCGTGGGTCGGCACGACGCTCGCCGACGTCGCCTCCGTCACGGGCGCTCGCGTGGCCTTCCTCACGCGCGGCGGGGCGAGCGAGCTCGCCGAGCCGGACCGGGTCCTGCAGGACGGCGACGACCTGTTCCTGCTCGCGAGGGTCGAGCACAGCGGGAAGATCGAGCGCACCCTGTCCCGGGCGAAGGAGGCGTGATGCGCGTCGTCGTCGTCGGCGCTGGTTCGGTGGGCCGCTCGATCGCGAGCGAGCTCGTCGAGACCGGTCGCGAGGTGACCCTGATCGACAAGAACCCCGCTGCGCGCACCGCGCAGGTCCCCGGGGCGCAGTGGATCCTCGCGGACGCGTGCGAGCAGGCGACGCTCACCGCGGCGCACGTCGAGGAGGCCGACGTCGTCGTCGCCGCGACGGGGGACGACAAGGTCAACCTCGTCGTGTCGCTGCTCGCGCGGACCGAGTACGCCGTGCCGC
>Ga0123328_1005146_pt1 | contig 10370 bp, 7 predicted proteins | sample BioC12SIPDNA_2_FD_89702 | JGI IMG/M metagenome (GOLD analysis project Ga0123328, IMG submission 89702) | Anaerobic biogas reactor microbial communites from Washington, USA - Biogas_R1_A C12 SIP DNA | ecosystem: Engineered > Bioreactor > Anaerobic > Unclassified | place: Washington, USA...
ACGCGGCCAGCGCCGACGGTGCGGGAGCCCTCGCGGATAGCGAAGCGCAGGCCCTCGTCCATGGCGACCGGCTGGATCAGGGTGACGGACATGTCGACGTTGTCGCCCGGCATGACCATCTCGACACCCTCCGGCAGCTTCACGACACCGGTGACGTCAGTGGTGCGGAAGTAGAACTGCGGACGGTAGTTGTCGAAGAACGGGGTGTGGCGGCCGCCCTCGTCCTTGGACAGGACGTAGACGGAACCCTCGAACTCGGTGTGCGGGGTGTAGGCGCCCGGCTTGATGATGACCTGGCCGCGCTCGACGTCCTCACGCTTGATGCCGCGGAGCAGCAGACCACAGTTGTCGCCGGCCTCGGTGTAGTCGAGAAGCTTACGGAACATCTCGATACCGGTGACGGTGGTGGTGGTGGACTTCTCCTTGATGCCGATGATCTCGACCTCGTCGTTGACGTTCAGCTGACCGCGCTCGACGCGGCCGGTGACGACGGTGCCACGACCGGTGATGGTGAAGATGTCCTCAACCGGCATCAGGAACGGCTTGTCGGTCTCGCGCTCCGGGTCCGGGATGGAGTCATCGCAGGCCTGCATGAGCTCGAGGACGGAGTCGACCCACTTCTGCTCGCCGTTCAGGGCGCCCAGAGCGGAGATGTGGATGATCGGAGCCTCTTCGTCGTAGTCCTGCTCAGCCAGCAGCTCGCGGACCTCCATCTCGACGAGCTCGATGATCTCCTCATCGTCAACCATGTCGCACTTGTTCAGGGCGACGAGGATGTACGGGACGCCGACCTGGCGGGCCAGCAGCACGTGCTCGCGGGTCTGCGGCATCGGGCCGTCGGTGGCGGCGACCACGAGGATGGCGCCGTCCATCTGAGCGGCACCGGTGATCATGTTCTTGATGTAGTCGGCGTGACCCGGGGCGTCGACGTGTGCGTAGTGACGCTTCTCGGTCTGGTACTCGACGTGGGAGATGTTGATCGTGATGCCACGCTCCTTCTCCTCCGGCGCCTTGTCGATGGCGTCGTAGGCGAAGGACTCGTTCAGGTCCGGGTAAGCGTCGGCCAGAACCTTGGTGATGGCGGCGGTGGTGGTGGTCTTGCCGTGGTCAACGTGACCGATGGTGCCGATGTTGACGTGGGGCTTCGTACGCTCGAACTTCGCCTTTGCCACTGTATGTCCTCCTGGACTTCATGGTGGCTACGACCTTCGCAGCCACGTGGTTGACAGTCACCATGCCGGTACGACCTGATTCAGGGCGCGCCGGATGGCGTTTCACAATGTGCCAGTTACACGATCCTAGATTTACACCGCCGTTTTTTCAAACCGCGGCCGGCTGACCCGATCCGGGATCTCACGGTGGGTAACGGCCGGCTCAGCACACACCCTGGGGTGTCTGCTCAGCGCAGCCGCTACCCTCCGTGTTTGGTGTTCCCCACCCTGCCCGCCGACGTCGGCACGGGGACGTCGGCAGGCCGCGGCGGGAGGGGGTCACCGGGGGAGCTTAAGCGCCGGTGCGCTCAGCGATGATCTCCTCGGAGACGCTGGAGGGAACCTCAGCGTAGGAGTCGAAGACCATGGAGTAGTTCGCACGACCCTGGGTCTTGGAACGCAGGTCACCGACGTAGCCGAACATCTCGGACAGCGGGACACGGGCACGGACGACCTTGGCGCCGGAGCGGTCCTCCATGGCGTTGACCTGGCCACGGCGGGAGTTGATGTCACCGATGACGTCACCCATGTACTCCTCCGGGGTGGTGACCTCGACGGCCATGACCGGCTCGAGCAGGACCGGCTTCGCCTTGGCGACAGCCTCCTTCAGAGCCTGGGAGCCGGCGATCTTGAACGCCATCTCAGAGGAGTCGACCTCGTGGTACTGGCCGTCGATCAGGGTGGCCTTGATGTTCACCAGCGGGTAGCCGGCGAGGAAGCCGTACTGCATGGCGTCCTGGATACCGGCGTCGACGGACGGGATGTACTCCTTCGGGACGCGGCCACCGGTGACGGCGTTCTCGAAGTGGTACAGCGGGGACTGGCCCTCCTCGAGCTCATCCTCGGCCGGAGCGTAGGGCTCGATGCCGATGATGACCTTCGCGAACTGGCCGGAGCCACCGGTCTGCTTCTTGTGGGTGAACTCGAGCTTCTCGACGGGCTTGCGGATGGTCTCGCGGTACGCGACCTGCGGGGCACCCACGTTGGCCTCGACCTTGAACTCGCGCTTCATGCGGTCGACGAGGACGTCGAGGTGGAGCTCGCCCATGCCGCCGATGACGGTCTGGCCGGACTCCTCGTCCAGCTCGACGGTGAAGGTCGGGTCCTCCTCGGCGAGCTTGCCGATGGCGACGCCCAGCTTCTCCTGGTCGGCCTTGGTCTTCGGCTCGATGGAGACCTTGATGACCGGGTCCGGGAAGTCCATGGACTCCAGGATGATCGGTGCATCGGTGGCGCAGAGGGTGTCACCGGTGGTGGTGTCCTTCAGGCCGATGAACGCGTAGATGTTGCCGGCGAGTGCCTCCTCGACCGGGTTCTCCTTGTTGGCGTGCATCTGGAAGAGCTTGCCGACGCGCTCGCGCTTCTGCTTGGTGGAGTTCATGACCTGGTCGCCCGGGACGACGCGACCGGAGTACACGCGCACGAAGGTCAGCTTGCCGAAGAACGGGTGAGCAGCGATCTTGAAGGCCAGAGCGGAGAAGGGCTCGTCGGTGGACGGCTTACGGGTGATCTTCTCGGACTCGTCGTTGACGGCGGAGCCGACGACCTCGCCGACGTCCAGCGGGCTCGGCAGGTAGGCGACAGCGGCGTCGAGCAGCGGCTGGACACCCTTGTTGCGGTAGGCGGTGCCACAGAAGACCGGGTAGATCTCGGAGTTGACGACCATCTTGCGGATGGCGCCCTGGATCTCCTCCTTCGTCAGCTCCTCGCCGCCGAAGTACTTCTCCATGAGCTCCTCGTCGGACTCTGCGACGGTCTCGAGCAGCTTCTCGCGGTACTCCTCGGCGCGCTCCTGCAGGTCGGCCGGGATCTCCTCGACGGTGGCCTCGGTGCCGATCTCGGTCTTGCCGCGCCAGGTGAGGGCCTTCATGTCGATGAGGTCGACGACGCCGTCGAAGTCATCCTCAGCGCCGATCGGCAGCTGCATGACCAGCGGCTTGGCACCGAGGCGGTCGACGATGGTGCCGACGGTGTAGTAGAAGTCAGCGCCGAGCTTGTCCATCTTGTTGACGAAGCAGATACGCGGGACGTCGTACTTGGTGGCCTGACGCCAGACCTGCTCGGACTGCGGCTCGACGCCCTCCTTGCCGTCGAAGACGGCGATGGCGCCATCGAGAACGCGCAGGGAACGCTCAACCTCGACGGTGAAGTCGACGTGACCCGGGGTATCGATGATGTTGATCTGGTTGTTGTCCCAGAAACAGGTGACCGCAGCGGAGGTAATGGTGATACCGCGCTCCTTCTCCTGCTCCATCCAGTCAGTGGTGGCGCCACCGTCGTGGGTCTCGCCGACCTTACGGTTGATACCGGTGTAGAAGAGAATGCGCTCGGTGGTGGTGGTCTTACCGGCATCGATGTGGGCCATGATGCCGATGTTGCGGACCTTGTTCAGGTCCTTAAGCACTTCTTGTGCCACAGTCTTACCCCAACTTGTAGATCTTGGACGCCCGCGCGTTGTACGCCTGGGACGCCGTCGGTGGATAGTTCTTGTTCAATACTGCCATTGATTGGCCGTACTGGCACCCGTCAGTGACGAAATTCGCCGACATCCAAGTGTACGTCAATCAGTGGTCGAGCTCAGTGGGTGCGCCTCACGGCCCACCCGGAAAGACACCGGTGGCCCAACAACGAGTCGCCTCAGACCCGCCCCGGCCGGCCGACCGCAGTGGAGACGCGGCAGGACGGTGAGGGACGGAGGAGTGCGACAGGGTGCTGGGCCATCGTGGTGTGATTTCCTGCTACTACCAGCGGTAGTGGGCGAAGGCGCGGTTGGCCTCGGCCATCTTGTGGACGTCCTCGCGGCGCTTCACGGAAGCACCGAGACCGTTGGACGCATCCAGGATCTCGTTGGCGAGACGGTCAACCATCGAGTTCTCGCGACGCTGACGGGTGAAGGTGACGAGCCAGCGCAGAGCCAGGGTGTTGGAGCGGCCCGGGCGGACCTCAACCGGAACCTGGTAGGTGGCGCCACCCACGCGGCGGGAGCGGACCTCGAGGTCCGGGCGGATGTTGCCCAGAGCCTTCTCGAGGGTGCCGACCGGGTCGGTGCCGGTCTTCTCACGGCAGGCCTCGAGGGCACCGTAGACGATGCGCTCGGCGGTGGACTTCTTGCCGTCGAGGAGGACCTTGTTGACCAGCTGGGTCACGATCTCGGAGTTGTAGACCGGATCCTTGACGACGGGACGAACGACTGCACGGTTCTTACGCATTGTTTACTGTCCCTTCTTGGCGCCGTAGCGGGAGCGGGCCTGCTTGCGGTCCTTGACACCCTGGGTGTCGAGGGTGCCGCGGACGATCTTGTAACGGACACCCGGGAGGTCCTTCACACGACCGCCACGGACGAGCACCATGGAGTGCTCCTGGAGGTTGTGGCCCTCGCCCGGAATGTAGGCGGAGACCTCGATGCCGGTGGTCAGGCGCACACGGGCGACCTTACGCAGAGCGGAGTTCGGCTTCTTCGGGGTGGTGGTGTACACACGGGTGCACACGCCGCGACGCTGCGGGGAACCCTTCAGGGCAGCGGAGTTGATCTTCGCTGCCTTGGAGTGGCGACCCTTGCGGATCAGCTGCTGAATAGTGGGCATAACCGTCTTTCTGTGTTGATCGGCTTATCCGGCCGGATGAGCCGACCGAGAGACTTCGGAAGTTGATTTCGCCTGACACCCGCACACCTGGTGCGGGGCCGGGTTTCTCCGGTCTCGCTTTTAAACGTGCGTAACCCAGTCAGCCGCTCTCGCTGGCCTACCGGGAGGAAGTTCAGGCTCCCACCATGGAGACGTGGGACTTCCGTGCACGTTACCGGAATCCCCTCCCCATCCCCAAATCCCCTTTTCGACGCCACCTTCCTCCCCGGGCACCCGGGACGTCCGGGGAGGCACGATCACCCGTCGGCCACCCGATCGGGGGGACGCGATTCCGGCCCCTTGCCGGCCCACATGTTGTGGGTGGCCACCGGAGGCACCCTACGGCGTGGCACAACATGTAGTGGCACACCCACCCCCATGACACCACACCATGTGGCTATGAAACTCATTAGCGAGAGTTACAACGGGGTAATTCCAACTTATGGTGGAGGTCATGACCTCCCTGACGTGCGCCTCCATCTCCCCCGCCACCACCATCGACGAGTACCTTGACCGCCGCGACTGGCGCGTCAACGCCAACGCCAACCAGGACTACTCCCTGGGCGGGCTGATCCTCAACACCTCCGGGAAAGTGGTCGCCAACTACTGGCTCGACGAGGTGTTCCACCCTGACGCCGGCCGCGCCCACCGGGAGGGCGACCTCCACATCCACGACCTCGACATGCTCTCCGGCTACTGCGCCGGCTGGTCGCTGCGCCAGCTGCTGGCCGAGGGATTCGGCGGGGTGCCGGGCACCATCTCCTCCACCCCTCCGCGGCACCTGTCCTCGGCGTGCGGGCAGATCGTCAACTTCCTCGGCACCCTGCAGAACGAGTGGGCGGGTGCCCAGGCCTTCTCCTCCTTCGACACCTACCTGGCGCCGTTCGTGCGCCTCGACTCCCTCACCTACGAACAGGTCGAGCAGACCCTCCAGGAGTTCGTGTTCAACCTCAACGTGCCCTCCCGCTGGGGCACGCAGACACCGTTCACCAACCTCACCTTCGACTGGGTCTGCCCGGCGGACCTGCGCGACCAGTACCCCTTCATCGGTGGCGAACCCGTCGACTTCACCTACGGGGACCTGCAGGAGGAGATGGACCTGATCAACCGGGCCTTCATCGCGGTGATCGGCGCCGGCGACGCGGACGGTCGCCCCTTCACATTCCCCATCCCCACCTACAACATCACCGCGGACTTCGACTGGGACTCCCCCAACGCCCGCGCGCTCTTCGACATGACCGCCCGCTACGGTCTGCCCTACTTCCAGAACTTCCTCAACTCCGACCTCGACCCCGGCATGATCCGCTCCATGTGCTGCCGCCTGCAGCTCGATCTGCGGGAGCTGCTCGCACGCGGCAACGGGTTGTTCGGGTCCGCCGAACTCACCGGCTCCATCGGCGTGGTCACCCTCAACTGCGCCCGTCTCGGCCACCTCCACGCCGGCAATGAACAGGCGCTTCTCGACGCCACCACCCGGCTCGTCGACCTCGCCGTCGACACGCTGGAGCGGCGACGGGCGTTCGTCGGGAAGCAGCTGGACGCCGGCCTGTACCCCTACACCGCGCGCTGGCTGCCCGGCCTCGACAACCACTTCTCGACGATCGGCGTCAACGGCTGCAACGAGATGATCCGCAACTTCACCGGCGACGCCTACGACATCACAGACCCGCAGGGCCACGCCCTGGCCGGACGGCTGCTCGACCACCTCAACGCCCTGCTCGTGGAGGCGCAGGAGAGGACCGGACACCTCTACAACCTGGAGGCCACCCCCGCCGAGGGCGCCACCTACCGCCTCGCCCGCGCCGACCGGGAGCGTTTCCCCGGCATCCTGCAGGCCGGCACCGACGAGGAGCCGTACTACACCAACTCCACGCAGCTGCCGGTGTCGCACACCCCGGACCCCTTCGCCGCGCTCGCCGCCCAGGGGGATCTGCAGGCGAGGTACACGGGCGGCACGGTGCTGCACCTCTACATGGGCGCCGCCCTGGAGTCCGGGGAGGCGTGCGCCACGCTGCTGCGCCGGGCCCTGTCCACCTTCCGGCTGCCCTACCTCACCATCACCCCGACCTTCTCCGTCTGCCCCACCCACGGCTACCTCTCCGGCGAGCACCCGACGTGCCCCGACTGCGGGGGCGGCACCGAGGTGTGGACCCGCGTCATGGGCTACTTCCGGCCCGTGAGCAGCTTCAACACCGGCAAGAAGGGGGAGTTCCGTGAGCGCGTCCACTTCGACGCCTGACCTGCCCGTCGCCGGTCTGCTCCCGTTCTCCGCCACCGACTGGCCGGGGCGTCTCACGGCCACCGTCTTCACGCCGGGTTGCCCGCTGGCCTGCCGCTACTGCCACAACCCGGCGTTGCGGGACTTCCGGTCCGGGGTGGTGTCCTTCTCCGGGGTGCTGGAGCTGCTGGACGTCCGTCGCGGGCTTCTCGACGCCCTCGTCATCTCCGGCGGCGAACCCACCGCCCACCGCGGCCTCCGGGCGGCCGTCGCCGCCACCCACGACCTCGGCTTCCCGGTGGGGCTCCACACGAGCGGATACTCCCCCACCCGCCTGGCTGCGCTGCTCTCCGACCCCGCGACGTGCCCCGACTGGATCGGCCTGGACGTCAAGGGGCTGCCCGATTCTGTGCCCGGGGTGGTCGGCTGCACGCCCGCCACCGCGCGGCGGATGTGGGAGTCGCTCGCGGTGGTGACCGCCGCCGGCGTCGACGTGCAGGTCCGCACGACGGTGTGGCGCGGCTCCGTGCTCGAACGGCAGCTGCCGGAACTGCGGGCGCGGGTCCGTGCCCACGGACATGAGCTGGTGGTCCAGTACGCCCGCGGAGTCGACGCCGACGGCCGTTACCGCGCCGCCTGAACACCCGCTGCCGCCACCTGCCGATGACCCCCTGTCCGCACTGTGACCTGCACTGATGGCTGTTTACCAGGCACGCAGTGGCCGAGTCGGGGCAGGCAGCCACCCCCGCTACCTCGTACCATCGGGGTATGAGCACCGAACCTTCCCGCATCCGTGCCAGCGACCAGGACCGCAACCGCGCCGCAGAGGCCCTGAGCCGTGCCTTCGCCCAGGGACAGCTCGACTTCCGGGAGTTCGACGAGCGCACCTCCACGGTCTGGGCCACGACGTACCGCGATGAGCTGCTGCCTCCCCTGGCTGACCTGTTCCCGGACCCGGCCCGGGTCCTCGATCATCCGCTGCCTGCCGTCCGCCCCGACCAGGCACCCACCCCGCCGCCCCGCTCGATGTCGCTGCAGCAGGTCACCGGTGAGCCCGGCGGCGACTCCTTCAGCCTCGCCGTGATGGGTGGCACCGAGCGGGCCGGCGGCTGGCTGTGCGCACCCACGCACACCTCCGTGGCGATCATGGGCGGCACCGACCTGGATCTGCGGCAGGCCCGCCTCAGTGCCCGGGAGACCGTCATCTACGCGGTCGCCGTGATGGGCGGGATCGACATCGTCGTCCCGGAGGACGTCCGGATCATCTGCGACGGAGTCGGCATCATGGGTGGTTTCGGGGTCACCGACCACAAGAGCGTCACCCTCGCCCGCGAGGACATCCCCGCTGATGCGCCCGTCATCCGCCTGCGGGGACTGGGCCTCATGGGCGCGGTGGAGGTCACCCGCAAGGCCCGCGGCGCACGCTGAGAGGAATCTGTCACATGTCCCGTACCTACCTCATCACCGGTGCCGCCAGCGGCATCGGCGCCGCCACCGCGCAGCTGCTGTCGACGCAGGGCCACACGGTCATCGGCGTCGATCTAGCTGGTTCCGACATCAACGTCGACCTCACCACCGACGCAGGCCGTTCACAGATGATCGACCGGGCCCACGAGCTCTCCAGTGGCCGCCTGGACGGTGTCATCGCCAACGCCGGCATCTCCGCACCTGTCGCGGCTACCGTGCAGGTCAACTACTTCGGTGCCGTCGCGACCCTGGAGGGCCTGCGCCCGCTGCTGCTCGCCTCAGATGCGCCGCGGGCCGTCGTCACCGCCTCGATGGCGTCGCTGCAGTCCACCGACGCAGAACTCCTGCAGGCCCTGCTCGACGGCGATGAGGCGGCCGCCGTCACCCGCGGCACCGCCCTCGCCGCGGCCGGACCGCAGACCGGCCACCTCAACTACTCCACCTCCAAGCAGGCCATCGCCCGCTGGGTGCGGCGCCACGCCCCGATCCCGGAGTGGGCCGGCGCGGGGATCCCCCTCAACGCCATCGCCCCGGGCGTGGTCATCTCCCCCATGACCGAGGAACTGACCGCCGATCCCGCGGGGCGGGCCCGGCTGGAGGAGCAGGTTCCCATGCCCCTCAACGGCTGGATGCCCACCGGGGCCGCGGCCGAGCTACTCGCCTGGCTGACCTCCCCCGCCAACACCCACCTGTGCGGGCAGGTCATCTTCATCGACGGCGGCTACGATGCCCTCACCCGTGGGGACGCGACCTGGTAGTCGTCGGCAGGCGGCAGAACAGACACGAAGGCCCCGAGGAGGAATCCTCGGGGCCTTCGGTCGCAGGTGGAGCTACATCTGGAAGTCCTCGTCCAGCGGGACGGAGGCACCGGTGAACTCGGCGTAGCCGTCGTCACCGTAGATGGAGTCACCGTAGGTCGGGATCGAGTAGGCCGCGTTGCGGGCCGCCTCGGTCGGCTTGACCTGGATGTTGCGGTAGCGCGAGATACCGGTACCGGCCGGGATCAGCTTACCGATGATCACGTTCTCCTTGAGGCCGATGAGCTGGTCGGAGCGCTTGTTGATCGCGGCGTCGGTCAGGACACGGGTGGTCTCCTGGAACGACGCGGCGGACAGCCAGGACTCCGTGGCCAGCGAGGCCTTGGTGATACCCATGATCTGGTCGCGCAGCTCAGCCGGCTGGCCACCCTCGGCGCGGACCGCGGCGTTGATGCGGCGGGCCTCGGTGAGGTCGACCAGGGTGCCCGGCAGGAACTCCGTGGAACCGGCGTCGATGACGGTACCGCGGCGCAGCATCTGGCGGATGATGATCTCGATGTGCTTGTCGTGGATGGCCACACCCTGGGTGCGGTACACGGCCTGCACCTCGTCGATCAGGTGCTTCTCGACGCCGCGACGACGCAGGACGCGCAGGACGTCATGCGGGTCGGCGGGGCCGCGGAGCAGGCGGTCACCGAGCTCGACGTGGTCACCGTCGCGCAGGGTGCGCTCGATGAGGACCGACGGGTTGTTGTCCATCGGGACCTTCACCTGGGCGAGGCCCTGGCGCTTGGACAGCTTCTCGTAGACCTTCTCCTCGGAACCATCGTCGGAGGTGAGGATCAGCTTGTAGAAGTTGCCGTCATCCTCGAGGGCGACGGTGCCCGAGAACTCCGCGATCGGGGAGGCGTTCTTCGGCACGCGGGCCTCGAACAGCTCCTGGACACGCGGCAGACCGCCGGTGATGTCACCACCGACACCACCCTGGTGGAAGGTACGCATGGTCAGCTGGGTACCGGGCTCACCGATCGACTGGGCGGCGACGATGCCGACGGCCTCGCCGATGTCGACCAGCTGGCCGGAGGCCATGGAC
>Ga0123328_1005153_pt1 | contig 10360 bp, 8 predicted proteins | sample BioC12SIPDNA_2_FD_89702 | JGI IMG/M metagenome (GOLD analysis project Ga0123328, IMG submission 89702) | Anaerobic biogas reactor microbial communites from Washington, USA - Biogas_R1_A C12 SIP DNA | ecosystem: Engineered > Bioreactor > Anaerobic > Unclassified | place: Washington, USA...
GCCGAACTGCCGCTTGACTCGGTTGAAGTACTTCCTGGACTCTTGATGGATGCCCGACCTCTCCCCCGCCGTGGAGGGATCGGAGGTGATCCAGTGTTCGGTCGCCCTGCTGGCGCCCAGCTCCAGGCTTATCGCCTTCACCGCCCCGGTCTTCGCGCGACAGATGAGTTCGGTGCTGCCGCCTCCCACATCAATGACGACGGTGTCGCCTTCGAGATCCAGGGACACTCCTATGTACGCGAGCTCCGCCTCTCTGCTGCCGGACAGCACCACCGAGGGCAGGGCGTTCTCCTGGCCCAGGTCGTGGATGAACTCCCCGCCGTCGAGGGCCTCCCGAGCAGCGCTGGTGCCGGCCAACACTATGGAATACACGCCACTGCTTCGCGCCTCTTCCGCGTACCTGGCCACCGCCGCCGCGGTCCGACGCCGGGCGGCATCGCCCAACCGCATTTCCGGCCGCAGCCCCTCTCCCAAGCGAGTCACCTCGGCCTTGCGTAGCACCGTCCAAGGTCGTTCGTGCATGATGTCCGCGACCAACAACCTCACCGATATGGTCCCCACGTCTATCGCGGCGCGCCTTTGCCCGGTGTCCCATCGTGAACAACGCTTATTCCGACACCAGCATTCGTCGAGAGGCGGGAGGAACCGTTCCCAAGCCTTGCGGGCCTCCTCTTGCAGCTTGGCTCTCCGTTCCGGGGGATCGGAGAGCCAGCCGGTCTCCACGGCCAGGAGAGCCGCCGCGTACGCATGGAGACACGACGCCACCTCGGGCCCTTCCGGTCCTCCGATCCCGGCGCCAAGGCGGGCCGTCTGCGCCGTCGTGTCGCTCCCGTCGCCGGCGAGGTCGCTCCGCCGCTCCCGGTACAGACCGGTGATCTCCAGCAGGAGGCGCCTCAAAGGGCCCTCCCTCCGGCAGGCCGTTCTCATCCGGCGTACGGCCCCGCCGCTCTCCACCCGGCTCACAGCGGTGGCGACGGCCGGGCAGCTCAGATAGAGGAGGGTGGGATTGGGCGTCCCGTCGGAGAGGATGGGGGCCGTCTCGACCACTGCCGGGTAGCCGAAGGGACAGCGGGCCGCGATGCCGGTGAGATCGTGAGGCTGCCGTCCGAGTTCTCCTGCGATCACCGCCCTATCCCGGGGCCCGACTGTCTCTCTTGTCCTCCCGTCCGTCACGGTGAGGTGGTAGAAGTGGCCGAGGTCGTGGACTCCGAGGTGGAGGTATCGTCGGCGGGCGCCGTGGTCGAGGGAGGCTCCGTCGAGACAGTGGAAGTAACCGCTTCGGTGTCGAGCGGCAGCAGGTGGAAGGGAGACGACTGCCCGGACGCCGCGTCGGACTCCGAAGTCCCGGCCTCCAGGCCCACCACCGCCACCACTACCACCACCGCCACGAGAACCATCAGCGCCAGCAGGCGCCTTCGGCCCTCTGTCCTCGGCGATCCGGATCGCCCGCGGGACCCGCGGCGGGCGCCGCTCTGCCGGTGCCGGTCAGCGCGCCGTTCACTTCGGGAGCTCTCGTACTCCCGCCACTCAGCATCGTCCGCGAGCCTGTCCAGGAAGGAGGGGTCCGGTCTCTGTGACGGCCGGTCGCGCCCGGATTCTCTTTCATCCGCCACGGCGGGGACCCTCAGTCGATTCCTTCGAACTGGGAGATGATCTGCCCCAGCAACCCGGCTTTCCCGTCGCCGTCATCTTCGGCCGCCTGTTCCGCACCGGTGATGATGTAGAGCTCCTCCCCCGGACGCGCGTATGTCAACTCCTCGCGAGCCAGGCTCTCGAGATAGCCGGCTTCGGTCAACTTGCCCAACTGCGCCTGCAAGTCGGCCTTTTGCTCCTCGAGTGACGTCAATTCCGCGGTCGCCTTCTGCAGCCGTTCGCGGGCATCCACGTACTCCTGAAGGGGGCCGTAGTTCGCCAGAGCGGCGACAGCTAAGACGATGACCAACGCCACCAGGACGAATATGCGCCGACGGGTCGCATACGGGGGGCGCGATTGAGGCTCTGGGCCGATATCGCCGGATCTCACCGGCGCTGCTGGTGCGCTCGCGTTGCTCATGGTTCATGTGTTATTCGCCCTCGCGGCGACACTGTCCTTTCGCGACAGGGTCTTCTCAACCGGCCCGGCGACGGCCGAAGGCCGCCTTACCCGGGTAGACCGCCAGGTCGCCCAGCTCCTCCTCGATGCGCAGCAGTTGGTTGTACTTGGCCGTGCGCTCGCCCCGGCATGGGGCGCCCGTCTTGATCTGACCGGCGTTGGTGGCCACGACCAGATCGGAGATGGTGCTGTCTTCCGTCTCGCCCGAACGGTGGCTGACCACGGCCGTGTAGCCGGCTCTGTGGGCCATGGAGATGGTGTCGAGGGTCTCCGTGAGGGTGCCGATCTGGTTGAGCTTGATGAGGATGCTGTTGGCCACCTTGCGCTCCAGCCCGAGCTTCAACCGCTCGCTGTTGGTGACGAAAAGGTCGTCGCCCACGAGCTGCACGGTCTCGCCCACCAGCCCGGTGAGAGCGGCCCAGCCCTCCCAGTCTTCCTCTGCCATGCCGTCCTCGATGCTCACGATGGGATACCGCTCGCACAGGCCCGCATAGTACTCGGCCATCTCCTTGGGAGACAACGTGAGGTTCTCGCTCGCCAGCACGTAGGCGCCCTTGGCGGTATCGAAGAACTCCGACGCCGCGGGGTCGAGAGCTATGGCCAGGTCCACTCCGGGCGTGTACCCGGCCTTCTCCACCGACTCCATGATGGCCTTGATGGCGTCCTCGTTGCTGGCCAGGTTGGGCGCGAACCCGCCTTCATCACCCACCGACACCGACAGACCCCGCCCTTGGAGCACCTTCCGCAGGGAGTGGTACACCTCCACGCACATGCGGAGGCCGTCACTGTAGGTCGCGGCCCCCACGGGCACGCACATGAACTCCTGCAGGTCGACGTTGTTGTCGGCGTGCTTACCTCCGTTCAGGATGTTCATCATCGGTACCGGCAGCACGTGGGCGTTGACCCCGCCCAGATAGCGGTACAGGGGTAGGCCGAGGGCATCGGCGGCCGCCTTGGCGACGGCCAAGGAGGCGCCGAGGATGGCGTTGGCGCCCAGCCGGGCCTTGTTCGGGGTCCCATCCGCCTCGAGCAGCAACCGGTCCACCTCGCGCTGGTCGAGGGCGTCGACGCCGATGAGCGCATCGGAGATCTCAACGTTGACGTGGTCGACGGCCTTGAGTACGCCCTTGCCGCCGTAGGCCTCGCCACCATCGCGCAACTCCACAGCCTCGAACGAGCCCGTCGAGGCCCCGGACGGGATGGCTGCGCGCCCCCAGCCGCCGCTGGCCAGCTCGACCTCTACCTCCACGGTGGGATTCCCGCGGGAATCGAGTACCTGACGTCCCAGAACGCTGAGGATCACGGTCATCGTTTCTGCTCCTTCTTCGCTCGCTGGTAGTAGACCTCTTGCTCGTCCAAGCCCATCTTCTCAAACATCAGCCCCTCATCGCCCGCCGCGCGGGCCGCCGCCTCCACCCGCTCCCTGAAGCGCAGTGCCGCTCCGCGCAGAGCCAGCTCCGGATCCACCCTGGATCTGCGGGCCAGGTTGACCACTGCGAAGAGCAGGTCGCCCACTTCCTCCGCAAGCCTGTCCCGGTCGCCGCCGGTGGTCAGTTCCTGCTCGACTTCACCGGTCTCCTCCTTGATCTTGTCAAGGATATCGGGCGTATGCTCCCAATCGAAGCCCACGGCCGCCGCGCGCTGTTGGAGCTTCTGAGCCAGAAGGGTGGAGGGAAAGGCCTCAGGCACGTCGTGGAAGATGCCCTCTCTGCCCTCGGCGTCTCTCTTGATCGCGTCCCACGTCTTGCGCACCTCTTCGGGCGTATCCGCGTTCGCGTCCCCGAAGATGTGAGGGTGCCGCCGAATGAGCTTGGCCTGAATGCCGGCCGCCACGTCTCCCAGATCGTAAAGCCCCTGCTCCTCCGCCACGCAGGCCAGGAAGTAGACCTGGAAGAGAAGGTCCCCCAGCTCCCCACAGACCGCCGCGTCACCGCGGGTCTCTCTCTCCCGTATGGTGTCGGCCAGCTCGAAGATCTCCTCGAGCGTGTAGGCGATGATGCTCTCCTGAGTCTGCTTGCGGTCCCACGGGCACTCCCGCCTCAAGCGACCGGTGAGGTCGTACAGGCGCGCCAGCTCGTCGACCAGTGCCTTGCGATCCATGGACCCCTACTCGCCGGCCAGGCCGTCGATGGATCCGTCGGCGGCGCCTCTGCCGGCCGATCGGGGCTCGTATCCCGACCGGTACACCACGCCTACTTCCGCTTTGGCCTTGGCCAGCCACCGATCCCAGGCCTCCTCCTGCTTCCCCTGGAGGAGTTCGCTCCTGATCTTCTCCATAACCTGGTCATAGGACAGCTGCTGTTCGGGCGTGATGTCGGTGACCTCTATCAGATGGTACCCGTACTGCGTCTTGACGGGCTCGGAGAGATCCCCGGACTGAAGACCGAAGACCGCCTCCTCGAAATCGGGCACCAGCATCCCCCGGGTCACGGCGCCCAGCTCGCCCCCCGTTTCGTTGGTGGCGGTGTCGTCGGAGTGCTTTTCGACCATGCTGACGAAATCGGCTCCGTTCAGGATCTGGCTGCGTATCTTCTCCGCCTCGACCTTCGCGGCGTCCCACTGCGCCTGGGTGGCGGTCGCGCTGACCACGCCCTCCTCATCCTCCTTGAACGGAGAGATCAGGATATGGCGGACGTCTCTCGTCTCCTGCTCGACGAACTCGGCCTTGTGGGTCTCGTAGTAGGCCTGGACGTCCTCCTCACCGACTGTCACGTCACCCGCGACCGCCGCCTTCATCTCATCGAGGAGCAGGCCCTCCTTCACGGACTGCGTCAACTGCTCGAGGGTCAAGCCCTGCTTCTTCAGTGCGGCCTCGAACCTGCGGTCGTCGCCCTGGAACATCTGTTTTATCTGCAGCAACGCGTCCTGCACGTCGTCCTCGGCGATGGTTATGCCGAAGGTCGACGCCTTCTGCCGCATAATCTCCAGCGCCACCAGGTGTTCGACCAGCCCTTGCTCGAATCTCTCGTACTCGTCGGGCTGCTTCCCCTCGTCGGGGGCCCGGCCCGCCGCCTCGTAGGCCGCCTTGAGATCGTCGAGTTGCTCCTGCGACACGCTGTTCAGACCTACCTGGGCGACCACGCCCTCAGGAACGTCGCTCTCGCAGCCCAGGATCATCAGGAGTGGCAGAAGGAGCAGGCCGATGGCGAGCCTTCTGATCACGCTTGACCTCACTTTGTCGCAGGGAACACCCCGTCCCCCCCAAAGAGCGCGAGTATATCATCCAGTACTTCCCGGACAGCCTGGCGCAGACCACGCTCGTCGCTCCGCAGGCCCAGTGACAGCTGACCCTGCACAGGGGCATAGACGTACCGCCGGTCGCGAAGACGCAGCCGTTCGCGTGACCCCGCCGGCAGGGTCAACCCGCTGATCTGCAGGCGTTGCTGACGAACCGACAGGGCGTCGGCCCCCAGGTCTTGCAGCGTCACTCGGACCTCTCCCAAGAAGATGAGGTTGTCCACCGGCTCCGGGATCTCGCCGAAACGATCGGTGAGCTCAGCCCGCAGGTCGGCGAGTCCCTCCAGGCTCGTCGCCGAGGCGATCCGCCTGTGCAGGTCCACCCTGGCCGCCTCGTATCCTATGAAGCTGGTGGGCACGTGAGCGTCGATGCCCACCTCCACCCGCGGGACCTTCTCCGTGGTCACCGCAGCGCCCTGGAGGAGCTCGGTCGCCTCCCGGAGCATGGAGAGGTACATCTCGAAGCCCACCGCCGCGATGTGGCCCGATTGCTCCTCCCCCAGCAGCTCTCCGGCTCCCCTGATCTCCAGGTCGCGCATGGCGATCTTGAAGCCTGAGCCCAGCTCCGTGTAGTCGGCCAAGGTGGAGAGCCGCGCCACCGCCTCCTCGGTCAGCACCGCTTCGTCCGGGTGGAACAGGAAGGCGTGGGCCACTCGGGCCGAGCGTCCGATCCTTCCCCGGATCTGGTAGAGCTGAGCCAGCCCCAGCAGGTCGGCCCGTTCCACGATCAGGGTGTTGGCGTTGGGGATATCGAGCCCGCTCTCGATGATGGTGGTCGTCACGAGCACGTCGGCGTCGCCCCGCAGGAAATCCAGCATGACCTTCTCCAAGTCGTGCTCGGGCATCTGTCCGTGGGCCACGGCAAAGCGGACCCGGGGCATGAGCTCGCGAAGTCTCGCGGCCGCCTTGTCGATAGTCTCCACCCTGTTGTGCAGGTAGTAGACCTGGCCCCCGCGGTCGATCTCGCGCTCGATGGCTCTGGTCACCATGCCTTCGTCGTAGAGGCCGACGTAGGTCTGGATGGGATGGCGGTCGCGGGGCGGCGTCTCGATGGTGGTGATGTCGCGCACGCCCGAAAGCGACATCTGCAGCGTCCTCGGGATCGGGGTGGCCGTAAGGGTGAGCACATCCACCTTCACCTTCAGGCGCCGGAGGGCTTCCTTCTGAGTCACGCCGAAGCGCTGCTCCTCGTCCACGATCACGAGACCCAGGTCCTTGGGCCTCACGTCCTGGGAGAGCAACCGGTGCGTGCCGATGAGCATGTCCACCTGCCCGGCCGCGAAGTCCTTGAGGATGCGCCTTTGCTCGGCCGCCGACCGGAAGCGCGAGATCATCTCCACCCTCACGGGGAAGTCGGCCAGCCGCTCGCGGAAGGTGCCGTAGTGCTGCTGGGCGAGGATGGTGGTCGGCACGAGCAACATGACCTGCTTGCCGTCGAGGGTAGCCTTGAAGGCCGCCCGCAGGGCCACCTCGGTCTTGCCGTAGCCTACGTCGCCGCACAGCAGCCGGTCCATGGGTTGCTCCGACTCCATGTCGTCTTTGACGGCGTCGATGGCCCGGAGCTGGTCCTCGGTCTCGTCGTAGGGGAAGGCCTTCTCGAAGCGCACCTGCCACTCACCGTCGTCGGGGAAGCGGTGGCCTTTGCTGGCCTGCCGGAGCGCATAGAGATGAAGGAGCTCGCCGGCCACCTCCCGGGCGGCTTTGCGCGCTCTGCTCTTGACATGCTCCCAGGCCCTGCCGCCCAGCTTGGAGAGAGCGGGGGCCGCCCCCCCGGCGCCCACATACCGCATCACCTTGGCGATCTGGTCGTGCGGCACGTACAGCATGTCCTTGTCCCTTAAGGCCAGGTCCAGGTAGTCACGCGTGACCCCGGCCACCGTCTTCGTGGATATGCCTTCGAAACGCCCCACGCCGTGGTCTTCGTGCACCACGTAGTCGCCCTTGCGAAGGTCGCGGAAGCTGGAGAGCTCGAGGCCGGCGGGCGCGCGCCGCGCCGGCGCAACCTTGTGCCGCCGCGGGAAGATCAGGGCGTCGGTCAGGAGGGCCAGCTTCAGATCGGGTATGACGAAGTGCCGGCGGTGCGGCGCCGGCAGGAAGGACACTCCTGGGCCGGGCTCGATGTCTCCCCCCGAAACGAGACTCCCGGTCACACGCTTGAGTACGTACGCGGCCCGCTCCGCCTCAGCCCGCTGCTCGAAGGCGATGACCACCCGATACCCTTCGCCGACCAGGCGGCGTATGGCGTTCTCCGCCTCAGGCAGGCTGGTTATCGGCATCTCTCCGCTCGTCGCCCGCACCACCAGGGGTGGCTCGCTGCCCGAGGCGAGCCCGAGCGAGCTGAGGGTGACGGTTGGGAAAGCGGCAAGACCCGCCTCGACCTCGGGCCACCTCATGTACTCGTCGCCGGCCGCCTCACCCAGGACGTCGGCCATATCGCTCTGGAAGGCCTCCACGCGCGCTCCCGCGCGGGCCGGGTCGGTGCGCACCACCCGCGTCCCCTCGGGAAGAAGCGAGAGCACGCTGACAGGCCCGGCGCCCGGCTCCTCGGCTGCCGCGTACAGACGCACGCTCGGGAGAGGTCCTAGCGAACGCTGAGAGTAGACCGAGAAACGGCGCAGACTCTCCACCTCGTCGCCCCAGAACTCGATGCGCACCGGGTGGGACTCGGTGGAGGGAAAGACATCGATGATGCCCCCGCGCACGGAGAAGTCGCCCGCGTCCTCCACCTGATCGACCCGCGTGTACCCAAGAGTGGCCAGTCTCCGGACCAGATCCTCGAAATCGTGCCTGCCCCGGGCGTTGACGACCGATGGAGCCGCAGGAGGAAGGACCATCGACTCCATGAGGGTGCTGGCCTCCGACACCACCACCGGCGGCCCCTGCTCGGCTATCATCATCGGCTGGAGCGCCGCGATCACGCGGGCCCGTCTGCCGGCCACCGGGGCGTGCACCTCCCCCTCCGATCCGTACCAAACGCCGCGGGGCGGCAATTGGACCACCACCCTGTCAGGGCAGTACAGAGTGAGCTCGTGGGCCATCTCGCCCGCGACGTCCTGGTTGGGAGCGACCACCAGCAGGGCGCGCTCCCGCCAGGGAGCGCGCCGGAGAACACCGGCGGTGACATACGCGTGGATGAAGGTCGGGACCGCAGCTTCGACTCCGTCCCGGGCCAGGATCTCTTCGAATGGCGGATAGCCGCGCAGGAAATCTGTCAGGCGGGGCATGCGCCGCCCCGTGCGGCCAGCCACTCATCCACCACGTCGGCAGCCCTCTCCACCAAGGCGAGCACCTCTTCCCGCGGCTCACTGAAGGGAGCGAGCACGTGGTCGATGAGCGGGTCGCCGGCGCCGGTAGGCCGCCCGACGCCGACGCGCACTCTCCAGAAATCTCGCGAACCGAGATGCTGCTCCAGACTGCGGAGCCCATTGTGGCCCCCCAGGCCCTGCCCCTCCTTGAGCCGCACGTCCCCAAAGGGCAGCTCCACCTCGTCATGTATCACGAGGATCCGCTCGACCGGGATCCTGTGCTTCCGGACCGCCTGTGCCGCTGCTTCCCCAGATAGGTTCATGAACGTCATGGGTAGGAGCAGCACCACCCGCCTGCCGGCCATGGCGCCCTCGCCGGCGAGCCCGCGGAAGCGGGAACGGAGCCGCGCCAAGCCATGGCGGCGCCTCAGCTCCTCGCCGACCATGAAGCCGACGTTATGGCGATGGAACTGGTACTCGGGCCCGGGGTTGCCGAGCGCGACGATCAGGTAGACCGGGTCAGCGTCCACTCCGCCCTACCAGTGAGGAATCACTCCTCGCTCGTGTCGCTGCCGATGACTTCCGGTTCGCTCACGGCTTCTTCAGCAGCTTCCTCTTCGACGGGAGCCTGCTCCACCCGCGGCGGAACCAGAGCCACAAGGACGGCCTCAGGGTCATCCACGATGGTCACGCCGTCAGGCGCCGCGAGAGCCGCCACCGCCAGATGGTGCCCGACCTGCAGCTCGCTCACGTCCAGCTCGAGCGACTGCGGAACATCGGCCGGGAGAGCCCGGACCAGGACCTCGCGGCGATCCCACTCCATGATCCCGCCGTCGGCGATACCCGGGGCGGTACCCACCGCCTCGATGGCGACCAGGGCCTCGATCTCCACGGACAGGTCGACCTCGTGCAGGTCGACGTGCAGCAGCTGCCGCTTGGTCGGATGGAACTGCAGTTGTTTGACCACGGCGTAGCGGGCCGCCTTGCCCTTGGAGCCTTTCGCTCCCTTGCCGAAGTCGAGCTCCAAGACCGCGTTGTGCCCGTGGGCCAATGCCGCCTTCAGCTCCTCCAGATCGATGGAGATCGGAGTGGCCCCCTTGCCCTTGCCGTAGGTCACGCCCGGGACGGTCCCTTTCGCGCGCAGACGGCGGGCCGGCCCGTTACCGGTCTCCTCCCGTTCGTGGACCGACAGCTTGATGGTATCCATGTACGTCTCCTCGAGCGTCACCCTCGAGGGCCCACCCGGAGCGGGACCCTAGAAGAGCTGGTTTTCTCCCTGGAACAACTCACTCACCGACTCGTCGGCGAACACGCTCCTGATGGTGTCCGCCAGGATATCGGCCGTGGATAGTACCACAATCTTCCCCAGGTCCCTGTCGTCGCGGAGCGGGATGGTGTCGGTCACCACCACTTCCTTGATCGGCGACTTGGCGATCCGCTCGTAGGCGGGATCCGAAAGGACGGGGTGGCTGCAGGCCGCGTAGACCTCTTTTGCGCCCTTCTCCATGATGGCCTGCACCCCGTTCACAAGGGTGCCGGCCGTGTCGAAGATGTCGTCGACGATGATGGCCGTCTTGCCCTCCACCTCGCCGATGACGTACATCACGCGCGACTCGTTGTGCTCGGGGCGCAGCTTCGACAGCACCGCCACCGAACAACCCAAACGGTCGGCCATGCGTTTGGCCGTCTTCATGCCCCCCGCGTCGGGGGACACGACCACCATGTCGTCCAGCCCCTTGAGCTTGAAGTAGTCGGCGATCATGGAGAGTGCGGTCATGTGGTCCAC
>Ga0123328_1005155_pt1 | contig 10354 bp, 5 predicted proteins | sample BioC12SIPDNA_2_FD_89702 | JGI IMG/M metagenome (GOLD analysis project Ga0123328, IMG submission 89702) | Anaerobic biogas reactor microbial communites from Washington, USA - Biogas_R1_A C12 SIP DNA | ecosystem: Engineered > Bioreactor > Anaerobic > Unclassified | place: Washington, USA...
ACGACCGATCTGGCGACGATCCAGTACCGGATGGAGCAGTGGCAGCCAGACGAGATGCTGTACGTGGTCGACCATCGGCAGGGGGAGCATTTTGGCAAGCTGTTCGCAACCGCGCGGCTGTGGGGTTACGATCAGGTGACGCTGCGGCACATCAGTTTCGGCACGGTTCTGGGCGAGGACGGGCGTCCCTACCGCACGCGCAGCGGCGAGGTGGTGGGACTCGAAGGCCTCCTCGATGAAGCGATTCGCCGCGCCCATGCCGTGGTGGCCGACAACGACGACAGCAAGCCGGGGGGGCCCGAACTGAGCGCCGAACAGCGGCAGGAGATTGCCCAGACGGTGGGGCACGCCGCGCTGAAATACGCCGACCTGTCGCACAACCGCACCAGCGATTACGTGTTCAGCTACGACAAGATGGTGGCGCTCGAAGGGAACACGGCCACGTACATGCAGTACTCCTATGCCCGGACGCAGAGCATTTTCCAGCGGGGAAATGTCCAGGTGGAAACGCTCCGCACCGCCGGCCATCGGATCCTGCTGACCCAAGACGCCGAACGCGATCTGGCGCTGGAACTGGTCCAGTTCGGCGACGCACTCGACAAGAGCCTGGAAGACTACCGCCCGAATGTGCTGACCGCCTATCTGTTCTCGCTGGCCACGAAATTCTCCCGGTTCTACCAGCAATGTGATGTACTGCGCGCCGAATCGGAGGCGGTGCGCCACAGCCGGCTGGTGCTGTGCGATCTGACCGGTCGCACGATCAGGCAGGGACTGGCACTGCTGGGGATCGGAGTGATCGACAAGATGTGATCGAGAGGGTGGGTGCATGACTGGTTCCCAACCGACGCCGGACGCGTGGCGCAACGTCATCTTGTGCGGTGACGCGCTGCAGCAACTCCAGCGGCTGCCGGAATGCATCGTGGATACCGTCGTCACGAGCCCCCCCTATTACCAGCAGCGCGACTACACGTCCGACCTGCAGTTGGGGCACGAAGCGACGCCGGCGGAGTATGTGCAGCGGCTGGTGAAGATCCTGGCCGAATGCCGCCGCGTGCTCCGTGACGCCGGCTCGCTGTGGCTCGTCCTGGGCGACAAGTACGTGCGCGGACAGCAACTGGGTCTGCCCTGGCGGGTGGCGTTGGCGCTGATCGACGACGGCTGGATCCTGCGGAGCGACATCATCTGGCACAAGCCTAACGCCATGCCGTCGGCCGTCAGAACGCGGCCGACCACCGACCACGAGTACGTGTTCTTCCTGACCAAGTCGAAACAGTATTACTACGACGCCGATGCCATCCGGGAACCTCATGTGACGTTCACTGCGCAGAGCCGGATGCGGGGGGGGAGGCGGCACTTCTTCCAGCGCGATGGCACTCCCGAGAACGGGAAGAACCGCGGGTCATCGAATCTGCACGCCGGGCGCTGGGATCAGGCCTTTCACCCCAAGGGGCGCAACAAACGCACAGTCTGGTCGATCCCCTTGTCCAAGTTCCGCGAGGCGCATTTCGCCGTCTACCCCGAGCAGCTGGTGGTGAACTGTCTGCAGGCCGGCTGTCCGCCGCGCGGCATCGTGCTCGATCCGTTCCTGGGCAGCGGCACGACGGCCGTCGTCGCGCGGCGGCTGGAGCGGGATTACATCGGTATCGACTGCGTGCCCGACTACTGCCGCATGGCGACGGAACGCATGCAACGCGTCCCCCACTGACACCGCCGCCGGCCGCCGTTACACCTTTTCTTCCTGCGCTGCATCGCCGGTGACCGTCTCCTCGTAGCGCCCGAAGATCATCCGGCCCGCGCTGGTCTGCAACACACTGGTGACGGTAATCTTCACCGTCTCGCCAATGTGATCGCGCCCGTCTTCCACGACGATCATCGTGCCGTCGTCCAGATAGCCCACTCCTTGCCCCGGCGCCTCCCCCGGCTTGACGATCCGCACCGCAAACGTCTCCCCCGGCAGATAGACCGGCTTGAGCGAATTCGCCACGTCGTTAAGATTGATCACCGGAACATTGTGCAGCCGTGCGATCTTGTTGAGGTTGTAGTCCCCCGTGACGATCTTCCCTTCCAGGTGCTTCGCCAACAGCACCAGCTTCATGTCGACCGGATGCCCGGTCAGCTCCGCCAGGTCGCGATCGTAGATCTTCAGGTCGACCTTCTTGTCGGACCGCAGGCGATTCAGGATGTCCAGGCCGCGCCGTCCCCGCGAGCGGCGCAGCTTGTCACTGCTGTCCGCAATCCGCTGCAGCTCGCTCAACACAAACCGTGGCATGATCAGCGTGTTGTCCAGAATATCGGTCTCCACCAGATCCGCCACGCGCCCGTCTATCACGACACTCGTGTCCAGAATGTACGGGCGGAGCCCCTTCACATCCTTGGTGAATTCGACGTACGGGATAATGAATCGGAAATCGTCCTTCGTTTGCAGCAACAGACTGATGCAGGTGTAGACCAGCACCACCCCCAGCCCGATTTCCACCGCGTTGCGATAGACTTTGTGCACCTCGACCAGATCCAGCAGCGGCGCCACCGCCCGGCTCAACGCGTACGTGAGCAGCATGCCCACCAGCGTGCCAAAATAGACCGCTGAAATCGTGTCGATCCGTTTGTTCCGCGTGAACGTGTCGGCCATGATCACCGCGATGGCCGCCACGAGCACCGAGAAGAAAATCAACCAGGGGAGCCAGACAGCCCCCGAACGCAACGCATCGGTGCTGACCAGCAGGCTGGTCAACCCGATCGCCACCACCATGAATAAACAGCGAAGAATCAGTAGCGCCATGATACCTTTTCTTTTCCCTAGCAGTCAAAGCAGAACACCTCCGGCAACGACGCGGGCGTGCCGACGGTACCGCCATTGGAATGATCCCGTATGAACATATAAACTCGTCGACTGTGTACGCACACTGTGCACGCACACAGTCTCCGCGTCGTCCTCTGATAATACCTGGCACCTGATAGTACCTGGCGGCCAGGGCCAGAGACGGAAGGACGTGGTCGGGCGACTGGCGGAAGCGATAACCTGATGTGGTGCGCTACCCCGCTGATCGATTTCCCTCCGCAACCTCCACTCGGCTCACACCCGGTCCATCCAGGCAGGATTTCTGGCTCGGAGTTCATCGCCTCGTATTGTACCACACCCCCTTGGTCAAGCTACCCCGGGTCCCCCTCATCAGTGAGGCTGTGCCACACGCCAATTCGACGGGTGGTCAGCGCGTCTTGCGTGAGCCGCGCCTGCGGACGCTCGAGGCCTGCCGCAACCGGTACCGGTATGGCCGCGCGTCCTGGAGGGCCTGCCAATTGCCCCTTCCGAGTCGTCCGGGGCTTTGTTACGGTGGGGAGTTTGCATTACACCGTTTGGCTTGATCAGTGTGTGTTTCTGCTCATGTCAGCCCCTTGTGCCACGACAACATCGGCTGCGACACATCCGCCAGCTGACGACACGATTCGTATCCGAGGGGCGCGCGTCCACAACCTGCAGAACCTCGATCTGGACATACCTCGCGATCGGCTGGTGGTGATTACTGGCCCGAGCGGGTCTGGCAAGAGCAGTCTGGCGCTGGACACGGTGTTTGCGGAGGGTCAGCGTCAATACATTGAGACGTTGTCGGTTTATTCTCGCCAGTTCTTTCACCAGTGGGAGCGACCGGACGTCGACCTGGTGGAGGGGCTCGAGCCGACGATCTGTATTGACCAGCGTCCCGGCAATCAGAATCCGCGCAGCACGGTGGCGACGGTCACCGAGATCTACGATTACCTGCGGCTGCTGATGGCCCGCCTGGGCGAGTCCCATTGTTACCAGTGTGGCGCGCTGATCCAGCAGCAGACACCGGAGCAGATCCTGGACCGGATCATGGCGTTGCCGGAGGGGACCAAGACGATGATCATGGCTCCCCTGGTCCGTGGCCGCCGGGGGGTGCACAAGGAGGTGTTTGCAGCGATCCGCAAAGCGGGTCTGGTGCGGGCGCGGGTGGACGGGGAAGTGTGGGACATCGACAACGTTCCCGAGCTGGCGCCGCGGCGACTGCACCACATCGAGGCCATCGTCGATCGGGTGGTCGTCCGGGAGGGGATCCGCGCGCGGATCAGCGAGTCGGTGGATTTGGCGATTCGCTACGGAGATGGGCTGGTCCTGGCCTGCTATCTGGATACCGCGCGTGTGCCGAACCAATGGTGTGATCTGCTGTTCAGCACCCGCTACGCGTGCCCGAACTGCGGCATCAGCTATGCCGAGTTGGAGCCGCGGACGTTCAGTTTCAACAGCCCCTACGGCGTCTGTCCGGCGTGCGAGGGGATGGGGGCGATCGTCGAGTTCGATCCTGAGCTTGTGATTCCCGATCCAGGCCGCTCGTTGAATGCCGCGGCCATTGCGCCTTGGCGCGGACTACCGGCCGCCAGGTGGCGGAAGTACCAGGACGAGCTGGAGCGATTCGCTGCGGCCCACAAGTTCAGTCTTGATACGCCGTTGTCCCAGCTGCCGCCCGCAACGTGGCAACAGCTGTTGCACGGCACCGGCCAGCGTTTCCTGGGGATCCTGACCTGGCTCAGGCAGGAGTTTGCCACCACGACCAAAGCGCAGCGTCAGGAGCAACTGGAAGCGTTCCGGGGTCGGGTCGTCTGCGCGGCGTGTGGCGGATCGCGTCTGCGGCCGGAGGCGAACAGTGTGTTCGTGGCGGGCAGATCGATCAGCCAGATCACGGCCCTGAGCGTCTCGGCAGCGCGGGAATTCTTCGCCCAACTGGCGGTCCCGGCCGCCGCGCGTGCCATCGCCGACCCGCTGACGCGCGAGATCACCCGGCGGCTCGACTTCCTGGATCAGGTCGGCGTCAACTACCTGACGCTGGACCGGCCGGCCGACACGTTGAGTGGCGGAGAGTTGCAGCGAGTGCGTCTGGCCACGAGCATCGGTTCCGGGCTGGTAGGAGTGTGCTACGTGCTGGACGAACCGTCGATCGGCCTGCACCCGCGGGACAACCAGCGGTTGATCGACGCGCTGTGCCAGCTGCGGGACCAGGGCAACAGCGTGCTGGTAGTCGAACACGACGAGGCGATCATGCGGCAGGCGGATTACCTGATCGACATCGGACCGGGGGCCGGCAAGGCGGGGGGCCGCATCGTCGCGCAGGGTCCCCCCCAGGCCGTGAGCGCGGACGAGCGATCGGTCACCGGCAACTACCTCTCGGGCCGCCGCACGATCCCAGTTCCGGACCAGCGGCGGCGCATCGCCAAGACGCGCGCCATCGTCATTGAAGGGGTGACGACCAACAACCTGCAGTCGGTTACCGCTGTCTTTCCGCTGGGAGCGTTTGTCTGTGTGACCGGCGTGAGCGGTTCGGGGAAGAGTTCGCTGGTCAATGAGTCGCTGGCCCGGGCGGTGATCCGCAAACTCGGCGGCCTCGCGCCCAAGCCCGGGCCGCACACCAGCCTGCGCGGCACACGCCAGCTGGACAAGGTCATCGAGATCGACCAGACGCCGATCGGGCGGACGCCGCGCAGCAATCCAGCGACCTACACGGGGGTGTTTGACGAGATCCGCAAGGTGTTCGCCGCCACACGCGACGCCAGGCAGCGGGGCTATCGCAGCAGCCGGTTCAGCTTCAATGTAAAGGGGGGACGCTGCGAAACATGCCAGGGCCAAGGGGTAACCAAAATCGCGATGAACTTTCTGCCGGACCTCTACGTTCCGTGCGGAGAATGCGCCGGCGCACGATTCAACTCCCAGACGCTGCAGGTCCACTACCGCGGCCGGTCCATCGCCGATGTGCTGAACCTCCCGGTCGATGAGGCCGTGGGGTTCTTCGAAAACGTGCCGTCCATGACGCGATCGCTGCAGAGCCTTCAGGCCGTGGGGCTCGGATATCTGCAGCTGGGCCAACCGTCGACCACGCTTTCCGGCGGAGAAGCGCAGCGCATCAAGCTGGCCACACAACTGGCCCGTGTCGACACCGGCCGGACCCTCTACCTGCTCGACGAACCGACCACCGGTCTGCATTTCGACGATATCCGACTCCTGCTGGAGGTGCTCAACCAGCTGGTCGACCGCGGCAACACCGTGATCGTCATCGAACACAACCTGGATGTCATCAAGACGGCCGACTGGATCCTCGATCTGGGGCCGGAGGGCGGGGCAGCCGGCGGCCGACTGATCGCCACCGGGAGGCCCGAGGACATTGCCGCCCTGCCGGACAATCACACGGGCCGGTTCCTGGCCCGGGTGTTGCCGACTCGCTAGTCGTCGGGGCGGCCACCGCGTCTCCTCGCTCCTCGCTCCTCTCTCCTCTGGCGGAGTGCCTTGAACGGTACCGGGTGGCGACGTAGACTTGTTTGTTTTCGTGTTTTGTGGGAGCTGCCATGTCTACGACGCCGAGACCACCTGCCGATACGGATACCATGAGCGGGGCCGACATCCTGGTCAAATCCCTGGTGGACCGTGACGTGCGGGTCATCTTCGCGTATCCGGGTGGGGCCAGCATGCCGATCCACCAGGCGTTGCGGCGCTACGCCGATCGGATTCGCACGGTCCTGCCGCGACATGAGCAAGGGGGCGGTTTCGCCGCTCAGGGCTATGCGCGTTCTACCGGGCGGCCGGGTGTCTGCATAGCCACCAGTGGTCCGGGGGCCACCAACCTGGTGACCGCCATCGCGGACGCCAAGCTGGACAGTGTGCCGCTGATTGCCGTGACCGGCCAGGTGGCGACACCGGTCATCGGGTCCGACGCGTTCCAGGAAACGCCCATGGTCGAGGTCTGCCGGGGCATCACGAAGCATCACTACCTGGTGACCGACGTGAACGACATCACGCGGATCGTGTGCGAAGCGTTTCACGTCGCCACGACCGGCCGCCCCGGCCCGGTGCTGATCGACCTGCCCAAGGACGTGCAGATGACGAACTGCACGCCGCAGTGGGACGTGCCGATGAATCTGCCCGGCTACGATGGCCGGCGGAAGGAACCCGCGAGCGGCGCGATCGAGCAGGCGGCGGCCGCGATCAGGATGGCCAAGCGCCCGGTGGTCTACTGTGGGGGCGGGATCATCGCCGCCGATGCCAGCGAGGAGCTGCGCGAGTTCGTACGCATCACCGGCATTCCGGTCGCGATGACGATCATGGGGCTCGGAGCGTTCCCCGCCGACGATCCCCTCTCGCTCGATATGCTGGGGATGCATGGCAGCACGTACGCCAACCGAGCCGTGCGGGACTGCGATCTGCTGCTGGCCTTCGGTGTGCGATTCGACGATCGCGTGACCGGCAAGGTGTCGGAATTCGCGAAGCGCGCCCGGATTGTCCACATCGACATCGACCCCTCGGAACTAAACAAGATCAAGCCGGCGCACCTGCCGATCGTGGCCGACCTGCAATCTGCGCTCCGCGCGCTGAACAAGCAGGTCGAATCGATGCGGCAGGAGATCGCGGTCTGGGTCGAACAGTGTCAGCAGTGGAAGCGGGAGTTACCCTTCCATTACAACCAGCAGTTCGACGGGATCCTGCAGCAGCACGCGATCGCCACGCTCTGCGAGAAGACGCGGGAGCGCAAGACGATCATCGCATCGGGCGTGGGGCAGCATCAGATGTGGACGGCGCAGTTCTACAAGTTCCGCTATCCCCGCACCTGGCTGTCCAGCTCCGGGCTGGGAACCATGGGGTTCGGGCTTCCGGCCGCCATGGGCGCCCAGGTGGCCCATCCTGACGCTCTGGTAGTCGACATCGACGGCGACGGCAGCTTTCAGATGAACATCCAGGAACTCGCCACCTGTTACTGCGAGAACCTGCCCGTAAAGGTGCTGCTGCTCAATAACCAGCACCTGGGGATGGTCGTCCAGTGGGAAGACCGTTTCATGGCGGGCAACCGGGCCCATACCTACCTGGGGCCCATCCATCATGCCGAGGCGAGCGGCAAAGGGCAGGGGGTCTACGCCGCCGAGCGATACCCGGACTATGTGACGATCGCCAAGGGCTACGGCTGTGGCGCCGCTACCGTGAGTCGGAAGTCGGATCTCAGCGACGCCATGGATGAGATGCTCGCCGCCACCGGCCCCTTCGTGCTCGACGTGCAGGTGCCCTACATGGAACATGTGCTGCCCATGATTCCCGCGGGACACAGCGTCGACGACACGATCATGCAATGAGCTGCCGTGGTATTCGAGTCCTCACACACATGGGATGACTGGGCAATCTGTGGGCGACGGGGCCGGGGAGCATCCTGGTATTGTTGCCGGCCGCCAACTGCAGGTTCGGCGACGACGGCAAGACGCTGTACATCACGGCGGACATTGCATCTGTGCCGGATCCTGACGCTCGTGTCCGGCTGGTCAGTGGTTGAAGGCCCGAAGTAGTCGCCGCCCCTTGTAGATGCAGAAGGCTTCGATCGGGCCGATGGGGTGGCGCCGCGTGCGGTGCGGAAACCACTCGATCTCCTGTTGATCTGTCACGGCGATGCCGGCCACTTCGGCGCGCACGGCGCGTGCCACAAGCACACGATCGCCGAAGAAATGGCCCAGCAGGGCGCTCTGCACGTCCTCATATCCGGCGTCCCGCAGGTGGCGTTCGAACCGATACAGCTGGCCGCGTTCCCCGGCCGGCAGCGTGTCGACGGGCACTTCGTAGATGCTCTCATGTTCGACATGCCAGCCGGCGTACGCGGCATAGATGTCGTCCGGCGGCAGATCGCTCAGGTCTGCTGCAAAGGCATGTACCAGCGGACCGGCGATGGCCACGTTACTGTACTCGCCGGCCGTCGCGCGGTAGGTGAAGCGGAACAGGTAACAGCGGACCGGTTCGGCATAGCCAGGCCAGAACCGGGTGCGGTCGTCCACCAGCTGCAGATCGGCCGGTGGTACGCCGAAGAAGGTGGGCTGGGCCAGTTCCACGGCCACGGCGCCTTCCGCGCGTGCGACATCCGACGTGTACTGGGGGTCGACCTGATCGCTCAGGCCAAGTTCAGCCGTGTGGTGCAGAACGTGGAGCCGCACCACCGGCTCGGCAGCCAGCGCCACGAGAGCCTGAACGCCGGCCGCTTCCCCCAACTTCGCCAGGGCAGCCGCCGCTTCCACGCGAATCCGCCGGTGCGCCAATTCCATGGCTTGATACAGCTTGCCGCTTGCGCGCGGGTCACCGATCAAGGCCAAGGCGTCGCACAGAGCGACCACCAGGGCGACCCCTTCGTCGACCTGGTGCCGCACCTCGGCCCAGTCCGGTTCCGCGCCTGCGGGTAGCTCTTCCAGTTGAGCCAGACGCTGCACGATGCTTCCCAGCAACGCGATCAATTCGTCCCGGCGGTCCCAGCCCGGATGCCGCTCCACGTGCCGCGCGCGGCACAGGAAGTTGGACAGGTCCAACACCGGCGCGGCAAGACACAGGTGCTCGAGGGCCGCGAAGAGCGCCGGGAACAACACGGCCGGATCGTACTGGACGCGCTGAAACAAAGGCGCCAGCGCCACCGCGGCCGCCTGCCCGTGGGCTGGCGGATCGGCCACAACCAGGTCGACAAACAGCCGCAGGTCCGCCTCGCTGGCGGCCGTTGCGAGCCACTGCAGCAGCCGCGGCCGACACGCGGACTGTGCGTCTAACTCCTGATACAACAACGAGATCTGCTCGCGCGCTGCGGCGTCCAGCAACGCCTCGCATTTCCGTTGCCACTGCACCAGCGAAGCCAGGACCGTCTCGCAACGTGCCTCCCGTTCAGCGTCACCCTCGCGGGCCGCCGTACGCACGGCGGTCAGCAGCGGCGCGACGGCCGGCACCGTCAACTCGGCCAGCGCACGGCACGCGCTGCGCAGGCGATCCACCTCTTCGGCGCTGAGCCGACCGGGTTGCTCGAGCAACGCACAGAGCGCAGACAAATGCGGGTTCATACAGACGCCCTACGTGGTGACCACGGTTCAGGTCGACGCGCTCGTGTGTGCTGTCGACATCGTATTCCTATCATACTGCAGACGTCGTCGTGCTGCACGCGTCGCTGCAAGTGCGCGCGACCACCAAGCGCAACGCGCTCGCGCGACGACCTCGTGCGCGCCAAATGTGACGACGTGCGACGGCGAAGCCAGTTTTTTTTGTGAAGTTTGCTATTTCGGCTTGACGAAAGACGTGCAAAGTTGATTCAATTGCGCGAGTTGGGCGAATCAAGCAAGTGGCCGATAACGGTCGCAAGACCGTTACATATTGACTTGGTTCGCAGGACGAACGTGGTGACGAGCGATTCGAATGTGCGAGTCGCTCACATGCGTCGCTCACATGCAAGGTGAGACTGCTGAGCCCCTTGAGACGTCCGGGTGTCAGCGGCGCAGACGGAACCTGAATAGGACGTCCACAATTGAGGAGCAATTGTAAATGGCAACGACCAAGAAGACGACTGCCAAAAAG
>Ga0123328_1005156_pt1 | contig 10354 bp, 6 predicted proteins | sample BioC12SIPDNA_2_FD_89702 | JGI IMG/M metagenome (GOLD analysis project Ga0123328, IMG submission 89702) | Anaerobic biogas reactor microbial communites from Washington, USA - Biogas_R1_A C12 SIP DNA | ecosystem: Engineered > Bioreactor > Anaerobic > Unclassified | place: Washington, USA...
CAACTGGAGCGGTGCTTTCTGAACTGGATGAGCGTCCTGGCCAAGGCCAGCAAGGGCCGATTGATCGCCATCGACGGCAAGACGCTCCGCCACAGCTTGGACAAGGCGGACAACCGTTTGGCCATCCACATGGTCAGCGCTTGGTGCGAGGCCAACCAACTGGTGCTGGGGCAACTGGCCACCGAGGAAAAGAGCAATGAAATCACCGCGATTCCGCGGTTACTGGAAATGCTCGACGTCGAGGGTGCCGTGGTGACCATCGACGCGATGGGCTGCCAGAAGGCCATTGCCGCGAAGATTGTCCAACAGGGAGGCGACTACGTACTGGCTGTCAAGGAGAACCAGCCGGCCCTTCACGAAGCCGTCAAAGGGGTCTTCGATGAACTCACCGACCCAGGCATTCCTTGCGTCTCGTACCAGTTCCACGAGAACGTGGACGCCGGTCACGGCCGCATCGAGACCCGGCGTGTCTGGACGACCGACTGGACCGATTGGTGGCCAGATCGCGAGGACTGGCTGGGGCTCAAGAGTTTCGTATGCGTCGAGAGTGTCCGGGAGATCAATGGCCAGACCTCAACCGACCGACGTTACTTCATCAGCAGCTTGGACGGCCATGATGCCCCGGCGATGCTGGGGTATGTTCGGGGCCACTGGGGAATCGAGAACAAACTGCACTGGTCGTTGGACGTGACGTTCAGGGAGGATGACCTGCGAAACCGAGCTGGCCACTCGGCTGAGAACTTCTCCCGCATCCGCCGGCTGGCCCTCAATCTCCTGCGGCGGGAGAAAACCTGCAAGACAGGGATCAAGGGTAAGCGACTGCAGGCCTGCCTAAAGGAGGAGTACCTGCTACGGGTGATCAGCCAGGGAGTCTAGATGCGATTGCCCTGGTCTTGCGTCCCCGGCTCGTTTGTGTGATCCCCGACCGCACATGCCGTATCGCGACGGGTGCATCCACCGAACCGTGGCGGCTGGCGGGGCTGACACGCGCCGTCGTGTGCCACTGCTATGTCAGCGGTGCCTCTCCCCCGAAAACCACCGCTCACAGAGCACTGCCACACGGATGAGGTCTGCCCCGAAACAGAAGATGCACCCCGTACAAAGGCTGCGGGGTCTTGGCCTGACTTAGCGACTGCGAAACGTGGCGATCAGCGCGCGTGCATGTCTGCGCAGTTCTCGCCGCTCATTCCGCGAGAAGACCATGGGGGTTGCGCCGGCGGCCAGGAGCAGGATCCCCACGGCTACGAGCAGCGCGGGCAACGGCAGGGCGAGCAAATAGGTGGAGGCGATGAGCAGGAGCATTCGGGCCTCGACGGGGCGACGCTCGATCCATAGCGCGACAAGCGTGCCCACCAATGCCACACCGGTACCCAGCACGCCAGACCACGCGGCGGCGGTGAGGGCTTGATCTGCGGTCAGCTCGGGTCGGATCATCCATGTCGCGAAGGCCGCGTTGCCCAGTGCTCCCGACAGCCAGAGCACGAGCAGATACCGCGTTTTCTCGATGAGAATGAAATGAATGGTCAGGAAGAGCAACTGGGCGCCGATCGCATACAGGGCAACGGACGGTGCGACGATGGTTAGGCCGGCGGCATACCCGGCGGGGAACAGAGCGATGATCAACGGCCCCGCGGCAATCAGGGCGGCACATCCGGCAAGGATCAGGAGCCATGCGGCTTTGTGGGCCAGGCCAAGCTGCCGGTCTGCGGATTCATGTCCAATGCTCTCCCACGTCCGTGTGACCGAGGTTTGGAGCACGGTCGTGATGGAGGCTGCCGCAATGATCACCGCCTGCGTGATAAGCCGTACCCCGGCGAACACCGCGGTTACCTCCGGACCGTTCGTTTTCTGGAGATACCAGAGTGGGTAGTAGAACAAAGCATGCCACATGACTGCCGCGAGCGCGGTCCAAAGGCTGTACCGAAGCATCTGATCGAGCACAGGGCCAATCGTACGGCCGGTTGTGTGTTCCTCCACGACCGACCGCTGGTCCGGCATATGCCGGAGCCGTCGCCACAGGAGCACGCTGAAGACCAAGGTCACGATGATGTAAGTACCCGCGTAGCAGGTGAGCATCGAGATAGCCAGCGGGTATCCCGCCAAGGCCACCAGCAGCGTGGAGCCGGTGAACGCCAGGTTGCTTACCAGTTCCATGACGCTAACGGCCCAGAACATGCGGAGTCCGCGTACGATCGCCAGCAGGATCATATACCCGGCAACCGCCAGGGTGGCGGCTAGGGTCCAGCGGGTCAGGGGCAATTGGTTGGCCGCACCGGCCGAGAGGTCGGCGTCGGCCAAGCTGCCGAAAACGAAGCTCCCCATCGGCTCCGCCAGGACCGTCGCAATGCCCACCAGCAGGCAGGTCATCAGAAGTGCACAAGGCGTTGCCCGGCGCAGGTAACCCTGCAGCATGTGCCGGGCTTCGTACTGGGGCACGTACCTGGCGAGCGCGTCGTAGGTCCCCGCACTGCAGAGGGGGACGAGGATGTTGACGGTCAGCAGGGCCACCTGGAAAACGCCGAACTCCCACTCGGTCAGCAGCCACGAAAGGATCACCCCGCGGGCCAGGCCTACAAGGCGGTATGTGGCCGCGGAGGGCAGATACACCCCGAGAGCAGGACCAACACCCTTGGCGGTGAAGATCCACGCTTGGTCGCCGCGGTCGCAGTCAGGGGATGATGTAGGCATCGGGCACGCTGGTCCGCACGCGTTTGAGGGCCTCGACCGCCTGAGCATAGGTTGGATATTGGCCGGTCATGACCACCCATAGACTCTGGCCACCGCGAGGCACACTTTCCTGGACCGCGTCCATTCCTCGCCGTTGCCAGTTACGCACTTCGCTCTCGGCTCGGCTTGCCTCGCTGAAGGCGCCCAGTTGGATCGCGAAGTAGTCGTGCCGCCACTGGCCCTTCTGGCGGGCTTGAGCGGCGATGGGGCGGTCCCGGAACACGCGGAGCAGTTCCGAGAAGCACATCGTGGCATCTCGCCATCGGCCCGCGCGCTGCAGGGCCACGCCGGCCGAGAAAAGGATCGTATCCTTGGGCGGCTGGGCGGGCAGGGCCGGCAGGGCGTCCGCGTACAGGTTGGCGGCCTGCGTCCAGTAGCCTTGGCGGTGATAGATGGCCGCCAGCGAGGCCCGGGCGTAAGCCGTCAGGTCCGAGCGGTGGCTGCGGTCGATGGCTTGTTTGAGGTCCTCCATCGCGGGCCTTTCCTGACCCGCGCGGAGACGGCACAATCCTCGGACGTAGTGGGCCTCGCCGATCTCCACCGCCTGTCCATGGTCGGCAATGAGCCGGTCGAGGCGGGCGGTCGCCCCGGGGAAGTCATCGCGGCTGTAGAGCTGAGATGCCTGCCGCAACGATTCTCGTTCCGCCGGTCCGAACTGGGTGCAGCCGGCCAGCAGTCCGGTCGCAGCCGTCAGCACAAGTGCCCCACACCGGAAGCGAGAGGGGAAACCGTAGCCGCAGCTTGTCATATGCCCTGTCACGCGACGCCCTCCGATGACCCCGCACGCCGGTGCCGGGGCTTTGAGCCAACAGAATCCATTCGCAAAACACCGAAAGTGGCCGTGGACGCTCGATGCCTCGCCCGTTAGGATGCCCGCTCTCAACCGATTTGTCGAGTCGGAGACCGCAAGATGCTCGTGGAAGCTCTGTTGGAATCCTGTGAGCGGTTCCCCAACCGCGTGGCCTGCGGAGACGCGAACCGGTCCCTGACCTACGCCCAGTTGGTGACATTTACCCGCGTGATCCGCCGCTTGGTCATGCGTGAAACCACCTGCGAACGGGTCGGGGTGATGCTACCGGCGACGCCCGCCGCCCAGGGCACGATCATGGGCGTTCTCTGGGCCGGCCGCACCGTCGTGCCTCTCAACTTCCTACTGCCCTCGCGGGAGCTGGCAGCGGTGACAGCCGACGCCGGAATCGACCTGGTCATCAGCACGCGGCACTTCGAGCCTCAGCTGAGCGAAGTGCCGGTCCGGAGCCTCTACCTAGAGGATCTCCCCTTAAAGCGCCGCTACCTGTTCGAGAGACTGCGGCGAATGCCCCCGCCGCCCCGAGTGACGGCTGACGATCTCGCGGCCATCGTCTACACGTCGGGCTCCACGGGCGAGCCCAAGGGGGTCTGCCTGAGCCATGGCAACTTCGTCTCCAACTGTCGGGCGGCGATCGAGCATCTGCGCATCGTCCCTGACCAGCACATGCTCGGCGTGCTGCCGCCGTTCCATGTGTTCGGCCTGACCGCGACGACGTTCATCCCTTTGGTGCTGGGCGGCACGGTCACCTACATCCCCCGATTCTCGCCGCAGGCAGTCGCCAAGGTGATCGAAGAGGAGCGCATCTCCATCGTCATGGCAATCCCGAGCATGTACGCCGCCGTCGCCCGGCTTAAGAGCGTTGAGCCGGCCCAGTTCGCGAGCATCCGCTTGGCGGTCAGCGGCGGTGAGCCTCTCCCGCAGCGAGTATTCGACGAAGTGCGTGCCCGCCTGGGGCTCGAACTGCTCGAAGGGTATGGCATGACCGAGACCTCGCCCATCATCGCTGTGAATCTGCCGTGGGCGAACCGCGTGGGAACGGTGGGGCTGCCGTTGCCGGGGATCGAATGGCAGGTGCGCCATGAGCAGGGCCGGCTGGCCGCCGCAAATGAGGAGGGAGAACTCTGCGTCCGCGGGTCTCTGGTCATGCGGGGCTACTTCCACCGCCCGGCCGAGACCGCAGCGGTGCTGGACACCGATGGGTGGCTGCACACCGGCGACATCGTGCGAGTTGAAGACGGCTTCATCAGAATCACCGGGCGGGCAAAGGACATGATGATCGTCGGAGGCGAGAACGTCTTTCCTCGCGAGGTCGAGGCCATCCTCGAACAGCATCCCGCAGTGGGCGAGGCCGTCGTGATCGGCCAACCAGACCCCACCCGTGGCGAGGTGGTCGTCGGGTTCGTCGTGCCCCGCGAGAACGCGACCATCGATCCCGAGGAAATACGGGCTTTCTGCCGAAAACACTTGGCTGGCTATAAGGTCCCCCGCGTCATCCATGTCGAGTCGCAACTGCCGCGCGGCCCGACAGGCAAGATTCTCAAACGGGACTTGAAGCTGCGGTCCTCCGAGTAGCAGGCTGTTTCGCCGCCTATTCCTTTGGGCCGACGGCAAGGCCGCGTCGGTCGCCGATCCGACGGCTCGTCGGGCTGCTGTTCCGTGTCCTGGGGCGTCGTTATAATGACATGTGTGTTCAGTTCACTTGGCTCGCGCCATTCCTGGCGGATGGCGGCAAGCGAGACCACAAGGGATACCCCGAGGCGTGTGCGGGTTTCTATCCCGTGGGCCGGCCGCCCACTTCGGACCGGAGGTGCACCATGCAGTTGGTAACCCAGTTCTCGGTGTTCCTGGTGAACAAGCCGGGCGTTTTGGCCCAGGTCACCAGGCAGATCGCTCAGGCCAAGGTCAACGTGCTTGGCATGACCATGATGGACTCCAGCGAGCACGGGGTGCTGCGTCTGGTGAGTACGAATCCGGATGATCTGCGGGCGGCGTTGGCGGGCCTGAACTTGCCGACCACGGAGACGGAAGTCCTGCTGGTCTCGATGGCCAACCATCCCGGCGCCCTGGCCGACGTGTGCGGCAGGCTGGCCGACAACCACATCAACATCAGCTACGCCTACTGCACGACCGCCTCGCCAACCGGCAAGGCTCAGGGGATCTTCAAGGTCGCTGATACCAAGAAGGCCATGCGGGTGCTGCAGGATAAAGGACCCAAGCGTCGCGACGCGGTGCCGCCGCTGCGTCGTCCTACCGGCCGGCGGTAGACGAAGCTAGGCTCGCTCTCCGGCATTCGCCTCTGGCGGCTTCGCGGGGCCGCGCGCCAGGATGCCTGCCAATCCTGCCGCCGCGGCGACTTCCATCATGGGCATCAGCGGCACCCGGTAACGCACACTGCCCACGAACAGCATATGCAGCAGCGTGAACGCGACCACTGGCAGCAGCAGCACCAGCCAAGCCCGCGTCGCGTGGCGATACCGCCACCAGCCCAAGGCCGCGAGAAACAGCACGCCCGCCGTCCACACCGCCCCGACCCAGGCTACCGCCCCGCGACGATACGCCTCCACGTTGGGCGTCAGGCTCCATGTTCGCCGCAGTTTCTGCAGACCCAGCCGGGCGATTCTGTCGGGCTCAGCCCGAATGACTGACCATGCTTCCCGCCGGAAGTGAGCATCCCATTCGAGTTCGCTCAGATCGGCGACCTCGGGCATTGTCTTGGTGTGCGCCAGATCGCTGCCTCCAGTCGCTCCCTGTTGGACACCGTCGTAGAGCGAGATCCCGCCGCGTGTCGTGGTCCACACCCAGGCCCCGACGGTTGCCCGGTTGCGCGTGGCCCAAGGCAACAGCCCGATCATCGCTACCGCGACCGTAACGCCGGCAATCACGAAGGCCTGCCGGTCAAAGCGTCGCCCAATAAACACCGCGAGCGGAACCACTCCAAACAAGAGAGTCGCGGCCGGACGCAGCATGATCGCCAGACAGACTAAAAGACCCAAGCCAACCATACGCCAGAGGCCCAATCGGCCGCGAACCGCGCTATCCTGGCTGCCATCACGACAGCAGCACACCGTAACCCACCACACGCCCGCCAGCACCGCCGCAAACAGAGCCTCCGTCAGCAACAGACCGGTGAAAAACACAAGGAAAGGGTCGCACGCCGCAGCCAGCCCGGCCAGAACGGGCACGCTCATCTTTCGTTCGTCATCATGAGCCATCGAGATCGATGAACCCGCCTCAGCCAGCTCAGCTTCCAAGCTTGAATAACCCGTCTCGACTGACGCGGCCTCCAAGCTTGAAGGACTCGCTTGGATCGGCCTGATCTCTGAGCTCGAAGGTCTCCTCTCGTCAACCTGCGTTTTCGAGGCTAAAGGTTTACTCTTGCCAACCGGTGTCTTCGAGTCTGAAGGTTTGTTCTCGGCAATCAGTGTATTCGAGTCTGACGGTTCGCTCTCGCCAGCCTGTGTCTTCGTGGCTGAAGATTCGCTCTCGTCAGCCTGGAGCTTCGAGCCTGAAAGGCTCGTTCCATCAGCCCAGGCCGAAGGCCTGGGAACCGAATGCCCCTCAAGACGTCGGCCCTGAAGGGGCCGTTCACACTGCTCCGGATGGGGCGGTGAACCTGAGCTGCGCCATGATCCTGTGCGTTTGCCGAGCCGCAACCACCGCTCGGCCAGCAGAAACGTCGCCGGCGCGACCAGCGACCCCAGAATAGCCTGAGCAACGCGGGCCCAGAACATGCCTTGTGGCAGGGGGGTAAACGGGGCAAGGAGCGCCGGGTAGGCCGGCATATACGTCGCCTGGTAGCCAAACTCATCGACCAGCCCGCGACCAGCCGCCAGCGACGTGGCCGACAACCAGTAGGCCTCCTCGTCCGGGTAGGCCAGAATCGATGCCCGCTCCGGATCGGCAAAGCGAACCGCAACCCAGCCAACCCGCAACAAGGCCGCGATGAGGAAAATGCCAATCAGCCATCCACGTCGTGAGAGCCATTGCGGCTGGCCACACCATTCGCGTTGAACGCTTGTCTTCCGCATCGTCACCCAGCATACGCCAACCCGCCCGGTCTGGGTATCCGGCTCTCCGCCCCCATCACGCCTGGCCACAGGCAAATCGTGATGCCCCGTAGCGGTCGCCCCCCGTGGCGACGTTCCCCGTAGCGGTCGCCCCCCGTGGCGACCGGGGCGAGGCGTTCGCGATGACGCGCGCCGGCGCATCACAAGACCCCGGATCATCAGACCACCCGGGGTCTTGCGAGTATCTCAGAAGAATCTACCCAACCTGCGTCAAAGCCCGGCGTTACCGAACCCGCCGACGAAGCAGGAAACCACCCAGAGTCAGCAGCACCAACGTGGCCGGCTCGGGAATGATCGTGAAGTAGCTCTCCGTCGCGTACCAGTTGCCACCGTCACCGGGGGACCAGATGCGGGCGAGCTCCAGTGAGTTGTCCACGGTGACCAAGTTGCCGGCCGCGTCAAAGGCGATCTCCCGAAGCCGATTGCCGGCGTCAAAGCCGCCGACGTAGGCACCGGTGGTCATGTCAAAGATCTGAACCAACCCAGCGTAGTAGTCGCCGTACGCCACCCAGTTCTTGTCCTCAAAGATGTCGATCCCATAGGCGCCCCTATACAGGGCCTTGTTGGCTTCCCATACGGCGGTATTGATCGGCGGCGGGCCGTCGGCAAACTTCGAGACGGGGGGGGCTTCGTCCAGCTCCGACCGAAACTGGTTCATGTACCAGTCGCCATTGCTGTCGCGGGCGACATCGCGGGGATAGTAGCCAAAGTAGCTCGGCCCAATAATCTGCGTTCCCGTGTCTCCGGCTGTCGCGGCCGCGTTGCCGCCCAGGTTGTACTCGATCAGGCCTTTGCGGGCGGTATCATTGTAGTTGCTGTTGACCAGGTAGATCTTGCGGTTGCCTTGGGCCTGTGTGCCCTCGACATGGATGCCCTCGGCCCACTGTGCACTCGTCTTGTTCGAGCCGTCGATCAACTGTGTGACGCTCGACATGTCAGCACTGAATTCCCAGGCGAGATCGTTGGAGTAGTCCATCACATAGAGATGGTCATCCGCCCCGATCGTGCTCTTGAACGGCGAACTGTTGCCCGCGGCGGCCCAGTCCTTGCCACCGGTGGCAAATCCCGCATCAGAGCCGTCGGCGTTCAGCATGTAGATCCCACTGGTTGTCGTCCTGAAAGCCGTGGCGCCGCCACCGCCCTCCGAGATGTAAATCTTGCCAAAGTTCGGGCTGTTCCGGTTCTTGTTGATGGACACGCCTACAGGGATGTAGAAGCTGGTTGTCGTGTTGTCCGCGACAATCTGCGTCCAGCCGGCATAGCCATCATCCGACGCGGTGATCTTCACCGTGTGGTTGGCGCCGGTGACGAATCCGGCTCCGCTCCACGACCAAGTATGCGTCCCCGCAGCCTTGGGGCCAAGATCCTCGGCATAGACGGGAACACCGTCCGCCAACACCTCGATCTTCACGTTGGTGTCGGCGTTCTCGTTGAGAATGAAACTCAACCCGTCGTCACCAACCGCCTTGAGCCCAGAGGCGTACACGTTGGCGTAGACCGCCGCAGGCAGGCTCGCCAGTGCGCACGCCGCCACACTCACGAGCAACAACCTTTTGCACACCATTTTCCGCTCCTTTCATGCAAACAGACCAGTGCCCGCAATCATCCCAGGGTTTGGTTCTCCGCATGGATTGGACATGGCCCGCGAAGATACTGATCCTGTCACCCTGGATCCCCAATCCACCTCCACGTTCACGCTTTTCCTCCTCGCAGGAGGCTAGCTTCCAAGGCCGACCCCGCCTCCAGGCCAAGGCGACCCAGAAGACTTGTACTCATTGCTCGCTCAACAGACGGTCCTTCCTGCTAAAGGCCGCGAGGAGCCGAGCGATGAAACCGAACACGCAAGCGGAGTGGATAGGACTTCCGGGCAAAATGAGCCGTGCTTTTTCCACTCACGCTTCCTTCCGTACTTCGAGCCTCAATGTGTCAACTACCGCACTCGCCGACGAAGCAGGAAACCCCCCAGAGTCAGCAGCACCAGTGTGGCCGGCTCGGGAATGATCGTGAAACTGCCATCCGACCCCGTCACCGCCAGCCAGTCGCCGCCCGGGGAGTAGATCCGCAGCGTCTCACTGCTGCTGCTCACGACGTACAGGTTGCCGGCCACATCGAAGGCAACATCCCGGATCGTCAAGCCCGAATGTGCGATGGTATCCGCGAGCACCGGGTTGTTGGGATCGCTGATGTCCAGAATGTAGATGTGGCCGTCGTTCGTACCGAGAGCAATCAGGTTGCCCTGATCGAGAATATCAAGGCAGCCATACCCGCGATTGAGTGGCAACGTGGAGGGTCCCGACTTCCAACTCGGCGCACTGGCCCCATCCTCCCAGCGACTCAGTGCAGGGACGGCGTCACTGTCGGTATACCGGTACTGGGCAATCCACGAGCTCCCGTCCGCGCCACGCACCAAATCCGCCGTTGCGTTCTGGATATAGCCCAATCCCGTTCCGTCCACAGTCTGGTCAGCCGGTGCCGTGGCGTAGCCCGAGGTAGTGGTGCCGATGTCATACCGCAGCACGTTGCCCAGGCGAACGTCCTCGTCGATTGTGTACATCTTGCGGTCAGCACCACTTCCTTCAACCCACGGTCCGCTGGCAACGCTGCCATGCAGTTCGGTCGGACCCGCTCCCTGGTTTGCGAGGACGATGCCCGAGGTAGCTCGCCCCGTGTTATCCAGCAACTCATTGAAGGGGGCATTGAAGTTGGCGGTGTTCGCAGTCCACACGCCGGAGTGCTTGTCGGACCAGTC
>Ga0123328_1005159_pt1 | contig 10347 bp, 7 predicted proteins | sample BioC12SIPDNA_2_FD_89702 | JGI IMG/M metagenome (GOLD analysis project Ga0123328, IMG submission 89702) | Anaerobic biogas reactor microbial communites from Washington, USA - Biogas_R1_A C12 SIP DNA | ecosystem: Engineered > Bioreactor > Anaerobic > Unclassified | place: Washington, USA...
CCATGGGCATGAGGATCCTTCCCTCAGGAAGGGAGTTCCACCAGAACCATTACGGGGGCTGCCGCGGAGCGATGCTGGCGAACAGAATGATGGGGATGGGGCTGGAGTACTTCGGAAAGGGTCGGAGGGCGCTCTACGAGGTCTACCCCCATGCCGTCCTACGGTCCCTCCCGCCACCCCCACCACGGTACAAGAAGGGACCCCGGTCCCTTCGCGAGGCTGAGGCCGCGAGGGCCTTGGAACTTCTATCGCGTTGGGAATCGACGCTGCAGTGGTCGCCTACGATGAGCAAGGTCCTGACCCGGGGGGAGGGGGCGGCCGACCGGCTGGACGCTCTCCTGGCCGCAGTTTCATTGTATCGCCATAGCCTATACTCCGGGGAGCGTTCACTTATCCTCGGAGACGATGATGACGGATTCCTGCTATTGCCTCGGGGCTGGGAAGATGACCGCTGAATGTGACGAACTGGGTACCGCGTTTTGCACCGTGGGAACGAACTTCGGTTACGAGGACATCGATGTCAAGTTCGGACGATACAAGGAGTTCAAGAGCACTTGGTGCCGGAGCGGCAAGAAGGTCTCTTTCCAGATAACCGATTACCTTTCGGGAGCGGGTCCCGAGGTATTGGAAGACTTTGCCCTGTCCCTCTACATGAAGATCGCCCACAGGGGGGACGGCAACATATACGGTCCCCGACTGAAGGAGTATCTGGTCTCCGATGAGTTCCTGGAGCGAAACCAGCCTCTTTACGTGAAGCGGAGCCGCAACCTATCGAGGAGCCCTCTGGGTGAGAACTTCGATCTACGGGACACCCACAACAACCTCTTGGCATCGGGGATGCTGGGTGAGTCCCGGAACGTTTCGCTGAACTGGACGATAAACGAGAACCGGATGAGGGTGGGGTACTGCAGCACCATAATGCATGTGGTGGCCATCTCCTCGATCCTGGACAACATGAACGTCCCAGAATATGTCCACGAGTATGTCCTGTACCATGAGCTCCTGCACCTCGAGGACGGTCTCTCTAACGGTAGGAGGCACCACACTGCTGAGTTCCGGGCCAAGGAACACCTCTACCCCAGGTGGAGAGAGTCCGAGGATTGGCTGAGGCGGCTGGCAGCGAAGAAGGTGGACCTTTCACGTTCATGAGGGCCTCCGGCACCCCATTCATTATTAGAGGCGGGGGATATCCCGCCCCCGGGAGAGATCGATGGCCGCCGGGCGCCAATGGGTAAATGAGATATCAGAGAAAGGATTGGAGATCGACTGCATATATGCTATCAAGAAGAAGGACCCCCCTCGGAAGGGGAAGAAGGCTGGTTACTTCTTCAGCATCGTCGTCTCCGATGCCACGGGAGAGATAAAGGTCAATTTCTGGGGAAAGGGCGAGGAGGCCTCGGTACGCAGCACCTACGAGGCGCTGCGCGAGGGCAGCATGGTCCGTGTGAGGGGCCGTAGCGACCTCTTCGGGGATTCGGTGGTGGTGCAGGTGAACCAAGGTAACGGTGACATCCTCGAGGAGGCCAAGGAGGGCACCTACGACCTCGCGGAGTTCATTGTCACCTCCAAGAAGGATCCGGAGGTCATGTTCCAGGAACTGCTGGATCTGTTGTCCCAGATCAGGGATGAGAACATCCGCCGCATGCTGGAGCTCATGTTCTCGGACCCCGCTCTGGTCACTGCCTTTAAGAGATCCCCCGCATCCGTTTCGTACCACTGCGCATGGGTAGGAGGGTTGCTGGAGCACACCCTCAAAGTGGCCCGGGCTTGCGACTTCATTTCGCAGCTCTACGATGAACTGGACCGCGATCTTCTGCTGGCATCGGCGGTCCTGCATGACATCGGCAAGGTGAGGTGCTACAACGTCTCCACGGCCATCACCGAGTCGGTGGACGGTCGGTTGAGGGGACACATCGTGATAGGTGCCCAGATGGTGGAGGACACTTGCTCTCGGTGCCCTGATTTCCCCGAGACCCTGAGGACCAAGCTGGTGCATATGGTCCTGGCCAGCCACGGTGCTTACGAGAAGGGGTCTCCCACCCTTCCCTCGATACCGGAGGCCCTGGCCCTGACATTCGCCGATGAGATGGACGCCAAGCTGGAACGTTTCATACGGGCGCGGGACAACGGGGGCCGCGAGGACCTCTTCGTTGTCGACCACATGCTTGGAACCAAGGTCTTCCTGGGTTGAGCAACGACCTCGCAGGCCAGACCGCAGCCGCTGATGCTCTTGTTAAAAGCATGTTAGCATCACTGTACGCGCTGAGATCTTCACCCTTGCCCATCCCTGGCCCTCCCAGTGATAATTTATGCAGTCGGTCTGGACAAAGAGGCCTAGCTGGTCGCAGCTGGCGGCGCTCGCGCTGGGAATTGCCAGCGTATTCCTTGCGTGGTCTGAGATAAGATACGGGACGCACTACATCGAGGCCAGGCTCATCGATCTGATGGTGGAGGGAGGGGATGCGAACTTCCTTTTCCTTATTTTTGGAACGGCGTTCCTCGCCGGCCTACTGTCGTCTCTGTGGTGGGAGAAGGCGTGGTTCCTGCAGCTCTCGGGGCTCGTGCTTCTCACCCTCACCCTCATCGGCTCGCTGGGGAGGACCACGGGGTCCGAGGGCCTACTGGAGATGCTGGCCGCATCATTACATAGGATGGGCCTGGGAACCTTCCTAGCGTGGACGGCCACCCTCATCTCGATTCCCCTGCATCGTCCATACATCTCTCGTTCGATACACGGCCGGGACCGACCCTCAGGGCGCAGCTCACGACGTGAACGCTCCAAGGGCGACCACGTCAGCACCATCAGAATCCCCCCTCGGACGCGGGATGGATCAGGCGGGAACGGTCAGCGACCATCGTCCAACTATGACCAGGCGATGGCCCAAGGTTCCTTCGAGCTCAGCAACGGTGACCTCGACTCAGCCTTGCGCTCATATGGTCGGGCCCTGCGCGCCTGCAGGAACGCCAGCGAGAGGGCCGCCTGCAAGGTGCAAATATCTGTGGTCCTTCACCGGAAGGGAGACCTGGAAGAGGCACATCTGTTCCTTCAAGAGGCGAAGGTGCTCGATCCCCTTTCCTGGACCAACGGTCAGGGGACAGCTCGATTGCTGCCGATGAAAAGACCCACCTCGAAGAAAAGGATAAGGTTCGGATTGTCCCCCGAGCCGTAACAGATTGGTTCATGGACGGCGTGTGCCTATTCTCCCCACACTGACCCAGGCCGGGGGTTGTTTGTCGTGCGTCGGGGTTGTTTCCCAATCATGACCCGATGTCACATCGTTGTTCATGGAAAGACCCATAATAACGACACACTGTGCGCCCCTAGCATGCAAGGGGATTCACTGATCGTCCCCGATCTCTAAGAGCGAAAAGGCCATGGACGCACCAGGCTTAAGAGTTTGCATGAGACCTACCAGGAAGATCACGCCAACGATGGACAGGCCATGTCCGGGTTGAACTTCCACAGGGAAGCTATATGTATCCTCGGAAGGCATCATCATTGGGGGTCTCGTGTTTATCGGCTGTAGCGGATGGTCTTTCGAGGATTGGGTAGGTAGGTTCTACCCTGTCAACATGGCCAAAAAGAAGGAGGAATGGCTCAGATATTACTCCGGCTACTTCAACACAGTGGAGATAAACAGCACCTTCTTCCGCGAACCGGAGGATTTCATCGTTAACGGTTGGATAAAGAAAGGCTCCGTGCTGAAGGACTTCGAGTTCTCCGTGAAGATGCCGCAGACGGTCACTCATCAAGCCCTAGTAAAGAACGAGGGCGAGCAGGCAGGGGTCATGGCCTCGTCATTCGAGGTCCGCTGCGTCAAGCCGTTGGCGGAGAGCGGACTGCTGGGAGCGGCCCTGCTGCAACTGTCACCCTCCTTCGAGAACGAGGAAGGACCCCGTGAGGCCCTGCGCAGCGCCCTCAGCGCTCTGGACACGGACGTCTACCGCTACGCCGTGGAGTTCCGCCACGGTTCGTGGTTCGACGGCACCAGCGGGGATCTGGAGGAACAGGCGTTCGAACTGTTGCAGTCCCTCAATGTCGCCAATGTCCTGGCGGACGGACCGGAAGCTCCTGCAGGTAGGAAATGTTCTGCCAACCACGCCTACTTCCGCTTCCACGGGCGTACACGGGAAGTTTGGTCGGACCAGGAGCAGGAGGAGTCCCTCCGCCTCAGCCGCTTCGACCACCTTTATGATGATGAGGAGATGAAGAAGCTGGCAGCAAGTGTGCAGGTGGTGTCTGCCACTCGTTCCCAGACGCGCGCCTATTTCTGCAACAATAGCAGGGCCAAATCCGTCAGGAACGCTTTGCAGCTGATGGACCATCTAGGCATCGCCCACAAGGAGAAGGACATACCGGTGGACGACCATTCGGCCGTGGGCCCCTTCCTGATGAGCAAGCGCTAAGGCCAGAGGTCATCACCGTGATCCGTGGCGAGGACATGCCCAAAATGATAAAGCCCATCTACGACGATATGGTGAACGTGGGACCGGTCGGGGGGTTGAGGGAGCTGTTCGAGGCCTCTTCCATAGCAGTGGTGGGGGCCTCAAGATCGGAGGGCAAGATCGGTCATGTGGTTCTCAGGAACATCATCGGCTCCGGCTACCGCGGGGCGCTGTACCCGGTGAACCCCAAGGCGGACAACATCCTCGGCCTGAGGACGTACCCGGACGTATCCTCGATACCGGGTGAGGTGGAGATGGTGGTGATCACCGTTCCCAACCACGCCGTTCCCCAGGTGATGGAGGATGCAGGAGAGAAGAGGGTGAAGGTGGCCGTGGTCATCACCGCCGGCTTCAAGGAGACCGGCAGGAAGGGCGCGGAGCTGGAACAGCAGGTGGGGGAGATAGCCCGCAAGCACGGCATCCGTGTGCTGGGCCCCAACTGCCTAGGGGTCATCAGCACATCCAACGGCATGAACGCCACCTTCACCAATGACTATCCGAGGGAGGGGTCGGTGGCCATCACCTCGCAGTCCGGGGCTATCTGTTCGGTGGTGCTGGACTGGGCCCGGGCGACCAGGATCGGCTTCTCCAAGTTCGTGTCCGTCGGCAACAAGCTGGACATCGATGAGGCGGACCTGATGACCTATCTCAAGGATGATGAAGGCACCAGGGTCATCGGCATGTACATCGAGGGCATGGCCCGCGGCCAGGAGTTCATGACGGCTGCGAGGGCGGTGACGCGCGAGAAGCCGGTGATCGCCCTCAAGGCAGGTCGTACCGCCTTCGGAGCGAAGGCGACCTCATCCCACACCGGGGCCCTTTCGGGCAGCGACCAGGTCTACGAGGCCGCCCTGGCGCAGTCAGGAGTAATACGCGTGGACACCATCGATGAGCTGTTCGACCTGCTCCAGGCCTTCGGAACGCTCGCCCTCCCGCAGGGAGATGGGCTGGCGATCGTCACTAACGCCGGTGGCCTGGGCGTTCTCGCAGCAGATGCGGTGTCCGATCACGGCATAACCCTGGCGTCCTTCACAAAGGAGACGGTGGAGCGGCTGGCATCGGGTCTGCCGGAGGAGGCAGGCCTGTACAATCCCGTGGACGTGATCGGGGATGCGGACTCCGCCCGCTTCGAGCATGCCATCAACACCGTGATGGAGGATCCCCATGTGCATATGGTCCTGGCCATGCTGGCGCCCACGGACATGCTGGACGTCACCAGCGTGGCGAGCACCATCGCCGCCTTCTCCGGGACCACCCGGGTACCGGTGGCCACGGCGTTCGTGGGCGGCGAGGATGTGGCTAAGGGCTCCCGCATACTCATGGAGGCCGGTGTGCCCTGCTACCAGTCGCCGGACCGAGCCGTTCGGGCCCTGGCAGCGATGGTCGACTACAAGGAGATGCAGGACCGCAGGACCGAGCGCGATGCGCCGCCCGTGCTGGGAGATCAGGCGGCAGTGAGGAGGCTGCTGGACCGGGTAAGGGCGGAAGGCCGGACCGCGCTCACCGAGAGCGAGGGGAAGGAGATCCTGATGGCGTACGGAATGCCCGTCCCCCCCGAAGGAGAGGCGCGTACCGCCGATGAGGCGGTCAAACTTGCCCACGTCATCGGCTACCCCGTGGTCATGAAGGTATCTTCCCCGGACATAGCCCACAAGACCGATGTGGGAGGCGTGGCCGTCAACCTGCGGAGCGATGACGAGGTCCGCCGAAGCTACCAGCTCATGATGTCCCAGGTACGCTCACGCATGCCCATGGCGCGGATAAACGGGGTCACCGTGGAGAAGATGTTCAGTGGACGGGAGGTCATAGTTGGCATGGTCCGCGACGAGACCTTCGGACCGGTGATGACGTTCGGTCTGGGCGGAATATTCGTGGAGGTCATGAAGGATGTCAGCCACCGCGTGGTACCGCTTACGGAGGAGAGCGTGGACGATATGATACGCTCCATCAAGGCATATCCTATTCTGACGGGTGCCCGGGGCCGCCGTCCGGCCGATGTGAACGCACTCAAGAGCATCATCTTCGGTGTGGCCCAGATCGCCCTGGACTTCCCGGAGATAACTGAGTTCGAGATAAACCCCGTCATGGTCGGTGACGAGGGCCAGGGTTGCGGCGCGGTGGATGCGCTGGTGACCATAAAGAGGGTGAGCTGATGAAGACCCTGTTTCTAAGTTCCGTGGTGGAGAGGTCTGGTAAGAGCATGGTGACCCTGGGGCTGGCCAAGAACTGCCCCGTCAAGGTGGGATACTTCAAGCCGTTCAAAGAGGTCGTGATGAACGTGGACGGCAAGGTTGTCGATCAGGACGCCCTCCTAATGAAGAGGGCGCTGCGCCTGACGTTCGACGAGGAGGAACTGTGCCCTCTGACGTATGATATCTACCAGCCGGTGGGAATGGAGGATATCCTCAAGGCCTACGATAAGGTCAAGGAAGGAGCGGAGGCCATGCTGGTAGAGGGCACCCGGGACATAACCACCGGCTGCATGGGGTCGGTCTCAGGGATGACCATCGCCCAGGCCATGGACGCCCAGGTGGTGCTGGTCTCATCGGCCCAGATATCTGCCCTGGACAAGATCTGCATGCTGCGGAGGCTGATGGACCAGTATCCAGTGCATTTCCGGGGAGTGGTGCTCAACCAGGTCGAGGACATGAAGATGGGCAGGCTCCTGGAGAGGCGGGGCATCCGCGTGCTGGGGATGATCCCTCCGGTCAAGGAGCTGCGCGCCTTCCGGGTGAAAGAGGTGGCCGACGCCATAGGGGCCGAGGTGATCAATGGCGACAGGGGCATGGACGGGATGGTGGAGAGGGTCCTGATAGGGGCCATGACCATAGAGACGGCCATGCTCCACATGCGCCGGGTCACGAGAAAGGCCATCATCACCGGGGGCGACCGCACCGACATCCAGATGGCCGCCCTGTCCACGGACACGTCCTGCCTGGTCCTGACCGGCGGCATGTTCCCGTCCAAGACGGTGATGACCAAAGCCTACGAGGTGGGCGTCCCCATCCTGGTGACACGACACAACACCATGGAGGCGGCGGAGATGATAGAGCATCTGATCGCCCGCATCGACCCAGAGGATGGGACCAAGATATCCCAGATCGCGGACGTGGTGAAGCGACATGTGGACCTGGAGGCGGTGTGGGGGGATTGAGCCAAGATAAAATGGTAAATATACTGCCAGGAGAATCTGGTCCAGACTACACTGGGGCTAAACATGACGACCAACGCAGCACCTAATGAGGGAGAGCGGCACAAGTTCCCGAAAAAGCACCTCGTGACCGGTGAGAGGATCTTATGGGAGGGGAGGCCATCCATCGTGGTTTACTTCCTGCGCTCGCTCCTCCTATTCGTCTTCGGTGGCCTGTTCGGGGTTATGGCGATCCTGCAGAGCAATCAGGAAGTGGACCTGGCGAACCTAGGCACATTCCTGGCATTGTTGGCCATGCTGCTGCTGGTCGTGCTCATGGTAGGGGTGCACCGCAAATGGGGGTTATTATCCGGCCTGATCTCTGTGGCGATAATAGTTCTCGTCGTCCTTAACGTTCATGTCAACGGCCTGGTGTACTTCATCCCCATGATAATCGGCCTGCTGGCCTTTGCCATAGAGTACTTGATATGGTCCCACACCTTCTTTGCGATCTCCGATCGCAGGATCATGACCCAGTATGGCATCTTCAACATAATGTTCGCCGACACCCAGATAGACAGGGTGCAGAACGTGACGGTGGTGCAGCCTCTCATCGAGCGCATACTGGGGTACGGGGACGTGATGTTCGCTACCGCGGGCGAGATGGGTGGCATACAGAGCAGCGACCCCCGGGAGATGATGAAGTCCGGTGGCGCCATAGTCTGGGATAATATCCCCAAGCCCTTCCAGGTCCGTAAGGTCGCCGAGGAGATCATCTTCTCAGCGAACCGGAGGCAGACGGTGCAGTACGTCCCCGCTCCTGCCCCGACCTACGTTGCGCCTCAGGTCGTGAGCCAGCCAGCGCCGGCCTATGCCCCCTCCCAGTCCGCTGCTCAGCCAGCGCAGACCTACGCTACTTCTGCGCCCGCGGTGCAGCCAGCCGCATCTACGGCAGCTCCGTCTCAACCGTCCATACCCACGGCGGAGGCCGAGGAGAGGATGATAAAGCTCAAAGAGATGCGGGACAAGAACCTGATCTCCGAGGAGGAGTACCAGCAGAAGAGGAAGGAGATCCTGGGGCGGTTCTGAGGTCGCCCCGGTCCATTTTTCTTCAATACTCGATGGCGCTGGTGCCGTCCTCAAGCTCCTTTATGGTGATGACATTGGTCATCAGGTCCTTGGTGTCGTCGATGTGCGTGATGAGGATGATCTGATGGAACTGCTTCTCCAGACGGTTCAGGGTGGTCATGATGTTCCTCTTGCGAGTGTGGTCCTGGGAACCGAATATCTCATCCAGGATCAGGAAGTTGATGTCGTTGCCGGAGCGGTCGGCCAGCAGCCTGGAGATGGCCAGCCGCAGGCTTAGATTGGCCAGGTCCCCCTCGCCTCCCGAGAACCGGCTCAGCGGGTACTTGTCGCCACCGTCGTAGATCTGCATCTCGTAATCCTCGTCCAGCTCGATCCCCCCGTAGCGGGAGTCGGTCATGTCAGTGAAGAGATGGGAGGAGACCTCGGAGAGGGTGGGGACCACCCGTTCCATGACGTTCTGCTTGAAGTCCAGCATCACCTTCTCCAGGGTTGCCAGCTGCTCCACCTTGGTGGCTCGGAGAGACACTCCCCTCTCCTTCTCCAGGACCTCATCCAAGGCCACCTTACGGTCGTCCCTTCGCCCGGCGGCCAGCTCCAGGGCCATGGCCTTGCGGGACACCTCTGCATACGCCGCCTCCCGGGCATGGAAGGCAGCATCGTACGCGTCCCTGGCCGACTGCAGCTCCTGGGGAAAGAACCCTACCGCCGCGAGTTCCTCCTCTGCGCTCCTCAGCTCCCTTTCGAGAAGCTCCATCGATGACCTCCTCTCCGCCATCCTCTGCTCCAGGTCGGGGAGGTTGGAGCACTCTCCCCTCAGCTTCTTGGCCCTCTCGGCGAGCGGTCTCAGAGCGGTGATACTCTCCCTCACCTCCCTGTGCTCCGAGGGGTCGAAGCTGACCTCACCCATGGACTCCATCTCCTGCACCGTCCTGGCCAGATCGGCAGAGAGTTCGTTCGATCTCTGCTCGAAGCCTTCCACGCGAGCGGACAGCGTCCTCTCCCGGTCGACGTCGTCCTGCAGCTTCTTCTTCCTCTCCTCCAGTAGCTCCTTGCGCCGCCTTGCCTGCTCCGTCTCCTCCCGGATGTCCTGAAGCTCACAGTCCAGCTGGTGGAGCTGGGCGGATTTCTGGGAGCGCTCCTCATCCAGCTTGATGACCAGGTGGTGATGGTGCTCCCCCAGGGGCCGCTCGCAGGTGGGGCAGATGCTCTCCGGCCCCAGACGTGACATCTCCTTGGTCTTGGTGCCCAGGTCATCTGTCTCGCGTTGCAGCCGCTGCCTCTCCGATCCTAGTCGGGCCAGGGACTCCCTCCTTTCTGCGAGGGTCTGGTCCAAAAGCTCCAGATTGGACGTCACCCTCATCAGGCTGTCCTGGGGGCCCTTCAGCGTGTTAATCTCCTCCTGGGCGTTCGTCCATGCCTCATCGTTCTTACGTATCTCGTCGCGGATGCGGTTGATGTTCTGAGCTATGGCCTTCCTTCGTTCGTATCGCCCCAGGCCCTCGTCCATCAGTTCCTTCCGGGATATCAGGGCCTCCAGCTCCTTCTCCTGCTGCTCCAGCGACGGCAGGGCGGCGAGCCTCTGCCTGATCTTGCGCACATCCCCGTCCAGAAGCTCCAGGGCCCGACGCCCCTCCTCGACCTCCTTCCGCTTGTCCAGGGCCCGACGCTCCACTCTCCTGTGC
>Ga0123328_1005166_pt1 | contig 10339 bp, 9 predicted proteins | sample BioC12SIPDNA_2_FD_89702 | JGI IMG/M metagenome (GOLD analysis project Ga0123328, IMG submission 89702) | Anaerobic biogas reactor microbial communites from Washington, USA - Biogas_R1_A C12 SIP DNA | ecosystem: Engineered > Bioreactor > Anaerobic > Unclassified | place: Washington, USA...
AGGCAATGACTTTTGGCCGACCGATCGAATCATGTAGTTGTCCGTCAACGCCGCGTGATCCAGTTAGAGTTTCCATCGGGCATTCGACGCGGTTGACTTTAGCGATGATCGCGAGTTGGAGACGCGTCCGGCCTGTAAGAACAGGGAGAAGGAACGCGCTGGCAAGCGAGCGAACTGTGCGCTCGACATCGGCTCAGGATCGTTTATACTGAGGTATCAGACCTGGAGGAAACATCTGCATGAGTCCTGACCCTTCGCACCTGCCCATGTTCCGCATTGACGTATCGGCAGACGCCTCGTCTGGTCGCTTGGAGAGTGAAATGGACACGGGCGATTTGATCGTCGCCCTCTTGCGGCAACTGGTAGTTGGCCAGGAGCAGCAGAACCAGCTGTTGAAGGAGTTGAATCAACAGCTGAGTGCGGCCCAGCGACAACGTGCGCACGAGTTGGGCCAGTGGAAGGATGCCAACCCGGAGTTGGCCCGCTGCTGCCGCTCGGCAGCTGAAACGCTCAGCCGCGTGCAGACTCAGTTCCTGCAGAATCTCACGGAGGAGATCGAGACGCACGAAGAGTGTCTGCTGGATGGCGAGTTCATGCTCAACGAGTTCGTCGACCGGTTCGGTCCCCGGTTGGCCCATCTCAACGGCGTGCTCCAGGTGCTGTCGCAGCTGAGCTACGTTCCCAACATGCCGCGGTAGCCGGGAGATCGAGCGTTCCCGCCCGCACGCAGCTGACCGCCGGCGGTTCGCGCCACCGCGCTGCCTCCACCAGCTGACCCCGGCACTGCGGGCTCCGTGTCACGCTCCGCCATTCGGGGACAGGCCCCGAACGATCAGGCGCGAGACAGTGCCGTCTGGCCCGCATCCGCCCGGCCGGACGCGGTGACGAAGCATCTGTGGCCGCACATTCTGGTAGAATCGTGCAGTGACCACTTCATTCAGTCCAGGAGGTGCAACGATGCAACGGTCTCGGGTCTGTTGCCGGATCGGTTGCCGGCTGGTTCTTGTCGCGGCCCTTGCCGGGCTCACGTACAGTGCCGCGCGGTGTGTAGGAGCAGACACAGCGGGAGCGGGCAGTGTGGACACGTGGCCCGTGTTTCGCGGCGACTCCCGGTCGACAGGCGCGGCGCAGAGCGACCTGCCGGCCACGCTGGATCTCCTCTGGGAATACCGGGTGCCGGACGGCGCGTTCGAGTCGACGCCGGTGATCATGGCAGGAGTGGTCTACATCGCGGATCTCGACGGGTGCCTCTACGCGTTGGAGTTGGCCACGGGCAAGGAGCGGTGGAAGAAGAAGTGGGAGACCGGGTTCACAGCGGCGGCGGCGGCCGGAGACAAGCGTCTGTACCTGGGCGACATTGACGGGCTGCTGCGCTGCCTGGACATCGGCTCCGGCGACGAATTGTGGACATACGCCGCGGAGGGTGAAATCAGTAGTGGAGTGAACTTCTACCGGGACAACGTCCTGTTTGGCTCTCAAGACGGATCGTTGTACTGTGTGCACGCCGAGCGCGGTACGCTGGTCTGGAAGTACACGATCGAGAACCAGATCCGTTGCACGCCGACGGTGGTGGAAGACCGTGCCTTTGTGGCCGGGTGCGACGGTGCGCTGCACATCGTGGACTTGACTAGCGGCCGGGCGGCGGGCAAGGTCGACATCCAGGCTCCGACCGGCGTGACACCGGCGGCCGCGGGCGACCGGGTCTTTTTCGGAACCGAAGGCCATCAGTTCTTCTGCGTGGACTGGCGCCAGGCGGCGACGGTGTGGACGTTTGCCGACCCGGAACGTCAGCAGCCAGTCCGCAGCTCGCCGGCCGTGGCGGGGGATCGCGTCGTCTTTGGAGGGCGGTCCAAGAAGGTCTATTGCCTGGGCAGCCAGAATGGCAAGGCCGTGTGGGAGTTCGTCGCGCGGCAGCGGATCGATGCGTCGCCGGTGATCGTGAAGGACCGGGTGTTTGCAGCCGCGGCGGACGGCCGCCTGTACGGGCTGGACCTCCAGACGGGGAAGGAAGTGTGGCAATTCGAGGCAGGTGGCGGATTCACAGGTTCCCCGGCGGTGGCGGCCCAGCGGCTGGTGATTGCCAGCGACGAGGGGGTGGTCTACTGTTTCGGCAGTCAGTCGCAGTGAAGTGGGAGTGCGGCAGGCATGAGTGACCTCGAATTCCTGATGGGCACGTACGCAGCGCACATTCCGGCCGACCGCAGCTACTGTACGAATCACCTGTGGGCCCAGCCGCACGGGGGCGCGCACCGGTTCGGCTTCACGGCCTATGCCGTCCGCCTGCTGCAGGAAGTGTATTTCCTGGAATGGTGCGTCGAGGAGGATGTATTTCTGCAGCAAGGGCAGGCGATCGGCGCGCTGGAGAGCAAGAAGGCGGAGAGCGAACTCTACTGTCCAGTCACCGGGCACCTGATCCAGTTCAACGCCGCCCTGCTCGACGATCCGTCCGGCATCAGCGCCGACACGTACGGCAGCGGCTGGCTGTTCGAACTGCAGGTGGACGGAGACGGGCTGCTGTCTCCCGAGCAGTACATCCGGTACCTGGAGTCGGTGTGGGAAGTCACACAACGCACAATCAAAGAGCAACTGAGCTGACCAGCGCGACGGCGTCCGGCCTGTGGCGCGCAGATCCGCGAGTGGAGCACATGGCAGCACGTATGGCCATCATCCTGTCCCAGGGGCAGAGTCAGGGGCAGAATCACAGTTCCGCCAAGCGGCATCTGGAGGAGAACATTGCGGCGGGACTGGCGTCCGACCCGACCTGCGCTGTGATGCTGATCCCGCCGCTATACGACCTGCCGCCGGGCAGCCCGGCGTTCCAGATGCTGCGCGAACTCCCGGGCGACTTCGTGCTGCTGTCGTGGCTCTACCCGCGGGCCGCGCACTGGACACTCGATCGCCACCACGTCCGGGGTCAATTGATAGAGACGCCGCTGATAGAGACGCCGCTCGAATCGGGTGTGAATGAGTTGCGGGAGCACGGGGCGCAGCCACAGCTGCCGGATGCCGACCAGCCACGTGTTCTGGACCGGCGTCCAGCGCCCGATCGGCGCATCTATCACCTCGACCTGCGGACGAGTGAGGACCCGCGTGTGTTTGTGCAGGAGGTGCGGCGGATCGTGGCGGAGCGTGGGGGGGCGTTGGCTGATCGGTCGGCGGCAGCGTCACCGCCGGCAGACTCCTCACACCATGTGCCCGCCGCGACGCTGCCGGCCCGACGCTGGTATCCGGTGATCGACTACAGTCGCTGCACGAACTGCATGGAGTGCATCGATTTCTGCCTGTTCGGCGTGTTCGGCGTGGATCACCAGGAGACGATCCTGGTCGAGCAGCCGGACAACTGTCGCCGCGGCTGTCCGGCCTGCAGCCGGGTCTGTCCCGAGAATGCCATCATCTTTCCTCGGCACAAGACGCCCCTCATCGCGGGCGGTCCCGGCGTCGCCAGTGCGATGAAGCTCGACCTGTCCCAACTGTTCGGCCGGCCGGCCGAGCAGGAGGTTGCGGCGCGCGAACGGGACGAGCACCTGCGGCGGTCCGGCCGCGCCACGGTCCCGTCTGCGCCCGAACCACGCGAACACGATATACTCGACGAACTGATCGACGAGCTCGATCAGATGGATCTGTAGCAGAGGAGCGACACATGTATTTTCGCCTGGCCAAGCGTATGCTGCTGGAAACTGACAAACGCCTGCTGTGGAAGTTGGCGTGGCTGGCCGGCTACAAAGGGATCCGCTCGATTCGCCGGCACCGGCAGCGGCTGAAGCGCGGCGAGTTCTACCCGCCGTTCATCTACATTTCAATCACCAACGGCTGCAATCTGCGCTGTCAGGGCTGTTGGGTCGACGTGACCGCCAAGCAGGCGAACATCGAGGCGGACGCCATGCACCGGTTGATCCGCCAGTCGCAGACGATGGGGAATGCGTTCTTCGGGATTGTCGGCGGCGAACCGTTCATGCACCCCCAGCTGCTCGACATTCTGGCCGAGCACCCTGACTGCTATTTTCAGATCTTCACCAACGGGCACTTCATCACCCCCGAGATCGCCCGCCGCATGCGCCAGCTGGGCAACATCAGCCCGCTGGTCAGCATCGAGGGGAACGAGATTGTGAGCGACGAGCGGCGGGGGAAGGAGGGGGTGTACAGCCGTACGATGCAGGGGTTGCAGCACTGCCTGGACGCACATCTCCTGACGGGCGTGTGCACCAGCCTGTGCCAGACCAACCTGGACCTGCTGACCGAAACCTGGGTCGACCGGCTCATCGCGCTGGGGGTGTTCTACACCTGGTTCCACATCTACCGCCCGGTCGGTGCGATGTCTACTCCCGAGCTGTGTTTGACGCCGCAGCAGCAGAAGCAGGCGCGGCGCTTCGTGGTCGAAATGCGGGACAAGAAGCCGATCCTACTGATCGACGCCTACTACGACGGCGACGGCTACGCGTTGTGCCCGGCGGCCACCGGGTTCACGCATCACATCAGTCCGTGGGGGGACATTGAACCCTGTCCGGTCATCCAGATCGCGAAGGATTCGATTTACGATGAGCGGCCGCTTCCGGAGGTGTTCGGGCAGTCGGCCTTCCTGCGTGATTTCCGCGAGACGGCGGCGACCTACACGCGTGGGTGCATCCTCCTGGAGCGCCCCGAACTGTTACTGGAGCTGGCGGCCCGGCACGGCGCGCGGGACAGCACGGCGCGGCAGACGGTATTCGAGGAACTCAAGGGGATGCGGGCGCGCGCATCGCAGTTCAATCCGGGCCACGAAGTGCCCGAGAAGAACTGGATCTATCGCCTGTTCAAACGCACGTGGTTCAACGACTACGGCGCGTATCTGGACCATTTCCGCCGGGAGGACTGGCAGGACCCGCGGCCGCAGTACGAGCAGTGCGAGACGAGCGGGTCGCCCGATTCGGCGGGCACCTGAGTCGCCGGCCCGCCGGCGGCTCATCCATACCACTGCGGCTTGTAGGACAGTCCCAGGTTCAGGATCCGCTGGAGCAGTGGCTCGTAGGACACCCCCATCGCTTCCGCCGATTCGGCGAAGTCCTCGCCGTACGACAGGTTCGGATTCGGGTTGGCCTCGAGCACATACACCCGCTCGTCCGCGGTCATGCGCAGATCCAGCCGCGCGTAGCCGCTCAGCGACAGCGCTCGGTAGACCCGCTTGCAGAGCCGTGAAATGGCGGCCTGTGTCGGCTTGGAGATGTCCTCGGCGGCGTTGGTTTCTACGCCCAGCTCCTTCTGGTGCGCCGTGTCCCACTTGACGCGCCGCGTGGCGATGTTGGCCATGTCGTCCGGCAGGTTCTTGAAGGTCATCTCCCAGATCGGCAGGGTCTGCAGCCGGCGATTGCCGATCACCCCCACGTACAGCTCGCGCCCCTCAATGAACTCCTCGACTAACGCATCGGTCTTGAGTTCTTCGTGGACGTATTCGATCCGTGCTTTCAGCTGCTCGGGACTGTGCACGATGGACTTCTGGCTGATGCCGAGCGACGCCTCCTCGATCACCGACTTGACCAGCAGCGGGTAGGTGTAGTTGCGGCGGAGCGTGGCGGACCGGCCGCGTTCGAACACGGCGAACCGCGGTGTCAGGATCCGGTGGTAGGAGAGGATCTGTTTGCTGAGCGCCTTGTCGTGGGCCAGCATCAGCCCGCGGGGATTGCAGCCGGTGTAGGGGAGCTTCATCAGTTCCAGGTAGCTGACCACATGCTGGTCGTACACCGCGACCCCCTGAAACTCCTCCAGCAGATTGAAGGCGATGTCCGGCCGGAATTCCTCGATGAACTTCCGGATCGCTCCCAGATCGTCACTCACACCCAGCGGTTCGGCATGATGGCTCAGATCACGCAACGTGACCAGGACATCGTACTCCGTCTTCCACTCCAGCATCTCCTCATCGCTGACCCCTTCGATGCTGTCGGGTGGCACCAGCTCCTCGTCCATGAGCACCATCACGCGTAGTCTTCTCATAGCACGATTTTGTGGTGCCCGCGATGGAGGTAGTTCATAGTCTGGACGGTCAGCATCACCTGTGCGTTGGGCCGGACCACGCTTTCGGAACGGTGCACGCGCAGCCCCAGTTCCCTGCAGCGGGCGATCATCTCGCGGAGCACCTGGTCGATAGTGTACTTGTACTGCCCCGTCCACTCGGCCACCACCCGCAACAGCTCCTGGCGGTGGCGGCGCAGGAACGCCGAGGCGGACGGGCGGCGGGCATGTTCGGGCGCATCGGAGAACAGGCGCCGCAGCTCGCCGTCGAACGAGAAGCCCGCGTCCACCCCATACCGCGCCCGTTTCTCGGCATAGTACGTACCCAGCGTCTTGCGGATGCGGTGGGCCGGTTCGACACACTCCCGCGAGACCACGCGAGGACGCTTGTCGCGCAGTTCGGCGAGCAGCCCGGCAACGAATTCCAGCTTCTTGAGTGCGGGCCACCCCTCATACTGGCTCCGCCAGTTCGATCGTGGTTTGAGCCAGACCGCGAACGTCTCCGCAAAGTCCTCGTCCGGATGACTCTGCGCATACCAGTTTCCCAGGTGCCGCACGTAACTCTTGCTGTACGGCCGCGGCGCGTATTCGTCCGGATAGGGGAGTGAGGACTTGCCGAACACAGCCTGCCACCGCCGCAGCCGGTGCAGGCCGTAAGCGGTGTCGATCGCGTGCCCCGCCTCATGCCGCAGGATCCGCAGGCACCACTCGCGCGTGCCCCCTTCGACCTCCAGCATCTGGCTGCGTTCGAGCCGGGCCAGGCGCGGGTGGGCCAGGTAGAACGGAATGGCCACGCCCGGCACCCCCTCGGGTGAAAACCAGTCGTCGGAGAACCAGTAGTGCGGCCGGAACCGGATGTCGCGCGCACTCAACTCCGCGTGCAACCGCTCGATCCGCTCCTCCAGAACCGTCCCCTCGACCTTGACCCCCAGATCGCAGATCCGCCAGTCGAGCAGTTCGTCGTCTGGAAGCTGCGCCCAGGCGGGCTCCTTCGAGCGCGATCGTCGCTTGCCTGTCACCTGCCGGCGGTTTGATGATCTCGCTGCACACATGCCAAGCCACACACACCCTGCGGCACCAGGAACTCACTCTCCGGTTGCTGATTTCACTGGCTCATCACGCCAGACGAGTCAACCACAGGACCATTTTATATTTATATTGGCGGACGGTGAATCAACCAGACCTGAAATTAATCAAATTGGCGGCGCACCAACATGCGCGCACCCCAGTCCGCGTCTTGGCCTTCGTTCGGTCGGACATGGCACGATTCTTGAGGGAATCTGTGCGTTGCAACCCGGCAGCCGCGGATTTACATTCGTAAGGGCGCGTTCTGATCGCACTGGAGAATCAATGATGCCTACCCGCCAACGATCGGCCATGCACCGCCTGTCCGTCGCCATGGCCGTGACCGCCTGCCTGGCGACCGCCGCACAGCGGCTCGCAGCGCCCGCCCGAGGTGCCGACCAGCCCTTGGTGCGCGATCGGCACACGAGTTTGCACGGGGGCCAGCGGCAGCTGACTTCGCGGAGGCGTTCCAGCGCGGGGGCAACATGAACTGGGTCCACGTGGATCCGCCCCGCGACTTCCTGGCCACACCACTGCGTCGCGCCGCACCCCACTGACAACACCGCCACCTACAGACAGGTTATGCACATGATCGGCTCTGCACAGCTTCAAGCGGCGTACAAGAAAGCGCGAGCGGATCTGCTGGCCGCGCGCACCGCGGCCGGTCACTGGGAGGGCCACCTGTCGTCGTCCGCACTGTCGACGGCCACAGCCGTCAGCGCTCTGGCGGTCGCCGCTCGAGCATCCTCGCCCGAGGCGTCGACGGTGACGCTGAGTGACTACCTGCAACTGGTGGAGCGTGGGGTAGCGTATCTGGTCGGGCAGCAGAACGGTGATGGCGGCTGGGGGGACACGGACCGGAGCTACTCGAACATCGCTACGACGATGCTGGTCATCGCGGCACTGCATCTGGCCGAACAGGAGGCGCGGCATCCGCGCGTTTTGGAACGGGCCAGGGCGTACGTGGACAGCCAGGGGGGCATCGGCGGGCTCCGTGCACGCTACGGCGTCGACAAGACGTTCGTCGTGCCGATCCTGACCAACTGCGCGCTGGCCGGTGTGGCCGACTGGTCGCAGGTCTCGCCGCTGCCGTTCGAGTGGGCGTGTCTGCCGCAGCGGTACTATCGGTGGGCACAGTTGCCAGTGGTCAGTTACGCCATCCCGGCGCTGGTGGCGATCGGCCAGGCTCGGTTCCTGCAGGGCCCGCCGCCTCGTCCCTGGACGCGTCTGGTGCGGCGCGCGGCCATCGCGCCCAGCATGCGCGTGCTGGAACGCATGCAGCCCAGCAGCGGTGGGTATCTGGAGGCAGCGCCACTGACGAGTTTCGTCGCCATGAGCCTGGCCGCCACAGGCCGTGCGGACCATCCCGTGACGCGCGCCGCGCTGCGATTCCTGTGCGACACGGTGCGACCGGACGGCAGCTGGCCCATCGACACGAACCTCGCGACCTGGACCACATCGCTGGCGATCAACGCGTTGGCGACGCACGGCACCTTGCCGCCCGACGTGGTCAATCTCGACTGGTTTCTCGACTGTCAGCACCGGGTGCGGCATCCGTTCACCGGAGCGGACCCGGGCGGCTGGGGTTGGACGAACCTGTCAGGTGCGGTGCCCGATGCGGACGATACGGCAGGTGCGCTGCTGGCCTGCCGGCACTGGCGCGACCAGCCGCAGGACGGGAAGCGCGTGACGGGCGCGGCCCGGCAGGGTGTGCAATGGCTGCTGGATCTGCAGAACCGGGACGGTGGCTGGCCGACGTTCTGCCGCGGCTGGGGCAAACTGCCGTTTGACCGCAGCGGCGCTGACCTGACGGCCCACGCGATGCGCGCGCTGCATGCCTGGCGGGAACTCCAGCCGCGCGCGATTGAACGGGCGCTGCGGCGCGGCTGGTCGTACCTGCAGCGACACCAGCGCCCGGACGGTAGCTGGGTGCCGCTGTGGTTCGGCAACCAGGACGAACCGCAGGAGGAGAATCCGGTCTACGGGACGGCGCGTGTGCTGCTGGCGTACCACGAACTGGGAGCCGACGGGACGAACGAGGCCGAGCGGGGTTATCGCTGGCTGGCTGCGGTGCAGCGTGAGGACGGCAGCTGGGGTGGTGGGCCGGCTGACCGGGCGGCGGGCAGCGTTGAGGAAACGGCGCTGGCCGTCGAGGCACTCGTGGCGCGCCGCCCGGATGCGGCCCTGCACCCCCCCCTCAAGCAAGGACTTCAGTGGCTCACCGACGCAGTCCTGGCCGATCGGCATCGAGAAAGTTCCCCAATTGGTTTCTACTTCGCCAAGCTGTGGTATTATGAACAGCTCTATCCGCTGTTATTCGCCGTCGCGGCATTGGGGCGAGCTGTCCACGGCATGGCCACGACCGTGTGCGACTGATCGCGCACCGCACAGTAAACGCCTTGGCAACGCCATCTCAAAGGACACCATCTTGACTCGTGCACCTGTGACGCCCACCACCTCGTCCGAGAGCGAGGCCGCCACCACGACAGGGCGCGGGTCCGCCCGGCGCGAGACCGAGCATCTCAAGTGCGTGCCCGAACCGCGCGCGGTGCGGGAGCGGATACGGCAGCGGTGTGACGAGGTGGGTCCGCGGCTCGACAAGTCCTATCCGCTGTCGAAGGACGCGCTGGAGCAGAACGCCCGCATGCTGGAGGGCGTGCTGGAGGATTTCGGCGTCAAGGGCGAGATCATCCACGTGCGCCCCGGCCCCGTCGTCACGCTTTACGAGCTGGAGCCGGCGCCGGGCATCAAGTCGAGCCGCGTCATCGGGCTTGCCGACGACATCGCCCGCTCGATGAGCGCCATCGCCTGCCGCGTGGCGGTGGTGCCGGGCCGCAACGCGATCGGCATCGAGCTGCCCAATGCGCGCCGCGAGACCGTCTATCTGCGCGAAATCCTCGCCTCGAAGGATTTCGAGACCACCAAATCCAAGCTGGCGCTGGCGCTCGGCAAGACCATCAACGGCGAGGCGGTGATCGCCGACATCGCCAAGATGCCGCACGTGCTCGTCGCCGGCACCACCGGCTCCGGCAAGTCGGTGGCGATCAACACCATGATCCTGTCGCTGGTCTACCGGCTGCCGCCCGAACAGTGCCGTCTGATCATGATCGACCCGAAGATGCTGGAACTCAGCGTCTACGACGGCATCCCGCATCTGCTGAGCCCGGTTGTCACCGACCCGAAGAAGGCGGTCGTGGCGCTGAAATGGGTCGTCGGCGAGATGGAAGAGCGCTATCGCCGCATGTCGAAGATGGGCGTGCGCAACATCGAGGGCTACAACGGCCGCGTCCGC
>Ga0123328_1005167_pt1 | contig 10339 bp, 11 predicted proteins | sample BioC12SIPDNA_2_FD_89702 | JGI IMG/M metagenome (GOLD analysis project Ga0123328, IMG submission 89702) | Anaerobic biogas reactor microbial communites from Washington, USA - Biogas_R1_A C12 SIP DNA | ecosystem: Engineered > Bioreactor > Anaerobic > Unclassified | place: Washington, USA...
CATGCCTCGAGGGTCACGCGGTCCTCATCGGCAACAACCAGGGCAGGGGTCATCTCGGCCATAACCCACTATGGCATCTTCCTGGCCTACTGTCAAACTACTTATGACGCAGGACACTAGAAGGAGCCGGGGCGCCTGCAAGGCACCCCGGCTTACCACACTCGAAGGCAAAACCCGCGATGGTTACGCCGCCTTCTCCGGCGCTTTCGGCGTCTTGCCCTTGAGAAACTCGCTGATGGATTGCGCGGCGCATTTGCCATCACCCATGGCCAGGATGACGGTGGCGCCGCCCCGGACAATGTCGCCACCGGCGAAGACGCCGGGTATGGAGGTGGACTGGTTCTCGTCCGCCAGGATGTTGCCCCACTTGTCCAACTTGAGGTCCGGCTCGGCTGCAGTCAGCAGCGGGTTGGCCGTGGTGCCCAGCGCCACCACCGCCACGTCGCAGGCCAGCTCGAACTCGCTGCCCTCCACGGCCACGGGACGGCGCCGGCCGGACGCGTCAGGCTCGCCCAATTCCATCTTCTGCAGCTTGACGGCGCGCACCCAGCCCTTCTCATCGCCCAGGATCTCCAGCGGAGCCACCAGCAAGTGGAACTCAATCCCTTCTTCCTCGGCGTGTTTGACCTCTTCCTTGCGGGCAGGCATCTCATCCTTGCCCCGGCGATAGGCGATGATGGCGGCGTCGGCACCCAGCCGCTTGGCCGTGCGCACCGAGTCCATGGCCACGTTGCCGCCGCCAAAGACCACCACGCGCTTCCCACGGGCGATGGGCGTGCCGCAGGGGTCATCCATCCAGGCACCCATGAGGTTGGCGCGGGTGAGGTACTCGTTGGCCGAGTAGACGCCCTTCAGGTTCTCGCCGGGAACGTGCAGAAACATGGGCAGACCGGCGCCGTTGGCCACAAAGACAGCGTCGTACTCCTCGCGGATCTCGCTCAGGGTGAGGGTGCGGCCCACGATGACATCGGTCTCGATCTCCACGCCCAGCTCGCGCAGGTTCTGCACTTCCTGGTCCACGATGCGCTTGGGCAGACGGAACTCAGGGATGCCGTAGCGGAGCACGCCGCCCGTGTCGTGCAGGGCCTCGAACACGCGCACCTTGTGCCCGGCGCGGGCCAACTCACCCGCCGCCGTCAGGCCGCCGGGCCCGGAACCGATCACGGCCACCCGGAAGCCCGTCTGGGCCGCGGGTGCCTTGTCCGGCGCCAGGTTCTGGGCCGCCCAGTCGGCTACGAAGCGCTCCAACCAGCCGATGGCCACGGACTGGCCCTTCTTGCCCCGCAGGCACTGTCCCTCGCACTGGTACTCCTGGGGGCAGACGCGGCCGGTGGTGGCAGGTAGGGCGTTGTCCACGCGCAAGATCTGCGCCGCGCCGGCCACATCGCCGTCGGCCAGCTTGGCCAGAAACTCGGGGATGTGCACGTTAACCGGGCAGCCGTCCACGCAGGGGCGCTTCTTGCAGGCCAGGCAGCGCTGCGCCTCGCGCACCGCCCATTCCAGCGGCAGACCCAAGTTGACTTCCTTGAAGTTGCGCGACCGCTCCAGAGCGTCCTGCTCCGGCATCTTGGTGCGCTCGATCGCCATCTTCTCCTTGACGGAAATCTCAGCCATCCTCAGCAGTTCCTTTCCCTAGGCAAGGGCCGCGTCGAGGCGGCAGCCGTGCTCGTCGAGTTCCTGATACGCGTTCTGGCGGGCGGCCAGTTCGGCATAATCAACATCGTGCCCGTCGAATTCGGGGCCGTCCACGCAGGCGAACTGCACCTTGCCGCCCACCGTCACGCGGCAGCCGCCGCACATGCCGGTGCCGTCAATCATGATGGGGTTGAGTGACACGATGGTCTTCACCCCGTAGGGCCGAGTCATGTCCGACACGGCGCGCATCATGGGCACGGGGCCCACGGCATAGACCGCATCCGGCTTGGTGGCCGGATCATCCAGGAGCCTCTTCAGCGGGCCGGTGACGAAGCCCTTTTCGCCCAGAGAGCCATCTTCCGTGGTGGCGATGGTCTGCTTGGAGAAGGCCGAGAGCTCATCGAAAAGGATGACGTATTTCTCGCTGCGGCCGCCGATGATGGTGGTCAGCTCGTTGCCGGCCTGCGCCAGCCCCTTGGCCAGGGGGAAGAGCACGGCCGTGCCGGCGCCGCCGCCTACGCACACCACCTTGCCCCACACCTCGATATCGGTGGGCTTGCCCAGCGGCCCGGCGATGTTCTGGATGAACTCACCCGGTTGCGTGGCCACGATCTCCTTGGTGCTGTAGCCCACCGCCTGGATGATCAGAGTGATGGTCCCCGCCTCCGGGTCATCGTCGGCGATGGTGAGCGGGATGCGCTCCGCGCCCGGCTTCAGCCTCACGATGGCGAACTGCCCCGGCTTCCGCGCCTTGGCAATGCGCGGCGCCTCGATGACCATGCGGTGCAGCTGCGGCGCTATCTCCTCGTTGCTAATGACCTTGAACATTCACCACATCCCTTCCTGATCCACACTCACGCGTGCAGTTGTCCAACGTGGCGCCGGCCCCACCCCGGCCAGAATGCACCGAGAGGGGGTCTCCTGCGAGCACTTGCCGTCCGAACTGGCGAACGCCGCGACCGGGCGCCGCCCGAGACGGCGCAAGTCTACCAAATAGGCTCGCTCCAGGATATGCCGCTCGATTGACCGGGCAATCAGAAAGTGCCGCTGCGCCCGCCTTGCGCCGGGCCGTCATCCGACGCCGTGCCCGGCCCCGACGGGAAGACCCCCTCCTGTGAGCCGGCACGCTCCGCCACGGCCTCGGCCAATAGGCGTTCGGCCGCGTCCGTCACTGCCGTGCCGATCTCGTCGGGCTGTACGGGTCTCCCCCACACCTCCCATTGCGGGATGGCCCCGCCGCGGGCGTTGTGCGTGGGCGCCAGCTCAAACCAGCGCGTCACCACAAACATGGCCCCCTTATGCTCCACCATGCAACCGACGTCCCACTCCGGCGCCTGAAATATCGCCCGGCGCGACACGAAGAGCAGGCGCTCCCTCCGCCGGCGCCCCCAACCACTCACGCCTTGTCAACCCCCCCGGTGGATGCCTCGCGCGCGGTGGCCACCAGAACCACCGCAGCCATGGCACCCATGAGGATGAAGGTCACGTGCTTGTCGATGCCTTGGAGTGTGAGCAGCGGCTGGTTCATGTCCTCATGATGCCAGAAAATCCCCAGGGACAGAGGGGGCAGGCTGCCCTCGTCCGGAAGACGGGAATGAGGGCCTCAATAAGGCTGGGGGCGGGGGCGCCCCGGCGCCCCCGCCCCCAGCGGGAAAGGTGTGCGAGAAGCCGACCCTACTTCTGCAGCGGCTTGGGCATGACCTCTTCCAGCACGTCCAGCTCCATCCGCCGGCCCTCGGCCACCGCCTGCCGGTACTTCAGGAAGTCGATGGTGTCCTTGCCGGTGAGCTTGCGCGTGCTGAAGGCGTAGAAGCCCAGGAAGGCATCCAGCATCATGTTCTGACCCAACCACTGGCGCATGAGGACCTTGGCCTGATCCCAGAAATAGCGCTTCTTCATGCGCATGGAGTCGACGGACATCTGCACGTTGCCCTCGAACAGGTTGGCGATCTGCCAGACGATCCTGTTGACCTCAGCATCCAGCTGCGAGAAGTCGTACTCGCAGGAAGCCATGATCTCGCGGGCGGCCTTGGCCTCTGCGCCGGTCTTCATCTCGCCGTAGACGATTTCGCCGTCTTTGACGTAGGTATCCGTGATGACCAGCGGGTTGCGAATGAACTCACCGTCCTTCTTGAGAACGGGGATGGCCTTGGTGATGAGGTTCTTGGCCCGCATCTTGTAGGCCGACCACATCTCGCACATGAAGCCGCTCCACATGGCGTCCTCAATGGAGAGGAAGCTGGGGAGAAAGTCCGTGGCGCCGCCCACAGCGGCGGAGCCGTGGCGCGGGCCGGCCTGGCCGTAGATGGCCGTATCTGCCGATACCGCCAGGTCGGCGGCCATGCCGATCTCCTGCCCACCGGCCACACGCATGCCGTTGACACGGCAGATGACAGGCTTCTTGCAGTTGAGGATGGAGTCCACCATGCCGTTGAACAGGTCCATGTAGTCCTGGTATTCCTTGGGCCTGCGCGAGTAGTACTCGGAGTACTCCACGGTGTTGCCACCGCTGCAGAAGGCGGCGTTACCGGTTCCCGTGAAGACGACCGCCACCACGTCGCGGGCGGTGGAAGCGTTCCAGAAGCCGGCGATGACGCCCTTCACCATCTCGGTGGTGTAGGAGTTGTACTGCGCGGGGTTGTTGAGACGGATCCACGCCGTGTACAGACCGGGGACCACGTTGCCCTGGGGATCGACCAGCGGCTTCTTCTCATACACGGTGCACGGCGCTTCCGTGCCCCAGTACTCCTCGCCTTTGAACAGGCGGTGGTCCTTGATCTCGTTGTCTCGGGGCAACCAATCCAGGCTCATGTCACTCCTTTGTTTGACGCGTCGTGTCCAGGATGTCCCGGCGATTCGCCGGCATTATAGCCCGGGGGGCTCGGTTCTCAAAACCGAGCCCCCCGAACGACCGAAGGCGCTATGAACAGGCGGTGCTAGATGTACTGCCCGCCGTCCACCTTGATCACTTCGCCCGTGATGTGGCGGCCCAACTCGGAGGCCAGGAAGGCGACAGTCCACGCGATGTCATCCGGGACACCCGCCCGCTTGACGGCAGACTCGTCCACCGCGGCCTGTTTGAACTCGGCCGGCATGCTCTCACCCATCTCGGTGAGGATGAAGCCCGGGGCTACGCTGTTGCAGGTGACACCGTACTTGCCCAGCTCCTTGGCGGCAGCCTTGGTCAGGCCAATGGCACCGGCCTTGGCGGCGGAGTAGTTGGTCTGCCCGAACTTGCCGCGGATGCCGTTGATAGAGGTCACGCTGATGAAGCGGCCGTACTTCTGTTCCTTGAAGTAGGGAGCGCAGGCGCGCAGGTAGTTCCAGGTACCCTTCAGGTCAACGCCGATGACGCGATCGAACTGCTCTTCCGTCATCTTCCAGATCACGCCGTCCCAGTTCATGCCGGCATTGCAGACCAGAATGTGAACACCACCCAGCTCCTCCACCACCTTGGCCACCATCTTCTCTGCATCAGCCAGGCTGGACACGTCCGCCTGCACAGCGATGGCCTTGCGGCCCATGCCCTGCAGTTCCGCCACGAGGGCGGCCGCTTCGTCGACGCTCTTGCGGTAGTTGAGGGCGATATCCGCGCCCTGCAGCGCCAGCGTGCGCACCATCTCGGCCCCGATGCCCCGGGTCCCACCGGTGACAATGGCCACTTTGCCGCTCAGATCGATAACTGCCTTGCCCATCCTGCAACCTCCCTCGCCCTCACCAATGCTGGCTCTCGTGGCCGATGATCCCGACCACCACTGCGCGCCCGGTCGCCCGCCGGTATGCGCTTCACTGCCCTGCGCAACCGGCTTGGCGGCGGGGAGCAATGGTGCAATCATCAGCCTCGTCGCTTCCGCGTTACTGTAGCGCAGTGTCTCGCAGTCAGGCGGCGCGGCAGGTTGGCAGCACCTCCATCCGCGAACACGACGCCTTCCGACCCATGCATGAGCCAATGCCCGGCGCCATAGAGGTAACCAGAGCGGTTGAACCCAGGATTCGCAAAGGGTGACCCACCGGCGCACCAGGCGGTCGTCGGCCTGACTGGCGCATCCATGCTATCACAATTCCCAGCAGCGCCGGCACGCCCCACCCGGTCGTGACCGGCGGGCAGAGGCGCACCCGGCCGTGAGCATCTGGCCACCTCCGGCGCTGGGCTCAGCGGACGGCGGCGCCACGGGGCGTGGTGGCGAGTTGCGGCGTGGGACCTTGGGGCTGCTGGGCACCATCCTGGCAGTTTTCCTCCTGGCTGCCCTCCCCGAAGCCGTCCGGCTCTCTGACGGCGGACTGGAGTTACACGCCAGCGCCTTCTGGCATACCGCAGCCGACTACATTTCCGGCCTCCGGGACGGCTCCAGCCTGCAGTACGAGCGCGGTGCTTTCAACCAGACCGACCATTTCCTCCCCGCGGCGGGGCGCGCCCTGGCAACCTCGCTCCCCTACGCCGGACTGGCCTGCGCCATCGCACTCACCCTTTCCCTGGGCCTGGGACTGGCCTTGGGCGGCACCAAGCGAGAGCATCTGCACGACCTGGTGAGCGGCGTGGGCTCCATCCCCGACTTCATCCTGGTGCTGGTCCTGCAGATTGCCGCGGTGGCCGTCTACCAAGCCACCGGGTGGCGGATCGCCCGCGTGGCCACCATTTCCAGCGAGCAACAGGCCCTACTGCTTCCGCTCATCGTCCTCTCGGTCATCCCCACCGCCTTTCTGCTCAAGGGCACCGCAGGCGTCGTGCGCACCACGCTGGGTCAGGAGTTCATCCGCACGGCGCTGGCGCAGGGGTTGAGTCGCGGGCAACTGCTGCGCCGCCATGTGCTGCCCCATGCGCTCCTGCACGTTGAAGCCGGTTCCTCGCGGCTGGCCGCCCTCATCGTGGGCAACCTCTTCATCGTGGAGTACCTCTTCAACATTCCCGGGCTGGGTCGCCTTGCCTTCACCTACGTCTTCTGGCACTCCTACCAGCCCAACGTGGCCATCAACACCATGTTCCTGATGATGGTGGTCTTTGCAGCACTGTGGATGGGGACGTGGGTGGTCGTAGCCCTCCTGCGCTGGGCGACCCGGCGCTGACGATGGGCCATCCACGGCAGAAGAGCGCATCCGGCGCGCGCGGGCGCCTCAACTGGAAGCTGTGGGCCGGCCTGCTGTTCACCGGCCTGCTGCTGGTGGCGGCACTGGCCGGGCCCGCCCTGGCTCCCTACGGGGAGGACAACGCGGAACGGCTGGCGGTGGTGCAGACGGCCCAGGGCCCGGTGACGCTCTACGCGCCGCAACCGCCCTCGTTGCGCCACTGGCTGGGAACCGATCGCTGGGGATACGATCTTCTCTCCTTGCTCCTCTACGGAGCCCGCTTCACCGTCATCGGCGCGCTTGCCGTGGGTCTGGCCCGGGTCCTGGTGGGGAGTGCGGTAGGCGTGGGTCTGGGGTTGCGCGCCTCCCGCCGTCAGGCCCCCGCCCGCGCGGGCCTGCTGAGTGCCATACCCGCCTTCTTCGTGGTGTACCTGGCGATGGCCCGCATCAACGTGGGCTCAGTGGTGCCGCCCTGGCAGTTGGCACTGATCCAAGCCGCCCTCATGACCCTGGTGGGCATCCCCAGCGTGGCAGTGCTGGTGCGGGAGAAGACCTATCAACTACGCTCACGGCCCTTTGTGGACGCGGCGGGTGCGCTGGGAGCCGGCCGGGTCTGGATAGGCAGCAGGCACGTCCTGCCCCTACTGCGCGAAGACATCACGCTCATGGTCCTCCACGAGACCCTGCTGGCGCTCAATCTCCTGGGGCAGCTGGGCATTTTCCAGCTGTTCTTCGGCGGCACCGAGTTCTCCATGGACCCCCCCATGTACTACTCCATCACCCACGAGTGGGCGGGGCTCATAGGGCAGGCTCGCGCCTCCATCCAGGTCAACCAGTGGACGCTGCTGGCCCCCATGGCGGCGTTCATCTTCGCCGTGACGGGCCTGTTCCTTCTACTGCGCGGTTTGGAGGACCATCTCCAGGCGCGGCAACCCACCGAACGCTTCCGCTGAGCGGACCCCAGGCTAGCGGGCGCGCACTTTGGCTTCGAACGCGTCCAGGTTGATGACCACCCGCTCGTGCGTGCCGCGCCCCACCACACCGCTGACATCCTCCGCCGACACCTCGAACAGCAGACGGCGTCCCTCAACCCGGACCAGCTTGGCCGTGGCACGCACCGACATGCCCACCGGAGTGGGCGCCAGGTGCGACACATCTATGTGGCTGCCCACGGTGCCTTGGCCGGCAGCCAGGTGCTCCGCGACGGCCCGCACAGCCGCCTTCTCCATGAGCACAGCCATGGCCGGAGTGGCAAGACTACGCACCGGGCCGGTACCCTGAGCCATCGCGGTGATGCCATCCACCACCACCGTGCTGACAGACGCGTGGAGACCTGGTTCAAGAGCCATGCCGCATCCTAGCTCTTATCCCGCCGGTCTACCACCTGCCCCTGAGCAGCGATGTCCTCGGGCAGGCTGGCAGGCTCCACGAGCATGACTGTAGCACGGACACCCAGTTCCTCCTGCAGGCGTCCCTCCAGGCGGCGGCGGAAGTCAAGAAGGCTGCGCATGCTGTCCGGGAAGAACTCCGCCTTGACGGCCACGCGCACCTCCATCTGGTCCAGAGACGCCTTCTCATCCAGGATTATCTGGAACTGGGGGTGGGTGCCCTCCACCTCTTCCAGCACGCGCTCGATCTGCGCGGGGAAGATATTGACGCCCCGGACTTTGAGCATGCCGTCGGTGCGCCCCGTGACTCGCGAGTGCCTCACCAGAGTGCGGCCGCAGGCGCAGGCCTTGGCGCTGAGCCGCGCCAGATCTCCGGTGCGATACCTGACCACTGGGACCGCTTCCTTGGTGAGAGAGGTGAACACCAACTCCCCCTCCTCCCCCACGGGGAGCACCTCGCCGCTGCCCGGGTCCACCACCTCTACCAGGAAATGGTCCTCATTGACGTGCAGACCCTGCTTCATGGGACACTCGAAGGACAAGCCCGGGCCCAGCACCTCCGAAACGCCGTAGTTGTCGACCGCGCTGAGGCCCAGCCGGCCCTCCACACGGCCCCTCGTGCCCTCGCCCCAGCGCTCGGCCCCCAGCAGGGCCGTGCGCAGCGTGAGTTGGGAGAGATCGAAGCCCAACTCGTCGGCCGTGTCCACCAAGTGCAGGGCATAGGAGGGAGACGCCACCAGCACGCTGACCGAGTAGTCGCGCATGATGAGGAGCTGCCGCTTGCTGGCCCCGGTGGAGGCGGGGATGACGGTGGCTCCCAGCCGCTCCAGGCCGGCGTGCAGGCCGAAAGCGCCCGTGGGCAACCCGTAGCCCAGAGTGATCTGGGCCACGTCGTGGGAGCGCGCGCCACCGGCCGTGGCCACCCGGGCGCACAGCTCCGCCCAGGTATTGAGGTCTCCCCGGGTGAAGCCCATGACCGTGGGGCTGGCCGCGCTGCCCGAGGAGGTGTGCACCCGAACCACACGTTCCAGGGGGACGGCGAACATGCCGTAGGGGTACGCGGCGCGGAAATCGTCCTTGTGGGTGAAGGGGATTCTGGACACCCCTTCCAGCGAGCGCAGGTCCGGCGGCGCAAACCCGGCCGCCTCCCAGCGCGTGCGATAGAAGGGAACATTGGCGTAGGCCCAGCGCAGCGTCATCTGCAACCGTTTCCACTGCAGCTCGCGCAACTGGTCGCGGCCCATGGTCTCGTACTCCGGATTCCAAATCTGATTCATGCCGAGCCTCCGCCCTGTCCGGCCGGCCGGGTACCCCGCCCGTGACGACCGCCGCCCTGTCCGAAGTAGATGGATTGCACGTCCGGGCTGGCCAGCAGCACCTCGGCCCGATCCTCCAGCACGATCCGGCCGCGCTCCATCACCAACCCGCGGTGGGCCAGGTTGAGCGCGGTGCGCGCGTCCTGCTCCACCAGCAGCAGCGTCAGTCCCTGCTGGTTCAACTCCCGCAGCACGCGGAAGATGTCACGCACGATGAGTGGCGCCAATCCCATGGAGGGCTCATCCAGCAACAGGAGGCGCGGCTCGGCCATGAGCGCCCGGCCCAGGGCCAGCATCTGCTGCTCGCCCCCGGAGAGCGTGGCCGCGGCCTGCCGGCGGCGCTCCGCCAGGCGCGGGAACAGGGCGTAGACCTGGTCCAGGCGCGCGGCAGCGCCCGCCGGCCCCGAGCCCACCCGAGCCCTGCCGTCGCCACCAGCGTGTCTCCCGCGCCTTCCGCGCCGCGAGTAGCCGCCCAACTCCAGGTTCTCTTCCACCGTCAAGGGGCCGAAGAGCTGTCGCCCCTCGGGAATCTGCACCACGCCACGGCGCACAATGCCTTCCACCCCCGTGGTGTCCAATCGCTCCCCCTCCAGCTCGATGCAGCCTCCCCGCAGAGGGACAACGCCGGAAACGGCCTGCAGAAGCGTGCTCTTCCCCGAGCCGTTGACACCGATGATGCTGACGATCTCCCCCGCCTGCACTCCCAGGTCCAGGCCGTGCAACACCTCGATGGACCCATACCCGGCCCGCACGCCCTTCAGGCTCAGCAGAGCGCTCATTCGAGCTCCTCGCCCAGATAGGCGCGGATGACCTCTTCGTCGGCCTGGATCATGAGCGGCGGCCCCTCGGCGATCTTGCGTCCGTAATCCAGCACCACCACCTCATCAGAGATATCCATGACAAAGCCCATGTCGTGCTCCACCAGCAGGATGGTGA
>Ga0123328_1005168_pt1 | contig 10337 bp, 9 predicted proteins | sample BioC12SIPDNA_2_FD_89702 | JGI IMG/M metagenome (GOLD analysis project Ga0123328, IMG submission 89702) | Anaerobic biogas reactor microbial communites from Washington, USA - Biogas_R1_A C12 SIP DNA | ecosystem: Engineered > Bioreactor > Anaerobic > Unclassified | place: Washington, USA...
CAGTCGGCGAAATGGGCGGCGGTGGCCTCCGCGTTGCCGTGCCCAGCCAGTGCACGTGCGAACTCCGCAGCATAGCCGGCAAAGAAACGCTCTATCGCGCTCGTGCGATCATCCACGGGGCCTTCTTCTCCATTCTCGAAGCTTCACGTACAGCGGAGCGTTCGCGCGCGGTGCCTTGTAGGCGCCAGGAGGCTAAAGCTGGGCCAAGGCCTCCCTGCCACGAAAGGGGTCAAATGCGCCCAATACGTCCACCGCTTCGTATAGCTCGATGATGAGGTCACGAATGGCTCTGTCCCGCTGCGGTCCGGCCGCCATGCCGGCGATCTCCGCCGCGTCAAGTGTCACCATCACGCTGGGAACGAAGCCGGGGTGGAAGATCGCGCCCCGCTGGCGCGGAAGGTCCACAGCGCGTCCCAGCACGCACTCTGCGGCCACTTCACCCATGCAGAGGACGATCTCCGGCTTCACCACGTCGGTTTCCGCCCGAAGCCAATGGCGGCAGGCGTTGCCAGGGCCAATGTTCGCGGAGCCGACGCCCACGTTCAGGGCGCGCCCGCCCGCCACACTTCCTGGCGACGCATGCTTGACGGCGTTGGTGAGATACACGTCTGGCGCGCCGATGCCGGCTCCCTGGAAAGCCTCCTCCAAGATTTCTCCCGCCGGGCCGGAAAGAGGCCTGCCACTGGACACGTCCTCTGCGGTGGAGTGACCTCCCACGATCATCAGACGGGCGGAGGCCGGTCCCAAGCCCACCACTGCAGGCGAGCCGGCGGCCCCCAGCGCGCAACTGCGGCACTCCTGGGTGCAGCGCTGCAGCAGCTTCAATAGGTCCTCCGGGCAGAAGCCTCCGGGGTTGCACAGTCTTTCCTGGAACTCCTGGTACTCCATGCCGCTTAGGCTAACACGGCCGGCAGGCGAACGGTTACCACCAAGCCCCCCTCCGGAGGGGCGACGGCGGTGACCGAGCCCTCGTGCGCTTCCGCCACTGCCTTCACGATGGAGAGGCCCAACCCGAATCCTCCAGTGCTCCGGCTGCGTGAGCGGTCCCGGCGGTAGAAACGCTCGAAGAGCCTCCCGGCGTCCTCCGGGGGGATGATGGAACCGCCGTTGCTGACCCGCAGCCACGCAGCGGAAGTGCCGACGCCGGCTGCGTGCTGCCGTCGTAGGCCGGTGGGCTTCTCCATGCCGGTTTCGACCCTGACGAAGCCGTGGTCCAGGTTGTGGCGGATGGCGTTCTCCACCAGGTTGGCGATCATCCGCTCCAGCAACACGGGATCGCCCACCACCGAGGCGGGTTGTAGGGTTGCGTCAACCGAGAGGTGGCGTAGGACGGCCTCTCCTCGTTTGCCGTCCACTACTCGCGTCGCCATCTCCGCCAGGTCCACTTCCTCCCTGGTGGACGAGCCTCCCACTCGGGCCAGGAAGAGCAACCGATCGATGAGCTGGTCGGAACGGGTTACTGCATCGCGTATGACGGAGGCCATCTCCTTGTAGTCTTCGGCAGTGGCCGCCGGGTCGCTCGTGGTCACGTCCAATTCGGTGCGGATGATGGTCAGGGGGGTCCTGAGCTCGTGGGAAGCGTTGGCCACGAATTCCTTCTGAGCCGTGAAGGCGGACTCCAAGCGGCCGAGCATGGCGTCGAAGGTGTCCGAGAGCTCCTTGAGCTCGTCGGCCGGTCCCTGCATGGCAATGCGCTCTTTGAGGGTTGAGGCGGATAGCCTCCGCGCCGTGCTGGTGATGTCCTGCAGCGGCCGCAACATGCGACCGGCTAGGAGCCAGCCCATCACCAACGACAGCAGCGCCATCACTCCCAGCGCGATTCCCGACTTCACGGCCAGTTGGTTCAGAGACCATGAGGTGACTTCCCGCTCAATCTCGTCAACCAGCGTGGAAAGGGGCACATCCCCCACCATCACCGGTCCGTAGATTGGGTCTCCTCTGGGTCTGACCTGTTCCTCGGGGATTCCCAGGCGCACGGCCACCTCGATCCCCACATCTTTTGGGCTGACAACGAAGCTGTCCCGGATGAGGAGGTAGTTGAGGCCCAGCAGGAGTGCTCCGGCGAGCAGAAAGAGCGCGGCGTACCAGAGACTCAGGCGCAGCCGCACGGTTGGTGGGGGGAACTTCACGAAGCTGCGTGTGGGGCGGAGTTCATGCGTCTGCATCCGGCTTTATGCGGTAGCCAACGCCGGTCACGGTCTCGATGAGACCGGGCTCGCCCAGCTTGCGGCGCAGGGTCATGATGGTCACGCGAACCACATTGGTGAAGGGGTCTACGTTCTCGTCCCATACCTGCTCCAGGAGTTGTTCCGCGCTGACCACGGCCCCCTGGGCGGTGAGCAGTACCTCCACCACGCCGAATTCCTTCTTCGTCAGGCCCAAATCTCTGCCGGCACGCGTGGCTTCCCGTTTGGCCGGATCTACGATGAGGTCGGCGACCCCCAGTATGGGTGGGGTCGATCTGGCTGCACGGCGCGCCAGCGCCCTCACCCGGGCCACCAACTCGTCGAACGCGAAGGGCTTGGGCAGATAGTCGTCCGCACCGATGGTAAGGCCTTCCACCCGGTCTTCCACGGAGCCGGCGGCGGTGAGCATCAGCACACGCGCCGTGGACCCGTCCTCCACGAGCCGGCGACAGACATCGTCGCCGTGCATGCCGGGCAGGTTGCGGTCCAGGACAATCACATCGTAGGAGTTGACCGCGGCCTTCTCACTCCCTATCAGCCCGTCAAACGCCACGTCCACCGCCATGCCCTCACGGCGAAGTCCACGGGCCACCGCGTTGGCCAGTCGCTCTTCGTCCTCCACCACTAGTACTCGCATTAGTGCACCACATCTGGATCGATTGCCGGGCAGGTGATGCTCGCCGTAGGGAGCACGGCGGATATTACCTGCTATTAGTCTACTCATTGTCGCGTAAGACCCAGGTAAAAGCGGGCGGCATTCCGCGCGGCTTACAGCGGCTTTACGCCGGCTGCGGCATAGTGAGGGTGCGACGAGGCGGAGCGCGAGCGCCGCCGTTGAGGAGAGATACGAACAGGGAGAGACAAGGAGAAGTGGCAATGCATCCGGCAATTGGAACGGCCAGCTCGAACCACGCGCGGCTGCATGTGCTTGGCGGGGCTGTGGCCGTGCTTCTGATGGTAGTGAGCCTGCTGAGTGGATGCACCGCGGCCGATACCGCTGCCACCAACGCCGCCGGGGAAACGGTAGGAGATTCTGCGTCAGGCGGGCGATCCACCGTGGTGGCGGAGACGGTGGCTCAGGTGCAGAGCCGGCTCTCGCTGGGAGAAAGCCCGGCGGAGACGGTAGCAGCTGCTGTCGGCCCCAGCGTGGTGAACGTCAGGGTGTCGGGCGTGGCTCGGTCGCAGTTCTTCGGCGATCAGCCCTACGAGGGTGTGGGCTCTGGGGTCATCATCTCGGCGGATGGCTACATCATCACCAACCAACACGTCATTTCTGAGGGCGGCTATGTGTCGGATGCAATCGAGGTGACGCTGAGCACGGGCGAGGTGATCCCGGCTGAGCTGGTAGGCGAGGACGAGTTCACCGACATTGCCGTCATCAGGATAGACAAGGAGGGGCTGACCCCCGCCGAGTTCGCTCCGTCCGCGGAGACCACTATTGGGGAATACGCCATTGCCATCGGGAGCCCGCTTGACTACGCCAACTCTGTGACCCTGGGCATCGTGAGCGGTCTCAACCGGACCATTGAGGGCAGCGACAGCACCTCCTTGGTTGATCTGGTGCAGGTCGACGCCGCCATCAGCCCGGGGAATTCCGGGGGTGCCGTCCTGGATTCCAGCGGACGCGTCATCGGCATCGCTGTGGCCTATATGCCCCCCGAATCGACCGGCGCTCAGAACATCGGCTTCGCCATCCCGTCCGACATCGCACTGTCCGTGGCTGAGGAGCTCATGGACACAGGCAAGGTCAGCCATGCCTACCTGGGCATCAACTACACGACCATCACCAGCGAACTGGTGCAGCGTTTCGGGCTCTCCCGGGATTCCGGGGCGCTTGTCACCCAGGTGGGACAGGGTACGCCGGCCGCGGAGGCAGGCATGAGGGCCGGCGACGTCATCCTCAGCATCGGCGATGTGGCGGTCACCCAGGACGGGGATGTGGTGGTGGCCCTGCGCCGCTCGGCGTCCGGAGAGACCGTGCCGGTCAAGGTGGATCGTGATGGCAACGAGATGACGCTGCAGGTCACGCTGGGAGAGCGTCCTGTCTCCGGTTGACGGGCGGCTCGGGAGGCATGTTGCTGATAGAATAGTTGAGACGAAGACGGAAGCGGGATTGTCGAACGAGGTGGGGTGATCTTGCCGCTGGAATCGGTGACGGCCGCGGCCGTTGCGGTGCCGGCCTTCGCCGTTTCCGCTCCCGCTCCGCGTGTGTGCTGACACTCAGTGCTGCGGCAGAGGTGTGGGAGCCAAGAGAGAAAGGAACCCGCAGTGCCCTTTGTCGGTCCTTCCCCTGAAGCCTCCGGCCACCTACTGGCTGCACTGGGTTACTGTGGGCAATGGCAGCAAGTCTTCCGGCCCTTTGCCGACGAGGGCCTTCTCCCCGGCAGGGTGGTTCGCGCCGATCGCGGTTCGTGTGTGGTGGCCTGGAGCCGTGGCTTTGCCCGCGCCCCGTTCTCCGCACAGTTGGTGAAGGCTGCTTCGACTGCGGTTGACCTACCGGCCGTCGGCGATTGGGTGACGCTGAAGAGCGCCCCGGTGTGCGATCAGGGCACGGCCGTTGTCATTGAAGGCGTGTTGCCGCGCCGGACGGCCTTCGTGAGGTCCGACCCGGGAAGAGAAGCCGTGGGCCAGGTTCTGGCGGCCAACATCGACGTGGTTCTCATCGTGCATTCCCTGGAGGCGGAGCCCAACTTGCGCCGCATCGAGCGCGAACTGGCCGTGGCGTGGGAGAGCGGCGCTACCCCGGTAGTGGTCCTCACCAAGGCTGATCTGGCTACGGATCCCGTGTTGTATGTGCCCATCGTGTCTACAGTTGCGCCGGGTGTCGAGGTGCTTCTGGTGTGCGGCAAGACGGGCAGTGGACTAGGCCCGTTGCTCTCCTTGTGCCGCCGCGATCGCACCGTTGCCCTGATCGGCCCCTCGGGCTCCGGCAAGTCAACGCTCATCAACTCCATGATCGGTGAGGAGCGCCAGGCCACGCGTGGGGTGCGGGTAGCTGACGGCAAAGGTCGCCACACCACGGTCGCACGCGAGTTGATCGCGGTTCCTGGCGGAGGCGTGCTGGTGGACACGCCGGGGTTGCGGGCGTTGGCCCTGTGGGAAGCGGACGAGGGGATAGGCCGGGTGTTCAGCGATATCGAGGAGTTGGCCGGCTCCTGCCGTTTCGCGGACTGTGCGCACGCGCGGGAGCCCGGTTGTGCCGTGCGTTCGGCAGTGGAGCGCGGCGAGCTGACCACGGAGCGTGTGGAAAGCTATCGCAAGTTGCTGCAGGAGTCCGCGCGGGTGACCACCTTGCGGAACGCGCGGCGGCCGCTGGAGGGGAAGAGGAAGTGGAAAAGCAGGTCGAAGGATGCACGGGCCTTTCACCGCTTGGTGGGGCGTTGAGCGACGCGAGGGCAAGAGTCCCACTGCTCTGTGTAGCGATGCTGTTGGCTTTGGCATTGTGGCTCGTGGGGTGCGGGAACAGCTCGGGGACCGGTTCGTCCTCCACCCTCCCTGAATCCACCGATACCACCAAGGAAGCCACCGGCACCACCATCCCGCCCGAAACGGTTCCGCCTGAGTTGGCGGACAGAGCACTGGAGCTGGTGCAGCTCATGGCGGAGGGCTCGTTTTCGCAGGTGGTCCTGAGTTTTGATGAGACCATGGCGGCGGCGCTCCCCGCGGCGAAGCTCGCCGAGGTCTGGCAGGCGCTCGAGCAGCAAACAGGCGGTTTCGTGGAGCCGTCTGGCGTGCGCATGGAGACCGCTGGCGGGTACCGGCCGGTCATTGTGACCGGCCTCTTCGGCGAGGCCAAGATAGACATACGCATCGTCTTCGACGACCAGGACAGAGTGGCCGGCCTGTTCTTCAAGCCCTCGGAGACGGCCTACGTGTCGCCCTCCTATGTTGACCCTGCCGCTTTCACAGAGAGCGAGATCGCCGTGGAGAATGGTGAGATCCGATTGCCGGCAACGCTGAGCGTGCCGCTCGGTGGGGGCCCCTTCCCGGCGGTGGTGCTGGTGCATGGCTCCGGGCCCAACGACCGCGATGAGACGTTCGGTCCCAACAAGCCGTTCCGGGATCTCGCCCAGGGATTGGCCACGGCCGGTATTGTCGTGCTCAGATACGACAAGCGTACGTTCGTCTACGGTCAGGAGGCGGATTTCTCGGTGCCCACGGTCAAGGAGGAGACGGTGGATGATGCGCTCGCCGCCTTCGCCCTGTTGCGCGGGGTGCAGGACGTGGATCTGTCACGAACCTTCATTCTGGGACACAGCCTGGGTGGCATGTTGATGCCGCGTATCGCCGTGGAAGCCCCGCAGGCGGCCGGTTTCGTGCTGTTGGCTGCCGTGGCGCGCCCACTCGAGGATCTCATCCTGGCCCAGAATCGCTATCTCCTGTCTCTGGACCCCGGCCGGAACAGCGACAGCGAGGCGGAGTCAGGGTTGGCCGAACTGGAGAAACAGGTGCAGAAGGTCAAAGACCCCGGGTTGGCGGCGGATACGCCGGCAGTCGAATTGCCGCTGGGCATCCCGGCGGCCTATTGGCTTGACCTGCGTGGCTACGAGCCGGCAACGGCGGCCAAGGCCATCGATCAGCCGCTGCTTGTTGCGCAGGGAGGGCGTGACTATCAGGTGACGGAGCAGGACTTCGAGATGTGGCGCGATGCGCTGTCGGACAGAGCGGACGTGACCTTCGCCTTCTACCCAGAGCTCAATCACCTTTTCGTTGAGGGCGAGGGAGTCTCCCGTCCCAGCGAGTACCTCGTGGAGGGTCACGTGGCTGAGGGTGTTGTAGAAGACATCTCAGCCTTCGTCTCGACCGCCGTACGTTGACCCGGAGGTGTCCGGCATGATAGGGAGGAACGTGTGATACTCAACCGACAGAACACGGCGGTGATCGTCGACTCCACGGCCGATCTGCCGGACTACCTGGCGATGGATCCCAACTTGACCATCGTCCCCTTGATGGTCCACATTGGGGGCGAGACCTACCTGGACTGGGTCGAGCTCAAACCGGAGGCCTTCTACGAGAAACTGTCCGTAGTGGAGCAACTGCCGCGCACATCGCAGCCGGCGGTTGGCGTCTTCAAGCAGCTCTACGAGCGGCTGCGGGGACACTACGAGCATATCTACTCCATCCACCTTAGTAGCGAGTTCAGTGGGACCTACTCCAGCGCCTGCATGGCACAGCAGTCCGTCTCGGGAGTGACCGTTGTGGATTCCCAGCTGGCCACAGGGGGGATCGCCCTGCTGGTGGACCGTGTGATGGAGAGATTGTCGGCCGGCATCGCCAAAGAGGACTTGGATGCTTATCTATCCCGCTATGTGGCAGACCGCGGCTTCTACTTCATCCCGCAAACGCTGGACTACTTGGCCAAGGGTGGTCGCATCGGTCGCGCGGCGCACCTGGTGGGCACGCTGCTCAATATCACGCCCGTGCTCACCATCAAGGACGGGATGGCCGATGCATACAAGCGGGTCCGGGGCATGCGCCAGGCCCTCCGTGCCATGCAGAAGGCAGTGCTCAGCCACACCTCATCGGGTCGGCCCGTGTATATGTCGCTGATGCACGCAGTCAACCTCCCCCTTCTGGAGCGGCTGCGTGAAGCCATGCAGTTGATCCCGGACCGTCACATCGAGATACGGCTCACCACCACGGTTGGTCCGGTGATCGGCACGTATTGTGGGCCGGGCGCGGTAGGCATATGTTTCATCCAGGAGTAGAACCAGGTCAGGAAGGCGCCGGGGGCGTTGAGCTTGGAGGCAAAGAGATGATCGAGCGCTTGCTGGAAGGCAATCGTCGGTATGCCGCAGGGCGGTCGAGTGCGGCGAACGCGTCGCCGGCCAGGCGCCGGGAGTTGGTCGCCGGCCAGGCGCCTGCGGCTGCCGTGTTGTGTTGCTCCGATTCGCGCGTCCCGCCCGAGATCATCTTCGACTGCGGTTTGGGCGAGCTCTTCGTTGTGCGTGTCGCCGGGAATGTGATTGATCCCGTGGTCCTGGACAGCCTGGAATACGCCGTGGATCACCTGGGGGTGCAGCTGGTGGTGGTGCTGGGCCACAACAACTGCGGGGCGGTAACGGCGGCCTGCGCGGGGGGGCACAGCCGATCTCCCGGGCACCTTGCTGATCTGCTGTGCCTCCTGGGGCCGGCGGTAGAGGCGGCGGACGCGCTGGGCCGGCCCGCCACGCGGGTGGACGATGCGGTTGCAGCCAACGTGCGCATGGCCGTCCAGAAGCTGGAGCAGCACCTGGGAACCGCATCGGTGGGGCGGGGGTTGCTCGTGGTGGGCGCACTCTACGATCTCGAGTCCGGAGTGGTCTCCCTCCTCTGAAGCCCCTGGGAGCCCTCTCCTTCCCGCGTTCGCACTCCCTGCTCCCAGCGTCTATGCTTTGCCAATGGCTCGCGGCTCGCGCAAAGGATCCAGTCCCTATCTCCGCAGGCGCATCGCGGCTGCCGTCCTCGCGGCTGCCGTCGTCCTGCTGCTGTTGGTTGCTGTCGACGCGGTGGCGTACTGGGGGCGCATTCACCATGGCATCAGCGTGGCCGGGGTGGATTTCGGGGGCATGAAGAGGGATCAGGCGGTGGAGAGGCTGAGCGAGCTCGCGGGGGCCTCTCTGGCCCGGAGCATCACACTAGCGGCCGGAGGCCGCGCATGGCCGGTGCAGCCGTCGCTGTTCGGCACGCAGATCATGGAGGAAGCCACTATTGCGGAAGCCATGGCCCTGACGCGCAACCGCAGTTTCTTCAACAACGTGTCCAAGCGCCTCAGGCTCTACTTCTCCCGGCAGAATGTTGATCTGCTCGGCTCGGTCAACGAGAAGAGCATGGATGCCTTCATCGCCGATATCGCCAAGCAGTTGGATATCCTGCCGGTGAACGCCTCCCTGGAATTCCACGGCTCCGTCGTCAGGGTGCGAGATGGCGAGCCGGGCCTGGTGGTGGATCGTGACGCTCTGCGCAATGCCCTCACCTCCACTCTGCTGTCGCTACACGCCACGCAGATCGAGATTGCCGTTGTCGAGGCACAGCCGGCAGTCCACGCCGCGGACACGGCAAAGGCTGTGGAGGAGGCGCGGGTGATGATCGCCGCCCCCGTCGTCTTGGCTCACGGCGAGAACAAGTGGAAGCTGACCGGGGAGGAGATCCAGGCTTTCGTCGACTGCGTGGTGGAGAAGAGGGGCGGTGTGGCCGAGTTGATCCCGGTGATATCTGCTACCAAGGCGGAGGGCTTCCTGAATGAGATCGCTTCAGAGGTGAATCAGGCGATGGGCAATGCCACTTGGGACACCGACGGCCAGACGGCAACCCTTCTCGAGGCGTACAGCGGGTTTGAGTTGGACAGGGCTGAGACGGCGCTGGCCCTGACCAACGCCGCCAAGGCCTCCGCCAATCGGGTGGCGCAGGCGGTGATTGCCGAAGTGAAGCCGGAGCGGACTACTGAGCAGGCTCAGGAGATGGGCATCGTGTCGGCGCTGGGCAGGTTCAAGACGGAGTTCGAGGGAACCGAGAACCGTGTGTCCAACATCAAACGGGCGGCGGAACTCATCAGTGACACCCTGCTCGCCCCTGGAGAGGAGTTCAGCTTCAACAAGGTGGTGGGCGAGAGGACCGAGGAGCGCGGATTCCATCAGGCCAAGGTTGTCTCTGCGGACGGGACCCTGCAGGACGATCTGGGCGGAGGGATCTGCCAGGTGGCCACCACTCTGTTCAACGCCGCTTTCGCGGCGGGGTTGGACATCACCGAACGGAAGAACCACTCGTTGTACTTCGAGTCGTACCCCAAGGGGCGGGATGCCGCCGTGAGCTGGGATGGCCCCGACCTTCGTTTCGTCAACGATACCGGCCATTGGCTGCTGATCAGAGCCGCTGCCACCAACAAGAGCGTCGTCTTCGTGCTGTACGGAACACCTGACGGACGGGTAACGGACACCACCACCAGTGACTGGTACGAGGTGGAGCCCCAGGGCACGAAGACTGAACTCTCCTCTGAGCTGGCGGCGGGCCAAACGCGCGTCAAGGATCACGGGCAGGACGGCAGGTCGTGCACGGTCACGCGGATTGTAAAGGATGCCTCAGGAACCGTGCTGCACGAGGATGTCTTTGAGAGCTGCTATCCCATGTATTTCCAGATCATTGAAGAGGGTACGAAGACCTCGTAGGGGTGGA
>Ga0123328_1005169_pt1 | contig 10335 bp, 2 predicted proteins | sample BioC12SIPDNA_2_FD_89702 | JGI IMG/M metagenome (GOLD analysis project Ga0123328, IMG submission 89702) | Anaerobic biogas reactor microbial communites from Washington, USA - Biogas_R1_A C12 SIP DNA | ecosystem: Engineered > Bioreactor > Anaerobic > Unclassified | place: Washington, USA...
GTAGACCCTAACAGCCACGACCCTTATGAAATCGGCGGGTCGCCTTACCAACAGGGAGTGTGGACGCAAAACCCCGAATTACCGCCTTATTATCCCGGAGGTGGGGGCGGTGGAGGATGGGGCTGTGGAGGAGGTGGCGGTGGTTATACAGCCATGCCTTCCTCGCCCGGCTATACAGGGTACGGTGGCGGTTACAATCCTTCCGGCGCTCCGAGGTCAGCATACTATCAAGGCAGGGGTGGAGGTTATGGCTCAGGCTATGGCGGTTATGTAGGTGGGCAAAGTCAACGCGGTGCATGGTATGGCGCACTGCTGCAATGGAATATCTAAGGTGAACTATGTCTGATATACAACCAGAATATAACTGGAAGTCGCCAGTTGATACTTACCGCTGGCTAAAAGCGCAGATGGATAGAGAGGGCTACAAAGGCTCTGTTCTAAGCTACCAACCGAAGGGATACCACAAGGTATTCACAGCGCAGTCGGCTGATCCTAACGTAACCTACTGGAAGCCCTACGAAGTATCAAGGACCAACGCCTTAGCGCCTATGGCGGTCTATCGCCATGACACTGAAAAACAGACTTATTGGGAGGACCCTGCCAACATCGGGCAATGGCGTGATTACCTCATGCTCCAAGAGGATGACTTTGTTGCCCCGCCTTATATTGATTATGACTTTATCGAAAACTCCTACCAGCTTATGAAACAGCAGAACGGCGGGAGCGATGACTGGACTTCATGGAAGCCCTTGCCGTTTGGGCACAACCTATCCTATGTAGCACAGCAACTACCTTCGCCTGACACGGTGCTTGACCCGAACTTTATGACTTATGCGGAGAACAAGTATGTTCCCGGGACTAACGTGCTGAACCCGGCTTACTCCGTGCAAGTATTCAACGATTATGCAAATATCGTGGGCGAGCTTGAAGCGATTGAAACTGGCAATAAGACTGAGTTCTCAAGAGAGTTGCAGGATTATATGTCATGGCTCAACCAGAACGCTACTCAACAGGCAATTGGCACTGCCGACATGACGGAAACTGAACAGGCTAACCCAATCATTTCTGATTATCAGAAAGAGATGGAGGAAGTAGCCAACGCCGATTACATGGATTTAGAGCCGTGGGAAAAAGCCATGCTGACTTTTACCAGCACGGCAGACATGAAAAACAGACCAGCTTGGTCTACGAATGTTGGTATCCTTTCCCGCGGTTTGTTAGAGTCTATCGGCGGCATGGGGACTGGTGCGCTCATAGGGGGTTTAATTGGGACAGCCATAGCGCCCGGTCCAGGTACAGTAGCTGGCGCGAAAATAGGCTCACTTATATTTGGGGCTTTGTCTGGTATAACGTCTATTGACGCTTCGATAGCTGAACGCAAAGGAGAAGTGGTAAACCCCGCCACCCGCGTTATCAACAGGATAGCGAATGGCTTGGCAGAGATCGCAGAGAGAACGGTGGGTACTGCCGTGATACTTGGAGAAGGCAGGGAAGGTGGCTACCCGGGCGTGATAAAAGACGGGCTGCCTGCTGAAACAACCCCGATCACCTGGGATGGTTTTTGGACTGCTTGGAAGGCGGCTCAGCTACAATATGAGTCTGTTGCTGGCACTGAGAACGGCGGTATTGGCGATTGGCTGATTGACAGCGTTTCTTGGATAGCAAACAAGGTTGACCCCGAAAAGAACAGCGGTTTGCAGACGGGCTTGGGCGAGGTCTGGCAATTGCACAAGGGCTTGTCTGGTCCGCGTGCGCTGAAAGGTAGCGGGACAATTGGGCGTGACTCTCAGATTGAGCTATACAACCTGCTTGCAGACAAAGACAACCCGCTTGAACCAGAGACTGTTCTTGCCATCTATCGTGATAAGTACGGCTTCTCCGGCAACATCAATGATATGGTCTACCAGACGTTGTTAGACCCGGCAGTGGTTATGCCACGTGTTATGGCAAACGTAGGCTTAGACCTTACAACTAGCAAGGTGCAATCTATCAAAGACGCTATCTCGCTGGAAGGACCGAACCCGGTACTGCTAAGCAAACTCGATGACGCTATCCGCTGGCAGAATACGCTGACCCGTGCTAAGGGCAATCCGATTGTAGATATGACCCCTTACCCGGTGCAGATGCTGTTTGATTTAACCAGCAATGCACGCGGTGGAGTTGGACCACGCTCTACTACACCTTTCTGGCAGTCATTCGCGGAGTTCAGAACCTTGAAACAATCTGGTCTGTTGGATGCGCCACTCAACACATTTGAGTTCAAACAGGGAGACGCGGACTTTGGCACGGTCTATTTTGGGAAAGACAATTCTGTAACATGGCGTAAGCCTGACGGAACAGTAGAGCATATGTACAGCGATGTAGCTAATGCAATGGGCTACAAGTTTGTTATGGAGGATGGCGTACCAGTTCTATATGTTCACGGGCAAAGGGCTTCCACCTATCACGGCGAGGGTGGCGAAGTATACACGCCACCGGAAGGCACTGTCGTTGTTGACGCAGACCCTAACGCAACGCAGCCGCCTATTGCAAGAGCTACCTTTGAGGAGCAGGTTGTCACTGTTACGCCTGACGTAGAGATGCCTGACGGCACAAGGGCTACCGATGTAAGAGTAGACCCTGTTGCTCAGACCTTTGAGGTGCATGGGCAGGACGGCATTACCTACATTGCCCGGGCTTCTGACGGCATTGTAATTGACACGCTCAATGCTGAGGGTGTTTCCATTCACGACCCCAACAGGACTATCAAAGTCAACCCGGTAGACATCCGGGTAAACGGGATGACACCGAAGGACGTTGCAACGGCAGTGGATACCGTCGCTATTATGGGAAAGCCGTATGTAGAGCCAGTCCAGCCAGACCCGCGCCTTGCCCCGAGACCAATATTCCCGAAAGATGCAAACCTGACAACAAAGGCTAAATGGTGGTGGAATGAAATGAGAGGGCTTACCAGAGAGACGCAGGTAAGGCTCTCTCTCCGCAACTTTCAAGATATTGTGCGCGATGTTCTTTACTTGGCAGGAGAGGGGGGAAGTTTCACAGATGTAATAAAGATTGTGAACGGGATATTTAATGGTGACATTGAAAAGCTAAGCACTGCTGCTCAGAAACTTGGTAATAACATCGGCGTTGTTACGAGCAAGGCTTTATTCAAAGAAGCTATCAACGACCCGGGTGTAGTTGCTATGGTCAGATTGTGGCAAGACCCGTCAAACTTACAGCGGGTAGCCGCAATCAAGAAACTGTCCGGTGCTATTGATGTAACACCAGAGGTCTTCGTCACAATGAAACCTGCTGAACTTGTATCCCTCATTCAAAAGGCGGTACTGAAAAGCGGAGACAAGAACGCGCTTGCCATGCTTGGCACGATTACAGAGGCAAGTATCACGTCTATGATCAAGCCTTACTCCGGCAAAGATCCGCTGCCTGTTACTGACAAAGCTATGACGAACAAGTGGCTGAACGCGGTAGAGGTCAAGATAGAGGAAAATGCGGTCAAGGTTTATAACGTCACGCCATACTCCAATATACAGCGGCTGCTCAATCTCGATAAGCAGCTTCTAAGCGTTATGGTTATGTGGGCTGGTTATCTTAGAACAAACTTGCTATCTAACATAGGCACTGGTGTTGGCACGGCTGGCGTACCAGTTTACCGAAGCAAGAAAATGATTGATGGCTTTTGGGATACGCTCGGCATGGCTAAGCCGTCAGAGGGAGATACGGCTTTCCGCGTGAAAACGCATGGCGCTTTATTTGAAACGCTGAATGGCGGCGATACCATTTTCAAGAAGGCTCTCAAAAAGGCTTCCGTAAAGCTTAGCGATATAAGCCGGATACAACCGTTCCTCAAATCCTCGGGGTGGCTGGAAGGTAAAGCTCACGAAGGCGCTGATACTGCGTTCACCATGCAGCAGATGAGACGCTTGCAATTGCCAGAACCGCTACCGTCTGTAAAGGCGGCGCTTATAAGAGAACTTGGTCAGGATGGCTACCAGAACTGGCTTGATGCGAGAAATCAGGCTATGAACCCTGAGATGATGGACGATGTATACAAAGTCACAGACAACACGGAAGTAAAGCTGGCTGAGATACAGAAGGCGGTTGTAGATAGTCTGTATAAAGACCACCCGGAATTAGGCACAGAGCTAATCAACACGCTTGGTATTGAGGACTCACTTCGCAATATTATCAGAACGGCAAAAGACCCGAAAGACGTGGATGCGATGATCGGGCAGTTGCTGAGAGAAGTGAAAGAGTTGCCTGCTATCAAGGCGAAAATTGAAGCGGAAGCTAAGCTTGCAGAAGGCGCGGAGAAGGTGCGGCAGGAAGGCATACTCGGTCTTGCCGATGTGAGTATGCAGATTGCCGAAAGCAGGCTGCATACAATGTTACAGAGCAACGCTTACGCTCAAACCTACTGGCGTAAAGCTATGGAAGCTGGTCCAACTGGTTACCACGGCGCTATTCGGGCTGGCTTGGAGAACGTGAAGCAGCTATGGGATAGAGCCAACACAAACAACCTGAACCTGCTAAAAGGTGCATTGAGCGCCATGGACGCTGCTGACCCGAGACAGCAAGGTTTATTTGTGGCTGCTAATAACTGGTTTACCGTTGGCACTGAATGGGCTGATTGGAGAAATAACTATTGGGACACCTTCCACAACGCTGTACACACAGAAGCGGAGTTTATTGCCGCTCAGGAAGTGGTCAACTTGAAATCTCAGGAGTTCCGGGCAAGGGAAGTAGAAGCAATCAAGGCGTATGCCGAGGAAATCTCTAACGTACTTACCAACAGTCAAGGTAAAACTGTGGCTGGCACGGACATCAATCAGACAGGCGCTTCCGCGGTAGCACTTATGGAGTTCTTTATCAACGGTGACAAGAACGTAAAGGGCTACCTGACAATTGCCAAAGAGACTGAGGACTTTTACAGCAGTACAGTTGGTATGCCTTACAAGAAGCGCAAGGAACTTGAAAATAAGCACTTCAAAAAAGTGGCTATCAACTTGGACAAGCTACAAGGCGAAATCACTAAGCGGGCTTATAACATCTGGCATAGGAACAACCCGGACGTAGCGCCCGCAACGCCGTCCCAGCCAAAGCCGCGTGCTAAGCACTCTGATTTAGACGCTAAGATTGCCAATAACAATGTACAGGTGAAAGCAGCGAAAGCAGAGATTGACGCGCAAACCATCAGCAAGGGAAATGTTACAAGATCGGCACTGAGAGATTTCCTCTCTATGACCGACACTGACCCGGACATTGCTATGGCGCTGGTAGATAGCGTTGCGGACGCATGGGCGTTCAATAACGGCAAGAGACCGGAGGAGTGGTATCAGAACATTGGTGAGCTTGCGTTTGTAGATGCTGACACATTCTCTGCCAGAGTATTTGATAAGGTCATAGAAGCCGCTGGCATGACCACCTTTGACAATGCAGGCAAGGCGGTTCTCACATTCGCTAAGACAGGGAACTTGACTACACTCACCCACGAACTCGGTCATGTGATTGAGTCTACACTCAACCCCGATCAGCTTGGACTGGTGGTTGAAACATTTGGTGACGGCTTGACTGTTGGTGAGTATGGTGATTTGAGCAACAGGTTCAAGGCTAACATGCCGCTCAGTCCAGAGGAACTTGCTAAGCACAACAAGGTTGCCGAGGGCTTTGCCGAAGGATACCAGAAGTGGCTCATGGACGATGCAGTTAGGATGGATACCCCCAGTAAGCTTGCTCAGATATTCAAAACAATCTCTGACTGGCTGCATAAACTGATAGGACGGCTTTCAGAGCGGATTAGTTCCATGGACTTCCCGGATGCGCTGAAAGACCTGTACGAAAGAGTAACACGGGTCGTTGATACCGCAAATGTAGAAAAGACCAATTCAAGCGTGATTGCCAATGCGCCTACTGGCGTGAGCCATAACCTTATTGATGCAAACAATGTGACCTACCCGGTTACCGCTAAGGTAATGGACTTGCGTAACATAATCAACTCCCATAACACTGATGGGACTGTCAACACCATATTCCCGCCGGAGTTCCAGCCCCGTACCTATAACCAGCTATTCGTTGTGGATACGGCTAAAAAGCTGAACCCGATCAAACTCCTTGAAAAGAACTCGGGCTTTGCCACTGGTCCTATCATCGTCAATAGTAGCGGCGTTGTGCTGGTAGGCAACCACCGCTCGGGCGCTATGCGCTTGGCTCAGATGGATTACCCGGATGTATGGAAGGCTTACGAAGCGGAACTTGTAACCAGACTGGCAGACTACGGTTTATCAGAGAAGGACATCGAAGGCATTGAACAGCCTGTAATCGTCTACACCGTGAGTGATGCGGATGCAAGAGACGTAGTAAAAGCTGGCAACATCGGGGAACAGCAGGACTATACTGCGTTTGATAACGCTAAGCGATGGTCTGCCTCGTTTGACATTGAGACCCTGACCAACATGGTTATCGGGGAAAACCAGTCATTCGATGACGCTATTAGAAGCGATGCAAACAAGGCTATCAGGACAGACTTTGTAAAAGGTCTGGCAGGGTCAGAAGCTTCTACCTTCATAGACGCAAGGACTGGATACCTCAACGATTCTGGCGTAGGCGCTATCAAACGCTCCCTTGCCTATCTCGCCTTTGGCGGCACGGAAGCAGGAGACAAGTTCCTCAGCGCCGCCTTCAATGACGCTGGCAGCATGAGCGCGAATGTAATGAACGCCCTGCTTGACTCTGCCCCGCTGGTGGTAAAGCTGAACACGGAGATTGCTAAGGGCAACCTGTCTGCTGACTATTCTATTTCAGAGCTTTTGGCTAATGGCGTGAGAGATTACACCTCTTATATGAACTTGCCAAAGGACGCGAGAAACCTTGACCAGATAAACATTTTTGACCAACCTGCCACTGGCGTACTTGACCGGGATATGATCAGGTTTTTCCTGAATTACAGCAAGTCACCAAAGGCAATGAAGTCCTTTATTACTGAGTATGTCAACAGCGCTCTCGGCTCTATCGTGCCACCCGATCAGGTTGCACTATTTGACATGCCGGAAGTGGCAGACCCGACTAAACTCTTTACAGACCTTGTAAAGAAAGCCAATGGGCAAGACCTTGCCGCGCTGAAAGCCATCACTGATAACAAGAGCAAGGCGTTACTGGATGCTATCAGCAATAACTCAGCCGCAAGTTGGGACGCTACCGTAAAAGCGCCTATCACTAATGCGCTGAAAGAAATGCTCTCGCTGATTACTCCTACCCCGCCCATGATACCCGACTGGATGAATGTGCCCGGGCTGATGAGCGAGGACGTAAAAGGCTCTTACCGTAAAACAAGGGCAATTATCAAAGCTATCTTGGGTGAAGCTGATAACCCAGCGTCCTTCAAGCCCTCCGAGACCCGCTCTATCATCTTGCAGCAGGCGTTCACCACTGCTATTACAGTAGACCAGCCGCTTCGTAACTATGTAGGGCTATCTGGTAATAAGGATGTAATCAACTGGCAGGCTAACAAGCTCTTTCAGGATATTGAACAGATGGCTGACGATCCTGATGGTGCAGAAAAGATTGTCCAGCAAGCCAAAGACCTTCTTGCTCAGGGCGCTTCTGAGGAAACGATTGACAAAATCCTTGACGCCGCTAATGAAGTTATCCCGCTTGTGGATGAGCAGGCTGCCTTTGCTCAGGTTGGCGGCGATCCTAAGCGCGAAGTTGGCATTGAGAAAGCCCTGATGGTTATTGACCAGCCAGTGCGCGGTACGCCTATGGGTAAAACCACTCCCCCGATCAGACCTGACGGCGAGATGATGACAGAACTCGAACTTGAAATCAACACCCTTCTCGAAGCGTTTGGTGATGAGGTCAAGCCGAGAATTGGTAAGGACTTTGAGTACCCGGAAGGCGCGAGAGAAGCGCTGAATAAGCAGTTGCCCATTGACAAGGAAAGTTTGAAAGAAAAGGTCATGGCTGCCGCTCAGACAGGACAGGCATTACGTCACGAGATGTTGGTAGACTATGCTACCAGATACGGCGTAGACCAGCTTGCAGAAGTGGTATTCCCATACCAGTTGTGGTACACCAGATCGGCGCTGCTGTGGCTGAAAAAGCTTGCGACCACTCCCGGGCTGGCTGCCTTTATAGCCCGGTATGAGGAGATGCTTGAACGCAACTCATTGTCCGGCTTCCCATCCCGTGTAGGGGGTAAACACATGATACCTTACGGTGATAACGGCGCTTTGTTCTTTGATTGGCTCAGCGTGGTATATCCACCTAAACAGATATTTGGTGTGATAGACAACCTTGCCGACCTCAGCAATACGCTCTATGACGAGACGGTATCTATTATCACGGCTCAGGTAAGGGACGGAACACTCTCAGCAGAAGCAGCTAAGGAAGCGATAGCAGGGCGGGAAAACGAAACATGGAACGCTGCCGCTGCTCAGGCTGCCGCTACTTGGAATGAGGAAAACAACAACGCTATCACGATGACCTCGCTGGCAATGCTGCCGCGTGCTTCGTTCACAAACGCCTATTACTACCTTATCAATCAAGAGGAAAAGATAAACCCACTTACCATGACTAAGCTTGGTAACATGCTGGCTGACGTAGACCCTGATGGTCTTATCGGCGTACTCGGAAAGATCATATCCCTGCCAGAGAATACTGTTAGAAAGATTGGCGGGCTGAACAGAGACGGGCAATGGGGTGAGTATTATGTAGACAAGAAGTTGGCTGAGATGGCTATGTCTGGCATGTATTCACCTGATGAAGTAATCCGGGCAATGATTGACCGCAGTGGTCCGGCTTACGATGAAGCGACACGTCTTGCTGCTGCTGACCTAATTGCTACCTCTCAACCGGGCGGTATTGTCTGGCACGCTATTCAAACGAAAAACCTTGACGGACTTATGCCAGCCATTATGACCGCACTGTTCCCGAAGGGCTTGTATTCAGAAGCGGAAATGGAACAGCGCGGATTACAAAAGGAATACAACGCGGCATGGAACGACTTTTCTCAGGGAGACCCGAAAGCCCTTGACAACTTCTTTGAAGCTCACCCCGAGTATGAAGCAAGGCTGGCTATATTCAAAGAGCCAGAGGAACGGCTCAAAGAGTACATGATTGGCGGTATATGGGACGCTTATGGCAAGCTAAGCAGTGCAGATAAATCGCTGGTAACTGACCAGCTTGGCACAAACTTTGAGGTCTTGTTCTTAGACAATAAGACAAGAAACTACGATCAGCTTACCATTGACACGCTGGTTGTGTGGGGTAAACAGCTTGGGGCTGGCGTACCTGCAAGTGCAGAGCCAACACAGCAGGTAACACCGCTTGAAACCTACAAGCCTGATGTTAGCGCCGCCGCTCAGCAGTTTGTGGACTACCGTACTGCAAACTTCCCAAATTGGTATACCTTGCAGAAGGCTTATTACGAGGCAGCTGACCAGATGAATAAGTCGGATATGATAAACAAGATATGGGATGTCTACAATAACATGAGTTATAACGAGCAGATGGCGATTGCTACTCAGCTTGGAGCTGGCTTCCAAACCTATTTCCTTGACAAAGAAACAAGGGATTACAAAAAGATTGAGCCGATGGTACTCGCAAATTGGGGACAAAAGTTGGGTCTTGAACTCCCGGTACAGGCTCAGATGTTACAGGACTTCCCGGAGTTGAGGAACTACTTAGACTGGAAGGAACAGTACCTTGCAGCTAACCCGGTGGTGAAACAGTGGCTGGACGAGAAGGCTGATGCCTATGACGGCAGCGACCTTACAGAGTATGGTAACACGACTAAAGAGTGGTTTGCTCAGTTCGATCCGGTTGTTGGAAGTGCCTTGATACTGTATGCTTACGGTGAGCCATTACAACCTGCCGCAAAATCTGAGTTGATAAAAGTTTGGGAAGCTCTTGGCAAACCAAACTATACATTTGAAAAGTGGCTGCAATATGGAATTGGTCGCTAATTGCAAATAATGATGTATAATAAAAATTGAGGAGAATATAAAAATGACACAAGAAGTTTATAACCAAGTTGGTGGGGCAAGCAAAGGTATGCCTGATCCATCAGCCACCACTTCCCCGGCGGCATCTGCACCAACAGGTGACGCAGGTAAGGAGTCTATTGGGAATGAGCCGATTACAAGAGAGTACCTTGAAAAGTTCGGTGAGGAAATTCTGAGTAAGGCAGTAAGCAAAGCTCAATCACTCACTGACAAGATGGGCAGCGCTCTCGACCAGAGGATTAAGGATGTATTGACTAAGGCAGACGAAGCTATCAAGCTTGCCGAATCCGGTGGTGTCGCTATGACGGAACAGCAGAAACAAGCCATTAGGCAA
>Ga0123328_1005171_pt1 | contig 10334 bp, 8 predicted proteins | sample BioC12SIPDNA_2_FD_89702 | JGI IMG/M metagenome (GOLD analysis project Ga0123328, IMG submission 89702) | Anaerobic biogas reactor microbial communites from Washington, USA - Biogas_R1_A C12 SIP DNA | ecosystem: Engineered > Bioreactor > Anaerobic > Unclassified | place: Washington, USA...
AAGATGATGGGGGGGCGTTTCACTCTCAAGGAGATGTACGAGCAGATGGAGATGCTCACCAACATGGGCCCCCTGAAGAAGCTGGTGTCCATGCTCCCAGGCATGCCCGGGCTCAGCGAGAAGATGAACGTGGAGGAGTCGCAGGAGAAGCTCCGGCGATTCAAGTTCATCATGGACTCCATGACCGACGAGGAGATGGAGGATCCCAAGCTCATAAAGTCCACGCGCATCAACCGCATCGCTCGCGGGGCGGGGGTGGAGGGCAAGGACGTCAGGGAGCTGCTGAAGCAGTACAACATGTCCAAGAAGGCGGTGAAGGGCTTCATGGGGAACCGCAAGCTGCGCAAGCAGTTGATGAAGCAGTTCTCGTCCGAGATGGGGCAATCCGAATGAAGCGCTTCGTGGTCATCGGCCACAAGGCAGCGACCTCCGGGGACTTCAAGCTGGACGACATGGCGGGGGGCGCCGGAAGACTGGATATCCTGCTCCGATGCATCAACTCCTCGTTCTTCCTATCCCACGGGATCCGCCGGGACGCGGAGGTGTACCTGGTGCTGCAGGGAGAGCCCAACGCACCGCGGACAATACGCATCAATGGCTCCGAGGTCCGTTACCTCAACCCCGATGAACGCTCCACCGGTGCCTTGGTGCGCAACGCCCTGCTGAAGCACCTGGACGGCGAGGAGATGCGCTCCTCCCCTGGGATATACGTCTCCAAGCGCTCCTTCAAGGAGGTGCTGGACACCTTGCAACCCATCTCCCGCCTGGTCTACCTCAAGGAGGACGGCGCGGACGTGCGCGCACAGGAGCTGGACGGGGACCTTACCTTCATCATCTCCGACCACCAGGACCTTAAGGAAGAGGAGGAGGCCGAGCTCCTCTCCCGAGAGCCTATCAAGCTCACGCTGGGGCCGCTCTCGTACCATGCGGACCATTGCATCACCATAATGCTCAACGAGCTGGACCGAAGAGGGTAGGGACCTCTCGTGGGATCCTTCAGTAACCATAGGGAATGGGACCGTCAGAGATTTTTTCCTAACGCCGTTATATGTGCCTGAGCCTATGAATCCGGTGTCCAGGAAGAGGACATTTCCGAAGGATATGAGGATTAGTAAAGAGAAGGAACAGCAAAGGCTTTATCGCCAGGCGAATATGGGGCGAGCATGACCGAGAAGATCCCCCAGCATCGCCATTGCTCCAAATGCGGAAAGGCCTTCCTAGGGGAGGATCGCTTCTGCTCCGAGGAGTGCAAGGTCACTAACAACGAGCTGCTGAAGAAGAGGAAGCGCCAGCTCCTCATCTTGTACGGATTGACGGTAGTGGTCCTCATTGCGGCCCTCCTGTTCGTGGGCGGCTGATCATGAAGGTGGGGTTGGGCGGTACCTTCAACATATTGCACCGGGGGCATCGTGCCCTCATAGACAAGGCCTTCGAGACCGGGGACCAGGTCATCATCGGACTGACCTCCGACGAGTTCGCCGGTCAGCGCAAGACCAGAGTGCTCCCTCTGATCGAGAGGGAAGAGAGACTTAGGGCGTACTTGCGCACCAAAGGGGAAAACTGGGAGATCGCCGTCATCGAGGACGTGGCCGGTCAGATGGACCGCCGCACGGACATATCGGCATTAGTGGTCTCTCCCGAGACCCGAAGATCGGCCGAGGGCATCAATCGCGAGCGCATCGCCCGCGGTCTGCAGCCCCTGCAGCTCATAGAGGTCCCCCACGTTCTGGCAGATGATTTCCTGCCCATATCGGCCCACCGCGTCATTAGGGGGGACATCGACGTTGAAGGCCGCCTCCTACGGCCCCTGAGGGTGAATGTAGGCTCCCTGAACAGGATCAAGGTCGATGCCGTCACTAACGTCCTCTCCCGGTTGTACGGCGAGGTGGTGATAGCGGGTACGGACGTGGACCCAGAGGTGCCGGAGCAGCCCATGGGGGAGGATACCCGCAGGGGGGCGATGGTACGGGCGTCCCAGGCGATGCGGGACGCGGACCTGGGAGTGGGCCTGGAGGCGGGGGTCTTCGACACCGAGGACGGGCTATACGATATCCAGTACTGCGCGGTGATGGACCAGCGGGGACACTATACCATCGGCCATGGCATGGGCTTCCGCTATCCTCCGGCCGTGGCGGAGCTTGTCCGCGAGGGGTGGACGGTGGGCAGGTCCTTCCAGGAGCTGTACGGCTGGGAGAGGGACGAGAAGAAGGTAGGTGCCATTGGATTTCTCACCAAGGGGGCATTGGACCGCACAGCTCTCGCTGAGCAGGCGGTCATGGCGGCGATGGTCCCGCGCGTGCGCAAGGAGCTGTATACCGACCTGTGATCAGGTCTTGGCCTTCTCCCTGCGGACCCGGGCGTGGTCCTCGATGCTCCCGGTGCAGTTGGAGATGCCCACGCAACCGAAGCGGCGGTACTTGCTGCAGTAGAAGCCTTGAACATAATGTTCACAGGGCGGGTCCTTCTCCGCCTTGCATTTGGCACCTATGCACGCGAATCCCTTATAGCGGCCGTCGCACTTTCCATCGCTCTGAAGGTAGTAACACCTCATACGCCCATCCCCCCGTCCAACAGGGGAGCGGATGCGCGCTCTTGAACCCTCAGGCACCGTCCCCCGGGACAACAATCCTTAAGCGGGGTTGTGGCCGGTGGTAGGTGCCCCTGATCATAAAGGCACATTTTCCCATCCCGGCCACTATATGTATATTTATGAATTTATATGTTGTCTGGATTCACAGTTCAGGGGTGGAAGGCCTTCACCGCCTCGGCCATGGCCTGCAGCCTCTTCTGCACCAGGTCGTTGATGCTTCCCTCCTCGAAGGTCCCATCCTCCTTCATCGCCCCCGCCGGCCTTGACGTCAGCACCTCGATGCCCTCATCGATGGTCTTCACCGGCCAGATGTGGAACTTTCCTTCCTTTATGGCCTTGACGACCTCCTCCTTGAGCATGAGGTTCTGCACGTTGGAGAAGGGGATCATGCACCCCTGCTCACCTGTAAGTCCCAAGGCCTTGCACGTCTCATAGTACCCTTCGACCTTCTGGTTCACCCCTCCGATAGCCTGGACCTCGCCCTTCTGGTTAACGGAACCGGTGACGGCTATGTTCTGTCGTATGGGCACGCCCGACAGAGCGGACAGTATGGCATAGAGCTCGGTGCTGGACGCACTATCACCGTCCACGCCGGAGTAGGACTGCTCGAACACCAGGCGTGCGGACAGGGACAGGGGCACGGTGCGGGCGTATCGTTCGTGCAGGAAACCGCTCAGGATGAGGACGCCCTTGGTGTGGGTCGCGCCACCCATTTGCGACAGCCTCTCGATGTCCACGATGCCCTCGCGCCCGATCCCCACGGTGGCGGTGATGCGGGACGGCCTTCCAAAGGCATAGTCGCCCACGCTGAACACGGCCAGACCGTTGATCTGCCCTACCTTCGCACCAGTGATGTCGATGAGGTATTGACCCTTGGTGACCGACTCCTCGATCTTCTTCTGGATCATGTTGGAGCGGTACTCCCTCTCCTCCAGCTGCTGCATGATATGCTTCCGGGAGATGGTCTTGGAGCCTTCCTGCTGCGCGTAGAAGGACGCTTCACGGATGATGTCCGCGATACGGGCGAACTGGGTGGTCATCTTCTCCTGGTCATCGGCCATTCGCGAGGCGTGCTCGACGATCGCCGCGAGGGCCGAGGGATCTAGATGCAGGAGACTTTCCTTCGTTACCAGAGAGCACATGAAGCTGGTGTACAGCTCAATGTTCTCAGGCGTACGGTCCATCTCCGTGTCGAAGTCGGCCTTGATCTTGAACAGCTCCTTGAAGTCAGGGTCCAGGTTGTAGAGGATATTGTGGACTTGGGGGTTACCGATCAGTATTATCTTCGCATCGAAGGGTATGGGTTCCGGCCTCAGGGTCTTGGTCACCATGTAGCCTAATCTCGAGACGGGGTCCTCCAGTTCTAGCTTGCCTGTGGAGATGGTCTGCTTCAGACCCTCCCATACCATGGGGTCCTGGAACATCCTCTCCACCGGTATGATGAGGTACCCGCCGTTGGCAAGGTGGGCGGTGCCCGCGCGGATCATGGTGTAATCGGTGACCAGCGCCCCGAACCTGGCCTCCCTTTCGGAGTAGCCGAACAGGCGAACGTACGTGGGGTTGAACTCGGACAGGACCGGAGCGCCGACCGTCTTGGAATGATCGACAATGAGGTTGACCCTGTAATTGCGGGTGGGATCGACCACCGGCGCGTTCGGTTCTTTTGCAGGAGTGCTCAGGAACAGGGGCACGTTGTCCACAATGTCGTTCTGCACCTCCTCCAGGTACTCTATGACCTCATGGTTCTCGCGGAACTCGTCGCGCACCCCGCCGATGTAAGGAACCACGGCGAACGCTGCCACCCTACGGTTCAGGTCCAGCAGTTCCTTGTCCACCTTGCGCATCGTTTCCTGGAGAGGCCGGAACATCTCCCCCATCTTGCTGTTCAGCGCCTCGCGTTCCTCGTTGATCTTCTTCTGCAGCGCCGGGGGAAGCTGCTGGAACTCGGCATCGTTCAGGGGCCGACCCTCCACGATGGGCGTTAGGGCGATGCCCACGGGCGAGGGCTGCAGGAGGAACCCGACCTCCTTGGCCAGGGCGTTGATGTTGGCCACGATCTCGTTCCTCTCCTGGTTAATCTTCTGGACGACGGCCTCACGCTGCTTGGCGTACTCCGCGCTTTCGAACGCTTCCCTCAGGGCAGGCGGTATCTGCGTCACCAGGCGCTCCATGGCCTTCTTGAACAGCGCCCCCTGACCGGCCACCAGGGAGATGGCCCGTGGACGCGAGGAGTCCACGAAGTTATTGACATAGCACCAGTCCGGCGGCACTGGCTGCTTCACCGCCAGGGCCGTGGAGAAGTCCTGGATGGCGGACTTCCTGCCCGTTCCCTGGATCCCCGAGATGAATATGTTGAAGCCCTTGTCCTTGATCCGCAGCCCCAGGTTCAGGGCCCTGACGGCCCGCTCCTGTCCCAAGATCGTGTCCAGGGGCTTGATCTCCTCTGTGCTGTCACATGAGAACGCCTTCTCGTCCATTGCCCTTCGGGCCTGGTCATAGGTTAGCTCAGGGATCATGATGTATCGACATAGAATGGGAGGCGAGATTATAAAAAGCGTTATTGACGGGGGGCTGGACGCTTTTCGTGGGGATACAGGTAGTGGCTGAGGAAGATGAGCCAGGCGATGTCCACGGTCATGCATATGGTGGCGGGCATGGCCGCGACCTCTCCTAAAAGGGCTATGGCCAGTGCGGCCGCCATCCCGGTGTTCTTGTGGGTGGCGAACAGGATCTGGGGCACCCTCTGAGCCCACGGTACGGCCCTGCGCCGGGACAGTCTCTCCCAGGCGATCCCTAAGACGAAGGTGCGCACGAAGGCCATCGCCAATAGGGCGATGAGGAGACCCTGTTCGGACAGGAAGACAGCGCGGTTGGCACCGGCGACGGAGATTACCAGGACCGCGAAGGCGATGTTGATGACCATGCTCCTCTTGTAGGGATCGATGTTCGCCCGCCTGAGGGGGCGGGATACGATCACAGGGACCGCTATGAGCATGCCCACGTACCACAAGAGCGTCACCACGCTCACCGCATGCCCGATGAACGCCAGCGTGAGCAAGGGGGTCAGAACCAGCGCTATAAGGTAGAGGGCGGCGGAGGATACCAGGGTCCCCTCGAGGTCGCCTCCCAGGACGAGGGTGAAGGGTATGACGGAGACCGCCGAGGGCACGGCCGCCATCAGGATCCACCCGTTCCTAACGTCTCCCACGAACAGGAATGCCATTGCTATCGTCGTTCCCGTGGACAGGATGAAGGATAGGGCGAAGGCGGCGCGTACCGAGAGAATGTGGTCCCTGAGCTGCAACCCCTTGAAGGTCATGCTGCAGAGAGAGAAGGACATCATGACCATGAGGGCCCCCATGGCCACGTCCTTGTTCATCTTCGGATAGGCCTCGGGGAAGCCTCCGAAGACCAGGGCGATGAGCAGCGCGGTCACCATCATGTAGGCGTTGTTGCCCAGGAAGTCCCTCGGTCGCACAGAGGGGGGATGGTGGGCGTGAACTTCTATGTTACTGAGATGTTACGTCGGTTAAGGTATTGTCCGCTCTTGGCGGCGACCTCACTGACCCGGGCTTTGCAGAAGCATAGGAAAAGGAGAGCGCCGAGGGGGAGATTCGAACTCCCGGGGTGCAGAGCACCACCAGCTCTCAAGGCTGGCGCCGTGATCCGGACTTAGCTACCTCGGCCTGTGGTGGCCACATTCCTTGAGGGTTTTAACGATTTCGGTCACGCCACGCGTTCCAGCTTCCCCTCGGTCATGGCCTCGAGGTCCAGCTCGAAGGCGGCAATTGGGTACCCTAACTCGAAGTCCACGATGACCTGGGGGTGCATCTCTCCGAAGTTGCCGATGCACGCCCCGTCGACGATGACGTCGGCGCCCCGCCCCTCAAGGTAGGTCCCGACGGAGGATGGCTGGATGACGTACTTAACCGAGAGGTCCCTCATGACACTCTCCACCAGCGACTTCACCTCGGTGAAGGAGGCGCGGGCGGAGATGCTGACGCCGGCCAGATGTCGGCGGCGTTTTATCCCCATCATCACGTCCCCGACCTCGAAGAGGCGCTGCGGGAGATCCCGATGCTTGTTACGGCGGAGCACCAGCATAAGGCTGGGCAGCAGGGACACCCGGAGGCAGGTATGGTCCTCGCTGATGGGGTTCAGCACCTCAACGACATCGCCGGGAGACAAGCGCATCTTTTCGAACTGGTCCTTAACCGACGATAGCGTTAGCGTGGTCGCCTCCAGGTATCCATAACCCACCATGAGCTGGCGGGCCACGTCCGCGGCCTTGTTCACCAGAAGCTCGGAACCGAAGGTCTGGTGAGTGGGCAGGCTCTTGCCGAAGTTCTCGTACCCGTAGCCCTTAGCGACATCCTCCATTATGTCCACGGGGTGTATGAGGTCCAGTCTCCATGCGGGGGCCAGCACGCGAACCTGGTTACCCGCCGGCTCCGAATCGAAACCCATCTTCGCCGAGGCTTTGGCCATTCCCTCCGCGTCCAGGTCCATGCCCAGGAGGGCGTTCGTGGCCGCAACGTCCAGCGTCCACTCGCGGGGCTCCAGGTCGGGGGTCATGCCCTGCTGTGTGCCCTGCAGGCGGACCCGCTTGATCTTCCCTCCCCTCTCGGCCATGGCGGTGGCGACGATGTTGAGGGCGCCGGAGATGGCGTTGAGGTCGGTGCCGGTGACGTCTAGGAACACGTTCTTGGTGTCCTCGGTGACCGTTGTCAGGACTCCGTTGATTATGGGCGGGAAGGACAGCACCTCTCCCTCGCTGTCCACAAGCAGCGGGTACCTCTCCTTGCCGTCCAGGATGCGAGCGTAGTCCACACCCTTCTCATGGCGTTGGAGTATCTCCCCGAGGTCCATGCTCTCCGTCTTCCCCAGGGGAACGAAGGAGACCGATCCGGGCTCCACGGCTTTGTAGGTGAAGGGCGGGGTGACCTTGTCCATGTCATGGATGCCGATGGACACCTTGGAACGCTTCCTACCCATGGTAAGGTGCAGCTTCTCCTGCATCTCCATCAGGGAGCGGATGAAGGAGTCGGTAATGGTGATGTCCTCGACGACACCGGCCACCATGTACGGACGGACCTCCTTGATGCTCTCGTCCAGGTTGAGGACCACGTCCGAGTCCTCCACGTTATAACGGGTGAGGCCGCTCTCATGGCCCAGGAAGGTGCGGAGGGCGCGGGCGGCGCCCTCCACGCTGTAAAGGTCGGGGCGGTCGGGGAAGAACTCTATGGACATCTCCCTGGTCCCCTCATCATACGAGTGCACGTCGGCCCCCAGCTGGGGGACCCTGTCCATGAGGGTCTCCAAGCTGACCTCCTTCCCGATCAGGGAGATGAGGTCATCGTAGGAAAAAGTCACTACTGGCATCGCGAAGCGATAGGGGAGAGACTATTTTTACTTTATCAGAGGGGCACATCCCGCGGGACTATCGCGATCCTCTCCCCGCAGCTCGGGCACCGGCCGTCGTCCAGGTTTACGTTGATATCGGCGAAGGTTGGGCAGAAGCGGCTCATCTCCCCATTCTTGAAGCACACCTTATCAGCGACCTGCAGGCTCCTGCGCCGCACCACCACTTGCCCGCAGGAAGGGCAGAGCGTGTCCTGGTGGCACTCCCCCACGGTCCCTCCGAAGTACACGTATCGAAGGCCTGCCGTGATGCCGATGCAGTACGCCTCCTCCATCCTCTCCATGGTCTGTTCGGGGATGTGCGCGGAGAGGTGGAACGGCCGGAAGCGGTAGAGGAACAAGGGCGTGTCGCACCCCATCCTCTCCACGGTCCACCGGACCAGTTCCTCCACCTCCCGGGACGAATCGTTCATGCCGGGGATGAGAAGGCAAGTGAGCTCCACGTGCGCTCCCTGCCGGCGCGCCTCCGCACATGCCTCCAGGACCTCCTGGAGGCTGCCCCCGCACTGCTCTCGGTAGAACTCCTCGCAAAAGCCCTTGATGTCTATATTGGCCACCTGCACGGCCTTGAAAAGCTCCGCCGAGGCGGGCGGCAGGATGTAACCGTTGGTGTTCACCATGGTGAAAAGACCGTGCTCGCGGGCGAGGCGGGCGGTATCGATGATGAACTCCGCCCACACGGTGGGCTCGTTGAACGTCCACGCTATTCCCTGAACGCCTTGCCCTATGGCCATGTCGACCACCTCCCGGGGGCTCATGTACGTGCATTCCGCATCCTCCACGCGAGCGTTGACGAGCTTGGCGTTCTGGCAGTTCAGGCACCGCAGGTTGCAGCCGAACGTCCCCAGGGACAGCACCATAGAGCCAGGGCGATAGTGGAATATGGGCTTCTTCTCGATGGGGTCGACGTTGCGAACGCAAACCTTCCCGTAGGTCAGGGAGATCATCTCTCCGCCGATGTTCCTGCGCGCTCCGCACCGGCCGGTCGCGCCGTCAGGAAGGAGGCATCGGTGGGGGCACAGGTCGCACCTGACCTCTCCGCCCTCCATATGCCACCATCTTGCCCTCATATTAGGCCCATATCACTTCGTCGTTCATACCTGTTGCCAACAATAGCGCAATGCTCGACGAACGGCAGCATCATCTTCCTAACCGGCTGTGCGCCGACCCAGCTGCCCCGCGGACTGGGCGCTCAGCGTGGAAAGCTCTCCTGCCAGGACGGCCGCCCCCACGATCTCCGCCAGCTTCCATGCCTTCCCCTCGCCGACGCATCCGATCATGCTGAGCGCCTCCGCCTGGCACGGCAGCCGTGTACCGCCGCCCACCGTTCCCACCTCCACGCACGGAAGGCGAACGGAGATGTATAGGTCGCCGTCCACTACCTCGCAGGTGGTGGTTACCATGCTGCCTTCGGCCACCTGGGCGGGGTCCTGGCCAGTGGCTATGTACAGCGCGGCCAGCATATTGGCGGCGTGGGCGTTTGAGCCGAGCGAGGCGGCGAGGGAGGAGCCGATACTGCACTTACGATAGCAGGTCTCCGCGACCGCCTCGGGAGTGGTGTGCATCTTCTCCTCAAGGATGGCGCGGGGGATGGTAGCATCGGAGAGGACGATCTTGCCCCGCCCAAGAATGGAGTTGATGGCCGCCGGCTTCTTGTCCACGCAGAGGTTGCCGGACACGGATATCAGGACCGCTCCGGTCTCTTTCTCCACTACCTTGGCTACGGCCTCAGAGGCTATGGTGGCCATGTTCATGCCCATAGCATCACCGGTGCTGTAAGAGAGACGAACATACATGGAACGGCCGACCACGAAGGGGTTGGCGCTCAGGAGCTTACCATGCCTGGTGGTGCCCTCTGCCGCCTCCTTCAGCATGGTGAAGTTATCTCGCACCCACTCGCCGGCCTGGACCGCGTGGCGGGTGTCGCGGACGCGGAACACCGGCGCGCGCGACATCTCGTCCTTGACGACCACGCTGGTCGCGCCTCCGGAAACGGTTATCACCGAGCATCCTCTGTTGACAGACGCGAGCAATGCGCCCTCGGTGGTGGCCATGGGTATGAGGAACTGCCCCACGGCATGGTCGCCCTTGATGTCTAGCGGCCCCACGAAGCCCACCGGCACCTGTATCGTACCGATCATGTTCTCGATATTCTTCTCCGCGACTGCGGGATCAATAGATGTCGCTCCGATGTGCCGGAGATCGGTGCCCGTGGCCTCTTCCACGGCCCTTCGGCGTTCGTCGACGTCCTCGCGGGTCTTCCCCCGGTTCTTCAGCCCTGCTCCCATCGTATCGGAATCCATATGGCCTTTTTCTCTTAAGG
>Ga0123328_1005172_pt1 | contig 10333 bp, 7 predicted proteins | sample BioC12SIPDNA_2_FD_89702 | JGI IMG/M metagenome (GOLD analysis project Ga0123328, IMG submission 89702) | Anaerobic biogas reactor microbial communites from Washington, USA - Biogas_R1_A C12 SIP DNA | ecosystem: Engineered > Bioreactor > Anaerobic > Unclassified | place: Washington, USA...
CAGGCCGCCGCCGCCCCGGCCACCAGCCGGGCCACCTGCGTCGGGTCCAGCGCCGGCATCGCCACATAGTCCAAGAAGAGCAGCGGAGCGGCGCCCTGGACCAGAATATCGTTCACGCAATGGTTGACGATATCCTGCCCCAGGTTCTCGTACAGATCCATAGCCGCACTGACGACGGTCTTGGTCCCAACGCCGTCGGTGGAGGCGACCAGCACGGGGGAGCGCATGGCCTGAAGGCGGCGCGCATCCCACAATCCACCATAGGCCCCGATCCCCAGGAGCACCTCCGGCCCATAGGTGGAGCGGACGGCCTCGCTCATCAACTGCACCGCACGGTTGCCGGCGTTCAGATCAACGCCCGCCGCGCCATAGGCGCCCTGGTCGCTCATGCCTCTCCCGCCTTTCTCAGGCCCTTGGCCCCGATATCGGTGCGATAGATGGCATCCGGCCAGTGGATGCGCCCCACCGCCTCGTAGGCGCGGTCCTTGGCCAGAGCCAACGTGTCATCCCAGGCGGTCACCCCCAACACACGGCCCCCAGCGGTGAGCACCCGGCCATCTTTGAGGCGCGTGCCCGCGTGAAAGATCATCGTGTTGGCCTGCGCCGCCGCCTCGTCCAGTCCTTCGATGGGCAAGCCCTTGGCATAGCTGCCAGGATAGCCGCCGGAAGCCATCACCACACAGACCGCATGTTGCCGGCTCCAGCGGACCTCGACCTCGGCCAACCTCCCATCGACGCAGGCCTCCATGATCTCTGCGAGGTCAGTCTCGAGGAGCGGGAGAATCACCTGCGTCTCGGGATCGCCAAAGCGGCAGTTGAACTCGAGCACTTGAAAGTCATCGTCCTGGAGCATCAAGCCGGCATAGAGCACGCCCACATAGCGACAACCGTCGGCTCGCATGCCGTCTACGGCCGGCTGTAGCACCTCGGCGACCACTCGGTCGACCATTGCCTCATCGACGAGATCCGCGGGCGCATAGCAGCCCATGCCGCCGGTGTTGGGACCACGATCGCCGTCGTAGGCGGCCTTGTGGTCCTGAGCCACCACCATGGGCACCACGGTCTCGCCATCGGCAAAGGCCAGCACCGAGGCCTCCTGCCCGGTGAGGCAGTCCTCCAGAACCACCAGGTCACCAGCCTCACCAAAAGCCCGCTGCCGCATGATGGTGTCCAGCGCAGCTTGCGCCTCTGAGAGCGTTTGGCAGACGATGACACCCTTGCCAGCCGCCAAGCCGCTGGCCTTGATGACGATTGGCGCTCCGTGCTGGTTCAGGTAGTGCCGCGCCTGTTCATAGTCAGTGAAGGTAGCATAGGGCGCCGTCGGGATACCGTGCGCCACCATAAAGTCCTTCGAAAAAGCCTTGGAGGCCTCGATCTGGGCGCACTGGCGCTGGGGGCCAAACACACGCAAGCCATCGTCCAGCAGCAGGTCAGTCAGGCCGGCCGCCAAGGGAGCCTCTGGCCCCACCACCACCAGATCATAGTCCTCGCGTCGGCAGTGCTCCCGCAGAGCTGTCACGTCCTCTGCAGAGATCGGGACGTTGGTCGCAATGGTCTGTGTACCCGCGTTGCCTGGGGCCACATGCAGCGCACTCACAACAGGTGAACGCGACAGGGCCCACGCCAGCGCATGCTCGCGTCCTCCCGAACCCACGACCAGTACCCGCATGGCCCTAGGCCTCCTCTTCGCAGCCGGTAGGCATAAACCCGCCAGCCCGTTTCTCAAAGGGATACGAGCCCGTAAAGCAGGCCACGCAGTAGCTAGACATGGGGCGCCGCACCGCCGTGATCATCCCCTCCAGGCTGAGGTGCCCCAGCGAGTCGGCCCCGATCTTGTCGCGGACCTCTTCCACCGAGAGCTGATGGGCGATGAGCTCATCATAGGTGGCCATATCCACCCCCATAAAGCAGGGGTGCTTGATCGGCGGCGACGAGATGCGCATGTGCACCTCGCTGGCGCCGGCTCTGCGCAGCAGGTTCACGATGGGGCCGCTGGTGGTGCCACGCACGATGCTGTCATCGACCACCACCACCCGCTTGCCCTGGAGAAGCTGCGCCAGCGGGTTGAACTTGAGCGCCACACCGGCCTGTCGCAGCCGGTCGCTAGGCTGGATGAACGTGCGGCCGATGTAGCGGTTCTTGATCAAGCCCTCGCCATAGGGGATGCCGGACTCTTGGGCATAGCCGACGGCCGCCGCCGTGGCCGAATCCGGCACGGACATGACCAGATCGGCGTCGGCGGGGTGTTCCCGCGCCAGTTGGCGCCCCAGCTCCTGGCGCACCTCTTGGATCAGTTGCCCGTCCAGAACGCTATCGGGGCGCGCAAAGTAGATATACTCAAAGATGCACAAGTTCGACTTGGCCGGCGGCACGCCCTCGTACCGCTTCAACCCGTCGGGGCCGATCTCGACGATCTGGCCGCGAGAGATCTCTTCGATATCCTCCGCGCCGATGGTCTGCAGCGCGCAGGTTTCGGATGCCACGGCCCAACCGCCGTTCAGGCGCCCCATGGCGAGGGGACGAAAGCCCCAGGGATCCCTCATGGCATAGACGCGGTCACGCGTCAGCACCGTCAGTGAATAGGCGCCCATGGCTTTGGTCATCAGGTAGCGCAGCCGCTCCACCCAGGTGTCGCCGGGAGCGCCCGCCAGTAGCTGGATCATGGTCTCGGTGTCACACGATGAGGCCAGGCCGACGCCGCGCTCCATCAGCTCCTGCCGTAGGTCGTCCGAGTTCACCAGGTTGCCGTTGTGGGCCATCCCCACCGGGCCCAGGCGGGATTCGAGCAGGAACGGCTGCGCGCTGAGGCGCCGAGATGAATCGGCCGTGGAATAGCGCACGTGCCCGATCGCCATATGTCCCTGAAGCGGCGCCAGGTTCTCCTCCTTGAAGACCTGTGAGACCAACCCCATGTCTTTATAGAGCGTGGCGCGCTCGCCATCGGACACCGCGATGCCGGCGCTCTCTTGGCCTCGGTGTTGGAGTGCAAAGAGGGCGAAAAAGGTGACCTTGGCCACGTCCTCGCCGGGAGCATAGATACCAAACACTCCACACTCCTCCACAGGACCGTCTCGAAGCATGCTTACGTTCTGGATCGTCATGCGTCTCTTGCCGCCTCCGATGCGCCACGCAGTTCCTGATCATCGGCCACGATGGTCTCGGCCGACGCCCGCTGATACGCGCGAATGCGCTCGCCGAGCGCCGGATCCTCGAGCGCCAGGATCTTGGCCGCCGCCAGCGCCGCCGCCCCCGGGTCCAGCACCAACATGGGCGCCACCCCACTGGGCATCCGCAGCGACGAGTAGATATCGGCACCGCCAAATGCGCTCGAGACCGGCGGGCACGTGATCACGGGTCGGGTGATGTTGGCATCTACCATGCCGCCGAGCGCGTTGGAGCGACCAGCCACGGTGATGATCACCCGCGTTGTCGGGTCCGCCTCATAAACCGCCAATACCTCCAGCACATGCGCCGCCGACTTGTGGGCTGACGCCACGCGCATCTCGCTAGAGATCCCCAGGGCATGCAGGGCGTCCGCGATGGCCTGACAGTGGGCCAGGTCGCTCTTGGAGCCCATGATGATAGCAACAGCAGCCACGTCGCCCTCCTCAGTCCTTCAGGCCAGCCACTCTGCCGTCAGTTCAGCAACCTGCACGTACTTGCGCAAGAGCTCGGCCAGCCCCTGGTCAGTGACCTCGGGCATCTCGCGATAGATCTGCTTGTCGAGCATACGTGTGCGGTCGCCGCCGGGCCAGATCCGCCAGGAGTCGTTGTCGATCACGTCTGCCACCAGCAGCACCCCGTCGACGGTCCGGCCGAACTCGATCTTGCAGTCCACGAGCACCACATCCTGCTCGGCCCATTTGGCTTCGAGCACCTCGAACACCTCACGGCCTCCGGCGCGCATGGCCTCGATCTCGACCCGATCCGCCACCTCCATCTCGACGATCTGCTCGTCGGTGACCAGCGGATCGTGGGCGGCATCGTCCTTGTAAAAGAACTCGACCAGCACCGGATCGAACCGGGCCCCCTCGGTCACGTCCGCGTGGCGCTTGAGGTAGGAGCCCGCCGCCACGCGACGCATGACCACCTCGAGCGGGATCATCTCACAGCGCCGTACCACGTTGGTGGTATCATCGATCTTGTCGACATAGTGCGTCGGAATGCCAGCCGCGTTCAGGACCTGGAACACGCTAGAGGTCGTCTCACATGCCGCCGCGGCTTTGCCGGGCAATACGTTGCGTCGCGCCCCATCGCCGGCCGAAAGGTTGTCCTTGTGAGTCATGATGACGAGGGACGGGTCGTCGGGGTGCGCGTAGATGACCTTGGTCTTGCCTTCTGCCAGCTTTTCGCCGAACCGGATCTCACTGCCACCCATCGTACCTCTCCTTTTGCCTATGCCTCACTCGCCTCGCCCACTTTCTCCCGCACCATGCCCGCCAGGCGACGGCTGCGTGCCGGGGCATCGCCGGCCGTGGCGCCTTCGGCCATCACCTGCCGCACCCGGTCGGCCGAAAGGTAGCGGGCTACGGTCACGTCGGCCGCCAACAGATCGACCATCGGATTCGCCTCGCCGCGCTGCACGGCCGCCCAAGCCTGCATGCTGCATTCACGGATGCACTCGTGCATCTCTTGGCGGTTGGCTCCGGCCTGCACCAGCGCCATCAGCAACGGCTCGGTGGCCGCAAAGGGGCCGTACCGCTCCAGATTCCGCGCGATCGCCTCCCGGCTGACCTGCAACCCCGAGACCACGCGGCCCAGCTTGATCAGGATCTCATCCGTAGCCAGGAACGCCTCGGGCAGAACGGTACGGCGATTGGCCGAATCATCCAACGTGCGCTCCAGCGCCGACAGAGCCGCGTTCTCCCAGGTGACCTGCACCAAGCTGGCCACATAGCGCGCCAACGAGCACACATTCTCGGAAGCGATCGGGTTCCGCTTGAACGGCATGGCCGAGGATCCCACCTGGTGCCGCCCGAATGGCTCGCTCAGCTCACCATAGTTGGGCGATTGCAGCACGCGCAGATCGAGCGCCAGCTTGTGCGCCGACTGGGCCACCCCGGCCAACGCAGACACCACCTGCCAGTCTTGCTTGCGCGGATAGGTCTGCGTGGCCACCGGAAAAGCCTCGAGGCCCAAGGCGGCCATCACATCGGCCTCGAGCTGCTCTGGCGAGATGCCCGTCTCTTCCAGCAAGTGCACATAAGAGGCCGACGTTCCCACCGCCCCCTTGAGGCCCTTGCCCCGTACCGCGTCGCGCAGCAGGCGCAGCGCCCGATAGTCTTCCAGCAGGTCCTGAGCGTACTGGCTGAGCCGGTAGCCCAGGGTGGTGGGCTCGGCCGGCTGAAGATGGGTGTAGCCCATCAGCAGCGTGTCGGCCTCGGCCTCGATCCGGTCGGCCAGGGTCCGTAGCAGGGGCCGGAGTCGCTGCAGAGTCAGGTCCAGCGCCATGCGCAGGCGCAAGGCATCGGCGTTGTCCTCGATATCCATACTGGTAGCACCCAGATGGATGATCCCACCACCCACCGGGCACTGCTCCGCATAGGTGCGGACCTCGGCCATGAGGTCGTGCCGCAGCTGAGCCTCCAGGGCCTGGGCGCGCTCCCAATCGATGTCGTCTTGGTGCGCCCGCAGGTCCCCCACCTGTTCGGCGGTGACGATCCCCGCGTGACACTGGGCCTCGGCTAACGCGACCCAGATGCGCCGCCACAGCCGCCGCTGGCCCACGCCCGACCACAGTTCGCGCATCTCGTCGCTGCCATAGCGCCAGGTGTACGGCGACAGATAGGTTGCCTGAGTATAGTCGCCCACGTCGTCCCTCGCCCTCTAGCCTACAAATGCCTGCGCCGCGCGGACGCCGTTCGCAAACAAGGCCAACCCCAGCCCTCCGCGCTCTCCGCGATGCCGCCGAGGATGTTGTTCCAGTACCAGATGATCTTCTGGGTGCGGCATCAGCCCCAAGACGTTGCCGGCTGGGTTGCAGATGCCGGCGATGTCGGCCCAGGAGCCATTAGGGTTGTCAGGATAGCCGGCGCTCTCGCGAACGGGCACATCCGCACGGGGATTCGCCTCGTCGGCCGGATCCGTCACCGCCACATAGGTCAGCGCCACCTGCCACTGAGCCTGCAGACACCGCTTGACCTCGTCATCGTTGGGAATGAAGCGCCCCTCGCCGTGGGCCACCGGGCAGAGAATATCCTCATCCATCCCCTGCAGGAACAAACAGGGGCTATCCATGTGGGCCCGCAGCCGCACCCAGCGGCATTCGAAACGGCCGCCGGCGTTGAACGTCAGCGTAGCGCTGGGGCCGTCCCACCCTGGCAGGTAACCGGCTTTGACCAGGGCCTGAAAGCCGTTGCAGATGCCCAGCACCGGCTTGCCGCTAGCCACAAAAGCATCCATCTGGTCGGTCAGGTGAAACTGCAAGTCGGTGGCCCAGAGCCGGCCAGCGCCCAGGTCATCGCCGTAGGAAAAGCCGCCCGGCAAGACCATCATTTGATAGCCTTCCAGCGTCCGCTCACCGCGAGCGAGCTGGTTGATATGCACGATCTCGGGCTGGCCGCCGGCCATCTGGCACGCCAAGGCCGCCTCGCGATCGCGGTTGGTGCCGGGGGCGTGCAGGATCAGTACCTTGGGCTGATTCATCGAGCCGCCTCCCTCGCCGCGCCATCAAGATGACCGCGCCAGGCCTGGCACAAAACGTCTACCCTGGCGCGCACCACCTCGTCGCCCTGCCGCCCAGAGATCACGAGATCGGGGATCTCGGTCACCTCTCCCAGCAGGCCACAGGGCACATCACGCATGGCGCGCTCAAAGGCATCTCGATGAGCAGGAGCGACCTCGATCACAAAGCGGGCGCTGGATTCAGAAAAGAGCAGCCAATGATCCTGCGGATCAGCCCCGCACACCGGCATCCCCCCCAAGGAGACAGAAGCCCCCAGCCGCCCAGCGATGCACATCTCGGCCAGCGCTGCTGACAGGCCGCCATCGGAACAGTCGTGGCAAGCAGCCACGAGGCCGTTGCGCATGGCCTGGTGCAGTGCCTGCATCACGCGGGGACCCCACTCGGCTGGCTGTGGCACCACGCCCCCCTCGAGCCCCAGAACCCTGGCATAGTAGGAGCCGCCCAACTCCCGCCTTGTCGTGCCCAGGACGTAGAGCAGATTGCCCGGCCGCTTTAGATCCAGCGTGCAAGTCTGGGCCACGTCAGGCACCATGCCGATGGCGGTGATCAGCAGCGACGGCGGGATCGCCACCCGTTCGCCGGTGGCGCCATCGAGATACTCGTTGTTCAGACTATCCTTGCCAGAAACAAAGGGTGCGGCGTATAGGCGAGCCCCGGTGTAGCAGCCCTGACAAGCTCGCACCAGAGCGCCCAGCCGATCGGGCTTGAGGGGATCTCCCCAGCAGAAATTGTCGAGAATGGCGACGCGGTCCGGGTCGGCGCCCACCGCCACGACGTTGCGCACGGCCTCGTCGATACAGGCCACCGCCATGGCGTAGGGATCCTGCTCGCCATAGGCCGGCGCGAAACCGCACCCCAGCGCCAAGCCCTGGGGCTGATCTAGGGTCTCCAGTGGGCGAATCACCGCGGCATCGGACGGGCCGTCGTCCTGAACGCCGACAAACGGCTTGAGCAGCGTGCCACCTTGCACCTCGTGGTCATAGCGACGGACCACGTCCTCTTTGCTCCGCACGTTGGGGTGCGCCAAGATGCGCAGCAGGGCCTCTTGAGCATCGCCCTGGCGCGCCGCCGGCCGGGGCATCTCCCGTCGCTCTGGCTGGCGCCAGATGGCCTTTAGCTGTCGTCGCGGCAGCCCATCGTGCAAGAAGCCCATCTCCATGGAGGCCACGGTCTCGCCCTGATAGCGCAGATGCAGGCGACCATCGGCGGCAAAAGCGCCGATGACGGTCATCTCGACGCTCAGCCCCTCGCAGATCTGTCGCAGGCGAGTCTCATTCTCCGGTGGAACGGCCAGCACCATCCGTTCCTGGGCCTCCGAGAGCCAGATCTCCCACGGCTGCAGGCCCTGGTATTTGAGTGGAACGCGGTCCAGGGCGACGTCCACGCCCAGCTCGCTACCCATCTCGCTGACCGCCGACGAGAGCCCGCCAGCGCCACAATCGGTAATGGCGGTATAGAGCCCCTCATCGCGGGCCACCAGAATGGCGTCCAGCACCATCTTTTCGGTGATCGGGTTCCCGATCTGCACCGCGCCCCCCGCCAGCTCGCCGGTCTCGTGGGTCAGCTCGGCAGACGAAAAGGTCGCGCCGTGCAGGCCATCTCGCCCGGTGCGCCCACCAAGCACCACCACCAATTCGCCAGGGTTGGCCTCTCGCGGGTGCGAGTCTCGCGGCGCGATGCCCACGCAACCACAATACACCAACGGATTGGCGGTATAGCCCTCTTCGAACACGATGGCGCCATTCACCGTGGGGATACCCATCTTGTTGCCATAGTCCTCGACGCCGGACACCACGCCTTCATAGATGCGGCGGGGATGCAGGACATTGGTCGGCAGCGAATGCCAGGGGGTGTCTAGGGGGCCAAAGCAGAGCACGTCGGTGTTGGCGATAGGGCGCGCCGAGACGCCCATAATGTCACGCACCACGCCCCCGACGCCGGTATTGGCGCCGCCGAACGGCTCCAGCGCCGAGGGATGGTTGTGCGTCTCCACCTTGATCGAGACGTCATAGTCATCGGTAAAGGCTAGGATGCCGGCGTTATCGACAAAGGCCGACCGCACCCAAGGCGCGTCGATAGAGTCGGTAGCCGCCCGCAGATAGGTTCGGAGCAGGCCGTCGATGCGTTCGCGACGCGCCCCGTCGGGGCCAACCTCTTGATAGTCGATCACTCCGCGAAAAGTCTTGTGGACGCAGTGCTCCGACCAGGTTTGAGCCAAGCTCTCGAGTTCTACATCAGTGGGCTCACGGCCCTCCCGCGCAAAGTAAGCCTGAATGGCTCGCATCTCGGCGAGATCCAGTGACAGCAGCCGCTCACGCGATAGCGCCAGAAGCTGGTCATCGGCCAGGCCCTCTAGGGGCACCTGCTCAGCCACCAGGGGGCCCGCGCTGGCCCGGGCGCCCAGCTGAGGCATCAGGCTCCCGATCTGATAGTACTGGATCACCGCATTGCTGAGCAGCCGCCGCGCGATCTCGTGCACGGCCTCCTCGGTCAGGTCGCCGTGGAGGGTATAGCTCTCTCCTGTCGCCACCGCCTCGAGCCCCTCCAGCCCGAGCTGCGACGCCCGATGGAGGACGTTCTGCGCCACGGTGTCGGTCACCCCAGGTAAAAAGCCCACCTCCACCCGGAAGGTGTCAATCGCCTCCTGGTCGGGATCTCCGAGCAGTCGCCAGGTCACGTGCTCGGACACCGGATCGGCCAAGAGCCGATCGCAGAGCTGTTGCACGGCGCGTGGCGAGAGATCGCCGCCCAAAAAGTAGAGGGCACCTCGCTCGACGCGGTTGACGCCAGTGATGCCCAGCGCCGCGATATCGTCGAGGAGGAGCCTCTGGGGAGCATACTCGGGACGGGTTGAGACCTGGACGCGGTAGATGGTTGTCACAAGGTGTGCCTTTGCCTCGCAGTGTGACGTCGGCTCGACCTACGGGTTGAGCTGATAGTTGGGCGCCTCTTTGGTGATGATCACGCTATGAGGATGGCTCTCCACCCAGCCAGCATTGGTGATCTGCACGAACTTGGCCTTGGCTTGAAGCTCTCGCAGGCTAGCGGCCCCGACGTACCCCATGCCGGAGCGCAATCCGCCCACCAGCTGGTAGATATAGTCACCGAGGCGGCCTCTGTAAGCCACGCGCGCCTCAATGCCCTCAGGCACCAGCTTGCCACTGCTCCGGGCCGAGATGGTGCGCCCGTCGCCCTGCATCGAGGCATAGCGATCTGCGCTCTGGCCTCTCATGGCGCCCAAGGATCCCATACCTCGGTACTCTTTGAAGCGGCGTCCCTCATAGATCACCGTCTCACCAGGGCTTTCGTCCAGGCCCGCCAGCAGGTTACCCAGCATGACGCAGCTGGCGCCGGCGGCCAGGGCCTTGACCATATCGCCCGAGTAACGAATACCACCGTCGGCGATCACGGGCACGCCATACGGGACGGCCGCCTCGGAGCAGTTCATCACCGCGGTAAGCTGCGGCATGCCCACACCCGCCACCACGCGGGTCGTGCATATAGAGCCGGCGCCAACGCCGACCTTGATTCCCTGGGCGCCCGCCAAGATCAGATCCTTGGTGCCCTCGGCCGTGACCACATTACCGGCCAGAAGGGCTACATCAGGGTATGTCTCGCGCAGCTTTTCTACGGCCTTTAGGACCATCC
>Ga0123328_1005173_pt1 | contig 10329 bp, 5 predicted proteins | sample BioC12SIPDNA_2_FD_89702 | JGI IMG/M metagenome (GOLD analysis project Ga0123328, IMG submission 89702) | Anaerobic biogas reactor microbial communites from Washington, USA - Biogas_R1_A C12 SIP DNA | ecosystem: Engineered > Bioreactor > Anaerobic > Unclassified | place: Washington, USA...
CGGCCACCGAGCGGTGCTTGCCACCCGTGCAGCCCACCGCGATCGTCACGTAGCGCTTCTCCTCGCCGAGGTAGCCCGCGAGGACCGGCTCGAGCGCGTCGAGGTAACGGTCGATGAACGTGCGCGCGCCGGGCAGCCCCAGGACGTAGTCCCGCACGGGTTCGTCGCGGCCGGTGAGGTGGCGCAGCTCGGGCACCCAGAACGGGTTCGCGAGGAAGCGCATGTCGACCACGTGGTCGGCGTCGAGCGGGATCCCGTACTTGAACCCGAAGGACAGCACGTTGACACGCAGCGCCTCCTCGGGCCCCGACTGCACCGCGGCCCGGACCTCGCGTGCCAGGTCGTGGACGGACGTCTCCGAGGTGTCGATGAGGATGTCGGCGCGCTCGCGCACGGACGCGAGCAGCTCGCGCTCGGCGGCGATGCCGTCGAGGATCCGCCCCTCACCCTGGAGCGGGTGCGGACGGCGCACCGACTCGTACCGCCGCACGAGCACCTCGTCCGAGGCATCGAGGAAGAGGATCTGGTAGTCCGTCCCGGCGGCGCGCAAGGAGGCGAGCACGGGCGTGAGGTCCGCGAAGAACTCCCGGCCGCGCACGTCGACGACCGCCGCGAGGCGCCGCACTCCCCCGACCCCGTGCGTCATCATGCCCACGAGGTGCGAGAGCATCTGCGCGGGAAGGTTGTCCACGACGTACCAGTCCATGTCCTCGAGGACCGCTGCCGCGCGGGTGCGGCCCGCGCCGGACATGCCCGTGATGATGAGCACCTCGGGCGCCGATCGCTGCGGCTTGGTCGCCTGCTCGTCGAGGGCCGGGATGCCGTGGGGCACGGTGTCGGGAGAAGGCTCGCTCGTCATGCCTCCAGCATGCCAGCCGCCCCCAGGACTCGGGCTCAGTCGCGTGCGGGCTGCTCCTCGCGCGGGGCGAGCGCCGCGACGACGGCGGCCGCGGAGGCCTTGCCCATGCCCGGAACGGTCGCGATCTCCTCGACCGAGGCTGCACGCAGGCGCTTGAGCGAGCCGAAGTGCTTGAGCAGGGCCGCCTTGCGCACCGGGCCGAGCCCGGGCACGTCGTCGAGGGCAGAGGTCGTCATCGCCCTCGAGCGACGCCGGCGGTGCGCCTGGATCGCGAAGCGGTGCGCCTCGTCGCGGATGCGCTGCATGAGGTACAGACCCTCCGAGGCGCGCGGGAGGATCACGGGGAACTCCTCCCCCGGGAGCCACACCTCCTCGAGCCGCTTCGCGAGCCCGCACAGCGCGACGTCGTCGATCCCGAGATCGGCGAGCGCGCGCGCCGCCGCGGCGACCTGGGGCGCGCCGCCGTCGACGACGACGAGGTTCGGCGAGTACGAGAACCGCTTGGGACGCCCCTCCTCGTCGACGGGACCCGAGGTCGGTTCGGCGTCGTCGAGCTCGACGTCCGAGGAGGCGTCCCGCTCCTTGAGGTACCTGCGGAACCGCCGGGTCAGGACCTCGTAGATCGCTGCGGTGTCGTCGCGTGCGCCCTGCCCGTCCGACCCGCGTACCGCGAAGGTGCGGTACTCGGGCTTGCGCGCGAGACCGTCCTCGAACACGACCATCGAGGCCATCTGGTGCGTGCCCATCGTGGTCGACACGTCGTAGCACTCGATGCGCAGCGGCGCGCTCGGCAGCTCGAGGGCTTCCTGGATCTCCTGGAGCGCCTGGCTGCGCGTCGTGAGGTCGCCCGCGCGTCGCGTGCGGTGCAGCGCGAGCGCCTGCTCGGCGTTCTTGCGCACCGTCTCGGCGAGCTCGCGCTTGTCCCCGCGCTGGGGCACGCGGACGCTCACGCGCGAGCCACGCAGCCCCGTGAGCCACGTCGTGACCTGGTCCGGCTCGGGCGGCAGGACGGGCACGAGGACCTCGCGCGGGACCGAGCGCGCGGCGTCGGCGTCCTCCGTCGCCGCACCGTAGACCTGCTGCAGGAGGTGCTCGACGAGCTCGGCGTCGCTCGCGTCCTCGACCTTCTCGACGATCCAGCCCCGCTGACCGCGGATGCGCCCACCGCGCACGTGGAACACCTGGACGGCCGCCTCGAGCTCGTCACCCACGAGACCGAAGACGTCGGCGTCCGTCCCGTCCCCGAGCACGACGGCGTTCTTCTCGGTCGCACGCTCGAGAGCCGCGATGTCGTCGCGCAGGCGCGCCGCGGTCTCGAAGTCGAGCTCCTCGGACGCGGCCTGCATCCGCGCGGTGAGGTCGCGCACGAAGCGCGCGGTGTCCCCGGCCATGAAGTCGCAGAAGTCCTCGGCGAGCGCGCGGTGGTCCTCGACCGAGATGCGACCGACGCACGGCGCCGAGCACTTGTCGATGTAGCCGAGCAGGCACGGGCGCCCCTGCTGCTGGGCGCGGCGGTACACGCCCGCCGAGCACGTGCGCACGGGGAAGACCCGCAGCAGCAGGTCGACCGTCTCGCGGATCGCCCACGCGTGCGCGTAGGGCCCGAAGTAGCGCGTGCCCTTGCGCTTGGCGCCCCGCATGACCTGGACCCGCGGGACCTCCTCGCCGAGCGTGACCGCGAGGAAGGGGTAGGACTTGTCGTCGCGGTACTTGACGTTGAACCGCGGGTCGAACTCCTTGATCCACGAGTACTCGAGCGCAAGCGCCTCGACCTCGGTGCCCACGACGGTCCACTGGACCGAGGACGCCGTCGTGAGCATCGTCTGGGTGCGCTGGTGCAGGTTCGCGACGTCCTGGAAGTAGCTCGACAGCCGCGCTCGCAGGTTCTTGGCCTTGCCGACGTACACGACCCGCCCCTCGGGGTCGAGGAAGCGGTACACGCCGGGCGACGTCGGGATGTCGCCCGGCCTCGGGCGGTACGTCGCGGGGTCAGCCATGCGTCCAGCCTAATGAAGGCCCACGACGGCGAGCCGAGCGGGTAGCGTCAGGTCATGGGCCCTCTGCACACGTACACCGCGACGGTCACCTGGACGGGCGCCGGCGAGTCCGGCACCGCGAGCTACACGTCCTACAGCCGCGACCACGAGGTCGCGCTGCCCGGCAAGCCCGTCCTGCTCGGCACCTCGGACCCCGCCTTCCGCGGGTCGCCGGACCGCTTCACGCCCGAGGAGCTGCTCGTCACCTCGCTCTCGCAGTGCCACATGCTGTGGTTCCTGCACCTCGCCTCGGCCGAGGGGATCACGGTCGTCGAGTACGTCGACCAACCGAGCGGGCGCATGCGGATCGAGTCGCAGGGTGCGGGCCAGTTCACCGACGTCGTGCTGCGGCCTCGGATCGCCCTGCGCTCGCCGACGACGCGTTCGGGCGAGCCCGTGACCGACGCGCTCGTCCGTTCGGTGCACGACAAGGCCCATCAGCACTGCTTCATCGCACGCTCGGTCAACTTCCCGGTGCACGTCGATCCCGTCCCGCTCGAGCGCGAGGTCGCCCTGCGGGGATGACGCTCGCCGGGCTCGGAGCGGTCACGCGCTCTGCGCGACCTTGGCCCGGGTCTCGACCCCGAGGATCTCGGCGAGGAAGCGACCCGTGTGGCTCTCGGGGACCCTCGCGATGTCCTCGGGAGTGCCCTCGGCGACGATCGTGCCGCCGCCGCTGCCCCCCTCGGGCCCGAGGTCGATCACCCAGTCGGCACTCTTGATGACGTCGAGGTTGTGCTCGATGACGATCACGGTGTTGCCCTTGTCGACGAGCGACTGCAGGACGCCGAGCAGCTTGCGGATGTCCTCGAAGTGCAGGCCCGTGGTCGGCTCGTCGAGGACGTAGACCGTCCGCCCCGTCGAGCGACGCTGGAGCTCGGAGGCGAGCTTGACGCGCTGCGCCTCACCGCCCGAGAGCGTCGGGGCAGGCTGCCCGAGCCGCACGTAGCCGAGGCCGACGTCGACGAGGGTCTTGAGGTGACGCGAGATCGCTGGGACCGCCTCGAAGAAGGTCGCGGCCTCCTCGATCGGCATCGCGAGCACGTCCGCGACCGTCTTGCCCTTGAAGTGCACCTCGAGGGTCTCGCGGTTGTACCGCGCCCCGTGGCACACCTCGCACGGGACGTACACGTCGGGCAGGAAGTTCATCTCGATGCGCAGCGTGCCGTCGCCCGAGCACGCTTCGCAGCGCCCACCCTTGACGTTGAAGGAGAAACGTCCGGGCGTGTAGCCGCGCACCTTCGCCTCGGTCGTCTGCGCGAAGAGCTTGCGCACGTGGTCCCACACGCCCGTGTAGGTCGCGGGGTTCGAGCGCGGGGTGCGTCCGATCGGCCCCTGGTCGACGTGCACGACCTTGTCGAGGTGCTCGAGCCCCGTGACGGTGCGGTAGCGTCCCGCGACCCGCCGGGCCCCGTTGAGCTCGTTCGCGAGCACCGTGTAGAGGATCGAGTTGACGAGCGTCGACTTCCCCGAGCCCGAGACCCCCGTGACCGCGACGAAGGCGCCGAGCGGGAAGGTCACGTCGACGTCGCGCAGGTTGTGCTCGCGCGCACCGAGCACCGTGACGCTCCGCTCAGGGTCGATCGTGCGGCGCACCTCGGGGGTCGAGATCTCGCGCCGGCCGGAGAGGTAGGCGCCCGTCATCGAGTCGGGGCTCTCGAGCAGTCCCGCAAGGTCGCCCGAGTGGACGATCTGCCCGCCGTGCTCCCCCGCACCAGGGCCGATGTCGACGACCCAGTCCGCGGTGCGGATCGTGTCCTCGTCGTGCTCGACGACGATGAGGGTGTTGCCGAGGTCGCGCAGTCGCGTGAGGGTGTCGATGAGGCGGCGGTTGTCGCGCTGGTGCAGGCCGATGCTCGGCTCGTCGAGCACGTAGAGCACGCCCACGAGTCCCGAGCCGATCTGGGTCGCGAGGCGGATGCGCTGCGCCTCGCCGCCCGACAGGGTCGCAGCGCCGCGCTCGAGCGAGAGGTAGTCGAGACCGACGTCGAGCAGGAAGCCGAGCCGGGCCTGGATCTCCTTGATGACCTGGGCCGCGATCTGCTTCTCCCGCACACCGAGCTCGAGGGAGTCGATGAACTCCTTCGCCTCACGGATCGACAGGCGGCACAGCTCGGCGATCGAGAGGCCGCCCACGCGCACCGCGAGCACCTCGGGCTTGAGGCGCGCACCCTCGCACACGGGGCACGGCACCTCGCGCATGAACGCCTCGTACTTCTCCTTGCTCCAGTCCGAGTCGGTCTCGGAGTGGCGCCGCTCGAGGAAGGTCACGACGCCCTCGAAGCCCGTCGAGTACTGGCGCTCCCGCCCCCAGCGGTTGCGGTAGCGGACCTTGACCTCGTGCTCGTGGCCGTACAGCACGGCCTTCTTCGCGCGCTCGGGCAGCGCCCGCCAGGGGGCGTCCATCGAGAAGCTCAGCTCGCCCGCGAGGGCTGTCAGGACGCGCGTGAAGTAGTCCGAGGAGATCTGCGCCCACGGCAGGATCGCGCCGTCGGCGAGCGACTTCTCCTCGTCCGGGACGACGAGCTCGGGGTCGACCTCGAGCCGCGAGCCGATCCCCGTGCACTCGGGGCACGCGCCGTACGGGGCGTTGAAGGAGAAGGTGCGCGGCTCGATCTCCTCGAGCTGCAGCGGGTGGTCGTTCGGGCACGCGCGCTTCTCGGAGAACCGTCGCACGCGCTCGGGGTCGTCGGCGTCGAGGTCGACGAACTCGACCACGAGCAGCCCGCCCGCGAGCCCGAGCGCGGTCTCGACCGAGTCGGTCAGCCGGCGCGCGACGCCGTCCTTCGCGACGAGCCGGTCGACGACGACCTCGATGTCGTGCTTGAGCTTCTTCTCGAGGGTCGGCGGCTCGGCGAGGGACACGACCTCGCCGTCGACGCGAGCACGGGAGAAGCCCTTGAGCTGGAGCTCGGCGAAGAGCTCGGCGTACTCGCCCTTGCGCCCGCGCACGACCGGTGCGAGCACCTGGTACCTGGTCCCCTCGGGCAGCTGCAGCAGGCGGTCCACGATCTGCTGGGGCGTCTGCGCCTGGATGCGCTCGCCGCACACGGGACAGTGCTGCGTCCCGGCGCGCGCGTAGAGCAGACGCAGGTAGTCGTAGACCTCGGTGATCGTCCCGACCGTCGAGCGCGGGTTGCGGTTGGTCGACTTCTGGTCGATCGAGACCGCGGGCGACAGGCCCTCGATGAAGTCGACGTCGGGCTTGTCCATCTGCCCGAGGAACTGCCGTGCGTAGGAGCTGAGCGACTCGACGTACCGGCGCTGCCCCTCCGCGAAGATCGTGTCGAACGCGAGCGAGGACTTGCCCGAGCCCGACAGTCCCGTGAAGGCGATCAGGGCGTCGCGGGGCAGGTCGAGGTCGACGTTGCGAAGGTTGTGCTCACGGGCACCACGGACGAGGAGGCGATCACTCACGACTCGATGGTAGGTCGACACCCCGACATCGTACACCTGTACGACGCTGCGCTCGGCCAGACTGGGCCCCATGAGCTACTCCGGATCCGTGTCCCCCGGCGGGCCGAGCGCCGTGCGCACGCTCGACGCCGCCGTCGTGCGCAAGCTCTCGGTCGGGCCCATGGACAACAACGCCTACCTCTTGTCGTGCCGGACCACGGGCGCGCAGCTGCTCGTCGACGCCGCTGCCGAGCCCGAGCGACTCCTCGAGCTCGTGCGCGAGGGATCCCCCGAGGGTCGGCTCGACGCGGTCGTCACGACCCACGAGCACCGCGACCACCACGGCGCGCTCGCCGAGCTCGTCGCCGCGACCGGCGCGCGGACCTACGCGGGAGTCGCCGACGCCCCCGGCATCCCCGTGCCGACCGACGTCCCGCTCGCGGGCGGGGAGACGATCGAGCTCGGGGCGCTGCGCCTCGAGGTCGTCGCCCTGCGCGGGCACACGCCCGGCTCGGTCGCGCTCGTGCTGCGCGAACCGAGCGACGCCTGCGAGCCCGAGGCGCGGGCGGGGCGCGCCCACATCTTCACGGGTGACTCGCTCTTCCCCGGCGGCGTCGGCAACACCGACCGCGACCCTGAGCGCTTCGCACAGCTGCTCGCGGACGTCACCGAGCGCCTCTTCGCGCGGTTCGACGACGAGACGTGGATCTATCCCGGGCACGGCCGCGACACGACGCTCGGCGCCGAGCGCCCCGCGCTCGCGCAGTGGCGCGGACGCGGCTGGTGACTCCTGCTCAGCGGTGCTGCTCGTCGGGCTCCGCGGCCGGTGTCGGTGCCGTCACGGGCGTGCCCGCCGTGACGGCCGCGGGGCTCGTCGCAGAGGCCGCGGGCGCCTGACCGGCCCCCGCGAGGGCCGCCCGAGCCCTGCTGCGCGTCACGAGAAGGCTCGCAACCGTCGCGACCGTGAGGGTCATCAGGATGAACCCGAGGGAGAACCAGATCGGCACCTCGGGCGCCCACGCGACGGGCTCACCGCCGTTGAGGAACGCGAGCTCGTTGGTGTGCAGCGCCTCGAGGATCATCTTGACCCCGATGAAGCCGAGGATGACCGAGAGCCCCTCGGACAGGTACACGAGCCGCGTGAGCAGCCCTCCGATGAGGAAGTAGAGCTGGCGCAGGCCGAGCAGCGCGAAGGCATTCGTCGTGAAGACGATGTACGGCTCCTTCGTCAGGCCGAAGATCGCCGGGATCGAGTCGAGCGCGAACAGCACGTCGGTGCTCCCGATCGCGACCATGACGATGAGCATCGGGGTGACGAACCGCGTGCCGTTCGTGCGCACCGTGAGACGGTCCTCGTGGTACTCGGTCGTGGTCGGCATGACCCGGCGCAGCGTGCGCACGAGGCGGTTCTCCTTGAACTCCTCGACCGGCTCGCTGTCGTGGTCCTCGCGCGCGAGCTTGATCGCGGTGTACACGAGGAATGCCCCGAAGAGGTAGAACACCCACGAGAAGTTCGAGATCGCGGCGGCGCCCAGGAGGATGAACACGGTGCGCAGCACGAGCGCGATCGCGACGCCCACGAGAAGCACCTTCTGCTGGTAGATCCGTGGCACCGCGAACTTCGTCATGATGATGAGGAAGACGAAGAGGTTGTCGACCGAGAGACTCTTCTCGGTCACGTAGCCCGCGAAGTACTCCGAGCCGTGCCCCCAGTCCCACACGAGGCCCAGGCCCACCCCGAAGACGATCGCGAGCCCGACGTAGAACGCCGACCACGTCGCCGACTCTCGGAACGTCGGTTCGTGGGGGGTGCGCACGTGGGCGTAGAAGTCGAAGATGAACAGCCCGAGGAAGACGGCGGACGTGGCGAGCCACACCCAGAACGGGACGTGCATGCAAGAGCCTCCGGAACAGGTTCGGGTTCCGGAGGTCTCGCCCGCCGTCGCGTGCGGGCGACGACCGGTGGCACCGGGCCCGTGGTCGCACGGGCCGTGATGACGACACCACCGCGGGGGCTACTCCCCTCCAAGTCGCTCAGCATACGCCACGCGCAGCGCGCACGCGCGAGGCTCAGGCTGTGGCCTCGGTCATCTGCCGCAGCTCCTTCTTGAGGTCGGAGATCTCGTCGCGCAGGCGTGCCGCGAGCTCGAACTGCAGCTCGGCGGCCGCGGCGCGCATCTGCTCGGAGAGCTCCTGGATGAGCTCGGCGAGCTCGCTCGCCGCGACCCCCGCGAGCGAACGCCTCGGCTCGCTCGCGCCCCCACCGCCCTGCTTCTTCGACTGCCGGTACCCGCCGGCAAGCAGCTCGGCGGTGTCGATGTCCTCGCGCGCGAGCATGTCGGTCACGTCGGCGATCTTCTTGCGCAGCGGGGTCGGGTCGATCCCGTGCTCGGTGTTGTAGGCGATCTGCTTGGCCCGGCGGCGCTCGGTCTCCTCGATCGCCATGCGCATCCCGGCGGTCACCTCGTCGGCGTACATGTGGACCTCGCCCGAGACGTTGCGCGCCGCGCGGCCGATCGTCTGGATGAGCGAGGTGCTCGAACGCAGGAAGCCTTCCTTGTCCGCGTCGAGGATCGCGACGAGGGACACCTCGGGCAGGTCGAGACCCTCGCGCAGGAGATTGATGCCCACGAGCACGTCGAACTGCCCGAGCCGCAGCTCGCGCAGCAGCTCGACGCGGCGCAGGGTGTCGACCTCGGAGTGCAGGTACTGCACGCGCACGCCCTTGTCGAGCAGGTACTCGGTGAGGTCCTCGGCCATCTTCTTGGTGAGCGTCGTCACGAGGACCCGCTCGTCGCGCTCGGTGCGCGTGCGGATCTCCTCGAGCAGGTCGTCGATCTGCCCCTCGGTCGGCTTGACCACGACCTTGGGGTCGACGAGTCCCGTGGGTCGGATGATCTGCTCGACCACACCGTCGGACATGCCGAGCTCGTACGGCCCCGGCGTCGCCGAGAGGTAGACCGTCTGGCCGATGCGCTCGACGAACTCCTCCCAGCGCAAGGGCCGGTTGTCCATCGCGCTCGGGAGGCGGAACCCGTGCTCGACGAGGCTGCGCTTGCGCGACATGTCGCCCTCGAACATCGCACCGATCTGCGGGACGGTCACGTGCGACTCGTCGATCACGAGGAGGAAGTCCTCGGGGAAGTAGTCGAGCAGGGTGTGCGGCGGGCTGCCGGGCGCCCGCCCGTCGATGTGCCGCGAGTAGTTCTCGATGCCCGAGCACGTGCCGATCTGGCGCATCATCTCGATGTCGTACGTCGTGCGCATGCGCAGCCGCTGGGCCTCGAGCAGCTTGTTCTGCCGCTCGAGCTCGGCGAGCCGCTCGGCGAGCTCGGCCTCGATCGACTCGATCGCGCGTTCCATCCGCTCGGGACCTGCGACGTAGTGCGTCGCGGGGAACACGTGCACGTGGTCCTCCGAGCGGATCGTGTCACCCGTGAGCGGGTGCAGGAGCGTGATCGCCTCGATCTCGTCGCCGAAGAACTCGACGCGGATCGCGAGCTCCTCGTACACCGGGATGATCTCGACCGTGTCCCCGCGCACGCGGAAGGTCCCGCGCGTGAAGGCCAGGTCGTTGCGCGTGTACTGCATGCCCACGAACATGCGCAGCAAGGCGTCGCGCTCGATCACCTGGCCCACGTCGAGACGGACCATGCGGTCGACGTACTCCTGCGGGGTGCCCAGGCCGTAGATGCACGAGACAGAGGCAACCACGACGACGTCGCGGCGCGTCAGGAGCGAGCTCGTCGCGGAGTGGCGCAGCCGCTCGACCTCGTCGTTGATCGAGGAGTCCTTCTCGATGTAGGTGTCCGTCTGCGCGATGTACGCCTCGGGCTGGTAGTAGTCGTAGTACGAGACGAAGTACTCGACCGCGTTGTTCGGCAAGAGCTCACGGAACTCGGTCGCGAGCTGCGCCGCGAGAGTCTTGTTGGGGGCCATGACGAGGGTCGGCCGCTGGAGGCGCTCGACGAGCCACGCCGTCGTCGCCGACTTGCCCGTGCCGGTCGCGCCGAGCAGCACGACGTCCTTCTCCCCCGC
>Ga0123328_1005175_pt1 | contig 10327 bp, 8 predicted proteins | sample BioC12SIPDNA_2_FD_89702 | JGI IMG/M metagenome (GOLD analysis project Ga0123328, IMG submission 89702) | Anaerobic biogas reactor microbial communites from Washington, USA - Biogas_R1_A C12 SIP DNA | ecosystem: Engineered > Bioreactor > Anaerobic > Unclassified | place: Washington, USA...
GACGCTGGACGCCGGGGGTCCGGTTGTGTGCGATCGTCTGCACGCTGGGGACCATCTGCGCTGCGGGGCCGCTGTGGGGACAGTCGGTCCCGGCGCCGCAGCAGACCCGGGTGGAAACGCCGTCCCCGGCTCAGATCGCGCAGTGGGTGCGAGAGCTCGATGACAGCCGCTTTGTGGCCCGCCGCAACGCCACGGAGCGACTGATAGCGGCCGGTCCGGCGGCGATTGAGCCGCTGGCCCAGACGCTGCCTGGAAGCAGTCTGGAGGTGGCGACACGTGGCATCTACGTGCTCAAATCGCTGGCCTTGAGCAAGGATATTGTGACACAGGACGCCGCTGCCGATGTGCTGCAGCAGCTGGCCACATCGGCCTCCAGATCGGCGGCGCGGCAAGCGGCCGCTGCCCTGGCCACGCTGGGCGAACTGCGCCAGCAGCGGGCGATCCGGGAACTGGAGGAACTGGGCGCGCGCATCTCGATCAACAACCAGATGCTCGTCTTCGCACCGGTCGTCGGTCTGAGTGTGGAGATTGGCCCGGACTGGCAGGGTACCGCCGCCGATCTGCAACGCTTCCGCTGGCTGACCGACGTCCAGTCCGTGTCGTTCATCGGTCAGCAGATCACCGACGAATGGGTCCAGCACGTCGTGCACCTGACAGGTGTGGAACGGGTGCTGGTCAAGCACGCGCAGATCTCCAACGAGGCGGTCAGGTCTATCGCCCAGCTCAAACGGATCACGACTGTCGAGCTCATGTACACGCCCGTGGATGACGCGGCGCTGGAACATCTGAAGGGCATGAAGACGGTCCGGGAAGTGAATCTGTTCGGCACCAACGTCACGCCCGACGGGGCCCGGCAGTACGAGTTGGCGGCGTCCAACGTGCGGGTCACCTACAAGATGGGCGCGTTTCTGGGCGTGCGCTGCCAGGAACCGCCGCTGGCCTGCCAGGTGGTTCAGGTCGTGGCGGACAGTGCGGCCGCCAATGGAGGCATCGAAGTCCTGGATGTGATCGTCCGCTACGCCTGGCAGCCGATTGCCAATTTCGACGACCTGCGGGAGCAGATCGGCAAGAACAAGGTCGGGGACTCGGTTCTGATCCAGGTGGTCCGCGGCGCCGAGCCGGTCACTGGGGTGGTGGAACAACGCGGGAACCTGGATCTCGGCCTGGAGGTGGCCCCCCTGTCCTTCGGCTGCAAAGTGCAGCGGCTGTCGAAAGACGGAGCGGCGGCCAAGGCGGGACTGCGCGTCGGGGATGTAATCATGGAACTCAACGGACAGTACGTCACCAGCAGCGACGAACTGTCCAAGGTGATCGCGCCGCTGGGTGCCGACGCCCCGCTCGAATTTCGTGGGCTCCGTGGCCCCAGCAGCACGCGCCTTTTGAGCCGGCGTGTGACGTTTGGCGAGTGGACCGAGTCGCGGTAATGAACGATGACGCGGTACCTCGAGAACTGCTCGCCCCGCGAACAGATGGATCAGGTGCTTCGCCGCACCGTCATTCATCTCTGCAACCAGTGCTTTGCCGGCTGGATCGAAGACCCGGCCGGCTGAGCCGGTCAGGGCTGCCCCAGTTCGACGCCCAGCGCCTGGAGCCGGGGCACTGCCGCGGCACGCGCTTCCGCGAGCACACTCTCGATCGATACGGCCGCCCCACCTTGCTGCTTGCTCACGTCCGCCGCCGTCATGAAGGCAAAAATCTCCAGCGTCTCGTCCTTGGACACTGGCGGCTGGCCGGAGCGGAAGAACAGGCCAATCTGCACGACCAGCGGTCCGTAACCCGCGAATTTCCCCAAGTACTGAGTGCCGGTCGATCCGAAGACGGTCCCCCCGTAGTCGTGATGAGCAGGGGGGCGAATGCCGCGGAATGTGCCGATGCGACCCTGGTCCCAGACTCCGACGACCAGGTCCGTCCCCGGCTCCGCCACGCGCCGGACCTGCTGGCAGCCCGTACCCATCACCGTGAACAACAGCTCCACTCCGTGAATGCCATACCAGTACAGGTCGGGATGCGTTTCCTCCAGCGAACAAGGGCTGAAGGCGTCGCACCCCAGCACATCCCCCACGGCGCCTTGACGCGCTTCCGGAGCGCCCGGGAGATACCGCAGCGACGACGAACTGAAGACCGGCGACTGAAAATGCTCGGCCGCCAGGAAGATGGCGACCGCGTCAGTGAGTGAACCGGCCAGTGGCTTGTCGATGAACATCGGCTTGCGCGCCCGGAAAACCGGCAACGCCTGCTCCAGATGCGGACGCCCGTCGTTGGACTCCAGCAACACCGCATCCACCTGCTCCACCAGCTGGTCGATGGAATCCACGATCCTGACTCCCAGCTCCTGCACCGTACGCGTGTATTCGGGCACCCGCTGAACACTCGACTGGATGTCCGCGCTCCCCTGCGGATAGGCGGCCACCACACGCATCCCCTGCAACTCGCTCGGGGCGTCCGTCCCGTTGAACTCCTTGGTGAACGCCACCGCATGGCTCGTATCCAGTCCGATGATGCCAATCCGCATATCCGTTTCACCCGCCGGCGACTGTCCCCAGACGATCGCGCACGACGTGGACAGCCACATGACCAGGCAGTACAGCACAGCCGAACGATTCATGGTTCATTCTCCAATCGATATCAAGTTGTCGGGATCCATGGGGGATACAGCAGACGGCGTCTGCTACACTTCAGGACGCCAGCCCGGGGCATACTCCCGCCCCCACAGCGCAGCGGCCTCCGCGTCGTCGCGAATGTGCCCGGTGCCGGGATCGATCTGCAGCGCGCGCCCGATGCGCTGCGAGATGTTGCCCAGGTGACACAACAACGTGCTGCGGTGCCCATCTTCGATGTCCGCTGCGGGACGGCCCCCTTCGCGGATGCAGCGCAGAAAACTGTCGATGTGCTCCAGTTCGCCGTCCGGCCCTGATTCGTCGGCCACCAGATTGCGCTGCATATCGTAGATCCGGTAACCGACGTCAAACACCTCCAGCGTGCCCTGGTCCCCGTGAAAGGTCGCGATCGCCGCCCGGGTGATACCCGGTTCCGTCGGTGAACAACTGAGCCCTTCCCAGGTGGCCAACCGCGGACCAAACTCGAACGTCACCACGTGCGTATCGGGCGTCTCCTGATCGTCGTCGTGCCAGTAACGCCCCCCGGACGACGTCACCCGTGTTGGGAAGTCCACCCCCATGCCCCAACGTACCAGGTCCAACGCGTGCACTCCGTTGTTGCCCAGCTCGCCGTTGCCCCAGTGCCAATGCCAGTGCCAGTTGTAGTGGACCAGGTTGTCCTTGTAGGGACGTCGCGGCGCCGGGCCCTGCCAGAGGTCGAAATCGAGCCACGCGGGCGGGTCCATCACCTGACCCCGACCAATCCCCGGACGCCGCGCACGATACCACGACCGCGCGTAACGGATCTCACCAATCACCCCTTCGCGCAGCTTGTTCATCCCCTCCACAATCACACCGTAACTGCGGCGCTGAGTGCCCGTTGCCACCACCCGGTTGTACTTGCGGGCCGCCGCGAGCGCCAGTTCGCCTTCCTCGGCCGTGTGACTGCACGGCTTCTCCACGTACACGTGCTTGCCCGCTGCGCAGGCCAGAATCGTGGCAGGAGCGTGCCAGTGATTGGGTGCGGCAATGACCAGCGCGTCCACCTGCGGGTCGTCCAACACGCGCCGGAAATCCGCCACACCCTGCGGCTCACGTGCCTCCGTGCCCAGTACCTCTTTGAGCGCCGCGATCGCCGTCTCGATCGCCCGCGAATCCACATCGCACAGGTAGGCTACCTCCACACCCGGCCGGCTGGCGAAGTTCTGAGCCAAACTCCGTCCACGCCCGTTGACCCCCATCACACCCACTCGCAGACGGTCCGCTGCACTCGACGCCTGCTGGGCAGTCGACACAGCCGTACAGGCCACCACACTTGTCCCCGCCGTCCACTGTAAGAACCGTCGTCGATCCAGCTTCTGCCACATAACCGTGTTCCTCGCAAAACTACCCGCAAAGCACCTGCCGAACGCGTGGCTGGAACCCCAGTATACGCTCATTCAACACCCGTGGGGACACCCCGACAGGAACTGAAGTGCCCGACCAGAGCAGCCGCTCGGTCTAGCGTGGAACGTGTGCACGGCGACTCGGAGCCGATGTACTTCATCTGACTCCTTCATCTGATCTTCACGATCCGCCGCCCGCCGCCTGCGGGACGCTGCGGCGTGGCAGGCGGGCTGGGGAGCGCGATCAGTAGATCATGCCGCGGCGGGTGAGGAGCGTCATGAGCTGTTCGACGCACGCGTCGATGGACGCCTGATCGGGGCGGAGCACGAGATCGGGGTTCTCGGGCACTTCGTAGGGTGCCGAGACGCCCGGGAAGTTGACAATCTCGCCGGTATCGGCCATGGCGTACGCGCCGTCGACGTCGCGTTGGCGGCAGGCAGCGAGCGGAGTGGCCAGGTGGACGATCAGGCAGCGTTCGGGGCCCACGACCTCCCGCACGCGCTGCCGCACGTCCTCGCGGGGAGCGACGAAGGCAGCGATACAGATCAGGCCGGCGTCGTTGAGCAGCTTGGCGATCTCCGCACTGCGCCGCAGATTCTCGGACCGCTCCTCCGACGTGAACCCCAGTTCGCGGCTGATGCCGCGGCGCATATTTCGGGCGTCGAGCACGGTGCAGGCGCGGCCCAGGTCGAACAGTCGCCGTTCGAGCGCGTAGGCGAGGGTGGTCTTGCCCGAGGCGGTCAGGCCGGTCAGCAGGATGGTGACCGGCTGCTGGCCGTACCGGGTGGCCCGTTCTGCCGCCGTCACGTGGCTGGCTTCCGTGTCGGGGATCAGTCCCACCGGTTCGGCGTCCCAGTGATCGAGGCGGTCCTCGCGGGTGGCCCGGTCGAGGATCATGCCGGCCCCGACCGTCCGGTTGGTGAGGCGGTCGATGATGATAAAGCCGCCGGTAGCCCGGTTGCGCCGGTAGCTGTCGTAAGCAATCGGCTGGCTCAGCGTGATGGCGCAGCGGCCGATCTCGTTGAGTTGCAGGCTGGTGGATTCCTGGCGGTGGAGTGTGTTGACATCGACACGGTACCGCAGCTCGCTGACGGCGCCGGTGACCATCTTGGTAGTGTGTTTGAACAGGTAGGGCTTGCCCGCCTCCAGCGGCTCTTCCGCCATCCACACCACCATGGCCTCGACACGCGGTTCCAGTCGCGGAACGTTGCCGGGTCGTACGAGCATGTCCCCGCGGCTCACGTCGATCTCGTCGGTCAGCGTCAGGGTGATCGCCTGCGGGGCGAACGCCTCGCGCAGTTCGCCATCGAACGTGACGATGGATTTCACATGGCTCGTCTTGCGGGAGGGCAGGGCCATCACCTCGTCTCCCTGGCGAATGATCCCGGACGCCACCGTACCGCAGAAACCCCGGAAGTCGAGGTGGGGCCGGTTGACGAACTGCACGGGGAACCGGAAATCCTCCAGGTTGCGGTCGGACCCGATGTATACGGTTTCCAGGAAGCCCAGCAGTGTGCTCTCCTGGTACCACGGCATGTGCGGGCTGGGATCGACGACATTGTCCCCCCGCAGTGCCGAGATGGGGATGAAGTGGACGTCGGGCAGGTGCAGGCGGGCCGCGAAGTCCTGGTAGTCGCTGCAGATCTGCTCGAATACGTCCTGCCGATAGTCCATCAGGTCCATCTTGTTGATGGCAACCAGCACGTGGCGGATGCCCAGCAGGGAGGTGATGAACGAATGGCGTTTGGTCTGCGTCAGCACGCCGTGGCGCGCGTCGATCAGGATGATTGCCAGGTCGGCCGTCGACGCGCCGGTGGCCATGTTCCGCGTGTACTGCTCATGCCCCGGCGTGTCCGCGATGATGAACTTCCGGCGGGTCGTGGAGAAGTAGCGGTACGCCACGTCGATGGTGATGCCCTGCTCCCGCTCCGCTTTCAGGCCGTCGGTCAACAGCGCCGGATCGAAGCCGCCGCCGGTCGTGCCGTGGATCTTGGAGTCGCGTTCGATGGCGGCCAACTGGTCCTCGTAGATCATTTTCGAGTCGTACAGGAGGCGCCCGATCAGCGTGCTCTTGCCGTCGTCCACGCTGCCGCACGTGAGGAACCGCAACAGCTCCTTGTTCTCGTGCTGTTGCAGGTAGGCATGGATGTTCGTAGCGATGAGTTCAGATTGATGCGACATGGCTGTGTGGACTCGTCATGGGTCGCCGGGCGGCCGGTGTCTGGTCGGTGCACCGGGCTGCTCGGCGCGTCGACCGAACGCTCAGAAGTACCCGCGTTTCTTCTTCTCTTCCATCCCCGCCCCGCCTTCGTCGAGGTCGATGAGCCGCCCCTGCCGCTCGGACGTCTTGGTCAGCAGCATCTCCTGGATGATGTCGGGCAGCGTCGTGGCGTGCGACTCGATGGCGCCGGTCAGGGGATAGCAGCCGAGGGTCCGGAAACGGACCTGCTTGACCTGTGGCTGTTCGCCCGGTCGCAGCCGCAGGCGGTCGTCGTCGACCAGGATCAGCACACCGTCCCGCACGACCACGGGCCGGGGGGCGGCGAAGTAGAGGGGCACGATCGGAATTTGCTCGAGGTGGATGTATTGCCAGACGTCCAGCTCGGTCCAGTTGGACAGCGGGAACACCCGGATGCTCTCCCCTTTGTTGACCTTCGCGTTGTACAGGTTCCACAGCTCGGGGCGCTGATTCTTCGGGTCCCAGGCATGGTTCCGATCGCGAAACGAATAGACACGTTCTTTGGCCCGCGACTTCTCCTCGTCCCGCCGCGCGCCGCCGAATGCCGCGTCGAACTGGTACTTGTTCAGCGCTTGCTTCAGCGCGTCGGTCTTCATCACCTCCGTGTGCTTTTCACTATCGTCCAGCGGATGGATGCCCAGCTTCAGCCCCTCTTCATTGATGTAGACCAGCAGCTCCAGTCCCAGCTCCCGCCGCACGTACGACTCCCGGAACTCGATCATCTCGCGAAACTTCCAGGTGGTGTCCACGTGCAGCAGCGGGAAGGGGGGCTTGGCCGGGTAGAAGGCCTTCCGGGCCAGCTGCACCATCACCGACGAGTCCTTGCCGATCGAGTAGAGCATGACCGGATTGTGGAACTCCGCCGCCACCTCGCGAATGATGTGGATGCTCTCGGCTTCCAGTTGCTTCAGATGCGTCAGACTGTAGTTTGACATAGAGACTCGATCGCGCTCCAGAAGAAGGGTCGCGGGGACGTGTGTTGGGAGTATAGGGAAAGCCGCATCGGTCCTCAACTGCATCCGCCGGGACGTTTCCGCGCCACCTGCAGGATGACGCTCTCGGACGTTGTGCCTTCGAGCGGATACACGGCCGCGCGACGCAGTTCGAGGTGTTTGAGCAGTCCGCGCTCCCGCGCCTCGGCACGCTCGTCCACCCACTTCGGTCCCTTGACCAGCAACAGACGCCCGATCGATGCCCAATGGGGCTCGAACCAGCGGAGGATCTTCCAGAGTGGGCCGACGGCCCGGGCGACCACCGAGTCGAAGCGGAGATCCTCCAGCAACTGCTCGGCACGGCAGTGGTGCACCACCACCGGCAACGCCAGCTCGCCGACGATGGCCGCCAGCACGCGGGCCTTCTTCTGCATCGACTCGCTCAACGTCACGTCCAAGTCACTCCGCAGCACGGCCAGCAGGATTCCTGGGACGCCCCCGCCACTCCCCACGTCCAGCACCTCTTCCCGGGGCGCGAACAGCCTGGCTAACTCCAGACTGTCCACCACGTCGCGGCTGACAAAGGTATCGAACGTCGTGTGCCGCGTCAGGTTCAGTTTGCTGTTCCAGTCCCACAGCAGACGACGGTAGGCGTCGATCCGCTCGAGTTGATCCGGTTCCAGCGTAATGCCACGGCGCTGCAGCGCTTCTTCCAGGGACGGGGATGCAGAAGACTCCATGACGTAAGAAGATAGGCGATCCCCCGCGCGCCGCCCAGGCCGCTGCAGCTGGAAAAGTGTAACGATTGTGACGATTTTCTCGATTCTCCTGTTTGTGACGCCGATATCTAGATTCAGCCGCCCGGGCTCTGTACGCCTGGTGACGGCGGCGACGCGAGCCGTGGGGGACTGCATTGATGAAGATTCAACAGGGGATCTGGGGCCTAGGGTTGGCGATCCTGTGCGCTGCGCTCAGTGGGTGCGTCGTGCCATGCGGATACTACGGCAGCTGCGGGCCGTGTGCGGCGCCGCTGGCCGCTTCCTGCACCAGTTGCGAAGCAGAGCCCGGGATGGCATGTGACGGCGCGGCGTGCGGACCGGCCTGTGGTTGCGGCATTCTGCGCTGCCTGGAAAGCCTATTCACGTGCGGTACCGGTTGCGGACGCATGTACTGGGGTGAATGGGCTTACGACCCGCCCGTGAGACGCGATCCATGCAATGATTACGGCGAGTGGGAGGGGCCCAGCTGTGGCCCGGCCTGCGGCTTGTTCGGCGGCTGCGGACTGTTCTGGAGCGCTCGATTCCATGGCTCCTGCGGCCTGCCGTCGTGCGGCTGCGCGGGTGGCTGCGACGAGTGCGCCGGTGGCTGCGACGATTGTGCGTGCGCCTGCGGCAACGGCTACGGCGACGAGGTGTTTCCAGGCAATGCGCTCGATCCGGAATGGGGCCAGCCCACGGAGGAATCGCTCGAGGATGTGCTGGAGATGCCGTCAGTGCTGCAGAGCGAGCCGACGCTCGGCGCGCGGAAGCCGGCCGCTGCCGGGAAGACGGCCGCCCGGAAGCCGGCCGCTGCCGGGAAGACGGCCAACACCCGGAAGCCGGTCAGCGGGCGGGATTCCGATAGTCGCCTGGCGCGGCAGAGCCGAACGCGAGTCGTACGTTGACGGGGCACCGTAACGCAGGTGTGCAGGACCCGCTGCGATCTGCGGCGCGGTCCGTGGGGCGAGGCAGCTGACATGGCGGCGAAACACGCGCAACAGAAACCGTCCGCCCGGCTGTACTGTGCGGGCTGCGTGGTGTTGCCGCCAGCGTTCTACGACCGCGACACGCTGCGCGTCGCGCGCGACCTGCTGGGAACACTGCTCGTGCGGCAGTCCCGCGAGGGGCTCACGAGCGGGCGCATCGTGGAAGTCGAAGCCTATCTCCACGAGAACGACCCGGCCTGCCACGCGGCGCGAGGCTGTACACGCAGTAACCGCGCCATGTTCGGCCCACCCGGGCGGGCGTACGTGTACCCGATCCACTCCCGGTACTGCCTCAACGCCGTGACCCGCGAGCGAGGTACTGCATCCGCCGTCTTGATCCGGGCCGTGGAGCCGCTCGATGGCATCGAGTTGATGCGGCGACGCCGCCAGCGCCAGACGCAGCGGCAACTGACGCTGCGCGAACTGGTGCGGGGGCCGGCCCGCTTGTGCGAAGCGTTTGCCGTGGATCGGCGTCTGGACCACTGGGATCTGACTCGGGGCCAGCGCCTGTGGATCGGCCGCGAGGCGACCGCCGGCTGGCGCGACGAGGAGATTGGCCAGTCGGGACGGATTGGCGTGACGGCCGCCGCCGACCTGCCGCTGCGTTTTTTCGTGATCAGCAGTCCGTACGTCAGCGGCTCGCGCCGCAGCCGGCCGGCCTGACGACTCACCGGCCGCGGACCATCGGAGGAAACCGAACATGACTGCCAGTACCACCCTGCTGCCCTTGGCTGCCGCCGCCACCAAATACCTCGTACGCGAGGTAGGCAGCATGGTGCAGCAAGGGGTCGCTTTCGTCGACCTGTTGCGCACGCCCGACACACCGGCGGCCGACACGGCTGCGGCCCACGCGGCGGATGACCCTGCCGGGGCACTCGAGCTGACAAGCGACAGCCAGTCGTTGCGCTGGAAGACGGCCTGGCAGAACGCCCACACCCAGACGGCCGCGCTGCACAGGATCCTGATCGAGAAATTCCAGGCCAGCGGGGTCGATCTATCGGAGTCGGTCGTGCTGATGGCCAGCCGCGACGGCCGGATCCTGGCCACGGCCGACCATCTGGACCGGGCGGCTATTGAACTGGCGCTGGAACAGGACCCGGATCTGACCAGGCAGCTGCGGTCGCTGTTTGAGCAGGTGGCCGGCCTGCAACAGGCTCCTGGAGCGGATACGGCACCCGACAGCACCGAGATCCGCCTGGTCGTCAGCAAAGAGCGCGCCGTCTTCGCCGCAGGCTAGGTGCCGCTCAGACACGTGGGATATGGCCCCACCGTGCACGTGGGACGGTGAAAGGCTCGGTCATTCTGGGCCGGTTGTAGTGGACAAATCCATGCCATGGATGGGCCCATTCGCATGGACTGCCTACCTCCTCACCGTGCAGCGGTTCCATCCCGCAATTGGCCGAAGGCCACTATCAACGTAGCCTGGGGC
>Ga0123328_1005184_pt1 | contig 10314 bp, 11 predicted proteins | sample BioC12SIPDNA_2_FD_89702 | JGI IMG/M metagenome (GOLD analysis project Ga0123328, IMG submission 89702) | Anaerobic biogas reactor microbial communites from Washington, USA - Biogas_R1_A C12 SIP DNA | ecosystem: Engineered > Bioreactor > Anaerobic > Unclassified | place: Washington, USA...
ACGTTGGAACCGACAAAGAAGCCGTCCCCGAGCAGGAAGCTTTATATGTTCAGCTCTCCGACGAATTGGACCATCTGTACCGAAAGAAGAAAAAGAAGGCCCCGAGAATGGCGCTGGCCACGGAGAAGGAGCGTAAAGATAAAGACAACCCTTGGAGTAAGATCATGTACAACCGAGCTCTTCTCCGTTTGGCCATTCGCGTGGAGACGGAGCGGGCGGAGCTGGTCGGGGCGGAGCACTACAAAATCGGGGACCCGACGCAGGGCGGCACCGAAGGAACTGCAGAACTTATCCGGGGGCTGCAGCAGTCCATACGAGACTACTCCGAACGGGAGTGGACGGCTCGTAGGGGAAAGCGGGAGTACCCGTCATACTACGACGCTTTCATACAGTCCTCAAATGACAAGGAAAAGGTGTCCGCGCTGATGCCCGCGATATCGGACCCGCTGCGACTCGCGGAGACATCAATCAAAGACATGATGGACACGCTCACGAGGGAAGTCCTTGTGAACCAATTCATGCTGGCCGAGGACGCCGCGCAGAATCCGTTCGTCATCGCGATCCCAAGAGAGGGGGTCAAAGATACCGACCCGGCGAATCGCGGAAGAGACATCCGCAGCATGCTGCGGGAGGACACGCTTCGAAAACAGCTTCGGATGCTGGAGCGCAAGGCGGGGCGTGCCGGGCGCGGGGACACGCTGCACGAGAAGCTCCGCAGCCTGGTCAGCGGGAACGAACGCGCCGTAAACCTCGACAACTACGAGCTGGTCAAGAGCGATTACGAATCTATCCAGGCTTTCTACGTGTTGAAGAAAGAGGCGGGGTACGACAGCCGGGCGCGGCATTGGTTCCAGCACGTCGTTGGGAGGCCGGCGCAATGGAACGTGGAGATCGGGGAGGAGTTTGAGCACGACGTGTTGAAGACGCTGTCGAAGGTCAACATGTTCATGAAGCACATGGCCGTTGGGTGGAGCCTGTTCTTCGCGACCGCCGGCGTCGAGTCGACCGTGGCCGCCACCCCTCTGAATAGGAATATGGCCAACGTATTTCAGAAGCAGTTCTGGGAAAACTGGTTGTCGGTAGCAAGGCTCGGCCGAAGGGTGCGGCGCGGAGACCTCGAGATCGCCATGGACCTGTACAAGTACCACAAGGCCGGCATCATGATCTCGGAGCGCAACATCTCTGACGGCTCCAGCTCGGTGGTGGACGAAGTGATATCCAAGGTGTCTCGCTCGCTTGGAGAGCGGTTCGGAGGAGAAGACGACGCCAAGCGGGTCATGTACGAGAAGCGGTCGCGCACCGCGCTGCGCACGCTGACCGGACGCAAACTGTCCGAGTGGTTGATGGGGGACTTCTTCGGCGGACTGAAATTGTGGTCGACGCAATTTCTTATAGACGAGTTCCACAAGAAGAACCCGCACCTCTCGGAAGAGTCCGTGCTAGAGATCGTCGCCCCGATCGTCAACGATGCTTTCGGAGGACAGAACTGGCATCGGTACTGGTGGGCAACACCGAAAACGCTGCAGGCTTTGAATCTGCTGATGTTCGCACCGAACTGGAGCCTGTCCGCAGCGAACGTCGGCGGCATGGGATTGATAACCGGCCACGCCCTGGGCAACTACATGTCTCCGGAACAGGCGCGCTTCGTCGCTAGAAACTGGGTCACCATGTATCTTGTGGTGCTGCAGATCGTACCCAATATCTTGCAAGCGGCCATCTACGGGCTCGGGCACGCGCTGCCCGGAGACGACGACGACGAGCAGCAGGAGAAGGAAGACCGGATGCTCGCCATATTCAACGAAGCCGGCAGGGGGCAGTTTTTCCCGTACATTGACATCACGCCATTGATGCGCAAGGTCCCCGGGTACAAAGGGGACCCGACCGGCCGACGCCGTACCTACGTTCGGTTCGGAAAACAGTCGTATGAAGTGTTGAACGGATGGCTGAAAGACCCGATGAAGACGGCGGGGAGTAAGTCGTCGATGCTCGTGAAGGCCGTATGGGAACAGCTGACGGGCTATGCCCCGGGGTCTCCTGACTATGAGCTTCCTTTCCGCGGGGCCGGGCCGATCATGGGCCTCATAGACAGCAAGATCGGGTTCCGCGGGTCGCGTATCGGTACCCTGCTGTCCAAGGCACTGCCAATGACGATCTCCTCGGCGCTCAGCAACCCGGACGCTTTCATCACCTCGATTGTCGTGCCCGCTTCAAAAGGCATGAGCCAAACCCGGGCGATCCAGGGAATGATGGGGCTGCTCCGGGCATACGCAGAGGGCGGGAACGCGGGGATCTTCATGCGACACCCCGAACAGCGCGCAAACTTAAACTCGCTGGCTGCCCGCTACGTGGACGCCCTGGAGCGGAACGGTTACGACTCAAAGCAAGTCATAACGTCAGCGAAGGGAGACATCATGCGCACGCTGTACGCAGACTTCTACGAGGGGTTCGTAAAGGGCGACGAAGCCCGAATGCACGACGCAGCGAAGCGAATATACCGCGTGCAGGGCACGAAGGATGGACTTCTGCGGTCCGTGGAAAGCCGGCAGGAGAAGACCGGACGTCCTCCGCTGACCGAGACAGAGAGGACGAGAGTCCTAGAGGCGTTCGAAGGAGCGGTTCCGGACTTCGTGGAGAAGACCTTTGAGGGAGAGGAGTAGGCCGCCCATGAACTTCTTCTCAAACATCATCTCGGGAGTGACAAATTTCTTCACGCCCCAGGCCCCAAGCGCCCCTCCTGTCTCGAGCTTCTCCAACCCCGTGGTGACCGAGTCCGTCGCGCGCGTTCGCGACTTTGTCGCTCCGATGCTCGATTCGTTCCGGCAAGCAAAGACGCGAGTGGAGACTGATAATTTTTTCGCCGCTCGAAACGGCCCGTCCCCGGCCACCCGGGCAGCGGACCGGTATTTCACGTATGGGACTCCGGAACAAGCGGCGCTTCGCGGAATAACCGGCGGCGCTCCGCTTCCTGATCCGCGGGTGCGCGGCGAAGTAGGAGACGCGTTTTTGTCCCTGTTTCCGTCTGGCCCCTCGCAGGAGACCAGAGCCGATTACCGATACTTTGCAGGAGAGGACATAGACCCGGACTGGCACGACTCTATCTTGGGGCTTGGCATAGACAAAAAGTACGGGAACTCGGGGCTCCATAGGTCGTTGTCGGATGAGCCGCTGGCAACCCGGGTCGCCGCGGGGGCTGCCTCCGTGGCCCCGGCGGACTGGCGAACTCGAGGGTACGTAGAAGTGACGGCCCCCAGCGAGCCCGAGTCCAGTCGGGTTACGCACCTTTTGAATCACGAATTCGGGCACCAAGACCTCCTGGCTGCCGGCGGAGCGCGCGGGGGCACGCCGGACATTTTCCCTTCCATAGTTGCGAGCACGGCGGAGCGGGTTGCGCTGAGCCGAGCGGGCGACGTGCTGTCGGAAGAGACGCTCAAGACCATTCCAGGAGTGAATCGAGAGTTGTCTTTCGAGGCGTACCAAGGACTGCCGGGGGAATTGGGGGCAGAAGCAATCGCAGCAAAAAACTCGGCGGGCTGGGGGTACCGACAGGGGGTGTCTGATTACGACTGGATCCGGTGGACAGCAAATCAACAGGGCATCCTCGACCCCTCAGGACGGCTCAGCGAGACGATCACTCCGTTTTTCTCCTACAAAAATGGAGACGCTCCCTGGCATGCGAGCCAGCCTCCTCCGTACTTCGGATGGTGGCAAGAGACCCTGGGGAACTCCGATACGGCCCAAAACCAGATAGCCCGGCAAGACCCCGGATCATACCGAGTCCCGGCAATGTTCTGGAGGAACCCGGCGTATCTCGCGGAACACTACCAGCTGGGGGCGGGCCGGTCGTGGTAGCCTGGTCCAACGTCACCTGGTCCCCAAGCGACCAAGGCCCTTGGTCCGTAGACGCCAAGGGGCTGCTGCACCTGGGGGTTGATAAAGAGACGAAGGCGGCGGGGCAGCTGTTGTCCTCCCGCCCGTTCAAGTACGGGTCTTTCGAAGTCGAGGCCCGGCTCCCTCGCGGGCGCTGGCTCCATCCGTCGTTTCGTTTGGTCCCCGAGACCGGAGTCGCCCCGGAGGTCGCCGTCTTCGAAGGCTTCTCCAACTGCAAAGGAAACTACTTCGACTTTCTCCCCCTGAACCCGCTGTCCTGGTGGGCCGTGAAAAGCAATTTCTGGGCGGCGCGAGGGGGCGGTAGGCGGCAGTTCGGGTACCGGCAGCACTGGCTGCTGTGCCACGACCCGGCAGAACATTACACAAAGTACAAGCTTCTGTGGACCAAGACAGACCTTACCATATGCTATGGCGGGTGGGGAGTTCGCAGGACAGAGAGCAAGACCCTTCTCGACCAGCTGGCGCGAAGCCGAATGCACATCCTGATTGGCAATGGGATTCGGGAAGACGCCAAGGGGGCCGCGGGGGCCGCGGAGTCGGACTTCGTGATAAAGAGTTTCTCCTACCAGCCTTTGTGAAGAAACGCGGCGCAGAGCCGGTTGATTGACTCGTGCTCCACCTCGGCCACCCGCGGGTCGGTCTCGCTCCGTGAGTTGGCCACTTCACGGATCAACTCTGCGAAAAAGATATGGCTAACCTCATGAAGAGCCGTGTCCTCGATGTCCCACCCTGCGTCCGCGCATGGCTTGAACCCGGAGTTCCACTCGACCCTGGCGTATCGCTGGGGGGAATCAATCACCACCTGCGCCAGTGTCTCGGTGTCTCCCGGGAACGAGCGCTTCCGGGTGTCGATGTGCCACGAGGACAGCCCCAGCCGCCGGGCCCAGTATCGCACCCGTTTGCAGAAGAGGTGGTAACGCGTTGCCGCCATTTTGTAAACTCTGGCTTTACTTTTGCCCGGTCCCGTTAAACTCAGTCACTTCGTCACAAAGTTTCTTGGCCCACTTTGCGATCGCGAGTAGCTCGTCGGGGTTGAACGACAGGCCTTCCTCGTTGTTGGGGCGGAACGTGACGAACGCACCCCCGCAGTTGTCCTCGATTTCAATCGTCCCGTCCCGGCCCCCCCTCCATGGCGTACTCGAACTTGACGCCGAGGAAAGGCTTGCCGGTACGGTCAAGCGGCGGCAGGAGGCTCATTCCGGGAACCCCTTTAGCACGGCGTCGCCTCTCGGCGGCCACGGGGCGCCGTCGACAACCGGGTCCCAGGCGTCGCGGAACACCGCGCGAGCCTCCAGGCTCATGTCGCGGAACTTCGTCTTCCCTTCGTTCTTGAGCTGCTCTTCCAGATCGGGCGGCGCTCCCGGCTTTGACAGGACGGCGCGCGGGTACGAGATGCAGTGGATATTCAGTGGAATCATTAGGTCTCCTCCGTGAACTCGGCTTCAATGGGCTCGGGCTGCTGAGGGGTCTGGGCACTTGGTGACTGGGAGACTTGGAAGCTCATGGACACGAGGGGCTGTTTGCCCTTCGCCCCCGCGAGTATCAGCCCGCCCGCCTGCTCGGCCGTCAGGCCGCTCAGGCTCACGGCTCTCGCCCCCACGCCAGACGAGGCGGAGAACGTCTCCGAGAGACTGCGGTACAGGGAAGCAAGGTCCTTCAAAGGCTTGATCATCTCCTGAATTTCGTTGACCGTCTTCCCTTCGGCCGCGCTCAGCACCTTCTCCACCGCCGAGTTCAATTGGTTGGAGATTCGAAGGTGCTGTTCCGCCGTGGTGACTCGGTTGTCGAGCAGGAACTTGGAGTACGCCGCCAGCTCTTCCTGCTGGACCTGCGTGATGATCTCGTGCTTCTGCTTGTCCAGACCGTATCGCTTGATGGCTCCGCGAACGTCCCGGGTCGTGAGCCCGAGATCGATCGCGATGTCGTCTACCTTCGCGTCCGTGTTTAGGTAGTAGTGGGTCAGTTTCCGAAGCGCCTCGGCCGACACGCCGTCCTGCGGTTCCTTGTAGGGGACCGGGCGCGCGCCTCCGGGAGGCGGCGAAGTCGGAATGGGGACGGGGCGCTCGGGAGCTTCCATGATTACCGCACCGTCACTTCGACCGCGGGCACCTGCTTGAGTTCAATGTCGGCGGTCACAAGGCGCCGCAGCAGGACATAGGTTCCACTCACCTGGGCCTCGGACTTCAGCCAACGGACGAGGGCGTCCGAGCTTTTGAAGCCTTGCGGTACCGGCATGTCGAGTCGGGTCAGTGTTCCGTCGCCGTTGTCCGAATACACTTCGATGGGGTTTTTAGCCCTGCGGGGCTTGCGCTCTTTGATCCCTTCTGTCATTTTCAGGTCTCCGTCTGCGATGCTTCTTTTGTGAGGACGCACTCTCGCAGCCAGTGCGCCATCAAAATTCCGTCCGCGTCTCCGTGACGCTTCATCATCTCGGCGTGGTCCGGGTAGAGCTCGAGGCCCTTAGCCAGCGACGCCGGTTTTGTCTCGCCCTTCTCCAGCTTGCCCAGCACCTTGGACTGCCAGTCGCGAGAATCCCACGTCGCGTACAAAGATAGCCACATTCGTCGCATTGTGGCAAGCAAAATCTCGTGGCATCGCACGGCGCTCATCGTTGCCTTGAACAGCTTCGGGTTCACGAGCGGGCGCTCGGTCACTATGGTGAGCGGTCCCTTGGTCGCTAGGTCGCGGAAGAATTTCTCCAGCGCAACTGGATCGAGATGCGTCATGTATCGGGTCTTGGAACGCATGTACTCCTTCGACCTATATGTCGGCATGCGGGTGAACAAAGACCAGTCGCCCTCCTCCGGCACCGCGCCGAGAGTACCGGTCACTCCGTTGTCCACTCCTACGAAAATCCGGTCGCTCATGTGGCTGATCTCATTCTGAACTCCAACGCGGAGTATGCCGCCAACGGATTTCCAAGCGTGCGCACCAGCCCACGAGACGCTCCGGGAAACCCGGGAATCTCTCCGCAGGAGGCCAGAACCAAGATGCCGGACGGCCCCTGCAGCCGCTTAAGCGGGTCCATCGCACGGTCTACCGCTTCGTGGATCGCGTCGTACATGAGAACAGGCTCGTCGTCGACGTGCACGACGCCGAACGCGTCGAACAGGAAGCCGCCCTCCGGCAGCAGGCCGTCTAAATACAGGAACGACATGCGCTCGGCCACCCCCGGGTCCCCAGAGAAAGCAAACATGCGTGGGTAGTCCGGGTTACCCCGCTGCTTAGGGGTCTCCGCCAGCGCAACGACGCAGGAGTCAGTGAACTCCGATGCCCGGGACAGGAAGCGTCCCACCGCGTTCCCGTCGTGCATTTGCGCGAGCTTGGTTACTGCGTCTGTTTCCATTCGCTATCCGCCAGGTAGTTTTCTGCGTCAAAAAAGTCCGTAGCCCCGTCTTCGAAGGACATCGTGCTGGGCTGGGCCAGCTCTACGAACTCACGAAGCGACACGAACTCAGCGTAGTCTTTCTTCTTTTGTCGCCATCCATCGGGGTCCAGGATCCTTACACCAAGTATGCCACACCAGTCTTCGGGGCGCAACGTGAGGCGCTGCAACGAATTGAATTGTTTCTGTCTCATGACTCTTCCTCCAGTTCCGGGTGCCAAATAACCCACTTTTTCACTTTCGCCGCGTTTGACCCGTGCCGAGGCGGTTTTTCTTCGTCGATGCGCAGAACCCCGCGGTTCTTCAACTGCCCAAGGCAGGTCTGGAAGCTGCGGACGGTCCTGAGTTCCTTGCCAAACTGCTGGTCAGACTCTGCAAGAACTTTGTACAGCTCAGCAGACGTCCCAATCCAGCACTTCCGCTGATGGCCGGCAGCCGCCGCGTCTGCTTTCAGGAACGACAACAAGTAGTCGAGCAGGACGCCCGTGGAGCCCTGCGTCGATGCGGCCTCCATCAGCTCGGGGTGCTGAAACTTCTCGATACCGAACCGGGTCATCTGCGACTTGACGCATTCAGGTAGGTCCCAGTCGAGCAGGAACCGGGCGAAGAACGGAAGCTCCTTTTTGAGCAGTTCTTCGGACTTGCGGCGCTCTGGAAACGGGAACTGCACCGAGGACGTCTTGAACATCAGCACCTTGTCCCGGTTGCTGATCTCCAGGTTTGGCAGGATGTTCAGTGACTCAGCGTCCAAGTTGCATGAGATCATGATCCGACCATACCACGGCACATCGGTCTCCTTGGTAAACTTCTGTGCCGACCGGAGTGTTGCATTGGCCACGATTCGCTTCAGCTGGTTGGAGAATGCCGTGGATGCCCGATGGTCCTCGGCAGCCCTCGAGTCGCCGACGTACATTACGGGGCTCTCCGCGACATCTTCTGTCCAGCGCACGTTATCGACGAGGTAGCTCGTCCCTTCCTCGCACCCGCCCATGAGCCCGCCCACGATGCCCTCGCAGAAGAAGCTCTTGCCCTTGTTCGGGTGACCGGCGATGATCACGACCTGTCCTTGCGTTGGCGTGAGGCTCAGCCCGCCTTCGTAGAATCGCTTGAGCCAAGCAAACAGGAATGCCCGCTGGTTCAGCTCGTCCTCGCCCTTGTCGTCGGTGAAGAACACGTCCATGAACGATTTGATGTACGGGAAGTACTGCTCTCCGTCGGACCAGGACATCTTGGTGTCCTTCCGCGGTGCCGGCTTAATCGGCTCCGGCGCTCCTATGTTCAGGTACTTCTTGCCGCGCCACTGGACCAGCCCTCGCGGGAAGTGGACGAGCTTTTTCGCGTAGTCCACCAGCCGTTGGGACTTGATGGCGATCTCGGCCTCGTCCAACTCGGAGCAGGTCTTGCCCTTGCCGCGAACGGGATCAAACCCCTTGACCTTCAGATACTGCGAGAAATCGGCTTTGTCCCAAGCGACATAGTGCCCGCCTTCCTCGTCCGGCACCTTGGCGTAGTACCGTTTGCCGTCGTAGTAGGTGTTGTCGAGCAACTCGGACGTCTTGGTTGCGGCGAACCGCGAGACGAATGCGCTGCCGAAGATATCTGCCCATGACATGAACGCTCGATCGCCGGTATAGCAAGTCATTCCGTCCCTGCGAACTTGCGCGCCCGTAGGGTTGTCGGCGGCGGGGTCCCAGAAACGAACCCCGCGCGCGCCTTCCACGAACCGGCCCGGCCAGCGTCCCGGGAACCGCTCCTGCATTTCACGGGCTACTTCGTCAATCGGTATGTCGTACCGCTTGGAGTCGGTCCACAGAACGGCGTCGCGTGTGGCTTCCCATGCCCAATGGGCCAGAACCGCGTGCTTGATCGGCGCTCCGCCGATGGCCACGAACTCCTTTCCGATGTCATAGTATTGCCCGATATTTGCAGTAGCGCCCGCGTCGTATCCGGCGAGCCACTGATTTAAGCGCAATTCCTTGAACAGCCGCTCCAGGAACTTTTTCACTTGGACACCAGGGGACACGGGTATCGGTTTTTCGAACAGCCAGTACAGCTTGGCTCCCTTGCGGAACGAGACAGACCCGTACGCTGGCAGCCACTCGCAAGGCGGGTGATCCGACAGCTCCCGTAATCTGTCCGCCGTCGTCGCGCGGTTGTCGTAGTCCACGATCAGCCCGTGCATCTTGACCGGAGGATTGTCCTTGCCGATTCGGATCACGGGGCTGAGGCCCTCGACCGCCGAGACGAACGCGTGCTTGGTGATGGGGTTCAGCGCCCACGCCTTGTACTCTTCCTTCGTACCCTCCGGCGGGCCTTCCACCTCCAGCTCCCACGGGGCGTCGATCTGGTCGACCGACATGGAAGCAAGGTTGTTCAACTTGAAGAACACGGTCCAGCCTCCTATTTCTTGTAGTGGGTCGCGATATCAATCTCCGTGTCCAGGGGCAGCCCGTCAGCCCACGGAGAACTGGTGGTCATGATTCGGTGAATGTCAGCGATCTTCTCCGCATAGTCGTCGGCGATTGGGAGCGGAATCACGAACTCGTCGTAGACGGTCCAATTGACCACGTACCCGGCGTCGACCAGCGCGACCCACGCGTCCCGGAGGATGTCGCGGGCCACGCTCTGGGAAATGTTTTCAAAAATTTTCCCGCCGTAAAGTCTTCTGGCAGAATCACCTAGGACTTGCTTGGCCAACAACTCCCGCCGTATCTTTCCAGTCTTCTTGTCCTCCGCGTTCGCGTATACGGGGTCGTAGTAGGTGATCCAACGCCCGGAGGGAAGCTCCGCCCGGTGAGTGTCGTCGCCGTTGATGGCGGACGACATGAGCGCCGCCTGATGCTTGTGCCACTGCCCGACAATGGACGGGTTGGCGGCGCGGTACTGGGCGATGGCCCTCGCTGCCTCTTCGTTGTCGGGGGCGAACTCCCCGCCGGTCAGGACCGGAGCCGGATCCTTTGACCGGGGGCCTCCCATGTTGTAATTAGCCCCGAGAACCGTGGCCTTTACGAACGCATAGGTCTTAGGGTCTTCTTTCTTCA
>Ga0123328_1005190_pt1 | contig 10305 bp, 6 predicted proteins | sample BioC12SIPDNA_2_FD_89702 | JGI IMG/M metagenome (GOLD analysis project Ga0123328, IMG submission 89702) | Anaerobic biogas reactor microbial communites from Washington, USA - Biogas_R1_A C12 SIP DNA | ecosystem: Engineered > Bioreactor > Anaerobic > Unclassified | place: Washington, USA...
GACGAGCGCGACGAGGCACCCCCCGCAGCCGATCTTCGTGGTGGTGTTCCCGCCCTGCGCGGGAGCCGGTTGGCCCTGGCTCTGACCGTGCGGGCCCGTCCCGCCCTGGGAGGGTGGGGCGCCGTAGGGCGCGCCCGCCGACGGCGCCTTGCCCGGGGGTGGGGCGCCGTAGGGCAGGTTCGCCGACGACGGCGCGTGGCCGGGAGCGGGTGCACCGTGCCCGGTCGGGCTCTGCCGCGGTGGGCCGTACGGGTTGTGCTGCTGCTGCGGGCCGGGTTGCTGGGGGCCGCCGGGGTGCGCCCGGCCGGCCGCCCCGTATGGCTGGCTCGACTGCTGCGCATCGGGACGCTGCGGGCCCGGGTGCTGCGGACTGGGGCGTTGCTGAGCCGGGCCCGGGTGCTGCGCGGCCTGGCCCTGGGGAGGGCTGCCGTACGGCTGTTGCGGCTGCTGCGGGCGGGGTTGCCGCGGGCCCGGCTGCTGCGCGCGTGGCTGCTGCGGGCCCGGTTGCTGCGCGCCGGGGGAGGCCGACTGCCCGGTGGGCTGCGCGGGACGCGCGCCGTGGCCGGCCGGCGCGGGGGGCTGCTGCGGCGCGGGCTGGTACGGCGAGCCGTGCATCGCGCGCTCGGCCGCCTCGCGCTCGCGGCCGCTGAGCTCGCTCGCAGGCTTGTCGGGGTCGCGGATGGTCGAGACCTGTGTCCCGAGGAACCGCGGCCGCAGGCCCTTGGCTCGCTCGCTGCCGAGCTCGACCCAGTGACCACGCTCGGTCAGGATGTGGCCGTTGACGACGTCCCCGGGACGGTAGCTGCCCGGGAGCTCAGGGATGTCCGCCACGCACGCGCTCCAGTCTCAGATCCGCGCACATGGTCCCACAACGTCCGGTGTCGTCACGGGACGCGCCGTCGTCGTCCTTGTCCGAGGCCGCGCCGCTTGCCCTGCTCCGCGAAGGGCGCCGTCGTCGGGAAGCTCTCGAGGGGCGCCGTCGGCCCAGCCCGCCCGGACGCGCCGTCGTCGTCAGCTCTGCGGGGCGACCGCGACCTGGACCTCGTGCCCCTCGGGCAGCTCGTCAAGGGCTGTCAGGCGCATCTCGACGGTCTCGGGCACGGGCCCCACGTCGACCAGAGGCCGCGTGCCGACGTGCACGATGGCGCCGTCGCCGTCGCGCACCACGACCGTGAGCGCGGCGCGCGCCTTCTCGGCCGCCGTGAGGGTCACGAGCACCTGCGGCCCCCAGAAGTCGTCGACCTCGGCCGTCACGCCGGTCACCTCGAGCCCCGGGTCGGTGCGCTTCTCGCCCACGAGGTAGCCCCACGCATCGATCTTCACGGTGCGCGCGAGGAGGTCTGCGCCCTCGGGCTCGAGGACCCCCGCGACGACCCGGCTGGACCCGCCCGCGAGGAAGGCGTACGCGGTCCCCTGCCCGATCACGGCCCCCGACTCGTCGAGCACGCTGACCTCGATGACCGCGCCCACCGCCTCACGCTCGAGCTCGGCCGCGTCGAGGTGCGCGACGAACCACGTGTACTCGCCGTCCTCCCACAGCTCGACGTCGGTCAGGTGGGCGGCGTCGGCCTCCTCCTGCGAGACCTCGAGGGCGGCTGCCTCCTCCTGGTGCGAGGCCGCGGCGCGCCACGAGTCGATCGCGTGCGGGAGCCACTGCGAGGCGCTCCACGCGCCGATCCCGAGCGCGAGGATGCCCGAGAACGTCACGGCGCGCAGGCGTCCCGTGAACCACCCCCGCACCCCGCGGCGGCCCTCGTCGCCGTGCGTGCGGCGGCCCTCCTCGGTGAGCGGGATCCACGTCCCGCTCTCGGTCATCATGTGGCCGTTCGCGACGTCGCCAGGGCGGGCGTCGGTGGGCAGCTGGGCAGGGTTGGGCACCGTGACATTCCTCCTAGATCGGGACGAATGGTGCCACACGCCCGCCTACCGACCGGTACGCAGGGTTGTCACGGTGAACAAGTAGAGTCGCGCTCCGCATGCGTGCCTCACCCTTCGACTCCCTGCCCCCCGCCTATCCGCTGCGGGCACCCTGGGGAACCGCGTCGAGCCTGCGTGCGTGGCAGCAGGAAGCCTTCGACCAGTACGTCGCCGAGGCGCCGCAGGACTTCCTGTGCGTCGCGACCCCCGGTGCCGGCAAGACGACCTTCGCGCTGCGCGTCGCCCACCACCTGCTGAGCACCCGCACGGTCAAGCGCGTGATCGTCGTGACGCCCACCGAGCACCTCAAGACGCAGTGGGCCGACGCCGCGGCGCGCGTGGGCATCCACCTCGACCCCGGCACGGGCGGGGGGCGGCGCGGGCGGTCGCGCGAGTTCGACGGCTCGGTCGTGACCTACGCGGGTGTCGCGGTGCGCGCCTACGCGTACGAGGCGATCTGCAACACGACCGACGTGCTCGTGATCTTCGACGAGATCCACCACGCGGGCGACTCACGCTCGTGGGGCGACGCGGTCGCGCAGTCCTTCGAGGCGGCCCGACGGCGCCTCTCGCTCACCGGCACCCCGTTCCGTTCCGACGAGCACCCGATCCCCTTCGTGCACTACGAGGAGAGCCCCGGCGGGGTCAAGACCTCCCGGCCCGACTATGTGTACGGCTACGCCGAGGCGCTCGCGGACCACGTCGTGCGGCCCGTGCTGTTCATGAACTACGGCGGGCCCATGCGCTGGCGCACCAAGGCCGGTGAGGAGGTCGCCGTCGACCTGGGCACCCCGCTCACGAAGGACGTCACGGCGCACGCGTGGCGCACCGCGCTCTCCCCGACCGGCGAATGGATCCCCGCGGTGCTCCAGGCGGCAGACACGCGCCTGACCGAGGCGCGCCGCCACGTGCCCGACGCGGGTGGCCTCGTGATCGCGACCGACCAGACGCAGGCGCGCGCCTACGCGCGGATCCTTGCCGAGCTCGCGGGCGAGGAACCCGTGGTCGTGCTGTCCGACGACGCGGGGGCGAGCAGGCGCATCGAGGAGTTCTCCGACTCGCTCGACCGGTGGATGGTCGCGGTGCGCATGGTCTCTGAAGGGGTCGACGTGCCGCGTCTCGCGGTCGGGGTGTACGCGACCGCGACGTCGACCCCGCTGTTCTTCGCCCAGGCCGTGGGACGCTTCGTGCGCTCGCGGCGGCGCGGCGAGGTCGCGACCGTGTTCCTGCCCACGGTGCCGATCCTGCTGAGCCACGCCGCGAACCTCGAGCGCCAGCGCGACCACGTGCTCGGCAAGCCGCGCGACGACGGCGGCCTGTGGGACGAGTCCGAGGCGCTGCTCGCCGAGGCGAACCGCACCGAGAACGCCGCGGACGACCTGCTCGGTGCGTTCGAGGCGCTCGAGTCGCGCGCGACCTTTGACCACGTGCTGTTCGACTCGCAGGCCTTCGGGATGCATGCCGAGCCGCTGTCCGACGACGAGCAGGACTTCCTCGGGCTGCCCGGGCTGCTCGAGCCGGACCAGGTGCACACCCTGCTCGCCGAGCGTCAGAAGCGGCAGATCAAGCGGCGTGAGCGCCAGGACCGGCGTGAACGGGCCGAGCCGACCGTCGCGCTGCACCGGGCCCTGGCGAGCAAGCGCAAGGAGCTCAACTCGCTCGTCGCGCAGTACGCCCGGACCAAGGGGATCCCGCACTCGCACGTGCACGCGAGTCTGCGCCGCGAGTGCGGCGGACCCAAGCTCGCCGAGGCCACCCAGGAGCAGGTCGACGCGCGCATCGCACTCGTGCGCCGCTGGCTCTTGCGCTGAGGTAGCCCCGGCAGCCGCCGCGCCAGCCGGCCCGTTATGCCAGCCGCCCCGCCCACGCCGGTGGCCCGCCCCCGCCCCCGCCCCCGCGCCCCAGGCCACCCCCCCACGCCCACCCGCCCGGTGAGTGATTCCCGCCGCGCATAGTGAGGGTGCAGTCACTTACCCGCGGAGGAGTCACTTACCGGCCAGCGGGGAGCGGGGCTGGTGTGGTGACCGCCCCGCGAGTTCGTGACGTTCCGCCGAGGTCGTGGCAATTCAGCCACGACCTCGGGCAATCCTCACGAACTCGCGGGTGGGGAGGGGTGGGGACGGGTCAGGCTGCGGGGTGGAAGGTCTCCCGGAGGGTGGCCCACCGGTCGGCGCGGCAGAACACAGGCACCTGCGGCACGGGCACCTCGCGCGCGACCACCTGCCCGCCCGCGAACACTTCGCCGCTCCACACGTCGACCCACTCGCCCGCGGGCAGGTAGGTCTCCCACGTGGTCACGCCCGGCTCGGTCACGGGGTGCACGAGCAGGTCGTCCCCGAGCAGGAACTCACCGGGCCAGTCCCACACGCGCGCATCGTCGGGCCAGTCGAAGAACAGCCCGCGCATGAGCGGGCGGTCGGTGTCGATCGTCCGCCGCGCCTGCTCGACCAGGTAGGGCACGAGCCGCTCGCGCAGCTTCGCGATCTCCCGGAACTGGTCGACCACCTCGGGAGCGTCATGCGTCTCGGCGACGTGCCACGGGGTCCGGTCGCGCAAGGGCCGCTGGTGGTGGTTGAACTCCGAGTGGTACTGCATGACCGGCATGAACGCCGCCGCGGCCGCGGCCCGCACGTACAGCTCTGGCTCGGGCACCGGCCCGGAGAACCCGCCGAGGTCCCAGCCCCAGTAGACGATCCCGCTCGCGCTCGCGGTGATGCCCGCGGTCACCGAGCTGCGGAACGCCTGCCACGTCGAGGACTCGTCGCCCGCCCAGAAGATCCCGTGCTTCTGCGAGCCGGTGAAGCCCGCGCGCGAGAACGTCACGGGCGCCTTGCCTGCCGAGCGCAGCAGGTCGCCGAAGGCCCGCGCGTAGTGCACGGGGTAGCGGTTGTTGCCCTCGTCGCCGCGGCGCCCGTCGCCGTAGCGCAGCTCGTCGCCCCACGCGTGCTCGCCGCCGTCGGTCTTGAACCCGTCGACGTCGAAGTGCTCGACGAGGTAGCGGCGCTTCGCGGTCCACCAGTCGCGGCCCTCCTGCGTCGACAGGTCCGCCATGAGCGCCTGCGGGAACCACCAGCCGCGGTTGTGGTACGGCGAGCCGTCCCCCTCGCGCACCGCGTGGCCCGCGGCGACCATGGCCCGCCCGTCGGCGAGCACCTGCGAGTCGTGGGGCACCTCGGGCCCGAGGTCGAACTCGGTCTTGAGCAGGGGGATCTGCCACAGCAGGACCTTGATGCCGCGGGCGTGCAGCTCGTCGATCATCGCCTTGGGGTCGGGCCACGCGCCGCCCGCGGGGTAGGTGAAGTCCTCCGCGGAGTGCGGGGCGCCGTCGAGGTTGACCTCGTACTGCGCGTCGCGCCAGATCGTGATGCCCTCCTCGTCGCTCCACGCCTCGATGACGATCGCGCCGACGGGGATGTCGAGGTCGCGGTGCGCGTCCATGCGCGCCATGACGAGCTCTTGGGTGTTCCACTCGTTGCCCGAGGCCCACAGCCGGAACACCCACGCGGGCAGCTCCTCGGCACGCCCGACCTCGTCGCCGAAGGCCTGCAGCACCTCGTGCGGGGCGCCGTCGTACAGCGCGAGCTCGAGCCGTTCGTGGGGCGCACCGCCGAGGGCGGCCTCGACGACGACGGCGTCGGGTCGCGTCACGCCGACGTCGTACCACGTGCGCCTCGAGGTACGGACGTGGAAGCCCCAACCACGCCCGCCGACGACGTGCGCGAAGGGCATGGGCAGGTAGGTGCGCCCGTGCTCGCCCTGCGACTTGTACTGCTCGAACACGACCGCGTCGAGCCGTTTGCCGCGCTGGTCCACCGCGTCGAAGCGTTCGCCGAAGCCGACGACGTGCTCGTCCGCCTCGAGCCGCAGCGCGAACCGCACGAGGTGCACGCCGTCGGCGTCGCGGAACCACTCGACCGAGCCGGGGACGACGGCGTCCTCGAGCCCGGGCCGCAGCGCAGCGCCGCCCGGGCGCACGGGGTCGAGCACGAGCTCGCCGGCGTCCTTGACCCACTCGCCCGCGCTCACCTCGAACCAGTCCGTCGACGACGACGTCCCGTCGGACAGCTCCGCGGTGAAGCGGTACCGGTAGCGCCGGCCCGCCTCGAGCGGCGGGGTCGTGACGGCCCAGCCGCCGTCGGCCGCGGCGATCGCCGCCTGCGCCTGGGCGAGGTGACCGTCCCCGCCCGCGAGCGCGGCGGCGTCGTCGGCGGAGATCTGGGCGGGGGCGAGGTCGAGCTCGCTCGTGGCCGTGCCGTCGTCCCACGTGCACACCGCGCGCACGATCTGCGGGCCCTCGGGCAAGGGGTCCTCAGGCTTGCGCGGCGGGGTGTCGAGCGTGAGGCCGAGGCGGGCCGTCTGGCCGGCCTCGGGGCGCAGCGGGACGCGCTGATCGGGGGAGGTGGCGTACGGGTGGCCCGTGCCGGCGGGGCGGTGGCGGATGGCAGACACTTCAGCGCTCCTGGGGAAGCAGGCCGAGCTCGTCGGCGAGGATGAGGAACATGCCGTGCGACCACAGCAGCGGCTTGGCGACCGGTCCCCACCGGTCGAGCCACTCCTGGCGGTGCTCGGGGGCGAGCAGGTGGCCGTCGACCTGCTCGGGCAGCTCGCCGGTGGGGTCGGCCTGTGCGGCGGCCCAGCGCAGGTGACGCAGCGCGGCTTCGTGGTCGCCGTGCGCGGCGCGGTTCCAGCCGAGCAGGCACGCGAGGAGGGGCCACCGACCGCCGCCGTAGAACACGTCGGCGCGGAAGCGGTAGACGCCGCCCTCGACGTCGAGGTCGGCGCTGATCGCGTCGAGGGTCGCTGCGGCGAGGGGCGAGCCCACCTCGAGCACCCCGAAGGGGACCACGCACGCGGCGAGCGAGGCGTCGACCGCGTCCGAGCCGATCCACTTCGCGAGGTGCTCGCGCGCGGCTACCGGCGGGGCGTCGGCCGGGGAGGGGATGCCGGGCGCCGTCGTCGGCGAGGGGGACGTGCCAGGTGCCGTCGTCGGGGCGCCGTCGGCGGGCGCGCGGCCGGAGGTGAGTCCCTCGGTGAGGATGACCTCGCGGACCTGCTGCGCGGCAGCCAGGGCGCGGCCGGCGCGCTCGCCGTCCACGAGGCCGCCGTCGGCCGCGGCGCGCAGACCGCCGTAGATCGCGCCGAGCGTCGAGACGTGCCGCTGCTCGACGTGCTCCTCCCACCAGTCGAAGCACGGCAGGTCCCAGAACCCGAGCAGGTAGTCGACCGCGACCGCGGCGCCCGCGCGCCACGGGGCCGGGTCGAGGCCGTGGCGGGCGACGTGCGTCGCGAGCGCCCACAGCCACGTGCCGTAGCCGTCGGTCTGGAAGTTCCACCACGGGTCGGTGCCGTCCGCGCCGTCGAAGGTGAAGCGGGTCGGCAAGAGCTCGTTGGGGGTCGGCGTCGCACCGTCCGCGCGGGCGGTCACGAGGCTCGCGACGAGCTCGGTGCGCTGCTCGAGCACCCGGCACGCCCAGGAGTGGAACGCGTTCGCGCTCGCGACGTCGCCCCAGCGGGACACCCCCTCGGCGATGAACGCGCTGTCGCGGTACCACGAGTAGCCGCGGTAGGCGGAGAACGTCGGGGAGGCGGGGTAGGCGCCGGTGCTCGCCTGGTGCTCGCGGATCACCGTGTGGGAGCGGCGGGCGAGCTCGGCGATGCGGGTGCGCTCGGTGGGGGACACGTCGACCGTGGTCGAGGGGGCGCTGGTCGGCGCGGGTGCGTCAGTCATGGGTGCTTCCTGCAGAAGGGCCGCCCGTGCGGGCGGATGGTGCGTGCCCCCCGCGACTTCGTGACGATCCCCCGAGGTCGTGGCATTTTCGCCACGTCTTCGACGGATCGTCACGACCTCGGCGGAGGTGGGGCATGGAGTTTGGGGGTGGGGATTCGGCGGGGTTGGCTCGGGTGGGCAGGGTGGGGCTGGGGTTGGGCAAGGGGTGGGGCCCGGTGGCGCCGGCCGGGGGGTGCGGCGCCACCGGGACCCGGTCAGCCGAGGAGCGCGTTGACGCGGTCCTGGGCGTCGGTGAGCGCGTCCTCGACGGACTTGCGGCCTGCCGCTGCGTTGCCGAGCTCCTCGGAGACGATGTCCTGCATCTCCTGCTGGGACTCGATCACCGGGGGCAGCGCGACCGAGTCGAGCGAGTCGAACACGGCCTTGCGGTTGGCCGGCGGGGTCACCTCGAGGTACGGGGCCACGAGCGACTCGTCGGCCACGGGCGGCAGCTCCCACGACGCCTCGACGCGCAGCTTCGTGGACGCCTCGGAGCCCGTGAGGAACTCGATCCACTTCTGCGCCTCGGCCGGGTGCTGCGAGCGGGCCGAGACGACCACGCCGTTGCCGAACATCGCCGAGGCCTGCTGGGCCCTGCCCGGCTCGACCGCGATGTCCCACTCGAAGTCCGTGTCGGCGAGGGCACCGAACATCCAGATGCCCGTCGTCCACATCGCGAGCTTGCCCTCCTTGAACAGGTTGGTGTCGAAGTCGGGCGTGCCCGCACCGTCGGCCTCGGTGGGCATGACGGTGCCGGACTTCTCGACGAGCCACGTCGCGGCCTCGATGCCCTGCGGCGAGGCGAACGTCGCCTCGGTCTTGTCGGCGTTGAAGAACTCGCCGCCGGCCTGCGCAAGGACCTTGTAGAACTCGTGGAAGGACACGGGCTGGTACATGCCCCACACGCCCGCGTCCTTGTCGGTGAGCTTCTCAGCGGCCGAGCGCACGTCGTCCCAGGTCCAGTCCGCCGACGGCGTCTCGACGCCGCCCGCCGTGAAGAGGTCCTTGTTGTAGTAGAGGACGACGTTCGAGAAGGAGGCGGGCAGCCCGTACTGCGTGCCGTCGAGCTGGAACGCCTCGAGCATCGCGGGCTTGTAGACGTCCGCGGGGACGCCGGTGAGCTCGGCCAGCACGCCGTTGCTCGCGTAGGTGACGAAGTTCTCGAAGTTCAGCTCATAGGTGTCGGCCTCGGTGTTGCCAGCGACGGCCGTCTGGAGCTTGGTGAAGTAGTCGGCATAGGGGAGGGTCTCGACGGCGACCTTGATGCCGGGGTTCTCGGCCTCGAACGCCTCGACCATCGCGGCAAGGGTCTCTTCCTGCCCGTCGTTGGACGAGAAGTTCATGTAGGTGATCGTGACGTCCTCGGCGGCGGGCTCGGGCGCGTCGGCGGTCTCGGTGCTCGCGTCGTCGCTCGGCTGCGGTGCCGAGGTGGGGTTGGTCGCCGAGCCTTGGGAGCACGCGGCGAGGGCGAGCGTCAGTGCTGCTCCTGCGGCGAGCATCGCGGGCCGACGACGGCGCGCGGTGGTGGTCAGGGACATCGGGGGTTTCCTTTCTCCGGGGTGGCCGGGGGTGCCACCACGTGTGTGGGCCGGGACGGTTACTTGATCCCGGTGTGCGCCATGCCGGCGATGATGTGGCGTTGTGCGAGGAGGTAGACGATCGCGATCGGCACGATCGACACGACCGAGCCGGCCATGACGACGTTCCACTCGGTCGTGAACTGGCCCTGCAGGGTCGCAAGGCCCAGGGGGAGGGTCATGAGCTCGGTCGAGCGGATGACCACGAGCGGCCACAGGAACGAGTTCCAGCTGGCCATGAAGGCGAGCACCGCGAGGGTGGCCATCGCGGGGCGGATGAGGGGGAGGATGATGCGCCCGAAGATCCGTAGGTGGCCGGCGCCGTCGATCGTCGCGGCCTCGTCGAGCTCGCGCGGGACCCCTTCGACGGCCTGCTTGAGCAGGAAGATCCCGAACGCGGAGGCGATCGAGGGGGCGATGAGCGCGAAGTAGGTGTCGTTGAGCTGCATCTTGGTCATCTGGATGAACAGCGGGACCACGAGCACCTGCAGGGGGATCATGAGGGTCGCGAGGTACAGCGCGAACACGACGTTCTTGCCGCGGAAGGTCAGCCGTCCGAAGGCGTAGCCGGCCATCGACCCGGTCACGAGCTGCAGGAGCGTCGAGGCGATCGCGATGCCGAAGGAGTTCGCGACGATGCGCCACATGGGCATCGCCTCGAGCAGGCGTGCGTAGGCGTCGAGCGTCGGGTCCTCGACGATCAGGGTGGGTCCGCTCGCGAGGGTCCCGTCGGGGGTGATCGAGGTGATCACGGTCCACAGGAACGGGAAGAGCATGATCGCCGCGCCGAGCGTCACGCCCACGTAGAGCGCGAGGCGGCGCGCGGTGATCCGGCGCGGGCGGGTGCCCGCGGGGGCAAGGTGCTCCCGGGAGGTGGGGCGGGGCGCCGTCGTCGTCGTGTCAGGCATGGGTCACCCACTTGCGTTGGCCGCGGATCTGCAGGGCGGTCACGCCGAGGATCACGATGAACAGCAGCCACGACAGGGCCGAGGCCTCGCCTGCGCGGCCGTAGCGGAAGGTCAGGTCGTAGATCTGCCCGACGAC
>Ga0123328_1005197_pt1 | contig 10299 bp, 7 predicted proteins | sample BioC12SIPDNA_2_FD_89702 | JGI IMG/M metagenome (GOLD analysis project Ga0123328, IMG submission 89702) | Anaerobic biogas reactor microbial communites from Washington, USA - Biogas_R1_A C12 SIP DNA | ecosystem: Engineered > Bioreactor > Anaerobic > Unclassified | place: Washington, USA...
CTCCACCTCGCGGAGGCACTGCCGCTGGCCTTCAGCGCCGAGCCGCGTCCCGACGCCCGCCGAGCTGACGAAATAGGCGATGAACTCCTGCGTCTCGGCGCGGTCGAACTTGCGCTTCGCGTCGTTGAGCTCCTTGCCGAACACCTCGGTAGGCATCACGTACCCGATGGCGTCCCAGAGCAGGTCGGCGCGGTAATCGAGCAGCCGGTTGTAGGGCTGGCTGCGTCCGCTCATGTACTCGCCGGCCCCGCCCACCACGAGGTTGCGCCGCCGGTCGAAATACGCGGCCTCGATGCCGCGGCACGCGATGTACCCGAGGGTGTCCTCCAGACAAGGATCGGACATGGTCGGATACCCGGTAATGACCCGCGACGGGGCATGGAACACCCTCAGGCCGCCCTCGTCGTAGTAGGCCTTCACCAGGTCGTAGCTGAATCCGTCGAGGATGATCACCAGGTGCCGGCAGCTCGCCGGCGGCAGCTCGTCCAGCCGCGTGACGTGGTCGGCCCTGCCGTCGCCGCCGGTGTCGTAGCCGATGCGGTCGGCGCGGCCGGTCTCGGTGTCGGCAAACGTGAAGAAGTCGGCCAGCCCGTCGCCGTCGGTGTCGTAGGCGGCCAACGCCTGCGATTGCAGCGCGGCATCGCCCATCGACTCCGCCGGAAAATGGACCGGCTTCTGGCAGCCGCACAACGAGGCCAGTGCAGCCACAACTACGAACGCCACTGCTCTCATGCTATCCTCTCCGGGAATCCCAAACGCCGCAGGATCAGACGGCGGCGTGCGGCAGCTATTCACGGCTGTCCGTGACGGGTTCGGCCGGCTCGCTTGCAGGCCCCACCGACGGCGTGGCAGGCAATTCCGAATCGCCCTGTGGCCGCGGCGTCGCCAGAAGAACCCGCGTCTGCTCCGGCGTCAGCTCCCTGCTGATCAATTCGGTGTATCGCCGGTTCATCTCGTTCGTAATCTCCTGCCGCCGCTGAACCAGGGCCCACAGCTCCTGCTTGAGCTGCCGGACCCGCTCCGGGTCCGACGCTGCGGTCCGCTCGGCGGCTTCGGCCTGACGGCGGAGTTCCTCCTGCGACGCACGGGTCTCGCGGAGCGCCTCGTCGGCCATCCGGGCGACGGACTCGTTGACGGCCACGAGCCGCTCGCGCTGCTCGTCGCTCAATCGCGTGGCGTCGTCGTCGGTGCGACTCAGCCACTGCAGCCGCGACGCCGCGGCCAGATGGTACTCCTGCCGAAGGGTCTCGATGGACCGATCCAGCGGCGAGCCGGCGGGCAGCGCGCCCGTGTTGCCGTCGCCGCCGGACGTCGTTGCCTCGGCCGCCCGACCCGACCCGGATGCGGGCGCAACGTCGCCCGGCGATCCGTCGCCGCCCAGAAACACCCACGCCCCCACAATGGCCAGCACGCCGATCCCGGCCAATACCAGCAGAGTCGTCGACTTCACTGCTTCCCCCCTGACGAATCGTCTCCCCGGCCGGGTCACGATACGTACACGGTCTGCGCCGCGCGCAGACGCCGCCGGCAGGCCTCCGGGCTACTTCACCCGGATCAGCTCATAGTCCCGCGAGCCCAGGCCAATGGCCTCAGCGTGGCGGACCTGCACGTCGCACTCGATCTCCGGACGCATGTGCGTGAAGAGGTTGCCGCCGGCCTCCTGCTTGAGCAAGTCCAGCGTGGCCTGGTCCACGGCCACGGGATCGTCGCCGGCCAGGATGCCCACGTCGTCGCAGGCTGCCTTCTGTTTGGTGCCGAAGCAGTCGCAGTCGCGGGTAATGTGCGTCGCGAAGTTGAAGTAGACCATCTTGCCGTCGTGGTGCTTGTGCACCGCGAGGCAATGCTCGGCCATTTTCTCCTGGAGCTCCGCCGGCGCGACGCCCCAGTCGAAGCCCACCGCGCCGAACCGGCACACCGCCAGACACTCGCCGCACCCGATACACTTGGCCTTGTCGAGCACGGCTGCCTTCTTCACCGTGATCGCCTCGGCCGGACACCACCGGGCACACGCGCCGCAGGCGGTGCACTTCTCGGACTTGAAGATCGGATACGAGCCGTGATGCTGGCTCATCTTGCCCGCGCGGCTCACGAGGCCCATGGCCACGTTCTTGATCGACGCGCCGAAACCCGCCGCCACGTGGCCCGTCACGTGCGTCAGCACGACGAACCCGTCGGCGTGGTACGCCACGCTGGCAATCGGCACCTGGCTGTAGTGCTTGCCCTTGACCGGCATCATGACCTGGCTGTTGCCGCGCAACCCGTCGGCGATGATCACCGGACAGCCGAGTGTCTCGCTCGTGAAGCCATGGGCCTGGCAGAGGTTGAGGTAGTCCACGGCATCGGCCCGCTGGCCGCGATAGAGCGTCGTGGAGTCGGTGACGAATGGCTTGGAGCCGCCCGCGGCAAGAACCTTCGCGAAGGCCTTCGCAATCGGCGGCCGCAGGTATCCGTTGCCGCCCTTCTCGCCAAGGTGCTGCTTGATGCCGATCAGTTCTTCCTTGCCGAACCGCTTGGCGAAGCCGGCTTTCTGGTACAGTTTCAGGGCCTTGCGGGCGTGCTGCTCGGGCGTCTCGCCCTGGCCGACCGGAATGAAATACACCGTGCTTTTCATCGTCAACAGACTCCGTTTTCGCCGAATCGACTGCTTCGTTTCACCGGGCCGCGCCGCCGGCGCTCGGCGTCTTCGGCACAGACGCCCTCCGTACGGCTGCAAACTGGACGGATCGTCACGGTGCTGATACTACAACGCTGCATCGTGGCATGGGCATCCTGCCCATGCGTCCCACGGGCATCTTGCCCATGGACGAACCGCGCGGTGCAGGGCCAAGATGGCCCTGCGACTCACGGGCAGGATGCCCGTGCCACAGTAAAAAGGCCGCGTGGCGTCGCGGTGCTAAGCAAACGGCCCCTTGCCGGGATTCTCCTGATCGTCCTCGTCCTCGCCCTCGTCGCCTTCCCAATCGGATTTCCACTTGTCGCTCTCGTCGATGTCGTCCATCTCGCGCTCCATGAACTTCATCATCTTCTCCTGGAGCGGCGCCAGGCGGCGGTATTGCATGAGCTGCGCCGCATAGGCCTGGTTCAGCCCATCCAGCCTCAGCAATTGCCATTTCAGCAGGCACTCCGGCTCCTTGATATTCGAAAACGGGTTGCACCGCAACCGCACTTCGCCGTGCGGCCCAATGTCGCCGAATTCGCATTCGCTGCACTGTAGCATGGCTGCCTCCTCCACCAACCGCCCCGCCCTGCAAACAGCAGCCTCCGCGCCGCCGCCCGCACACAGGACACAATCATTCTACACTCCGAACGGCCGGCGCTCTATGATTAAAGGACAAGCTGCCGTGGCCGCCCGGGGTGGCATGGTCTGGCCGTCCGCCAGACCATGACGATGCGCAGCAGGACGTAGGGTGGCTGCTTGCAGCCACGCGGAAAGAGATGCAGGGTGGGTCCCCCGGGACCCACGCGGCAGGAACGACGCCAGGGGCAGGATGCCCCTGGCACGCACGGGCAAGATGCCCGTGCCACGGTACAACCCCTGGTGGCATGGTCTGGCCGAAGGCCAGGCCATGAAGACGCGCAGCAACAAGGAGCAACGTCCATGGAATGCAGCCTGACACAGAAATCGTGTGTGCCCTGCCGCGGCGGCATACCCCCGTTGGAGCCTGAGAAGATCAAGCAGTTGCTCGCCGAACTGGGCAACGATTGGCAGGTGGTGGACGGCCCTCGCCTGGAGAAGACCTACAAGTTCAAGGACTTCAAGCAGGCCCTGGCCTTTGTCAACCGCGTCGGCGCCGTGGCCGAGGCCGAAGGCCACCACCCGGTGATCACCTTCACCTGGGGCCGCGCGACTCTGCAACTGTGGACCCACAAGATCCACGGCCTCCACGAAAACGATTTCATCCTCGCCGCCAAAGCCGATGCGGTGGCGGAGGGGTAATACGGGGGTGTCACCACCACGGGAAGATGGATCGCATCACCCGATTGGGGGATGTCTCGCACCAATCAAGCCATTTCAGCAGAGTGATGAACCCAAAGCTGAGCAGCAGCATCCCGGGCAGGATCCAGACCAGCCGGCGCTCCCACTTGGCCCGGTGCTCTCCGCGCCAGATGCGCCACGCCGCCAGAGTCGATACCCCTACCGCAAGTGCCGACCCTGCCGTCACGATCAACGGATTGTCCGGCAGAAGCCCAATGACCGCCACAACGACGACCAGGCGCCACAGGGCAGGCAGAAGACGCAATCTGGGTTTCGGCCGCGACGGCCGCCACGTCCGCACATGCTCACAGAGCGTATCGAAGTCTACGACGTAAGACGGAACTACCAGGTCGCTGGACCAATGCCCGGCCATCTCAATGCAGACCATCTCCTCGGTGATCAGAACCGACACGGCCTCGTCCTGCCGCACTACCAGCGGAGGGCGGCCTTCGATGCGACTGATGATGCAGTCGGGCCACACTTCCACCCGGGTCACTCTGCCGAATCTCACACTCCACCAGTACCCGACGAGGAATATCACCGCCACGAACACAGCACAAGCGCAGGTGCATGCCAGGACAAAGCCCAGCCCGTCGAACCAGTCGGTCCGGCCCCGCACGATAACCAGAACGACATGAACCGCGCCCAACACAACGGCTACGCTCGCAAGCGCCCGTGCGGCCTCTCGCACCTGCCGACCAAACGAGACCCGAAACGCCTCCTCGTCGAACGTGTGTACGCTCAGCAGCTGGGGGATGAAGGTGTTCGGGCTCGACGAATCGCCCATGGGCGCCTCAGAGGGTGCTGGTCGGGTCGATGTCCACGGCGATGGCCAGATCGTCGTTGCCGGGGGTCAGGCTGTCGCGCACCCGGTCGAAGAGGTCCATGATGCCGCGGGCCTTAGGGGCCTTCACGAGCACCTGGTAACGGAACTGGCGGTTGATCCGCGTGATCGGGCACGGCGCCGGGCCGAGCACCTGGATGGGGCCCGACGGGACCGCCGCGGCCACGTCGCGCAGACACTGCGTCACGTCGCGACAGTGGGCCAGCACCTGGTCCTCGTTGCCGCCGCGAACGATGATCCGCGCCAGTCGCGTAAACGGCGGATAGCCGAACGTGCGGCGGTGCTCCAGTTCCATGGCGGCAAAGCCCTCGTAATCGTGGGCCGCGGCCAGACGGACCGCCTCGTGATCGGGGTTGAAGGTCTGAACCAGGATGCGGCCGCCCTTGGGCCCGCGGCCCGCGCGGCCGGCCACTTGGCTGATGAGCTGGAACGTCCGCTCGCTGGCCCGGAAATCCGGCAGGTTCATCGAGACGTCCGCATTGATCACCCCTACCAGCGTCACGTTCGGGAAGTCCAGCCCCTTGGCGATCATCTGCGTGCCGATCAGCACGTCCACCTGCCGGTCGCGCACGGCCGTGAGCACCTGGTTGTGCGCGCCGCGGCTGCGCATCGTGTCGCTGTCCATGCGGGCGATCCGGGCCAGCTCGAACTTGCGCTTGACCTCTTCCTCCAGCCGCTCGGTGCCCAGGCCGAAGAAGTTCATCGACGGCGATCCGCACGCCGGACACTTCTCGGGCGGCGCGACGGCCCGGTCGCAGTAGTGGCAGCGGCACTCGTTCGCCTCGCGGTGGAACGTCATCGAGACGTCGCAGTCGGTGCAGCGAAGCGTGTAACCGCACGACGGGCAGAACACGTAGGTCGAGAATCCGCGACGGTTCAGGAACAGGATCACCTGCTCCTGGCGGTCGAGGGTCTCGGCGATGGCCTTTTCCAGGGCCATGCTCAGGGCGTGGTAGCCCTTGCGTTCGCGCGACGTCAGTCGCAGATCGACGATTTCGACCGGCGGCATGGGCCGCCCCTGGACGCGGGCCGTGAGCCGCGTCTCAGCGTAATGGTCGTGCGTGGTGCAGTTGTGTTTCGACTCCAGGCTCGGCGTGGCCGAGCCGAGGATCACCGGGACGCCGAGCAGGTGGGCCCTGACCAGGGCCACGTCGCGCGCGTGGTACCGCGGCGCGGTCTCCTGCTTGAACGACGTTTCGTGCTCCTCGTCGATCACGATCAGCCGCAGGTTCCCCGCCGGGGCGAACACGGCGCTGCGCGCCCCGACGATCACCTGGGCCCGCCCGTCGCGGATGTCGCGCCACTCGCGGTGCCGCTCCACGTCCGTCAGGTGCGAGTGCAGCACGGCCACCTCGGTGAACCGCTGGCGGAACCGGCGGATGGTCTGCGGCGTCAGGGCAATCTCCGGCACCAGGACAATCGCCTGCCCCCCCGCGGCCACCACCTGCTCGATGGCACGCAGGTAGATCTCCGTCTTGCCCGAGCCCGTCACGCCGTTGACCACCACGCAGCCGAACTCGCCCTTGGCGATCAGGGCCTTGATCCGCTGGAGGGCCAGCCGCTGCTCGTTGTTCAGCTCCGGCGGCGTCTCCGATTCCACCGGCACGTACAGGTCGCGGGCGAATTCCTCGGTCTGTTTCGTGACGATCCTGACCAGGCCCTTCTGCTCCAGGGCCTTGATGACGGCCGTGGTGCAGCCGGCCATGCGGGCCAGCTCGCGCGGCGTCACGGGGTTGTCCAGCGCGTCCAGCCGATCGAGCACGCGCTGCTGCTTCGACAGCACGCGGTCCATGTCGGCCTCGGTCCTCTCGCCGCGGACCACGAGCCGCACCGTCTTGAACCCGGCCTGCTTCTTCACCGCCGCCGGCAGAATGGCCGTAAGCACCTGCCCCAGCGGGGTAACGTAGTAATGGGCCATCCACCGGGCCAGGGCCATCAGGTCGGGCCCGATCAGCGGCCCGTCGTCCACCGGGCCGCGCAGTTCCTTGACCTCGGGCAGCTCGCAACGGTCCAGCACCTCGGCCACGTAGCCGACCATGGGCTTGTTGCCGCGGCCGAACGGCACCTCGACGCGCATCCCCGGGGCGATTTGGCCGCTCATGGCCGGGGGCACCGCGTACGTATAGAGGCGGTCCAGGGGCAGATCGAGGGCCACGCTGACGAATCGTGCTTCGGTGGCTTGCTCGGCTGGGGTCATGACGCTCGTTTCGGGTTCGCTCATGGTCTTCTGGGATCGCCTGAAAGGACAACGCTCGTGCAAGGTATCGCGCCTGCCCTCCGACGTCAAGGGGCGCACCGTCCAACTGTCTATTAGGTTCGGCCAGAAGCCGTGCCGGGATTCGGAGAAACCGGCCCCGGAGGCCAATAATTCGGCGGCTGAAACGTCTGACAAATCGGTATTGCACGTGAAACTGACCCGCGGTATACTTCATCAAAGGATGCGGCAATGATGCGACAGGTGCAGACGAATCACTTCGCGGGCGGGTGCGCTGTCTGACTTACTGGGAGGGTTCATGCCATGACCGAGACGTGTCGGCGTGCAGTGCGTGGCGTACTGCTGGCGGCCTGTATCGTGCTGTTGGCCGGTGCAGCGGCAAATGCAGCCGTTCTGAAGCACAAGCAGACGGGTGAGAAGCTCCAGGGCACGCTGACCGACCAGGTGATCAGCGGCATGACCCTGTTCAACCTCGACGATGGCGGCACCCGGTTCCTGAAGATGGAGGAATGGGACGTCGTCCAGGCCGACGCGCCCGCGCCGACGACGGCGGACGCCCCGGCCGCCCCCGCAGCAGAAGACTCGGCGGCCGCGGCCGCCGATGACACCGCCAGGAAATACAAAGTCTACGTGATCCCGATCTCGGGAGCCATCGAGAGCATGGCGCTGTCGGCCGCCGTAAAGCGAGGCCTGGACGAGGCCAAGCGGTGGAAGGCCGACGTGGTCGTCTTCCGGATGGACACCCCCGGCGGCGCGCTGCACGTTGCCAACGCCATTGTCGATTCGATTCAGTCGGTCGATTGGGCCAGGGTGGTGGCCTGGGTCAACGGCGGAGAAGACCGGGCACTGTCGGCCGGAGCGTTCATCTGCCTGTCCTGCGAGGAGATCTACATGTCCCCAGGCACGACGATCGGGGCCGCCACACCGTATCGTATGGTCCAGGGATCGGCCGAGGTCGAGGAGAAGATGCAGAGCGCCTTCCGGGCCCGGTTCCGCGCCCTGTCGGAGAAGCACGGCATCCCCGCTCCCCTGGCCGACGCCATGGTCGATTCCAGCACGTCGGTGATCCAGGTCTTCGTGGAAGGCCAGCAGAAGTTCGTCAGTGAGGAAGAGGCCAAGCAACTGGCCACCGACCACAAGGGAACCGACAAGTTCCGCCGAGGCAAGACCGTGTCGCAGCAGGGCAAGATTCTCACCATGACCGCCAACGAGGCCCTCGAGTACAAACTGATCAAGGGACTGGCGGCCGACATGCCGGGCCTGATGGAAGTCATGGACATCGACAGCTACCAGGCCAAGGAAGCCGACTGGCTGACCGGCTGGGTCGAGAAGACCTCCAAGTTGAACAAGGACAAGTTCGAGAAACTGCGGGCCGAGTTCAACAGCCAGATGAAGCTTGCCCAGCAGAATGATCCGATGATGAACGTGTACTCGTTCAGCGACGGCGGCAAACGGTGGCGCGAGTACTCCAACCTGTGCCTGAAGCATCTGAAGAAGTGCGCCGACGCACTGAAGCAGATCGAGGCCATGGCCAAGGACGAATCGGCCGATGTCCATGTCCAGGATGAGATGATCAACGACCTGAAGACCAACCTGAACACGCTGTACCAGCGGGTGAACGCCAACAAGAACCGTACGACCCCTTAGCCGCCGGGCCGTGACACAGACGCACCTCCTTGAGCTATCGCGACCGGGCGGCGCCATCAAGTGCCGCCCGTCGCTGTTGCCGGCCGGGCTGAGCAGGAGACGCTGGCCATGCGACACCCACAAGTCCTGATCGCCGCGATTGCCCTGTGGCTGGCTATGCCCGTCGGGCTCCATGGCGACACGGTGGTGCTGAAAGACGGCCGCCGCGTCGAAGGCCAGACGGTCGAATCGGGCGACACGGTGATCGTCTCCACGCCGGACGGCATCAGGAGCTTCCGCCGCGACGAGATCGACCGCATCGAACCCGACCTGCTGAAACAGGCTGACGCGCCGACCCGGGCGGCGTTCCACCTGGCCCGCAAGGAAGCCCTGCGCCGCGCCACGGCCGCCGAAGCCGTAACGGTCTGGCAGCAGTACATGGCCGACCATCCCCAGAGTTCGCTCCTGCCCAAGGCACAAGACGAGTTGGATCGGTGGCAACGCGCCGCAGCCGACGGCCACGTCATCTGGGGCGGCAAAGCCATGTCACCCCAGGACCGCGACCGCATCAAGGCCCAGGTGTACGAACTGATCGACAGCGGCCTCGAACGGATCGCCGCCGGCGACTTCGCCGCGGCCAGGCGGGACCTGACGCGAGCCGAAGGCCTCTGGACGGACCATCCGACGGCCCATTTCTATCTGGGCGACGTGTGGCGGCACCTGCGCAATCCCATCACTGCGGCCAAGCACTACGACGCCGTCGTGGGCGAGTTGCCGGACCACGTGCCCGCGCTGAACAACTGCGCGTGCGTGTGCGCACAGGTCAAGGACTACCGCACCGCCGTGACGTACCTGGCCCGCGCCATCCGTCGCGACGACCAGAACGACCTTCTGGCCGACAACGCGTGGGAAATGCTTCACATGCTCGAGCTCGACAAGCAGGGGCCGGGCCTGCGGCTGGACTTCTTCAAGGTCTCGGTGGACGACACGAAGACCCTGGAGGCGGCGTGCCGCGCGCGGCAGGAACGGATGAAGGCTCAGGACAAGATGCGCTGGGGCAGCCGCTGGGTGAGCGGCGCGGAATACGCCACGCTCCTGGGTGAGCAGAAGGACGCAGACCGCCGCATGGCCGAGTTGGCCTCCGAAATCAAGACGCTCGATGCCGAGATTGCGCGAATGCAGGGACGCCTTGACACGCTCGTGCGCATGCGGAATCAGTTGACGCGGTCGGGGTCCGACGCGCGTCTGACGACGTTCCATCGGGAAGTCCGTGAGCTTCTGGAGGACATCCAGGATCGCAAGGCCGAGCGGGCCCCACTGGCCAAGGAGGCCAAGGACGTGGCCGCCAAACGCCCCGAACCGCAGTGGTCGCACAACCTGGTGCTGCTGCCGGTGACCAGTCCCGTGGAGGGCATGGCCGGACATGTTCCCGACGATCCGTCGGTGCGCGAGGCCCTGCTGTCGCACAAGGCCGTGCTGGTGGCCCGGGACGGCACCTTCCTCGGCCGCCTGACCGCCGCCAGGCACGACACCGAGAGCCTCTGGAATCCGCTGGGAGAGTACGGATCCCCGTACAGCCCGACCAGCGTCTTCAGCCCGTTGTCGCGGTTCGGCCCCGGCGGCGGTGACGAGAGCGTC
>Ga0123328_1005203_pt1 | contig 10285 bp, 7 predicted proteins | sample BioC12SIPDNA_2_FD_89702 | JGI IMG/M metagenome (GOLD analysis project Ga0123328, IMG submission 89702) | Anaerobic biogas reactor microbial communites from Washington, USA - Biogas_R1_A C12 SIP DNA | ecosystem: Engineered > Bioreactor > Anaerobic > Unclassified | place: Washington, USA...
GAGGTTGGCCGTGCCGACGGGCCCGGGCCATCTCGTCATTGAGCCTGGTGCAGAAGAACTCGAAGGCCCAGACACCTGTGGCCGGATCGACCACTTGCATCCGGCGCCGCTCATCGTAGAGCTGGCATCGTCCGTGGCAGGCGGCCGCGAGGCGCGACACCAGTTGGAGGACGAGTTGGTGCTCGGGTGTGAAGTAGGACGGCTGATCGCTCGTGGCCACGACGAAGCCGCAGGGGCGATGCATTTCGACGATCGGCGTGGCGACCAGTGAACCTTGCGTGTTCTCCAGCCGCAGCGGCCCGACGGCCGGATCCTGCGGGTCGATGCTCTCGATCAGCAGATCGTGGCCGCCGTCGAGCACCTGGGCGATGGACGGCGCCTCGGGGTCCAGGGCGGCGTGGTTGATGAAGGTCGCGCTGAGTCCGTGGCTGCCGACGATCTTGAGCTGGGAGCGGTTGTCCGCGAGCATCACAATGGCGACCGCCCGCGGCTTCAGGAGCGAGAAAGCCACGTGGGCGAGGCCGCTCAGCCCCTCTTCCAGCGACCAGGAGCCGCTGATCCTCTGACAGGCTCCCAGCAACCGTTGACAGACTTCCTTGAAATCCATGGCGACGGTCTCCAAGAGGCGCCCCCTCTATAGTTCAATGTAGCCCAAGGTTCTACCCAAGTCAACGGATGTAAACGTCCGGTGCTCTGGGATTCCGTCGGAATCTCAACTGCCACAGAGTGCGCTTGACACCCCGTCGGGGTGTCGATACATTCGTGGAGGTTCGGGCGGGGCGATTCAAGAAGGGCCGCAAGTCAGTTCTTTGTCGCATCGGCCGCAGCGCAGCGGGGCGATGCGGGGTTCTGTCGCGTCACAATCGAGAGGAGAATGCGATGGCCGACCAGCAGGGCGCCAAGGTCAAGGGAATCGTGGACATTGTGTTTCTGATCGACGCCACGGGCAGCATGCAGCCGTGCATCGACGCACTGAAAGCCAACATTTCCACCTTCATCGACACGCTGACGACCCCGAACGCCAACAACCAGGCGCCCGTGAAGCACTGGCGAGCCAAGGCCGTGGGCTACCGCGATTTCGGCAGCGACCAGCAGCCGCTGATCGATCACCCGTTCGTCGAAGACGCCGCGGCGATCAAGGCGCAACTGGCCGAGATTACCGCTGAAGGCGGCGGCGATGAGGCCGAATCGCTCCTGGATGCCCTGTACAGGGTGGCCACCATGGAACAGACCGGCAAGGGCGGCCAGTTCGAGCCGACGAAATGGCGTTACCGCAGCGACGCGGCGCGCGTGGTGATCGTCTTCACCGACGCACCCTACAAGGACGTCATGACGAGTCCGGCCGGCGGCACGTTCGACGACCTGAAGAATGCGATTCACGGCAACCGGATCATCCTGAGCATCTTCGCCCCGAACCTGCCGTGCTACGACCTGCTGGCCGGGTTGGACAAGTCGGAACTGATGGCCTACGACTTCGACGCCTCGGACCTCCAGGGCTCGCAGAAGGCACTGGCCGAGTTCACAGCCGACCGCGAGAACTTCAGGCAGACCCTTGTCCAGTTGGCCAAGAGTGTGTCGAAGTCGGCCGAGGTACCGTCGCTCTAGTGCGGCGCCGGGGAGACATGCCATGGCCAAAATTGCCAGGCCCGGTGACGCGATCCGGGGCTACCGCATCATCGAGCTGATTCACAAGGGCGCGATGGCCACATCGTATGCCGCGACGGCACCCGACGGTCGCAAGGTCTTCTTCAAGCAGTACAAGTCCCCCTCGGTCACCGTGGACTGGTACAACGGCTACGTGGCATATCAGGCGGAGTTGAAGCGCCGCGTCGAGAGCACGCCGCTGGTCAACTTCACATACCGCATGATCGAGTTTTTCGAGGCCGACTTCGGCCCGCGCACGTTCTTCCAGGTGTTCGAGTTCGTCCGCGGCAATCTGGACATGGAGAAGGCCCTGGACGGGATGCGCCGGCGGCGCGATCCCGGCTCCTGGGATCAGGTGGTCATCCTGGCCAAGATCCTCATGAATGCGGTCGCCACGCTGCACGACGCACGGATCATCCACTGCGACCTCAAGCCGGCGAACATTCAATTGTTCCCTGACAAGTCCATCGCCGCAGGGTACCACCTGAAGCTCATCGACATGGACTTCTCGATCCTGTCGGACCGCCGAGCCCCGTGGCACGGGCACAGCGCGTACGTCGGCAGCCCTCGCTATTTCTCGCCGGAGCACCTGCGCGGCCAGGTGCCGCTGCCGGCGTCGGACGTGTTCACCTGCGGCCTGATCCTTCACGAACTGCTCGCCGGGCGTCATCCCTATCGCAGCGGCGGCGACGACGAGGAAGAGGCCTATGCCCAGGGCGTTCTCGGGCACACGGCGCCGCCGCCGGCCCTGCTGGGCTCGATGCCCGCCCCTGCCGACGACGGCAAGGTGGCCGAGGCGATCCATCGCTGCCTGTCGCCCGATCCGTGGCAGCGTCCGACGGCCCGCGAGTTGAATCTGGTGCTGAACGGTCGCGGCGATCTGGCGCCCCGGTCGTCGCGACCTGCGGCCTCCGCGAGCCCAGTGGCCGACGCGCGCATCGTTCCCGCGACCCCTGCCGCAAGGCCAGCCGCCCGCATGGCGACGCCGGCCGAGGACGACGACCTGCCGCGTCTGCTGCCGGAGGGATTGCTGTCGGCGGCGACACGACCGGTGACCGCGCGGACGCCCGCCCTGGAGCTCATCGGCCCCGGCGGGCAGCGGCTCAGTATGCGGGTGCGCACCGACGTGGGCCGCGCGATCTGCAAGCCGCTCGGCGAGGATTCCCTGTTCTGGGACCGCCTGCAATTCACCGTGGACCGCAAGGACGGCCGCTGGCTGGTGATTCCGAATGCAGCCGCCACCAACGAGACCCTTCTGAACGGCGAAGCCATCAGCGTCGAAACGCCGCTCGCCGAGGGCGACACGCTGGCCGTCGGCCGGCAGGCCCGGGGCATCGCGAAGCTCCCGTTGACCGTTCACCTGGAGTGACCGACCATGACGTGGAAATGTGCGAAATGCGGTTTCTCGGCGAATGTGGACGGCGCGGCCATGTGCAGCGGCTGCGGCGATGTGCGCCTTGGGCGACTGGTGCTTGTGTCCGAGGAGACCGGACAGCAGATTGTCATGTCGGTAGACACCACCGTCGGCCGCGGGCTGCTGAGAACCTTCGCCGGCGACGACGCCCGGTACGCCGCCGAGCCGCAGTTCCGCGTCACGCGCGACGTGGCTGTCGGCAAGTGGACGGCCTCGCCCGCCGCAGGCACCAAGAACGCCACGTGCGTGGATGGCGTGCCGCTGGGCGACGCGCCCGTGCCGCTGGGCGAAGGCTCGGTGATCAGCATCGGACCGGATAAGATGCGGCTGGCCGTCAAGATCGAGTTCTGACCCGAGACCTCCCATGGCGCTGAACTGGTTCAGACGAAAACCGGCGGACGTGGAGCCGAACCTCCAGGAGTTCAACGCCTATTTCCTCATGCCGATGGCCGCGGACGGACGGCTGGCCCACACCGAGGAAACGCCCCTGGACATTGCCCAGTTCGTTTATGGCCTGGACGTGCTGATGGAGCGCAACCGGGAAGCCACCGAAGGAAGCCTGCGCGAGGCGATCCGCGCCGCCCAGGCCACTCCGTCGCTGACCGACGCCTGGGAGCCGCAGGAGGCATGGAACAGCATCAACCGCCAGTCGCGCGGCATGACCGAGTCGCAGTACTGGCACGTGCGCGTCTGGCTGGAGAGCGAGGCCCGGCGTCTGGCGCGACCGTTCGTCCCGGGTCCGCGACCCGATCGGTTCGCGGACTCTTGCTCGGCACCAGCGCCGCGGGCAGCGATCTCGCAGTGGATTGGCGGGCCGATGGAGGACGCGTCGTCACAGGCAGAAACGTCGGTTGCCGCTCAGGAACCATCCGCCGAAGCCACGTTGCCGGCACCAGCCGTCACGGAGCCGTCGCCCGATGCCCCCGCCACCGCCTGCGACCGCGCTGCGACAACAAAGGCATCGTCCCCGAGACCGGCCGAGAGCTTCGAGCCGGTACTCTGCGACATTCCGCCCGAGACTGTCGAGCAGTTGCTTCGCGAGGTGCTTCGCGAGGCCGACATGAACGGCCCGTGCTGCGAGCGGGCCGGCGAGATCGTCTCCGGCGTAGAACGACTTCTGGAAGGCGATCCCCTGCCCGGGCTGGCCTTCGACGACTGGCGCTCGGGGCCCGCCAACCAGGCGGTCGTCGTGGACCGCCTGCCGTCGAATGCAGACGTGTGGTTTATCGGAGACATCCACGGCGACGTGCTGTCGCTTCGCGTGGCGCTGGACTACCTCGACACGGTGAGCCGTCGTGACCTGCGCCAGCCCTACATCGTGTTTCTGGGCGACCTGTTCGACCGTGGCCACATGGGGTACCAGGCCGTGCTCTGCCTGTTCCACGAGTTGCTGGTGCGCGGGCGGCAGATGTGCGTGCTGGCCGGCAATCATGACGAGGCCCTCGGCTACCGCGAGGCCGACGACGCCTTCGTGGCCACGGTCAGCCCGTTCGATCTGGCGGCGTGGCTGAACGACCATCGAGAGGATGTGCCGCGGCGCGTCGGCCGAGCTGTGGTTCGCCTGTTCTCGTCGGCGCCACGGGCCGTGTTCTTCCCCGACGGCCTGCTGGCGGCCCACGGCGGCGTGCCTTTGCGGGATCTGGCCGAGACGCTGACCTGCCGGGCGGATCTGGATCGCCCGGAATGCCTTCAGGATTTCGTCTGGACGCGGGCACATCCACGGGCCCGCTTCAAGCACATCAACCGCCTCAGTCGCACGTGCGAGTTCGGTCATGAGGACTTCGAGTACTTCTGCGAGCGAGCCGCCCTCGCCCTGGACCGCCCGGTGGAGCGCATGATTCGCGGTCACGATCACGTCCTGCACCGCTTCGCGCTCTACGAGTCTTACGTGCGACACCCGATGCTGACGATCAACACCCTCTGCTACAGCCAGGGCGAGTACGGCCCCCACGAGCGGATGCCGTGCGTTGCCCGCTACGTGCCCGGCGGCGTGCCGCAGGTGCATCAGCTTCGCATCCCCGGCGAAGCCGTGTGCCGAGTCTACCCGCCGGACGCCGGAGACGACGACGCCGGATGAGCAGCGAGAACGTCCGCAAACAGTGCTGCATCTGCGGCACGCTTCACCCGCTCACGCACACGGGCCCCTGCACGAGTTGCTTCGGGGACTCGTGGCGGTTGTGGTGCACCGTCCATCAGCAGGTGCTTGAGGCGGCCGCGTGCAGCCAGTGCGCCCGCGAAGAGCGCCGCCGGAAGATGGTTCCAGCCCGTGTGCCGCTGACGGTGCGCTGCGGCGGCCGCGCGTGGCGCCTGGACGCCGGGCCGGTCGTGATCGGTCGCGACGACGACTGCGACATCCGCATCGACAGCGACGCCGTGAGCCGCCGCCACTGCGAGTTGTCGCCGCTGGGTTCGCGGTGGCGGGTGCGCGACCTGGAGAGCACGAACGGAACACTGCTGGATACGACAGCCATCACGGCACGAGGCGTTCTGGTCACGGGCAACAGCCTCCTGCGGCTGGGAACCGGTCCGATCCTGGAACTGTCGCTGGAGCCGCCGCCTGCACCGCCACCGGCCGTCCCCGCGTGGCATACGACGACCCGCGCCCCCTCGACGGGACGGGACAGCATGTCCGCCCGTCGCGTCACCCGGCCGCCCCATGACCCCGTGGCCGTCACCGCACTCGGATTCGCTGTGGTCGCCCTGATCGCCAGCTTCACCCCGTTCGGGTTCGTTGCCGCCATTGCCGGCCTGACGCTGGGGGCGAGCGCCTGCAAGCGCACCTGCGACGCCCCATTCACCTACGGCGGCATGGGCATTGCGGTCCTCGCGATGGTCCTCAGCGGCCTGGCACTGCTCCTGGGCATTGCCATAGCCGTGCAAGGAATGGAGCGTCACCTGTAGTGCGGCGCGGCGTTATGTGGTACAAGCGTACCTCGCGCGGCAATGGGTCCGCGTGGCCGCCATTGGGAGCCGACACATGGAGTGCAAGAAGTTCGCCGTCGCCGCTGATCGCGAGATCGGCCACTGTCGGCGTTTCTGGACCGTCGCCAACTGGAACCGGCCGTTTCGCCTGCTCGACGCCGAGACCATGGCCGATCTGCCGCGACGCGCCCCGTTCATCACCGAGCTGAACTGCGTGTACCTGCTGGGCGGCCGCACGCGCGAGCACAATTGCTGGTACCAGGGCCTGGAGCCCGACGGCCGCGTCCGCGCCGATTTCAGCGGCATGATCGCCCAACTCCGCGGCGCCGTGGACCGCGGCTACACGCCGTGGATTGTCCTGGACAACGTACCCTACGGCATGAGCGATCCGCCGACCGAGCATTTCTACGGCAACACGTCGCCGCCGGCCGACGAGCGCGTCTGGCACGAGTATGTTCGCCTGGGCATCGAGGCCATGGTCGAGGCATTCGGCCGCCAAACGGTCGGTCGCTGGTGGTTCCGCGTGGGCACCGAACCGGATCTGCTCCCGGGTCACTGGTGCGGCACCAAGGAGCAGTACTTCGCGCACTACGATGTCACGGTCGATGCGGTGCTCGGCGTTCTGCCCGAGGCCATGATTGGCCCGGGGAACATCCTCAACCCGGTCGAAGGCGAGTACGGCATCATCGTCAAGGACCAGTGGGGCCTGGAGATCATCGACCACGCCGCCACGGGACGCAATGCCTGCACCGGCGGCATCGGCACGCCCCTGCGGTGGTTCTCTTGCTCGTGGTACGGCCGTGTGGGCGTTCCACTGTCGATGTTCGACAAGGCGATGGGGATGATGCGCGACCGCCTGCGACGATATCCGCAGTTGGCTGACGTGCCCATCGTGGTCGGCGAGTTCGCGGTGCTCCACGACGAGCAGGGCCGGCGTCTCTACGACGGCGACTGCACCGAGTGGGGTGCGAGTTTCTACGCCGGCATCGCCGACCGCGTCTACACCTATGACGTGCGGCGCGTCTACGAATGGGCCGAGACCACCGACGGCGTCTACCACCCGCGGGCCCAGGTGATCGAGATGCTCAGCCGCATGGCCGACGGCCGCCGGCTGGCGGTCGATCCGCCGCAACGGGCCGACACGGACTGCGGGCTCATCGCCTGCCGCAAGATGGGCGACCTGTTCCTGCTGGCCTACAATCACGCGGCCGAGCGTGAGCCGAAGGTCCCTCGGTGCATGCGCATCGCCCTTGGCGGCACGGGCCTTGCCCCGGGAACCGCGCTGCGGCGGACGGAATGGTCTATCGACGAGCATCGCGGCGTCTGGGCCCGTGCGTTCGAGGCCGATTGCCACGCTGCCGGAATCGAGCCGCTGCCCGAGGCCGGGCGATACGAGGGTAGCCCACGGCATCTCTACGGGGAGGCCGGTGAACGGGTGTTCCCCGCCCATCGCGAGCGCTACGCGGCCCTGGCCACGCTGCCCGTCACGCGCGAGGACACACAGGTTGCGGGACCGGATGGCGGGGTTTCACTGGACCTGGACATGCCCGGACACAGCGTGCGGCTCATCCGCCTGACGCCGGCACCGTAGCGCGACACGAATTGCCGACGCATCCGCCCTCGACAGGGCTCGCGCACGCAATGCACGATGGCCGCGCCGTCATGCCGTCTCCGCAGCGGCCGGGCGAATCTCCTGAATCTCCCATGCCCGCTTGCCGGCATCGACGGCAAGCTCCACCGTGTCTCCGACCTTGCTGCCCATGAACGCCAGCGCCAGGGGCGAGCGGTACGAGAACACGTTGTTTTGCGGCGCGGCGTCCCACGGACCCAGGAACGTCATCGTCTCGGTCTTGCCGCTGCCGAGGTCGCGGGCCGTGACGACGCTGCCGATGGTCACGTGGTCCACAGCGGCCATGTCCGCCCCGATCAGCCGCGCCATCTTCATGTCGGCTTCCATGCGCGCCGCCTTCTCGGTCAGGAGGTTCCGTTCTTCCAGCGCAGCGGTGAATTCGGCATTCTCGCTCAGGTCGCCGAAGGCCGCCGCTTCGCCGATGGCCTTGGCGTTGGCCGCCATCTTGATATTGACCAGGTGGGCGAACTCCTGCTGGTGCCGCTGAAGTCCCTCGGCCGTCGTGTAGATGACGTCGTCCTCCTCCCACGGAGGCACGTCCTTCAGGAACAGACTGGGATGCGTGCGCGTAATCAGGTCGAGCACCTTCAGCCGCGCGTGCTCGCCGAGAACGAAGTTGCGCACGGCGGCATGGTGGACGCGCGAGGCCCCGTGATCGTCCGCTTCCTTCAGCACGGTGTGCAGATACTCGTAGTCTTTCTGCGACAGGGCGGCGCGGAGCTGCGACAGGATGGCCTTCTGCTGGTCCTTGTCAAATGTCGTGTCGCGGGCCAGGCCACCGACCGCAATCAGCAGGGCCACCGCCGCGTCGAGGCCCTTCAGTGAGCCTGTGACATCAGGACACCTGCCCGCGGCCATGGCGCGCCAGAGCCACGCCACGGCATAGGGATAGCGCTCGGGCCGGGTGAGAATGAGCTCAATCGCCTGCCGCACGTCGGCCGAGAATCCGTGCTCCAGGAGCCCCTGAACGATCCACTCGCAGACGCCCTGCGACGCGCCGGGCATGACGGCGAGCCAGACATCGTGCCACCCGGAGTGCAGCACGTCGCGAACGTAGCCCAGCAGGCACCGCGCCACATCGTCACTGGCGACCGGCCGCAGCAACATCGACAGGTCCGTCACGCCCGAGAGCACCGATTCCAGCGCGTTGGGCTTCGGCTCGGGCACGTCGGGCGCGTGCCGCCGCAGTCCGGCCATCAGCGCCAGCGCGGCGATGCCCATTGCCGGCTCGTCCGCGCGCCACGACTCGAACCGGTCCATCAGTTCGCGGCCGAAGTGCTGCATCACCTCCGGATGCGTCGGCCGGCTACCGCACTCCTTCAGGTACGTCAGCACCGTGGTCAGCTTCTGCTCCGCCGCTGCTGCGCCATCAAATGCCGCGCGAAGCTCGTCCTCGTAGGCCACCGGCCGATTTCGCAGGAACAGCCAGGGCTGCGCGTCGTCCGACATCTCGATCATCGGATCGCGTCTGCACTGCACCTTGGCCTCGGCCCACCATTTCGCCCACGCCGGCCCCGAGATGAGCGGCTTCAGGTGCTCCTTGAGTTCCTTCAGTTCCAGCCGCGGCCCATAGGTGCCGAGAACCGTCTTCACCAGTTCCGCCGGAGCCTCGGCGGCCATGTGCTCCAGGCCCTCGCGGTCCTTGACCATGCGCGACCGCAGGTCCGAGTCGGCCACGGGCTCCAGCTTGTCCAGGGCCAGCCGGTCGTACGTGCGCGAGCGGTCGTCGAACGCCACTTCGAGCGTCCTGGCCACCGCATCCAGACCGACCACCTGCCCGAGCTTGTCGAGCTGCGTGTCCATGACGCACGTGCCCGGCCGCAGTTGCAGCAACCGGTCGAACCGCTTCACGGCGGTGGCGAAAGGAATCGCCGCATGAAGGACGGTCATCTCGGCCATGGTGCCGACGTCGCCGCATACGGTCTCGTACGCGCCGGCCACCTCCTCGCGCAGGCTGCCGCTGCCTTCCAGCCATCCGGCCGCCTGCCGCACCAGGTTCAGTCCCGCGGCGGCCCCCTGACGCTCGATCACCTGTGACAGCAGAAACCAGAACAATGAATCCGCCACGCCGCTCTGGTCGCGACGGCTCACGGCCTCGACCACCGCCATCAGGCCTGGAACGTCGGCGTCCTCACGGGCCACCGCCTCCAGCCACAGGGCCTCCAGCTCGTCGAACCGCTTCTTGGTCACCAGCTTCCGCAACCGAGTCACGTCCGCCTGTGCATCACCGGGTATTTCCGTCATCCGCCGTCCTCGCTCCATGATCCCGTGCATGAGACTCCAACCGGTCCAGCCCCAGGAGTCTATACTGTGACAGCCCGGCGGACAAGGGTCTGCCGTAGCAACAGCCGGTCGAGACGACCACGACGATGCCCTGCGCGGTCTCCCTCACCCGGCCGGGAAAGCGGCTGCGGGTGCCCGGATTTGCGGAACCCCGCCGCGGGCGGCCGGGGTTGAACCTTCGTGCGGCCGATAGACGCTGTCGCCGCAAACGCAGAGACACTCCGGAACAGGAGATGGGAAGATGCGAAAGACGCTGATTGTTCTTGCCGCAATGGCAGTGCTCACGGGATGGTGCCTGACCGAAACGGTTGCGCAGCCGGCCGCCGCAAACGTCCCGGTGCTGGACACCTACAGTGTCTGGCGACTCCACCAGACGCTCAAGCCGCCCGTGC
>Ga0123328_1005206_pt1 | contig 10282 bp, 9 predicted proteins | sample BioC12SIPDNA_2_FD_89702 | JGI IMG/M metagenome (GOLD analysis project Ga0123328, IMG submission 89702) | Anaerobic biogas reactor microbial communites from Washington, USA - Biogas_R1_A C12 SIP DNA | ecosystem: Engineered > Bioreactor > Anaerobic > Unclassified | place: Washington, USA...
GCCGCTTTGCCCGGGGGCGGACGGCTCGGGTATCATGGGGGGAGTCGAGGCCGCAGCCCAGGAAACTCCCCCCATGCCCCCCCTTCCCCATATTGACAAGACGCCTGAAACGGAGACGGAATGGTTTGCCGCGCTGGCGGCGCTGACGCGGTTTCTGCGGTCGCCGGAGGGCTGCCCGTGGGACCGCGAGCAGACGGCGGTGAGTTTTGCCCGGTATGCCGGGGAGGAGTCGGGGGAGTATGTGGAGGCGCTGGAGACTTCCTCCGCCGCGCACGCGGCGGAGGAATTCGGCGACGCCCTGTTTGTGCTGCTTTCGAGCGCGGCGGCGGCGGAGGCGGAGGGGCGGTTCACGCTGAAGGACGCCCTGGCGGCGGCCCATGAGAAAATGGTGCGCCGCCACGCCCATGTGTTTGACAAGACGAAGGCGGCCACCTCCGAGGAGGCGGTCGCCTCCTGGAACAGGATCAAGGCTGAGGAAAAGGCCGCCCGGGGCCAGGCCTGACGCCCCCGGTTTCCGGAGAACACCCCCCATGACACGATGGTTTTCAGCGCGGACGGCGGCCCTGCTGGCCCTGTGCGCCGTGGTGATGGCCGGATGCGGCGGCTCGGATCCGGCCCCCGCGCCCACGCCGGCGCCCAAGCCCCCGGCCGTGGCCCCCGCCCCGGAGCCCGCGCCCGCGCCCGTGGCGCTGCCGGAGGATCCGGTCCACCGGAAACTGGTGGGCACGCAGTGGACCCTGGGCGACCTGAAGGTCACCTTTCTGGACCGGGACCGGCTCCGGGTGGAGGGGGGCGACGTCTCGCCCCATGCCCCGGGCGGCATCACGGTGAAGTACGCCTACACCGACGGGAAGGTGGAGGCGAACGTCATGGGACAGGCCATTGCGGCGGCCTGGGACGGCGCCGCCCTGAGTGTCAACGGCCTGCCCGCCACTGCCGTTAACCCCGGCGCGCCGGAAGGCACCGCCGCGAACGACAAGGAGACCCCCACCCCATGAAGGCTTTCCGCACCGGCTGGGCGCTTTTCCCGGCGCTGGTCTTGTGTGTCTGCGCCCTGGCCCCGGCGGGCGATGTGCTGAATTTCCGCGGCCCCAACCGCGACGGCGCCTTCCCCGGCGAGACGGGGCTCATGGCCTCGTGGCCCGAGGGCGGGCCGCCCCTGCTGTGGACGGCGACCGGCTTCGGCGTGGGGTACTCCTCCGCCGTCGTGCGGGGCGACCGCATCTACCTGACGGGGACGCTGGAGGGCCAGATGAGCCACGTCTTCGAGCTGGACCTGGACGGCAAGGAGCTGCGCCGCCTGCCCTACGGCACCGAGACCACCAAGGACCAGGCCCCCGGCGGGCGCGGCACCCCCACGCTCGACGGCGACCGGCTCTTCGTCCTCACCTCCCTCGGCGAGCTGGCCTGCGTGGACATTCCGTCCTGGGCTGTCGCGTGGAAGGTGAACATCCTGGAGCGGTTCAAGGGGCCGCTGACGGAGTGGGACCTGTCGGAGAACCTGCTGGTGGACGGCGACCGCGTGATCTGCACCCCCGGCGGCGAGAACGCCGTGATGGCGGCCCTGGACAAGAGGACCGGCGACACGGTCTGGGTCACTCAGGGGCTCACAGACATGACCTCGTACTGCGGCCCCGCGCTCGTCACCCACAACGGCCGCCGCATTATCCTCACCCTGACGAGCAAGTTCGTGATCTGCGTGGACGCCGACTCGGGCACCCTGCTCTGGAAGCACCCCCACCCCACGGACTGGGACGTCCACCCGAACACGCCGCTCTACCACAACGGCTGCGTCTATTACGTCGCGGGCTACAAGTCCGGCGGCGGCCTGCTGGAACTGTCCCCCGACGCCTCCTCCTTCACCGTCCGCTGGACCGACACGGAGCTGGACTGCCAGCATCAGGGGGTGGTGCTGGCCGAGGGCGCGATCTTCGGCACCTCCCACCACCGGTCGGGCGGACGCCTCGTCTGCCTCGACTGGGAGACGGGCAAGATGCTCTGGGACGACAAGGCCATCCGCCAGGCCAACCTGATCCTGGCCGACGGCATGATCTACTCCTACGAGGGGCCGAAGAGCGGCGAGGTCGTGCTGTTCAAGCCGTCCCGCGAGGGGTTCCAGCCCGCCGGGAAGTTCACCGTGGCCTTCGGCGACCGGGAGCACTGGGCGCACCAGGTCATCGCGAACGGCCGCCTCTACCTCCGGCACGGGGACGCGCTGGGGTGCTACGACATCACCCAGAAGTGACGCCCGGCTTTGGATGCGCCGGGATTTATTGATTTGCGCAGAATGCGTCGCCCGGCCCCGCCAGGGGTTGACATGGCGGGCGGGGCATGCTATAGTCAAGCCGTTCGTGGAAGGGAACCACGCGGGGCCGACGCGGTATAGTAACGGCGGTCAACGGCGAGAGAATGCGCCGACCATGGGGCTGTCATGGCGGCGCTCCGGATTCAAGGGAAAACCAGAGGCGAATCTTGGTGATCAAGAAGTGGACAGTCATGCTCATCCCCCAGACCCCGGGGGAGACACGCGTCCTGACCGTCTCCAACCTCCATTTTTGGGTGCCCGCCGTCTTTCTGGTGGCGCTGAGCTTTGTCTCCGCCTTCTATTACCAGCGCCAGGGCGAGCTGTCACAGCGCGCCGAGCTGCTGCGCCAGGCCAACCGGTCGCTGGAGCTGCAAAAGGCGAACACCCCCGCGGAGGCGCAGCCCTCCGGCCCCAGCCGCGACGAAATCCGTCAGGTGGAGACCCGTCTCCGGGCGGAGTATGAGGCCAGCATCGGCACGATCACGGCGGCGCTGAACGACCTGTACGAGATGGAGGCCAAGGCGCGCAGCATCACGGGGATCGCCCCGCGCGCGCCGCAGCCGGCCACCGCGCTCCCCGCGCCGGGCAACGGCAAGGGCGGCGTGGCGGGCGGCGCGGGCTTTGCGGCGATGCCGGCGGCCCCGCGGGGCCCCCAGGTCCCCTGCCTCATCTACGGCGTCTCCCGCCCGACGGCGGACCTGCTGCTGCAGGAGATCAGCCTGCGCGCGCGGAGCCTGGGCGACCTGGTCAGCGACATGAACGCGCAGTTGGAGCGGGTGTCCCGCATGCCCGCCGGATGGCCGCTGGCCCGGGGCGTGGGGCGCATCACGTCCACCTTCGGCTACCGCATGGACCCGTTCAACCGCCGCGTGAGCCGCCACAGCGCCATAGACATCTCCGCGCGCCACGGCACCTCCGTGATGTCCACGGCCTCCGGAAAGGTGGTGGAGGCGGGGTACGACGGCGATTACGGGAACAAGGTTGTCATCGAGCACGGGGACGGCATGGCCACCCTGTACGCCCACCTTTCCAAGATGGACGTGAAACCCGGGCAGACCGTGAAGCGCGGCGAGGTGATCGGCCGCGTCGGCACCACGGGCCGCAGCACGGGCGCCCACCTGCACTACGAGGTGCATGTGAAGGGCGCGCCCGTCAACCCCGCGCGCTACCTCTCGAAGTGACCCCCCATGCTTGACACCCGCAAGTCCAAGACCTACAACGAGAACCATGTGGCGACCATCCTCGGCCCCGGCACCGCCGTCGGCGGCGAGATCCGGGCCAAGGGCACCATCCGCATCGAGGGCACGGTGGAGGGCGGCGTCTCCAGCAACGACAGCGTTGTCCTGCTGCCCGACGGGCGCATCCTGGGCGACGTGACGGCCGGGCAGGTGATCATCAGCGGCGAGGTGCGCGGCACCGTGACCGCCGAGGACCGCATCGAGGTCAGGACGGGCGGCCGCGTCACCGGCGACCTCTGCGCCCCCCGCATCAGCATCCAGGAGGGCGTGGCCTTCGAGGGGCGCTGCGTCATGAAGCCCCAGCCCCCCCGCCAGGGGTAGCTCCAGAAACCCCCACCGCATCTCCGCGCAGGGCAAGGCTGTATAATGGGGCGCGGTTTCTGTTTCCCCGGAAACGGAGAGGAAACCCTTTGGAGACCACAGATGGCAGGAGCTTTTCTTCTAAACACCAGCACCGTGAATTTCCTGGACCTTCTCGGCAACGGAAAGACCTACAGTGTCCCCCCCGCCCAGCGCGACTATTCCTGGGAGGAGGAGCAGTGGGAGGACTTGTGGAATGACATTCTCGACATGAGGGGCCGTCCGGACGACCGCCATTACATGGGTGCCGTGGTGGTGCAGACAATGGGGGACCGCGAGTCTCTCATCATTGACGGCCAGCAACGGCTGGCAACGCTCACCATTCTTGGCCTTGCGGTGCTGGCGTCGCTGCAGCGCCTTGTGGACGCGGGCGTTGACGCAGGAGACAACCGGGAGCGCATGACGGAACTGCGCAAGCGGTTCATAGGTGAAAAGGATCCGGCGTCCCTGGTGGAAAGCAGCAAGCTGAATCTCAACCACACGGACAACGGCTTCTTTCAGGACTATCTCGTGCAGTTGCGCACCCCCGTCAATCCCCGCGGGCTGCCGAAATCAAACGCGCTGCTCTGGAAATGCTTCACCTATTACCGCGCGAAGATGGGGGAAGACCGGGACATGTCGTCCAAGGGGGAGCAGCTTGCCGCCCTCCTGAGCGAGACGGTGGCCCGCCAGCTTCTGTTCATCCTGATCAAGGTGGACAACGAATTCAACGCCTACACGGTCTTCGAGACGCTGAACGCCCGCGGTTTGGAGCTTTCCTCCACCGACCTCCTGAAGAATTACCTGTTTTCGCGCGTTAACGCCCCGGCCGACAAGAAGATGCTTGAGCGCCGATGGCAGTCTCTCCTCGAAACCGTCAGGGCGGAGCACTTTCCCGAATTCCTCCGGTATCACCTGCTGTGCGAGCACCCAAAAATCCGCAAGCAGCGGCTTTTCAAGATTGTCCGGGACAGTGTGTCCAGCAAGGAGGACGTCTTCGGCCTCATGGACGCCCTGGAGGCCCGCGCGGAGCTTTTTGCCGCCCTTTCGGACCCTCATCACGGGTTCTGGCAGGAAAATCCGGGCGCGAAGCTCCCCATTCGGGAGTTGAAGCTCTTCAAGTCGCGGCAGTTGACGCCCATGCTGTTCGCCGCCTGGGAGAAGTTCCCCCCCGCCGATTTCGTCCGCGTTCTCCGGCTGGTCAGCGTTGTCATCTTTCGCTACACAGTGGTTTCCGGGCTGAACACCAACGCGCTGGAGCCTGTCAGCCACGCCGCAGCCAAGGCCCTGTTGACGGGGGACGCGCCGACCCCTTCGGCGGTGTTTGAACGGCTGAAGCCCGTCTATGTGGAGGATGGGCGCTTTGTGCAGGCCTTCGCCACATTGTCCATTCCGACACAGGGACAGAAAAAGACGCTGACCAAGTACATTCTGAGCAAACTGGAAGCCGACGCCTCCGGGCGTGCATGCGACCATGAGACGGACCCCGCGACCATTGAACACATCTTCCCGGAGAATGCTCCGGCCGATTGGGACGAGGCCATATCTCAAGAGGAGGGGAAAGGTGCCGTCTATCGGCTGGGAAATCTGGTTCTTCTGGAGTCCCATATCAACAGGAATATCGGAAACCGCCCGTATCCCGAAAAAGTGGGGGGATACCAGGAAAGCGAGTATGCCTCCGCGAAGGCGCTGGCCAAAATGGCGCCCAATGAGTGGACGCTGCCGTTGATCAACCGGCGCCAAGAGGAAATGGCGAAGCGCGCCGCGCATGTCTGGCGCGCCGACTTCTCCTGACGCCCCTCAGATGCCCGCGTTCTGCCTCAGGCGCGTGAGGGCCTGGATGGACTCCTCCGGGATGACGCCGTGTTTGTCGGGGGGCACGGAGAGGAGCAGGTTCACGCCGCGGTCGCGGCAGGCCCTGTACTGGGCGGCCAGCTCTTCGTCGGGGCGGGGGGCGTCGCCCTCAACCCAGAACCACTCCTTGCCTATGGGGTCGCAGACTTCGCCGGGCAGGTAGTAGGTCTTCCCCTCGATCTCGCGGAGCTTCTGGAAGCCCCCCTCGGCGGGGAGACGGCGCTCGATGGCGACCAGGTCGGACGGCCACGCGTAGGCGGCGTCGTAGGTCTCCTGGGTGGAGATGCCGCTGTTCATCATGACCAGCGCGGTCGGCTGGAGCGACGCGATGTGGTTGTAGAGGAAGGTGCGGTAGCCGCGGCCAAGCACGCCGGGGATGTCAATCCACACCTCGGCGAAGGCCCCGTAGCGGGTGAGCAGCTCGGTGACCTGCGCGGTCTGGAAGTCCTGGTAGAGCGAGGTGGTGTAGGCGGGCTCCCCGCCGTCGGAGGGGGTGCGGCTGCTGAAGCGGTGGTGGTTGTCCCAGGAGCAGTAATAGATGCCCGGGAGCACGCCGCAGGCGCGGCAGGCCTCCACGAACTTCGCCACCACGTCCGTCGTGTCGCCGCTGTTCTTCACGGAGTAGTCCGTGTGGTCCGACGGCCACAGGCAGTGGCCGGCGACGTGCTTCGCCGTGAGGACGGCGTATTTCATGCCCGCGTCGCGGGCGACGGAGACCCACTGGTCCACGTCCAGTTTGTCCGGGGCGTAGACCGGTGCGGGGTCCGCGCCGGAGGGCAGCTCGTTCTGCACGAAGGTGCTCATGCCAAAGCACAGGAACATGCCGTAGCCCAGCTTCTCCCACGCCTGGAGCTGGGCCGGCGCGAGACGCTGGCTGCCCGCGGCCCCGGGCTTCTCGGCGGGGTCGCCGCGCCGGGGGTCCACCGGGCGCGCCGGGCCCTTTGACGCCGTGTCCTCCTGGGCGGCGGCGAACGCCGCCAAGACCGTGCCCGCCCCGGCCAGAAACGTGCGCCTCGTGGGGAATTTGTCCAACATCTCCGACTCCTTGGTCTTGGGACCGGCGGCGCCTTTCGGGTGCCGGTCCGCGGGCCGCGTCACATGCGCAACAGGACCTTCATCACGCCCGGGTCGCGGGCGCGGGCCAGGGCGGTGACACCTTCCGCAAGATCATACGCCTCGGTGATCATGGGGCGCACCTCGATCTCCCCGGCGGCCAGGGCCGAGAGCGCCGGACGGAACGGCCCGCAGCGTGACCCGAGAATCCGCACCTCGTTCACCACCGCCAGCACGGAGGCCAGGGGGATGGTCTCGGCGACGGTGGACTTGAGGACAATGGCGCCCTCCGGGCGCACGAGTTCCAGGGCGCGGGCCAGCCCCTCCGGTTTTCCGGTCGCCTCCACCACGAGGTCCGCCCCCGGGGCCACGGGCTCATCCTCCCCCGCCACCGCGATCCCCCGCGCGGCGAGCAGGTCCAGCTTCCACCGGTGCCTCCCCGCGCAGACGAGGCTGCGGGTGCGGGTCGCCAGCACCTGGGCGGCAAGCTGGCCCAGTTTGCCGTCGCCCAGCACCACGACCCGGTCCGCCGGGCCGACGGCGACCTGTTCCAGGATGCGGAAGGCGGCGGCCAGGGGCTCGGTGAACACCGCCACGTCGTCGCGGATGTTTCCGGGGACGGGGTGGAGGTTCTCCTCCGGCAGGGTGAGGTATTCGGCGAAGGCGCCGGGCCGTCCGGCGATGCCGAGGACGGTGCGGGCGGCGCAGTGGTGGAACATTTCCATGCGGCACCACTCGCAGCGGTGGCAGACGCAGTTGATCTCGCCGACGACCCGCTTCCCCTCGAGGGCGCGGGTGGGGGTCTTCTCCACCACGCCGACAAACTCGTGGCCGAGCACGCCGTGGAAATCCATGTAGCCGCGGCAGATTTCGAGGTCCGTGTTGCAGACCCCCGCGGAGAGCACGCGCACCAGCGCCTCACCCGGCCCCGGCTCGGGTGCGGGCAGCTCCTCCACGCGCAACGCCCCGTCGAAAACCAGCGCCTTCATACCGTTCTCCCTGGGCATCCCGGAAGCCGGGGGCCGTCCGTTCCGTCCCCATCATCCCGCCGCCGCGCCAAGATTGTCAAGGGGCGCGCGGCGGAAAAAGCCGCCCCGGCTCGCGGGAGCCGGGGCGGCAAGAAACGGATGTCTTCAGACGCTCACGGGGCCAGGCGGATGTAGTCGCTGCACCGTTCGGAAACCAGGCCCGCGCGGTCGCGGTACTGCGCGCGCACGGTGTAGTAGCCCGGGGCGCTTCCGGCCAGGGTCCATGCCTTGGTGGCGGCCACGGTCTCCCAGGCGCTCCAGGTGGACCCGTTGTTGCTGAACCGCATCCGGCTCACGCCCGAGCCCGTGCCGTCGTCCCAGGTGAGGTTCAGGGTGACATTCTGGCTCGCGGTCACGGACTGGTTGCCGTTGATGAGGATGCTGCCCGTAGGGGCTGCGGCGTCCAGCAGGATGTAGTCGCTGTACCGCGCCGAGACGTTGCCCGACTTGTCGCGGAACTGCACCCGCACGGTCTTGTACCCGTCGCCCGCCGGAAGGGTCCAGGCCTTGGCGGCCGCGGGCTTCTCCCAGGAGGACCAGGTGGACCCGTTGTTGCTGAACCGCATGCCCGACACGCCCGACCCGTCGCCATCATCGTAGGTGAGGGAAAGCAGCACGTCCGGACTGGTGGTGTACGACTGGCCGCTGTTGATCACGACGGACCCCGTCGGGGGCGTGGTCTCACTCACGACAAACTGGTCCAGCCACCCGGCGTCGTCGCCTTCGGAGAAACTCTCGTCCTTGTTGTAGGCCCAGGACAGGATGTTCTCCCCTGCGGGCAGGTCCACGGTCACCTGGGCCCAGCCCACCTCCCCGGAGATTTCCTCGTTGACGCTGTAGTTGACGTAGAAGATCAGGAAGTCCCAGTCTTCCTCGCTGGACACCTTCCACCAGAAGCTGACCGTGCAGGGGCCGGTCACCGTCGTCTGCACCGACGACGCCCCGTTGTCCCCCACACCGCCGCTCTGGAGGGCATTCCAGCCGTCATGGTTGACCGCGGTCTGGAGGAACCAGGACGCGTCGCCCGCGTTCGTCCACTCGCGGTTGCACGCGCCCACCCCCTCGCACAGGTGGAAGTAGGCCCCCGTTGCGGTGGTCAGCTGGTTGCTGTTGACGACCACCGTCTGGCTGTTCGGGGTGTCCCATCCGGCCACAGACTGGAAGGAGACGGTGTGTATGCCAGCCGCAACCCCTGTCAGGGTCGCGCCGGAATCCTGCCACGCGCCGCCGTCGAGCGCCCATTTGGCCCCCGCCGCCACGGCTTCCGGCGGCGAAAGGGTGACCTGAAGGGAGCCCGGATCCACCCCCGCCAGATGGATGATGGTCACGGCCTGCATGGCCATGCCGCTATAGCTGGCGCCCCAGTCCATGCTGTGGACCGAGTTGTCCCAGGTGTCGTGGAGGTAGACGGTGCCGGGGGTCGTGCTGTCGTCATAGCCCACGCCGACCATGGTGTGCCCCACGACATGAAGCATCACGGGGAACCCGTTGTCTATCTCGGTCTTGTAGTCGGCAAAGGAGAACCCGCCCGTGTACAGGGCGTCCACCTTCTGGGTGTAGTTCTCGAGCACCGTGTATCCCCGCGACTCGGCGAACAGCCTCATCCCGTGGCAGGCCTCGGTCTGCGGGAGCCCGTACGATGCCAGGGGGATGTAGTCGTACAACTTCGCGCCGGAACCGGCGGACCAGTAAAGCGTGCTCCCGTCCGTGTTGAAATCCTTTGTGCCGTCCGCGTCCGTGTCCCATTTCCACTGGTTGGTGCCCATGTAATCCGCCGTGCAGTCGCCCCAGGTGTGTTCCGTGCCGCCGCTCTCCCACGGGTCGGGGCCTTCGGAGTCAAGGGAAATCCAGTAGTCGTTCACATGGCCGGGGGTGGTACGCCCGTCGAAGCCGTTCATTGTGGCGATGATGGAGCAGGCGCCGGGGAGGGGGGAGGAGGGGTTGTCGCCCTGCCCCAGTTCCGTCAGGGGGCACACGCCGCCGTTCGTCGGCCCGGTGTACATGTTGGGGTACCCGTTGCGGTCGTAGTAGCCAAAAATCATGCCCGCCGAGGTTGCGGTGCATCCGTAGGTCCATTGGGAGGTGGGCACCGTCAGGATGTTCGTTGTCTTGTTGTCGAGCTTGTTGACATCCACCGCCGGCCGGTCAAACCCCACCGGGGGCGTCGGGGGGCTGTCAATGATGGTCATTTCGATCATCGCCAGCTTTTCCGGCGGCAGGTTGTCCGCCACCGTTGAGGGGGCGGGCACCTGGCCCATCGCCGACAGGCAGGCCAGCGCGACCGTCAGCCCTGAAAACACCCATTTCACCCGTGCCGCTTTTGGAAACATCCCCGACATTCCTTCTTGGCGCCGAAGCGCCCGGTTCAAACCTAACCCAGGGGGCGCTGTCCGCCCCTCTTTTTGGAAGTGTCCCGCCGTCCGCCCGGGCATGTCAAGAAAACGCCCCACCCGTTCCCGTCCCGA
>Ga0123328_1005207_pt1 | contig 10282 bp, 7 predicted proteins | sample BioC12SIPDNA_2_FD_89702 | JGI IMG/M metagenome (GOLD analysis project Ga0123328, IMG submission 89702) | Anaerobic biogas reactor microbial communites from Washington, USA - Biogas_R1_A C12 SIP DNA | ecosystem: Engineered > Bioreactor > Anaerobic > Unclassified | place: Washington, USA...
CGTGCGTTCTGAAAAGCATTTCAGCACTGAAAACGTGGTTTCCGGGCTCCGGCGTCGGGATCAGCCCCACATGGCTGAGGGATTCACCTTATGGCCCCCGTATGGCACTTGATGCGATGAAGCACACGTGGCGTGGAGATGCCATGGATAGCTCGACGTGTCTATGGAATGGGGACGATGTGGGCGGATTCCGGAGACATCACAGCCGAGCCCGCAGGCTTGATGCGGGCACTGTCCAACGGGGATGCAGGGGGTAACAACCATGATCAGTCGTCTTGGGATTCGGGGGAAGCTGCTGTTGGCCGGTGTCGTCCTGACGCTGGCGCCGCTGGCGACCGTGGCGGTGGTCGTCTACCGGCAGAACGGGAAGATGACGAACGCGGCATCGGTCAGGACTCTTGAAATGGCGGAAAAGGGTCTGGACGACATCGGCCGCGGCGTGTATGGCATGTGCCTGGCCCAGCAGCAACTGCTGGAGCAGAACGTGGCATCCACGTTGAACGTGGCCCGGTCGCAGATGCACCAGGCCGGCGACGTGCGGTTCTCCGACGAGGCGGTGTCGTGGACGGTGGTGAACCAGTGCAACAAGGCGTCGCGCGACGTGAGCCTGCCGAAGATGCTGGTGGGCGACACGTGGCTGGGACAGAACCGGGACGCGGGCGTGGAGTCGCCCGTGGTGGACGCGACGGCCCGGCTGGTTGGCGGCACGTGCACGATTTTCCAGCGCATGAACGACAGCGGCGACATGCTCCGGGTCTGTACGAACGTCCAGGGCTCCGACAAGGCGCGCGCCATCGGCACTTACATTCCGGCGTCGCAGCCCGACGGGACGCCGAACCCGGTGCTGGCGAAGGTGCTCCGCGGCGAGGCGTTCACCGGGCGTGCGTTCGTGGTGGACCAGTGGTACATCACGGCCTACGAGCCGATCCTCAACGACGAGAAGAAGGTCGTGGGCATGCTCTATGTGGGTGTGAAGCAGGAAAGCGCCTCGCACCTGCGTCGGCAGGTGATGAACCTCAAGGTCGGCGAGACCGGTTATGTCTACGTACTCGACAGCCAGGGCACCTACGTCATCAGCAAGGACGGCAAGCGCGACGGCGAGGTGATCTGGGATGCCAAGGATGCCGACGGGAAGTACTTCATCCGCGAAGTCTGCCGGGAAGGCGTGAAGCTGGACTCGGACAAGGGCGAGATCGCCACCGTGCGGTACGCCTGGAAGAATCCGGAGGACCCGGTGGCCCGCACGAAAATCGTTCGCGTCCTGTACTTCAAGCCGTGGGACTGGGTGATCGGCGTCGGCTCTTACGAGGACGAGTTCCGCCAGGCGGAGCGCGAGGTGAGCGAGATCGGCCACGCGGGCAACATCCTGCTTGGCGCCATTACGCTGGCGGCTGTAGGTCTCTCGTGTGTTCTGTGGGCCATTGTGGCGGGGCGGCTTGCCGGCCGCATCAACCGGATCGTGGCGACGTTGACCTCGGGCGCCGAACAGACGGCGGCGGCAGCCGGCCAGGTGTCGGCGTCGAGCCAGTCGTTGGCCGAGGGATCCAGTGAGCAGGCGGCAAGCCTGGAGGAGACCTCGTCGAGCATCGAAGAGATGAGCTCGATGACCAAACAGAACGCCGGGAATGCCAAGGAGGCCAGTGCGCTGTCGACCCAGACGCTGGAGGCCAGCGAGCGCGGGACGGAGGCCGTGCAGCGGATGAGTGAGGCGATCGGCAAGATCAAGACCAGCTCGGACGAGACAGCCCGGATCATCAAGGTGATCGACGAGATTGCGTTCCAGACGAACCTGCTGGCGCTGAACGCCGCGGTGGAGGCGGCCCGGGCCGGCGAGGCGGGCAAGGGCTTCGCGGTGGTGGCCGAGGAGGTTCGGAACCTGGCCCAGCGGAGTGCCGAGGCGGCCAAGAACACGCAGCAACTGATTGACGAGAGCCAGAAGAACGCCGCCGACGGCGTCAAGGTGACTGAGGATGTAACGAGTGTCCTGTGTGAGATCGCCGGCGGTGCGCAGAAGGTCGCCGATCTGTTGGGCGAAGTGGCCGCCGCCAGTGACGAGCAGGCCCGTGGCATCGGCGAGATCAACGCGGCGGTGGGCCAGATGGATCAGGTGACGCAGCAAGTGGCGGCGAACGCCGAAGAGTCGGCGGCGGCCAGCGAGGAACTGTCGGCCCAGGCCGAGCAACTCAACCAGATTGTCGGCGAACTGGCCGAGATCGTCGGCGGGGCCGGTGCCGGACGCCACGAGACGTTCTCGCGTGGTCCCGTGGCGGCGAGCGGTCGTGGCCCCGTCGTCGCGGATCGTGCGTCGAAGCCGCGCGCCGCTGCGAAGGCGACCGAGCGGGCGGGCGTGCGGTCCTCGTCCAAGAGCGATGCGGCCAGAGCGAAGGCGGTCCGGGCGAAGGCTGAGGAAGCTATTCCGCTGGACAAAGCCGACGAATCGGTCCTGGCCGGGTTCTGAGTCCGGCGAGTCGCAACAGTCTGAATCCAGGATCAAAGTCCCCCGGCACGGGCGTGTCGGGGGACTTCTGTTGGCAGAGGGCTCGCCCGCGGCGGCCGCGGATCAGATCAGGCCCTTGTCGCGGCGGTGGTCGATCACGCGGCGGGCCTTGCCGGCGGAACGCTCGAGCGTCTGCGGGTCCACGAGGTTCACGTTGACGCGGATGCCCGCGACGGCGTGAATGGCCTTGGCGATGCGGTCGTGCAGGGCCTGAATCTGGCTCATCCTGTCGGAGAAGAACTGCGGCCGCATCTCGACGTGGACCGTGACCTCGTCGAGGTGCCCCGGCCGATCCACTTCGATCAGGTAGTGCGGCGCCGTGCCGTCCACGCGGAGCAGGGCCTCCTCGATCTGCGACGGGAAGACGTTCGCGCCGCGGACGATGAGCAGGTCGTCCGTGCGACCGACGACGCGGCTCATACGCACGCCCGTGCGTCCGCACGGGCACGGTGACCGGTCCAGCGAGGCGATGTCGCGCGTGCGGTACCGGATCACCGGCATCGCCTGCTTGGTCAGCGCCGTGATGACCAGCTCGCCCTGCGTGCCGTCGGGCACGGGTTCGAGCGTCGCGGGATCGAGGCACTCGACCAGAAAATGGTCCTCCTGGAAATGCATGCCGCTCCGGGCGGCGCACTCGCCGCTGACGCCCGGGCCGATCACTTCGCTGAGGCCGTAGTTGTTGAACGCCAGCAGCCCCAACTCGCTCTCGATCTCGCGACGCATGTCCTCGGTCCAGGGCTCGCCGCCGAAGTGGGCGACCTTCAGGTTGAGCGTCCGCGGATCCTCGCCCTCGCCGCGCATCACCTCGGCGATGTTCAGGGCGTAGCTCGGCGTGCAGACCAGGGCGTCGGCCTGGAGATCTTTCAGGAGCATGATCTGCCGCGGCGTGTTGCCGGCGGAGGCGGGCAGCACGGCCGCCCCGACGCGCTCGACGCCGTAGTGCAGCCCGAAACCGCCCGTGAACAGGCCGTAGCCGAACGCGATGTGGACGAGGTGCCCCGGTTGCAGGCCACCGGCCACGAGGAACCGCGCGCACAGGTCGGCCCACAGGCGCAGGTCGTCGGCCGTGTAGGCGACGAACGTCGGTTTGCCGGTGGTGCCGCTGGACCCATGAATGCGGGCCAGCTTGTCGCGCCCGACGGCGAGCAACCCCAGCGGATAGTGTTCCCGCATGTCGTTCTTCGTCGTCATCGGCAGCCGCCGCACGTCGTCCAGGCTCCGCATCGACTCGGGCGTGATGCCGGTGCGGGCAAACGCCTCGCGATAGAAGGGCACCTGCGACGCGCGCCGCACGGCCTCGCGCAGCCGCTCCAGTTGCAGCGCCTCCAGGCGATCCCGCGGCAGCGTCTCCTCGGGGCTCCAGATTCGATTCTCGATCACAAAGTCGCTCATGGCCACGTCAGTCCGTCCGCTTGTACAGCTCCACACCGTCGACCACGTCGATCCCGGCGGTCTGGAGCCGGTGAATGGCCGCATCAGGATCCTCGAACCGGAACACGAGGACTGCCTTGTCGCCGCTGCGAATCGTGAAGGCGTACATGTACTCGAGGTTCATGCCGGCCTTCTCGATGGCCTCGAGGATCGTCGCCAGGCCGCCCGGCCGGTCGGGCACCTCGACCGCCACGACGTCCGTCACGTTGACCACGCACCCGGCCGCCTTCAGCGCGTCGAGGCCCTCCTGCCACTGCCTGACGATGACGCGGAGGATGCCGAATTGCTGCGTGTCGGCCAGCGAGAGCGTGACGATGTTGATCCCGGCGTCGGCCAGGACCCGGCACGGATGGCTCAGTTGGCCCGGCTTGTTCTCCAGGAACACCGACAGTTGCTTGATCTTCATCGCCTGTCCTTTCCTTTGAACGGGGGGCTACAGGTTGCGGCGGTCGATGACGCGCTTGGCCTTACCCTGGCTGCGGTCGATGGTGTGCGGCTCGACGAGGCGGACGTTCACGCGGATCCCCAGTGTCCGCTCCACGGCGTCGCCCAGCTTCTTCTGGAGCGCCTCCAGGCTGCCGATCCGGTCGGTGAACACCTCGGGGGTCATCTCCACCTGGACCTCCATCTGGTCCAGCCCCTCGTGGCGCGTCAGGACGATCTGGTAATGCGGCACCGTGCCCTCGACCCGAAGCAGCGCCGACTCGACCTGCGACGGGAAGACGTTGACGCCGCGGATGATGAACATGTCGTCGCTGCGGCGGCTGATGCGCTGGATGCGGCGGATCGTCCGGCCGCACGGGCAACGCTCGCTCACAAGCGACGTGATGTCGCGCGTCCGGTAGCGGATCATCGGCATGGCCCGTTTGCTCAGGGTCGTCAGCACCAGTTCGCCCTCGGCGCCGTCCGGCAGCACCTCGCACGTGGTCGGGTCGATGATCTCGGGGTAGAAGTGGTCCTCGAAAATGTGCAGGCCCGACTGGGCGACGCACTCGGACGCCACGCCCGGGCCGATGATCTCCGACAGCCCGTAGATGTCGTAGGCCTTGAGGTTCGACGACGACTCGATGTGCCGCCGCATGGCGTCGGTCCACGGCTCGGCGCCCAGCACGGCCGTTCGCAGCGGCAGGTCGCGGAAGTCGGTTCCGGCCTCGCGGCCGCTCTCGATCAGGTGCACCAGGTAGCTCGGCGTGCAGCAGATGGCCGTGACGCCGAAGTCCTTCATGACCATGAGCTGCCGTTCGGTGTTGCCGCCGGAGATCGGAATGACGGTCGCGCCGAGGGCCTCGGCACCGTAATGGGCGCCCAGGCCGCCCGTGAACAGGCCATAGCCGTAGGCGTTCTGGATGATGTCGCCGCGCCCCAGGCCGCACGCGGCGAACGTCCGGGCCATCACATTCGCCCAGACCTCGATGTCTTCCTGCGTGTAGGCGACGACGATCGGCTTGCCCGTGGTGCCGCTGGAGGCGTGCAGGCGAACCACCTCGCTCATGTCGCTGGCGAACAGGCCGAACGGGTACGTGTCGCGAAGGTCGGTCTTGACCGTCAGCGGCAGCCGTCCCAGGTCGTCCAGGGTGCGAACGTCGTCGGGCGTGAGGCCGCGCTCGTTCATCCGCGACCGGAACAGCTCGACGCGGTCATAGGCCCTGCGGACGGTCGCCCGGAGCCGTTGGAGCTGCAACTGACGCAACGGGTCCGGCGCCAGGTAGTCGGCTGCGCTGGCCGGGTTGAAACTGCCTCCCTGATCGTTCCACATGCTCTTCATGGCATCCTCGTGTCCACCGTGGGCTGTGCGGCCCGGGTGCATCGGCAATAGCCCCTCATTTCGCCCGCGCCGCCCGGCGCCCGGCCGCGAAGGCCTCCAGATTCGTCTCGTGCAGTTTCTCGGCGAGGTTCGCCCGGATGGCGTCGTGCCAGGCCGTTACGGCCAGATCCAGACGCACGCTCAGCACGCCCAGCAGGGCGACGTTCAGGCTGCGGCGGTTCGGCAGCGACGACGCGCCCAGCGACTGCGGGCCGATCAGCACCCCGCCCGGGCGAAGGTGCCGCCGCGCCGATTCAGTCTCCTCCTCCGCCAGCACCACCAGGAAGTCGGCCGATCCGTCCGGCACCATCGGGCTGAGCACCTGTGGTCCGAACCGCACGTCCGAGGTCACCGATCCGCCGCGCTGGCTCATGCCGTGAATCTCGCTCTTCTTCACGTCGTACCCGCACGCGAACGCCGCATCGGCCAGAATGTCCGACGCCTTCAGCACGCCCTGGCCGCCCAGTCCGGCGATGACGACGTTGGTCACGTTCTCACTCATGGCCGGCCGTCCCTTCCGTCTCCTGGCTGAACTGCCGAATCTGTCGCGCCGCCAGCAGACACGGACGCCGGCAGACGATCACCGACAGCACGCCCGCCGCCAGACGCTCGGCCACCAGCGTCTTGAACGCTTCGAGGTCGGCCGTCGGATCGGTCACCGTCACGAAATCCGCCCCAGCGGCCCGGGCTACGTCCTCCAGCACCAGGCGGCGCCCGGCGCCGTGATCCAGCCGGCGGCCCGTGCCTGGGTGTTCCTGCAATCCCGTCATGGCGGTCGTGCCGTTGTCCAGGATCAGCACGACGTGCCCCGAGACCGGCGGATTGTATGCCATCTCGACCAGGCCCGTGATGCCGCTGTGGACGAACGTGCTGTCGCCGATCACGCTCACGACGCGGCGGGCCTCGGCCTCGGGCAGCGTGTGCCGCAGCCCCAGTCCCACGCCGATGCTCGCGCCCATGCACACGCACGTGTCCATGGCCTCAAACGGCGGCAGAACCCCCAGCGTGTAGCACCCGATGTCGCCGGCCACGATGCAGTCCAGGTCGTGCAGCGTCTGGAACACCGTCCGGTGCGGGCACCCCTGGCACAGTTGCGGCGGTTTGCCGGGCGGCGGCGCGGCCTCGGGCGACGTGTCGCCGTCGAGGATGCGGCGAATGCGGGCCACCGTCAACTCGCCGAAGCGGTACATCGGCGGCTTGCTCTCGACGCGGATGCCCGCGGCGCGGATCGCCTCGGCCAGCACGGGGTCGCCCTCTTCGAGGACAATCGTGCGCTTGAACTTCGCGACGAATTCGCGAATGGTCTCCATCGGCAGGGGATAGGTCAGGCCCAGCTTCAGGACGTTCGCCGTCGGCATCGCCTCGCGGGCGTGAACATAGCTGATGCCGGAGGCGATGATGCCGAACTCGACCGGGCCCCAGTCGGTCCGGTTCGGCCCTTCGGCGTTGTTCCACGCTTCGATGTCGTCGAGCCTGTCGCGGAGCCGCACATGCGCCCGGCGAGCGTAGCCCGGCACCATGACGCGCGACTTCACGTCGCGGTAGAACGAGGGGGCCGCCGGCGCCGATACCGGTCCCGGGCGGACCGTCGTCTTGCTGTGGCAGACGCGCGTCGTCACGCGAAGCATGACCACCGTGCGCCACCGCTCGGACATCTCCACCGCCAGGGCGGTGTAGTCGTAGGCTTCCTGCGAGTCGCTCGGTTCGAGCATCGGAATGCCCGCGGCCACGGCGTAGCGGCGGTTGTCCTGCTCGTTCTGGCTCGAAGCCATGCCCGGATCGTCGGCCGAGACGAGCACCAGCGCGCCCGTGACGCCCGTGTAGGCCGCCGTGAACAGCGGGTCGGCCGCCACGTTCACCCCGACGTGTTTCATGGTCACCAGGGCCCGCGCGCCGGCGAACGCCGCGCCCAGCCCCACTTCCAGGGCCACCTTCTCGTTCGGCGCCCACTGGGCCCGGCCGCCCAGGCGACTGAAATTCTCCAGAATCTCCGTCGAAGGCGTCCCGGGATACCCTGTCCCCAGCGCCACGCCCAGCCGGCTCGCAGCCAAAGCGATGGCTTCGTTGCCGCTCAGGAGCAAGCGGTCGGTTTTCTCCATACTCTGTGAACTCCTCGCGATTCCAATGGCGCGCTGCCGCGCCCCAACGCAAGCCGCGGCAGGAGTGTCGCATTGTACACAGTCGCCCGAATCAAGCCAAGCCGAGATCCCCCCAGCCCCGGAGTTCTGCGGGGTTCGCACCCAAAACCCGTGAGGAATTTGACTCCGGCGGTGTCTTGTGGTATATTAACATAAGAGGGAGTCGTCAGTGCATTGCGGGGCCGTTGTGGCGCAGATGCGTCGCAATGGGCCCTTTTTGTTCAGCGGCCGGTGCGGTCGACCGTTGAGGCGTGCAGAGTGCGCCGGAGGGCGCTTGTCAGTCAAGCGGGCCACGACCCTGTTGCGGGGTTGCGGCCCGCTCTTCGTTTGCGCGATGCGCTGCATCGATCAGTTGACGGTTCGTCGGATTATGTGCTTCGAACGGTGCTTGACGGTCTTCTTTTTTGCGAAAGGGGTATGGGCATGATCGGGAGCAGAATGTGGATCGTGTGTCTTGTGGCGGTTCTGGCCGCTTCAACATCGGCGAGTGCGGACACGCTGTGGGGCACGTCGCACGGCTCCGCAGGCTTCTGGCAGGGAGGCTCCATCTGGACGTACAATACCGCATCAGGTGTGCTGGACGTGAAGGCCACCTACACAACGGCTACCCTGCTGGCTTTTGGCGACATCGCGGTCAGCGCAGCCGGTGACGTGTATGTCACCTACTATGGCCAGGACGGCTTTGACAAGCTGGCCAAAGTCAACACCACGACGTGGGCCTTCGACTGGGTGCAGGATCTGGGCGGCTCGGCGGACCAGATCAACGCTCTGGAGTTCATCGGCGACGATCTCTACGGCGTCACCGGCGGCGGCATCGACGCCCGCGTCAGGAAACTCACCCTGACCGGTTCCGGGGCCACCGTTGCGGACATCGGCAAGATCGGTATCAACTCCGACGGCGACCTGACTCGGGATCCCCAGACGGGCACGGTGTACTACACGTCGTGGGAAAGCACCGCGTCGCAACTGAACACCGTGGACCTCACGGCCCCGTCGGAAACGAAGGTCGGTTTCATCACGGGCGGCCAGAACGGCTGGGCGGGCCTCGTCTTCGGCGCCGACGGCACGCTGTGGGCAGGCAACTACTACGAGAACAAGCTCTACACAATCGACAAGTCCACGGCGGTCGCCACGTTCTTCGACAGCCTCGACGGAGTGGGCACCGTCACCGGCCTGAGCATTCCCGAACCGGCGACCATGAGCCTGTTGGGTCTGGGCCTTGCAGCCCTGGCGGCGCGCCGCCGCAAGTAGCCGTTTGCGGCCGGCAACATGAAACGAGAGCATCCCCGGCGGCGTGCAAGCATGTCGCCGGGGATCTTTGTGTGGGCGGGCGGGCGGGTCGATCTTCTGTGCCACGGCGGGTCTTGCCCGCCGTGCAATTCGTCGGGTCGCCATCGAGGGTCCATGGGCTGCAGGCCCGGAGTTGCGCCGGGCCACCCGCCGGGGCGCATGCACGGAGTCTCCCCTTCGCCCGTCTCAGCCCGGCCGCCAGCCAAGGGCGGCGGTCAGCGCATCTGGCGGGCCAGGCGGCAGAGGATCTCGGCGCCGCGGAGCAGCTGGTCGCGGTCCACGGTGTAGCAGAGGCGGAAATGGGTGGCCCGTTCGCTGAAGACGTTGCCGGGGATGATCAGGACCTCGTTCTTGATCGCCTCGGCGACGAACTCCTCGGCGCGGCCGCCGGGGGCCTTCGGGAACATGTAGAACGCGCCGCTCGGGCGGACGATCTCGAAGTCGTCCTTCAGGGCGTCGTACATCAGGTCGCGCCGCTCGGCGAAGCCGGCCACTTCCTCTTCCATACCCAGATCCATGGCCGCCAGGCCGCCGGCCTGCACCATGCTCGGCGCGCAGACGAAGGTGTACTGCTGGAGCATGGTCATGGCCTGGATGACCTGGGCGGGACCGGTAGCGTAGCCCAGGCGCCAGCCGGTCATGCCGTAGGTCTTGCTGAAACCCTTGAGCAGGAGCACCTTGTCGTAGCGGCCGCAGGCCGAGGCGTGCGGACCGTCGTAGCAGAAGGCGTCGTAGATTTCGTCGCTGAGGACCAGCAGGTCGTGCTGGGCCGCGAGGGCCAGGATGTCGTCGATCTCCTGCTGGGTCATGACGGCGCCGCTGGGGTTGCAGGGGCTGTTGAGCATCAGGAGCCGTGTGCGCTCGGTGATGTGCGGACGAATGCGGTCGGCCGTCAGGTGGAAGTCCGGGTAGGTGTCGATGAAGACGGGTTTGCCGCCGATGACGCGGGTCAGGTGCTTGTACATGACGAAGTACGGGTCGGCGATGAGGACTTCGTCGCCGGGGTTCACGGTGGCCATGAGGGCCAGGAGGAGGCCGCCGCTGACGCCGCTGGTGACCAGGACGGGCGGATCGACAAGGCCGAACCTGGCCTTGAGGTCGTCGGCCACGCGACGGCATAGC
>Ga0123328_1005212_pt1 | contig 10274 bp, 6 predicted proteins | sample BioC12SIPDNA_2_FD_89702 | JGI IMG/M metagenome (GOLD analysis project Ga0123328, IMG submission 89702) | Anaerobic biogas reactor microbial communites from Washington, USA - Biogas_R1_A C12 SIP DNA | ecosystem: Engineered > Bioreactor > Anaerobic > Unclassified | place: Washington, USA...
AGATCCGAGGCGTAGATGCCGGCGGGGCCGGCGCCGACGACGGCGACACGCAGGGGGCGGGACATGATCAGACGACATCCTTTGAATGGTGGGGTGTGTTTTCCTCCGCTCCATAGTACTGGCCACGTCCACCGGGGACGATCCGCCCCTGGCGCGGACGGATGCGGTGGGTGACGAAGCGCCGGGTGGCCGGCGGGCGGTTGCGGGGCCGGCCATCGGCCGGTGTGAAACGTGTGACGGGGGGAAGGGACGGGGGAGAGTCCACCGGGTGGATTCGCTGGCATTCGCAGGGTTGTGGGGTGTGATTCCGGCCCCCGGTGGGCGGTGCCCGGTGGCGGATCGGCAGGAATCCCACACGCCCGACCCGGGCGCTGATGTGGTGCCTGTCACTGCGGTTGACGTGTGTTGATGATGGGATCGGGCCCGGCGGGAAGCGGTGGTCGGGGTTACGCTGGTCAGGCGTGAGGGTGCGGAGAGTCCGGTTATGCCTTGTTAAGTCTGAAAATTTCCGCCGCTACCAGTGTGGCGGAGGCGACATTGGTTATAGAATGGCGACCGATCCCACATGACCGGTGTCCCGTGACGCTCCCTCACCCTGAGCAACCACGTGCCTGCACCGCATTCGCGACAGAAAGGTAACGCATGTCTGACCCACGATCAGCACTGCTCAGTGTCGTCAACCGGAACTTCGACGGCGTCGACATCGAGGGCCTGGCAGCCTCTCTCGGACTCACCGTCCAGCGCCTCGACGACCACGACGCCCGGGTCGGTTCCATCGTCGCCGCCGGCCTGCTGGATGACGGTCCCGCCCTGATCGTCGGCACCGGCAACCTGCACTTCGACTCGGAGATCGCCGCCGCCCTCGGCGTCCCCGTCATCCTCCTCGCCGACGCCCAGGGCCGCCACGTCCAGCTCGCCGAGCGCCACGCCCAGGAGCTGGACGCGGTCATCGCCGCGGCGGTCACCGAGGACGGACTGCGCGACGTGGTCAAGCTGCGGGACGCGCTGAACAAGGCGGACGTCGCACCGGTCATGTCCCCGCCGGTGTTCGAGAACTGGCTGCTCGCCCGCGCCAAGGACGCCAAGGCACACATCGTCCTCCCCGAGGGCGACGATGACCGCATCCTGCTCGCCGCCGGTCAGCTCCTCGAGCGCGACATCGTCGAGATCACCATCCTCGGCGACAAGGAGGACATCCGGAACCGCGCCGGTGAGCTGGGCGTGGACCTGTCCAAGGCCCACATCATCAACCACCACACCTCCCCGCTGGCAGAGGAGTTCGCCGAGGATTTCGTCGAGCTGCGCAAGAAGAAGGGCGTCTCCCTCGAGGAGGCCCGCGAGACGATGCAGGACATCTCCTACTTCGGCACGATGATGGTGCATAAGGGCCTGGCCGACGGCATGGTCTCCGGCGCCGCCCACACCACCGCCCACACCATCAAGCCGTCCTTCCAGATCATCAAGACCACCCCGGATGCGTCGGTGGTGTCCTCGATCTTCCTCATGGTCCTGCGCGGCCGCCTCTGGGCGTTCGGTGACTGTGCGGTCAACCCGAACCCGACCGCCGAGCAGCTCGGTGAGATCGCCGTGGTCTCCGCGAAGACCGCCGCCCAGTTCGGCATCGACCCGCGGGTGGCCATGCTGTCCTACTCCACGGGTGTCTCCGGCTCCGGCCCGGACGTCGACCGCGCCGTCGACGCCCTCGGCCACGCCAAGCGCATCGACCCCTCCCTCAAGGTGGACGGCCCGCTGCAGTTCGACGCCGCCGTCGACCCGGGCGTGGCCAAGAAGAAGATGCCCGACTCCGACGTCGCCGGCCACGCCAACGTCTTCGTCTTCCCGGACCTCGAGGCCGGCAACATCGGCTACAAGACCGCCCAGCGCACCGGTGGCGCCCTCGCCGTCGGCCCGATCCTGCAGGGCCTGAACAAGCCCGTCAACGACCTGTCCCGTGGCGCCACCGTCCCCGACATCGTCAACACCGTCGCCATCACCGCCATCCAGGCCGGAGGAAAGTAAATGACCTACGCACTCGTTCTCAACTCCGGATCGTCGTCGATCAAGTTCCAGCTGCTGGACCCCTCGCTCGACGCCAACGCGGAGCCGCTGGTCTCCGGCCTCGTCGAGCAGATCGGTGAGCCGGAGGGCAACATCGTCATCAAGATCCGCGGCGAGAAGGTCACCTCCACGCTGCCGATCCCGGACCACTCCGCCGGCCTGGAGATGGCGTTCGCCATGATGGCCGAGCACGGCGTCGGCCCGAAGGACGTGGACATCTCCGCCGTCGGCCACCGCGTCGTCCACGGCGGCAAGGTGTTCTCCCGGCCGGAGATCATCAACGACCAGGTCGTCGAGATGATCCGGGACCTCATCCCGCTGGCCCCGCTGCACAACCCGGCCAACGTCGACGGCATCGAGGTCGCCCGCCAGATCCTCCCGGACATCCCGCACGTCGCGGTCTTCGACACCGGATTCTTCGCCGACATGCCCCCGGCCGCCGCCCTCTACGCCATCAACGCCGAGGTCGCCGGCGAGCACGGTGTCCGTCGCTACGGTTTCCACGGCACCTCCCACGAGTTCATCTCGCAGCAGGTCCCGGCGCTGGTGGGCAAGGACCCGGCCGACGTCAACCAGATCGTCCTCCACCTGGGCAACGGCGCGTCCTGCTCCGCCGTCCAGGGTGGCCACGCGATCGACACGTCCATGGGCATGACCCCGCTCGCGGGCCTGGTCATGGGTACCCGCTCCGGTGACATCGATCCGGGCATCATCTTCCACCTCTACCGCACCGCGGGTCTGAGCATCGACGAGATCGACACCCTGCTCAACCGCAGTTCGGGCATCAAGGGTCTGTCCGGTGTCAACGACTTCCGTGCGCTGCGCGAGATGATCGACAACGGCGACACCGACGCCTGGTCCGCCTACAACATCTACATTCACCAGCTGCGCCGCTACATCGGTTCGTACATGATCGCCCTCGGCCGCGTCGACGCGATCACCTTCACCGCCGGCGTCGGTGAGAACGCCAAGTTCGTCCGCGAGGACGCCCTGGCCGGCCTGGAGATGTACGGCATCCAGATCGACCCCGAGCGCAACGACCTGCCCAACGACGGTCCGCGCCAGATCTCCACCGACGACTCCGCCATCAAGGTCTTCGTCGTCCCCACCAACGAGGAGCTGGCCATCGCCCAGAAGGCCACCGAGCTGGCGAAGGCGTAACCCCCGCTTATCGACGCCGCCCCTCCCGCAGGAGGGGCGGCGTCGTTGCCGTTGGTGCCGAGGTGCCCGGTTGTCACGCGGATTCCCCCGGTACTCCGACGCGACCTGGGAAAACGCGACCGCCCCTGGGGAATCCGCGTGACTTCAGGGCGTCCAGGCGAGACCGCCGCCACGCCAGAACGCCGGTGCCAGCGGGATGCCCCGCTCCGCCACCCGGCCGTGCATCCCGACGATCCCGGCCACGGCCGAACCGTCCAGGTAGGTGCTCCGGTCCACCCGGAACAGGAGCACCCCGAGGTTGACGATGCGGTGCTGGCGTTCCATGTCCTGCCGGGCCGACACCTCCACCGGGACCCCGAACTCCCCGGTGAACTTCCCCTGGCCGTCGTACTCCACCCCGAACCCGATCTCCGGCCAGAAGAAGTCGAGGCGGGCCAGGAACACCCCGTCTGCGTCGAAGAGCATGACCTGCTGCTGCGGTGGCGGAAGTCCCGCTCTCCAGAGCGCGACCTTGAGGTCTGATTCGCGGGGACTCTGGGACCACGGGGTCGCGAGCCGCCCGGCCTCCCGCATGGTGCCGACCCCGGTGACCCTGTTCCCCACCTGGATAACCCGCTCGATGTCCTCCCGGGTGGTGAGGCCCGTGGCCAGCGCGTGGTCGAGGCAGCGGACACCGGCGGCGAGGTCGTGCCATCTCGCCACGTCGAGGCCGGCCATCGACGGTGGGGACACGTGGACGGGGCCGAAGCGGGTGGACACCGTCTCCACCAGCAGCTGGTGGGCGGGTGGAATGTTCCGGTACCGGAATCCGCGGGTGCTGCGTCGTCCGCTGGTGGCGCCGCATCCCGCCAGCTCGATGTCGTGGGTGTCGTCGTACCCGGGCAGCGGCATGCCGTGGATGACCGCCGCGGATTTCCCGGCGACCATGAGCGTCGGCGCGGTGCGGCCGGCCGCCACGATCCGGGCGACGGCCCGGGACCGGCGATCGAGCGTCCGCCAGGTGTCCGTGGGAATGTAGATCCCCCGGGCCAACCTGACCGCATTCCCGCCCTGTCGAAACTTCCGCTGCTCCCGGTCCGACAGCGTGACGATGTCGACGAGAGGCCCCCCGGCTCCACTCATGGGTTCACCGTATCCCGGTGAGCGCCGTCGTACCTGTCGGAGCCGTCAAGGCCCCCGAGAATTCACGCGGATGTCACCGGTCTCCGGCCACGACCTGGGCAAACGTGCCCGTCGTTGTCGAATCCGCGTGACTTCCGGGGGTTCGGCCTAGAACCAGGTCACCGGCCGCACCTGATTCGCCATGTCCACCAGGGCGTAACGGTGTTTGGCGAAGGGCGCCTGACGGGCCTGCAGGCGCAGCGTCTCGGCGAGACCGGCCCGGAGGCCACGCTGGGTGAAGTGGTACTCGAACAGGTCGTTGGGGGAGGCGGAGGATTCGACTCCGGCGTCCCGGAGGAAGTTGAGGCCCGCGGACATGACGGCGATCTTGATCTGCAGAAACCGGGGCTCGTTGGTGGGGATCTCCTCGAGGCGGCGGGCGGCACGGCGGATGCGGGACTCGGTGAGGGTGCCGGAGATGAGCTGGAGAATGGTGGTCAGCTTCGCCATCCGGTGGTGACGGGAGGCCTGGGGGACCTTGTCCAGTGCGGCGACGGCCATCTCGATCTGGTTCTCGGCCATGAGTTGGCGGGCGAGACCGAAGGCGGAGGAGACGGTGGTGGCGTTGGTGGCCCAGACGAGGCCGTAGAGGCGCAGCGAGTCGAAGCGGAGGAAGTGGGGTTCCTGGGTGATGTAGGACCAGGTGGTGGACATGCCCTCGAAGTACTCGGCGTCGATGGTGTCCAGTCCGGTGCCGAGGTGGGAGGCGGCACGGGCGGTTTTCTCGGGGATGAGCTGGGTGTGGTGGAAGCCGAGCTGCTGGAGGATGAGCTCGTTGACGGCGGCGAGCGCGAGTTTGGGGGCGGGCTCTCCGGGGAGGGTGCCCAGGACCTCGGCGAAGTGGCGTTGGGCGCCGGTGTAGTCGTCGAGAAGCAGGGCGGTCACGCCGGAGTACCATTGGAAACGCCAGTCGTGGCCGAGTCTGCCCTCGAGGGAGCTGAGCCAGGTGCGGGCCTGGCCGGTGAAGCCGAGGTCGAGCATGGCGCGGACGACGCCGAGGGGGATTTCGGCGGACTGCTCGTATTCGGGGGTCTTCATCGCCTGGCGGAGGGTCTCCAGGGCTTCCTGGGGTTCGGTGTAGGAGGAGCCGGAGAGCATGGCGGCGCCGACGTCGGAGCGGTCGATGAGGGGTGCGGGCAGAGCGGAGACGACTTCGGGGGCGGTGATGCGGACGGTGCGGTCGATGCCGTCGATGAGCTGGTCGGTGCGGAACACCAGGTGCTTGGTGCCGAAGGTGGTTCGTTGTGGGGAGAACAGGGAGTGCTGGGAGGGGTACTGCAGGTTGTCCCGGACGGCGATGACCTCGCGGAGGACACCGTAGAGCTGGGTGGACAGTTCCTGGACGGAGGCGAATCGGCGCGCCGGGTCGGGGTGGGTGGCGCGGAGGAGGAGCCGGTAGTAGCTGAGGTAGCGGCGGAAGGTGGGTTCCTCGGTGGGGCTGGGCAGGCCGGGGGCGTAGATGTCGTCGACCTTGGGCAGGTGGACGGTGAGGGCGGCGAGGGTGCGGCCGACGGTGTAGATGTCGCTGGCCACGCTGGGGCCTTCGGAGGCGACCTCGGGGGCCTGGAATCCGCGGGTGCCGTAGATGAAGCCGTAGGCGCCGATGCCGGAGACGGCGCCGAGGTCGATGAGTTTGACCTGGTCCTCGGTGACGATGACGTTGTCGGGTTTGAGGTCGTTGTAGACCACCCCGCGGGAGTGGAGGTAGTCGAGGGCGGGGAGGACCTCGAGGATGTAGGCGATGGCCAGGTCGATGGGCAGGACCTGGTCGGGGTGGGCGTTGCGGCGGGTGCGCAGGGAGGGGCCGCCGACGTACTCCATGACGATGAAGCCACCGGGGACGCGGGGGTCGTCGATGAAGTTGAAGATCTTGACGATGCCGGGGTGGGTGATGTCGGCGAGGAACTCCCGCTCGGCGACGGCGGCGCCGTGTTCGTCGGCGGACTTCGCGGACTGCATGCCCTTGAGCACGACGACACGGCCGGAGACGAAGTGGTCGTTGGCCAGGTAGATCCAGCCCATGCCGCCGTGGGCGATGACGCCGAGAATCTCGTACTGGCCGGCGACCACGTCGCCGGGGTTGAGCTGGGGGGCGGGGATCCCCTTCTCCTCGATCGCCTCGGTGGGGTCGCGCAGGGCGGTGCGTGGGTCCTCGGGGATGAGGAAGGGGAGGTTGACCATGCCGTCGGCGACCGTGCGGCCGATGCGTTCGGCGGCGCGCCGTTTGCGGAAGGTGGACAGGGCGAGCTGGCGGGCGCGGGCGGAGGTGTCGTCGCGTCTGGTGGCGGCGGTGGGTTCGGTCTCGCCGTCGAGTCGGGGTGGTCCGGCCGGCCCGGTGGCGGCTTCCGTCGCGGGTTCGGTGCGATTGTCCTGCTGGTCGCGGAGGGTGTTGAGGTCGGCGAGGAGGGCGGCGATGTCGTCGGAAGGGTCGTCCCGGCCGATCTCGTCCTCGTCGTCATCGTCGTCGGCGAAGGGGTCGAAGTGGACGGCCTGGGTGCCGGCGGGGGCGTCCTCGGCGCCCCCCTCGGGAACACTCTCGGCGGCGCCCTCGGTGTCCGCATCCCTGTCCTCATTCAGGTCCGCCGCGCGGGTCTTGTCGGCCCCGGGGTTGCGGACGGAGCCGGGCAGGTCAGGATGGTCGAGCAACGGGTCGTCGACCGGCTCATCCACCGGGTTGCCGGGGGTGTTCCTGGGTGTCATTGCTCCTCCTCCGCAGTCTCCGAGGGGTTGTCCGGGCTGTCCGTCGGTTCCGGTTCTTCCTCCCGGTAGACCAGCGGTGGTGGGCCGCTGGTGGCGAGGTAGGGGGCGAACCAGTTGTTGTACATGCGCCACCAGGTGCCGTCGCGGCGGAGGCGTTCGATGGTGGAGTTGACCTGGCGGGTCAGTCCGATGGAGTCGTCGTGGGAGTCGGGGTGGGGCATGGCGACGGCGTAGGGCTCGGAGGCGAGGGATTCACCGACGATCTCGGTGTAGGGGTCCTGGGCGTTGATGCCGGAGAGGATGGTGTCGTCGGAGAGGATGGCGTCGGCGTGGTGCTGCTGGAGGGCCAGGAGGCAGTCGGCCCAGCTGCGGGTCTTGAGGATGCGTGACTGGGGGGCGTGCTTGCGGGCCTTCTCCAGGGCGGTGGAGCCGTCGGTGACGCAGACGGTGCGGCCGGGGAGGTCGTCGACGCCGTCGATGGCGGAGTTGTACATGACCAGCAGGCGGGAGTCGGTGGCCAGGTAGGGGGTGCTGAACTGGACGTCTTCCTGGCGGGTGCGGGTGACGGTCATGGTGCGGATGACCATGTCTACTTCGCGGTTGTCCAGGGCGGAGACGCGGGAGGCGGATTCGACGAAGCGGAAGTCGACGCGGTCGGGGTCACCGAAGATGTCCCGGGCGATCTCGCGGGCGAGGTCGATCTCGAAGCCACGGAGGTCGCCGGTGACGGAGTCGCGGTAGGACAGCAGGTTCTGGGACTGGTCGACGCCGACGATGAGGCGGCCGCGGTCGACGATGGCGGGGATCCGTTCCTCGGGGGTGGCGTCGTCGGGGCGGTAGGAGCCGAGGAGGTTGTCGGTGTCGATCTCACGGGGTCCGTACTGGCCGGGGTCCTCGACGGTGGAGCCGGCGGGCAGGGGCGGGCCGTAGACGTGGGCGGCGGGCCGGTCGGGCAGGGGGGTGGGGGCGTCGGTGCCGAAGCTGAAGTCGGGGGTGCCGCAGCTGCTCAACGCGAGGGCGCACGCCGTCACCAGTCCCACCGTCCGGCGGCGCATCACAGGTACTCCTGCAGGCGGGGGCGCATGCCGATCCACACGGCGATGATGGCGAGGATGGACAGGACCATGACGCCGGCGGCGACGAGCTGGGTCGCGGCGAGGCCGTCGTTGATGTAGGCGCGCATGGAGGAACGGGCGTCGGCGATGAGGCGGGAGAGGGCGCCGTCGAGACGCGCGTAGGAGCCGGCGGAGGTGGGGGGTTGGCCGGGCGCGGCGGTCGTCGTGGTGGCGAGGCGGACGGCCTCGGTGTAGTCGCCGCTGAGCATGGCGGTGGTGAATCGTTGGTGGGCGGACTCCCATTCCTGCAGGGCGGTGCGGGCCTCGTCGATGAGGACCTGGTTGTGGCCGCCGTCGCCGAGGGGGCGGTGGCCCTCGGAGTTCTCGAAGTCGTTGAGGGCGATGGTCACCCCGCGGGTGGTGGACTCGAAGAAGGCGGTGGAGTCGTCGACGGACTGGCGGCGGACCAGGGCGAGGGTCTCGGAGGTGCGGGCCTGCTGGGCCTGGATGCGGGAGGCGGTCAGCGAGTCCCAGGGCATGGACGCTTCCTCGAAGCCGCGGGTGCCGGCCTGCCAGGCGGTGAAGTTGGAGGCGCCGACCCACAGGATGGCGGTGACCATGAGGGCGGTGGCCACGAGGAAGCCCTTGTTCAGGCGGCGGCGGGTCATCCGCCACAGGGCCCACTGGGCGATGAGGAGGAAGAGCACGGCGGCGAACAGGCCGGACAGGGGGACCCACTGGGGGCGGGTGAGCTGGCGTTGCTGTTCGCGGACCTTGCTGCTGGTGCGTTCGAAGAGCTGGGAGGCGGCGGGGAGGATCTCCTCGCGCATGAGGGAGGACGCCTCGGCCATGTAGGCCACGCCGACGGGGTTGCCCACCCGGTTGTTGGTGCGGGCGGTCTCGATGAGGCCGGTGTAGATGGGGATCTGGCGTTCGATGTCGGCGATGAGCAGGAGGGAGGGGCGGTCATCGAAGCCGACGCTGGCGGAGGACTCGGTGGCGGACATCATCGCCCGGTCGATGGCGGCGTGGTAGCGGGCGCGGGTGCCGGCGGATTCGACACCACCCTGGACGAAGCCCGTGGTGGCGATGGTGTCGGCCAAGGAGAGGGAGGTGTAGAGGTTGTGCGCCGAGTAGCTCATCGGTTCGGTGGTGGTGAGCAGGACGTCGAGTTCGGACTGCCGGTCGGCGGAGGACTGCGACATGGAGTAGCCGGCGGCGAAGATGGCCATGGAGAGGATGACGGTGATGGCCACCAGCCGGCCGGGGGTGGTGATGAGGTAGGAGAAGACGCGACGGAGCCAGAGGACGGGGACGGCGAAGGTGCCGCGCATGCGGCGCGACATGGTGCGGTGGTCGTGGTCGCTCTCGGAGGTGACCTGGTCGAGCCAGTGGTCCTGGGTGTCCTCGGGGACGTCGGCGCCGTCGTCCTCGACGAGGGCAGTGCCCCGGGAACCCCGGGAGCCGCGGGCTACGGCGGGGCCGCGCAGGCGGGTGCGGCGGTAGCGGAGCGGACCAGAGCCCGTGGACGCGCCCACAGAGGGGCCTGCGGAGGGGCCCCGCGCTGCGCCTGCAGGTGGTGAATGCGCAGGCTCTGAGGAGTCCTTCGCGCCGGTCATTACTTCATGATAACCCCCTGGGTGTGCCCTATGCCATGCCCGCGCGGGGGTGTCGGTCGGGACCCGCGTGGGAGTCCGTGACAGGCGCTAGGGTCGAGGTCATGAACGGTGACGGAAACGGTTGGGCCGCGGGCCCGGGGGACGGGCGCGTGTGGGGTCGCTTCGGGGCGGCGGGCCTCATGTTGCTCGCCGGGACCGGCGCTGACGTGCAGGTTCTCATGCAGCACCGGGCGCAGTGGACGAATGCGGGTGGGACGTGGGCGCTGCCGGGTGGGGCGCGGGACTCGCATGAGTCGCCGACCGAGGCCGCGTTGCGGGAGGCGGTGGAGGAGTGTTCGATTGACCCCGATCTGGTGGAGATCCTCCACGCGGAGGTGACGGCGGGGCCGTTTCCGGCGGATCCGGCGCGCCCGGAGTTGGCGGGGGACTGGACGTACACCACGGTCATCGCGCGGACGGCGACGGGTGAGCCGCTGCGGACGCACGCCAACGAGGAGTCGCTGGAGCTGCGGTGGGTGCG
>Ga0123328_1005213_pt1 | contig 10273 bp, 8 predicted proteins | sample BioC12SIPDNA_2_FD_89702 | JGI IMG/M metagenome (GOLD analysis project Ga0123328, IMG submission 89702) | Anaerobic biogas reactor microbial communites from Washington, USA - Biogas_R1_A C12 SIP DNA | ecosystem: Engineered > Bioreactor > Anaerobic > Unclassified | place: Washington, USA...
GATGTCGACGCCGACTTGCGCCCGCATCTCCTCGGGCATGAAGCCATCGTAGCGGGCGACGAGGTTCACGTCCGGATAATAATCCCGGCAGGCCAGGGCCACGGCCGCCTCCTCGGCGCGGATCCGCGCGTGCAGGGCATACAGGTCGGGCCGGGACCGGATCGCCGCGCGCTGAAGGTCCTCCGCGCTGGGCAGCGAATCGGGAATCGCCAACTCGGCGGGCGGAGGCGGCAGGGGATGATCGGCGGCGCGGTGCAGCAGCGTGTTGATCCTGGCGGCGGCCACATGCTCGTCGCGCACCAGCTCGGTCCGGCGGCTTTCCAGGCTTGCCAGTTCGACATCCGCCTGGAGAACGTCCTGCTCGGTGGCCTGGCCCACCTGGTATTTGCTCGCGGCAACCTGGCGGAACTGCGTGACAAGCTGGCGGGTCGATGCGTTGACTTCCATTTCCCGCCGAGCGAGATAATAGTCGTAGAACGCGGTTCGCGCCGCTTCCGAAAGCCGCAGCCGGGCATCGCCGATGTCGCCTTTCATCGCGTCGGCCTCGGCCGCGGCGGCGGTCCCGCGGAGCGGCCGCTTGCCGGCCCAAGGGACTCTCTGCGAGGCCTGCACCATCCAGCCGCCGCCGTCATCCATCCCGGCGCTGCTCGGGCCGATCATCCCGCCGAGCATCGGGTCGTCGAGCGAAACGACCTGCGGGTAGCGCTCGGCGGCCGCCCGCCACGCCGCCGAGGCCGCCTGGATCGAGGGATTGCGGGCTTGGACCTCGGCGACCAGCAGGTCCAGGGCCAATTCCGTCTCGCCGAGCAGTGGATCGGCCAGATCGCCGGCCCGATCAGCCGGTTGCGGCGAATCGGCTTCGCTGGCCGGCTTCTGGTAGGCGACCTGGGAGACGGCGCGGTTCTCGGCGAACGTCCGATGGTGCGGCGGGGGATCGGTAGAAGATATCCGGTTTTGGCTGGGCATCGGCAAGGCCTGCCCCGCGCCGCCCGGCCACGCGCAGCCCCCCAAGAGGGCGATCATCGCAAGCACCGCACGGCAATCGGCTTTTTGCGAACGCTTCATCGTCTTTCGGTTCCATCAGGGCCGTTTTTGGCTGTGGAGTGGCGCGCCGGACACCACCGGCCCGGGGCATTGGCTGGCGAAGGCCGCGCCTGTTCGATCCATCGTCCCCGCAGAATCCGATCGGCGAGCGTTTTCCTAACGCCCGTTGCGACCGGAATTTCCGGCATAATCGGCGTCTTGCGGCGGCGGTAAAGCTTGACTCACCCGGGCAACCGGACAAAATCAACAAGCATTAACGATTTCGGTCGATTCTTTGCGGGAGAGACCATTGCCCCGGAGATGGCACGGCGACGAGGAGGGGCTGGACTGGGGGGTAGTGCAACGACGGTCGCTGGCGCCCGTCATGCTCCCCACCGTATGCTGCCGGTGTAGAATTTGGCAATATTTGCGATGGACAACTCGGTTTTTCTTCGCGCGTCAGCGAAGCTTGCCGCGGAGAGTTCAGGGGGTCGCGGGGCCGATTGTGAAGTGTACCCTCGACGGAGGGCCGGACATGTCCAAGATCGACGATATCGAAAAAGAACTGGAATCGCTCTCGCGAGCCGAGAAGGGGCTTCTGCTACAGCGAATCGTTCGAGACCTGGGCGACTCGTTTCCGGGCGTGGAAAGCACGCGCGGGGTCTGCGGCGGGGAACCCTGCATTGTGCGGACGCGGATTCCTATCTGGATTCTGGAGCAGATGCGGCGGTAGGGCGTGAGCGAAGCCGACATCCTGCGAAGCTATCCCACGCTCCGAGCAGAAGATCTGGCAACAGCGTGGGCCTACGTTCGCGCCTACCGGGAAGAGATCGAACGGCAGGCAGAGGAAAACGCGGAGGCCTGAGCGGTGGCGAGGCTGTATGCCAACGAGAACTTCCCGTTACGCAAGGGAGTACGGGGGAAATATGCCAAACGCTACGCCGAGGGTTCAAACGTCGTCGTCTTGGCCCCTGATGTCGCGAAGTTCTTCCCCGATTCGGAGTCCGTGAATCTGGCACTGCGTGCACTTGTGGATGTTGCCAAGTCGAGCGTAAGGAACGCCGGAGCTTGAACACGCCGCCGTCTGCTCGAATCGCTCGGTGGCTTGAAATGGCCGATCCGGCGAAGGCTTTGCAGCCGCATTGAATCTGGCACTGTCAGTGAGCGTGAGCAAATGCCGCCGAGCATCCCCAGGCCCCTCCTTTAAGGGGAAGGGATAGGCACGAGCGGAGAATCTGTCTAATCTGGCAAGCGCAGCCGGGCGGCGTCCGGTCTGATTTCCGGCTGGCAGTCTGCCAGTTCGATGCCGTAATTCAACGCGGGGGAGGAAATCATGGGCGATCAGGTCAGTCGTCGTAAGTTTATTGCCACCACGACTTCCGCCGGCGTGGGGTTGGCCTTCACGCGGGTCGGCCAGGGAGCGGACAAGCCGGCCGCCTTGGGCGGAAAGCCGGTCCGGGGCAAGGGATATGCCTCCTGGCCGCCGGTCACGTCCGCAACCGAGAAATTGGTCGGAGAAGTGGTTGCGTCGGGCCGCTGGTATCGCGGCCGGTCGGTCGACGAGTTCGAAGAGGCCTTCGCCAAGATCAACCAGGCCAAGTATTGCGTGGCAACCGCCAGCGGAACCACCGCGCTGCTGACTTCGCTGGGCGCTTTGGGGGTCGGGCCCGGCGACGAGGTGATCGTGCCGCCGTATACGTTCATGGCCACGGTCAGCGTGGTTCTCATGCACTACGCGATGCCGGTCTTTGTCGACTCGGACCGCGAGACGTTCATGATGGACCCGGGCAAGCTCGACGCGGCGATCAACGAGCGGACGGCGGCGATCATCCCGGTGCATATCGGGGGGGCGGCCGCGGATCTGGACAGTATCCTGGCAATCGCCAAGGAGCGCGGGGCGCCGGTGATCGAAGACGCCTGCCAGGCGCACCTCGGCCAGTGGCGCAAGCTCGGGCTGGGGACCTGGGGCACAAGCGGCTGCTACAGTTTCCAGGTCAGCAAGAACCTCTGCTCGGGCGAGGGCGGGGCGATTCTGACCAATGACGAGGCGATGGCCAACAAGTGCTTCGCCTTCCACAACTGCTGCCGCCCGTACGGCAGATCGAGCGCCGGGGTCGCCTACGACGGCGGGCGGAACACCAACGCGCGGATCACCGAGTTCCAGGCCGCCCTGTTGCTCGGCCAGTTGCCCCACGTGGAGCAACGGGCCAAGACCCGCGCGGAGAACGCCGCCTACCTCTCGAGCATACTCGGCGAGATTCCAGGGATCGTGCCCGCCCGGCTCTACGAGGGCTGCACGCGGAGCGCGTACCATCTCTATATGTTCCGCTACGAGCGCGAGAAGTTCGCCAACCTGCCGCGCAACAAGTTCATCAAGGCGCTGCGGGCGGAGGGCGTCCCCTGCTCGGACGGGTACGGGCCGCTGAACAAGGTGGGCTTCATCCGCGACGCACTCAACTCGCGCGGCTACAAGCGGGTCTACGGCGAGGCGGCCATCAAGGACTGGGCGGAGCGGAACGCCTGCCCGGAGAACGACCGGCTCTGCCAAGAGGCCGTCTGGTTCATGCAGAACATGCTTCTCGGGCCGCGGAGCGACATGGACGAGATCGCCGCGGCGATTCGCAAGATCCACGCGCACGCCGCCGCCCTGGCGTCGGCTTAATAGAAACGAGTCAACAACGGTTGTAGAATGGGTTTCTGCCCCGAGGCAGGGGGTCACGGACTGAAAAATCGGGAGGTTCTGAAAATGAGTAAGAAGAATTCGCTGTCGCGGCGCGAGTTCGTCGCCGGAGCATCGAGCCTGGTGCTGGCCGGCGCGGCGGCCAGGGGGGGCGAGCAGGCCGCATCTCCGGCCACGGCCCTGGCCATCCAGGGCGGCGAGAAGGCCGTCAAGGCGTCGGCCGTTTCCGGCCCGCGCTGGGGCGACGTGGAAAAGAAGCAGCTTGAGGCGATGCTCCAGCAGGGGTCGCTCTTCTATTGGGGCGGCCCGCAGACCAAGTTGCTCACCGAGCGGTTTCAGGAGTTCTGCCCGCTCGAGCACGTGCAGACCTGTTCGTCGGGCACCGCGGCGATTCACATTGCCGTGGCGGCGGCGGGGATCGGGCTGGGCGACGAGGTGATCACTTCGCCGGTGACCGACATCGGCACGGTGATCGGCGTCCTCTACCAACAGGCGGTGCCGGTCTTCGCCGACCTGGGGGCGGGCACCTACAATCTCGACGTCGCCGACGTCGAGCGGCGGATCACGCCCAAGACCAAGGCGATCATCGCCGTCCACCTGACCGGCAACCCTTGCGACTTGAACGCGTTGAAGGCTCTCGCCGACCGCCACAACCTGGTGCTGATCGAGGACTGCGCGCAAGCCTGGGGGGCCCGCTATCGCGGCAAACCGATCGGCACGGTTGGCCACCTGGCGTGCTTCTCGCTACAGAACTCGAAGCACATCACCTGCGGCGACGGCGGCGTGGTCGCGTCGAGCGACGAGCGTTTCGGGCCGCTGCTGCAAAAGTACGGGGACAAGGGGGGCAACCGCAGCAAGTGGGGCGGTTTCGACGCCTTCGCCACCAATTATCGCATGAGCGAACCCCAGGCGGCGGTGGTCGCCGCCCAGCTGACCCGGCTCGAGGAGATCGCCGCAAAGCGCGCTCGGCTGGGCAACCTGCTGACCGAGAAGATCGCCGACCTTCCCGGAATCATCCCCCACCAGGTGCACCCCGAGGACCGCGCCGTCTATTGGTTTTACATGTTCCGCATGCAGCCGGAGGGATTCCGTTGCGGGCGTTCCGAATTCGTCCGGGCGTTGACCGCCGAAGGCGCGCCGGTCCGCGGGGGCTATATCGGCGTGCCGCTGTATGGCGAACCGGTCTTCCAGAAGCACGCCTTCTTTGCCGGCCGCTGGCCGGTCAAGGAGATGGGATTGACCACGATGGACTTCTCCAAGCACAAGTGCCCCGAGGCCGAGGCGATCCTCGTCACCGGGATGCGCGTGCCGGTCAATGAATTCTGGACGGAAGAGTACGTGCTTCAAGTCGCGGCGGCTATCCGCAAGGTGGCGCGCCATTACGCAGTCTGAACAGGGCGCCAAGGAAAGCACAATCCATGACAACCAGCAGAAGAATCTCGCGGCGCCGGATGCTCGGCGCCACCCTGGGAGGAATTTCCCTTCCGGCATTTTTCTCGTGCCAGAAGGCCGCGCCCCCGCGATTGGCCGGGCCGCCGGGGCGACCGGGCTCCGAGCCGGACCCTGAACCGGGCCCGAATGAACAGATCGGCGTCGGCATCATCGGCTGCGGCCGCCGCAACGGGCAGTTGGTGATCGGCAAGGGCGGGCAGGGGGCGCCGCCCGCCCATGCGCGGATCGTGGCCGTGGCGGATTTCAACCCGTTGCGCGCCGCCGAGTGGGCGCGGAACTACCGGGCCAAGGCCTACTCGGACTATCGCGAATTGCTCGACCGCAAGGACGTCGAGGTGGTGATCTATGCCACGCCCGAGCACTGGCATTATCTGCCTTGCATCCATGCCTGCCAGGCCGGCAAGGACATCTACGGCGAGCAACCCCTGAGCCACACGATCCGCGAAGGGCGGACGATGATCCAGGCGGTCCGCAAGTACAAGCGGGTCTTTCAGACCGGCGAGCAGCAGCGGTCGCACCCCGCCACGCGCAAGGCCGTCGAACTGATCCGCAACGGCCGGATCGGCAAGATCCAGTCGATCATCGGCTACAACTACCCCAGCCCGTACGAGTGCAATTTCGCCGCCCAGCCGATTCCACCGGGGCTGAATTGGGACGCCTGGTGCGGTCCGAACGAGGTGGTGCCCTACCACACGGACCTCTACCTGTCGCGGATCCCCTACGAGCGCGAACCGCCGTACTACACGCGGCCGGCGGAGAAATACGCGGTCGGTCCGGGCTGGATGTCGTTCTGGCCGTATTCGGGCGGCGAACTGCCCAACTGGGGCTGCCACGGACTGAGCATGGTCCATTGGGCCCTGGACATGGACCTGAGCGGCCCGGTCGAGATCTGGGTCGACCCGGAAGAGAAGATGGAGCAGGTCGTCTACGACACGCCGGACACGCGCGATCGCGGCGACGCGGCCTGCTCGCAGACGATCATCCACTACAAGTATGCCAATGGCGTGGTGCTTTCGCTTAGCTCCGTCGATCCGAAGCTGGGGGGCGGGGCGACATTCATCGGCGAGAAGGGGCGGATCACGATCTTCCGCGAGGGCTACGAGTGCGATCCGGCGGGCCTGGACGAAGACCCGCTGCCGGCCGGCGCCGCACGCGTCTACGAAAGCGACAACCACATGGAGAACTTCTTCGCCTGCGTGGCCTCGCGGAAAGACCCGATCATGCCCGTCGAGGCCGGCCACAGCGTGGCCACCCTGTGCCACCTGGGCAATATCGCCCGCTGGCTCGGCCGCCGCCTGAAATGGGACCCCGAAAAGGAGGTCTTTCCCGGCGACGATGAGGCCAACGGCTATCTCGATACGAAGAAACGCCAACCGTACGAACTACCGACCGAGGTTTAGAAAGCACACCCATGAGATGGCGATCGCTTACCGCCGCCCTGCTGGCGGCCTGCGTGGTCGGGTCGACCAACTGCCCGGCCGCCGAGAAATCCACGAACCAAGCGCCCGGCCAGCCGGCCGGATCGTCCCTCGAGTACGTTCCCCTCGATGCGCCCGCGGGCATGTCGCAGGCCGTGATCGTTCAGGGCCTTCCCCTGGTCCACACGCGGCAGTTGCTGCCGCTGGATCGCGAGGGAAAGCTGGTCGGCGTGGGCTCGGTCGACAAGCAGATCGAGCAGCTGCTGACCAACCTGGAAACCGTGCTCAAGGAAAGCGGCTCGGGCCTCGACAGGCTCGTCCGAATCAACATCTACGCGCTGGCGCCGGGGACCGTCACCCGGGTGGGCGAACTGCTGGCCAAGCGGCTGGACACGTCGGTGCGGCCGGCGATCACCTCCGTCCTCACGCCCATGCCGCACCGCCAGGCACTCGTCGCGCTCGATGCGGTTGCCGCTGCCGATAAGAATGGCCAGGCCGTCTCCCTGAAGCGATGCGAAGCCGTGGCCGGCAACGAGAACTGCGCCGATGCGGCCGTCTTGCCGCCGGGCGGCGTGGCCTATCTGTCCGGCCAGGCGGATGAAGGCGGATTGACCGAGTCGGCCGTCACCCGCTCGATGTCGAACCTGATCAGGACGCTTGGGCATCTGAAGCTCTCGGTCAAGCACGTCGTCCACCTGAAGGTCTTTCTGCGCCCCGTGACGTCGTCTGCCGAGGTGCTCCGCGAAATCCAGACGTTCTTCCCCGACCAGCCGACTCCGCCGGTGGTCTTCGTGGAATGGCTGGCGAAAGTCCCAATCGAGATCGAGATGATCGCGCAATTGCCGCTTTCCGGCGAGGCGCCCGAACCGGTGGAATACTTCACCCCGCCGGAATTCCGCCCGTCGAACACCTTCAGCCGAGTGGCCCTGCTGCGGACCGACCGGCAAATCTACATCTCCGGCCAGTACGCGCAAGTCCCCAGCCGCGGCGAGCCCCAGGCCAAGCATGTCTTCGCGCAGTTGCAGTCGATCCTGACCGAGATCGGCAGCGACATGCGCCACCTGGTCAAGGCTACCTACTACGTCGCCGACGATGACGCCGCCCGATGGGTCGACCGGACGCGACCGCTCGTGTACGACCCGGACCGCCCCCCGGCCGCCTCCAAGCTGATGGTCCACGGTGTCGGAATGGAGGGGCGCACGATGACCATCGACATGATCGCCGTCGGCGCCCCGTAGCCCGTGGGGTGGTGCAGAGCGGACCGGCCCCAACGCGGTTCGAATCGCACCCAACGCCGCCAGGAACCGGACGGGTCCGGAAGCCGCGATCTACCCGAGCGGCGTCCCACCGCCGCCCCGTGGGGTGGTGCAGAGCGGACCGGCCCGGGCGGGCCGGAGGGGCCAGGGCGGTGTACGGGGACCGAACATGTTTGCACGGCCAGAAGGCGAGCGCCGCGGTACCGCGCGCGGGTAAACGTCCCGCGGCGGCGCGTGGTGGGCCGGCGCTCGCGCGCGGTCATGCCGGCGTTTCCTCCGGTGGTGCGCGTGGCGGCAATGCGTTCCGCCAAGGGATGGGTCGCTTGATGCACCACCCTACACATCGTAGGGTGGTGCAGAGCGGACCAGCCACAACGCGGTTCGAATCGCCGCCAATGCCGCCAGGAACCGGACGAGTCGAAAACCACTATCCGGCGAGCGCCGCCCCACCCAGCGCGGGTAAACGTCCCGCGGCGGCGCGTGGTGGGCCGGCGCTCGCGCGCGGTCATGCCGGCGTTTCCGCCGGTGGTGCGCGTGGCGGCAATGCGTTCCGCCAAGGGATGGTTCGCTCTGGACCACCCTACATTTTTTGCCCCCCGAGACATGGAGGAGACAACCATGGCACGGCGGTCTTTTGCGGCCGTTCTGGCCGTCTGCTGTACGCTACTGACTGGCTGCCCCGCGCCGAAGAGCACCGGCGTGAGCGCCCCTGGCGAGCCTCAATCGTCACCGCGGGCGGCCGATGCCGAGGCGGCCGCGCGGCCGGCGTCCGAACCGGCGATCGAGTACCTTGCCCTCGACGCGCCGGCCGGCACGGCCCGCGCGGTGATGGTCCAAGGTTTTCCGCTCGTCCACACGCGGCAGCTCTTGCCGCTCGACGTGGAAGGACGACTGGTGGGTGAAGGTTCGGCCGAGAAGCAAGTCGAGCAAGTCTTGACGAACCTTGAGGCGGTCCTCAAGTCCGCCGGATCGGATTTCAGCAAACTGGTGAAGTTGAACGTCTACGCCGATTCGCCGCGGACGGCTGACCTGTTTCGCGTGCAGATGAGTCAGCGGCTCGCGGCGGCGGTCCGCCCGGCGATCAGCACGGTTGTCACGCCGCTTTCGGTGGCCGGGGCGCTGGTGGCGGCCGATGCGGTGGCCACCAGCGCCGAGCAAGAGGGCCGCGTGGCCCTGCGTCGCTGCGAGGCGGTAGCCGGCGACAACGGCTGCGCCGATGCCGCAATCATGCCGCGCGGCGGGGTGGTTTACCTTTCGGGCTGGCCCGACAAGAGCCCGCCAGCCGAGGCGCCCGCCAAGGCGCTCGCCGCGCTGCTGGAGATGGTCGCGGATTTGCAGCTCCAGCCGGCGCAGGTCGTGCAGCTCAAGGCGTTCGTCGATTCGGCCGGCGCGGCCGACGGGATTCTCGCCGAGGTGAAAAGAATCTTCCCCGGCCAACTCGCCCCGCCGATGGTCTTCGTCGAGTGGCTCTGTCCCGCGCCGGTCGAGATCGAGATGGCCGTGCATCTGCCCCTTTCCGGCCCCGAGCCGGAAGAGGTCGTGCGTTACCAGAATCCGGCGAGCGTCAAGCCCTCGCCGGTCTTCAGCCGGATCGTCGTGGTCGGCAGCGATCGGCTGGCGTACATCTCGGGGCTTTACGCCCGGGCGGCCGGCAGCGCCGAGGCGGAGATTCGCGACGTGTTCGAGCAGCTCAAACAGATTCTCCCGGAGACCGGCAGCGACCTAGAGCACCTGGCCAAGGCCACCTACTATGTGAGCGACGAGGAGACGAGCAAGATGCTCGGCAGGGTTCGCCTGGATTACTACGATCCCAAGCGGGCGCCGGCGGCCACGCTCGCCGAGGTGCACGGCATGGCGGAAGCCGACCGCGCGTTTACGATGGATATGATCGCCGTCCGTCCGTAGGCCGATCCAAGGTCAGGACATCGTGCGTTTCAACAGCTCGATGGCCGCCGTGGTCATCTGGCGCGCGGCGGTGGCGGTGAATGGCGGGTAGTCGAGGATTTTGGGCACCGTGGTTGCCGCGTATTCGCCGGCCTTGTAGGCGGTTGGATCGCACTTCTTGGGGTCTGCCGGGTATCGATCGAACGTTGCTCTGGCCGACCGGATACCAGTAGTTGCCCGTGGCGACGTATCCCCAGTCGGTGCTGCCGTTTCCGCCCGCGCCCACTACCGCTGTCGATCGTCCAGGCACCCTCGACGTCGAGCACGTAGCCGAGGGTGGCAAGGTGCACGTAGCCGTGCAACCCGCTCTCGGTCACGGTCGCCGATGCGTTCCACCCCTCGCCTCAGGTGGCGCAGTTGGCGGAGAAGCTGGAGTTGTTGTTCACCTGGTTAGTCACACACATTTTCCAACACTTCGCCCGTGGCGACAATGGTCCGCTTGATGCGGTTCTCCTCACCGGCGGGAGCGAATTGCCAGTCCGTCCAGAATCAAGAGTCGA
>Ga0123328_1005216_pt1 | contig 10271 bp, 8 predicted proteins | sample BioC12SIPDNA_2_FD_89702 | JGI IMG/M metagenome (GOLD analysis project Ga0123328, IMG submission 89702) | Anaerobic biogas reactor microbial communites from Washington, USA - Biogas_R1_A C12 SIP DNA | ecosystem: Engineered > Bioreactor > Anaerobic > Unclassified | place: Washington, USA...
TCCAGGGCGTCCCCGATGTCGAGCCGGTCACCGCCTGGGAGCACCACCGTCGCGGCGTCGAGCCTGGTCCCCCGCGGCCAGAGCACGGGGACGAGCTCGGCTCCGTCACCTGCGTCCACAGCCACACAGCCCGAGCCGGTCAAGGCGACAGTGCCGCGCACCTGAGCGTCCATCCCGGCTCGGACATCGTTGTTGACCAGCAGGATCATGCCGTCGGACCGGACCACGGACAAGTCCGGACCAGCGGCACAGCCTGCCGCGAATGACACGATGGCTACTCCAGCGAGTGCCGTCGCCGCGCTGCGCTGCGTGTGCCGGCCAGGCTTCATGACACCTTCACCGTGACTCCCATGACCGACGCCGCAGCACGCACCGGCGAGAAGAGATCCCTCTGGATCAAGAGGTAGGTCTTGTAACCATGGTGTATCCCGTACCCCGTGTTGTTGTAGAACCATGGTCCGCCGCTGTCGCCCGAGTTGGCCTTCCTTCGATGTGTCATCGCTAGGCCGCAGTCGTTGTCCCGGCACTGGTTCAGCTTGTAGACCTCATCGCAGGTGTTGCCCGTCGTCTTGCCATACTTACAGAGGGTTACGCCCGTCGTGGGGTTGGCCGTACCGGTCAGAGCCCGGGTGGCGCCGTGCGTGTAGTAGAAGCGTGCGTCGGTCTTCTCAGTCGAGCTGTGCCACTGGACATCGCCCTTGCCGCCCCGGTGCTCGGCGCGGAAGGTCAGCACCGACCGGTCGAAGTACTTCTGACTGTTCGAGCAGTGGCCCGCTGTGATGATGCCATGGGGATAGGCGGAAGTTCGTACAGTGAAACCAGCAGTACACGTCGTCAAGACACCACCGCCGGAGACGGTATCTAGCCCGGAGTCGAGTGAATCCACCGCCTCGATGCGAAGGCTCGCGGCTTGTGAAGTGGCGACGAGTGCGGCGCGAGCATTCACATTCTCTGTCGCGAGCAACTCGCGCTGGATAACTGCGGCGGCGACTGTGGGAAACTCCGAAGCCAGAGCCGCATCTGCCTGGGCGAGAGTGAGCCCGTCGACCGGTTTCACCGAGACTGTCACGGAGCCGGTCGCCGTATCGATGTCGGTGGCAACTTCAGACGCGACCTCACGGTCATCGAGGATGGAGTAATGGATGCTCTGGCCAAGAGCGACGAGGTCGCGCTCCGTCCAACCCATCCCCTCTCGAATCTCGACCTTCACCGGCAGGGCGTTCAGCAGTGACTTGGCGCGCGGGGGCGCCGCCGCCATGAACGACACCCAGGCACGCCCTTCAGTCCCGACGATCCCGGAATCGGCGTAGTGATCCGGGAACTCCTCCTGAATCTGGGTCACGGCGATCGCGAAGTCGTTCTGCCAGTCAAGACTCAGCAACGGCGCCTCGCCGCGGCTGGCGCGCTCGGCCTGAACCAGCGCGGCGTCGTCGTCAAAACTCTTCCCCCAGGCACCTCCAGCAGGCGTCTCCTGGATCGCGGGCGCCCCGACTGCGTAGGCTGCCGATACGCCGAGACCGGCAGCAATCAGGCACGTAACGACGATGAACGAGCTGCGGAGTCGTCGGCGCTGAGACATGGATCCCCCTGTGGACGGTGCAACCGGATTCCGTTGACTGTGAATTAAATCACACCTGGGATCGGCGCGTCAATGGGGCTCTTCGTGGTTCGTGGTGAACATGAAGGATGACCCGGTCAGCTCGCGGCTCATCCCATCGATCTGCGCAAGAATCATGGGGATCGACGACTCGTAGGCCCCTGCGAGATGATGCTGAATCGCTGTCTCGATGAGCGCGACACGATCCCAGACGGCCTGTTTGAACGGGTAGTGGGAGTGGGAAGCTCGGCGTTTCGGTGTCGCCGCGTGCCGGAGAAGCACCTGATTATCGGGGTCCCAGACCTCGATGATCGCTTCATGAATCGCCGTGGGCTCAGGACTCTTCGCCGCAGGCGTAGGGCTAGGACGGTTCGACAGTCGAATGCGATCCGCTTCAGAGCCGGTGCCGGCGCGTCACGTGCTTCAACGGCTGATGCTCCCGCTCAGGCGCCTGCGTCGGCAGCGTGACGGTCCGCAGGGCCGCGGTGGCACACGCGCCTGATCGATCTTCTGTGTGTCACTCTCGGCCGGTAGTCCGAGCGGCGTCGCGGGCTGCATCGAGCACGGCGTCGGCGCGGACTTCGATCATCGCCCGCCGTCCATCGGGGGGTCGCCGCATCTCGCCTGGCATCGACCCGGCCACGGGCGAGATCAGTCCGGGCGCTCAGCCGCAGCGTCGTGTGGGCGCGCCCCGGTGATGTCGCTGGTCTGAACAAGGACCTTCTGGTGGAGCTGAGGGGATTCGAACCCCTGACCTTCTCATTGCGAACGAGACGCGCTACCAACTGCGCCACAGCCCCTTGAGCGAGGAAAAGACTAGCACCGCTCCCGCGGTGACTCACAAATCGGCGGGTCGTCTCACTCGCCGACGGCGCGCCGTCGCGCAAGGATCGCGTCGAGGTCGAGGTTCACGGCCGCGGGGCTCGGCTCGGCTCCAGGGTTTGCCTCGGGCGCAGGGCTCGCCTCGGGCGCGAGGCTTGCGGCGGGCTTCTCGGGGACAGGTACCTCGACGCGCGCCGCCGTGACCGCCGAACGCTCGGACACCTCGAGCGGGGCCGGCTCCCAGCGCGGCGCGGGCGACTTGAGCGTGTACGTCGGGCGAGGCACGGGCACGGGCTGCCACGTGTCGTCGTCGGCGGCGCGAGGCTCCTCGTCGACGACCTTCTCGATCACGAGCGTGTCCTCGTCGTTCCCATGCACCGCGCGGCCCGTCACGACGGGTCCGGTGCGGCGTTCGACGGGGCGTGCCGCACGCTCGAGCGCTGCCTGCTCGGCGGCCCACGCGGCGTCACCGCGCTGCGCCGAGACCACCGCGGCCCGACCCAGCCCGAGCGTCGCGACGAGCAGGACACTTGGCACGGCCGCGAACGTCGCCCCGATCGCCCCGAGCCCGACGGCGGTCCAGCCCCCCACGGTGAGCGCGAGCAGCGCGACGACAAGGACGAGGCGACGTCGTGCCGCGGCGCGTCGCCGGGCGAGCAACGCGGCCCGCTGGGCGTGCCGCTGCGCGATGCGGCGTGCGGCGTCGACGGAGCGCCTCTCGTGCGACTCGTGCGGCCTGTCCATGTCCTCGCCTCCCACGACCCTCGTCCCGCGTGCCGGTGTCAGGAGCGCCGTCGCCGAGGCCGTCCGGACCGGCGGGACCCGGTGCCGGTCCGCGTCACGGTCAGCGACCGCGAGGACCCGCATCGAGCCCGAGTACCGGTCGTCCGTCCGCGACTCGAGGAGCTGCTGACGATGCCGCAACCGGTGCGGCACGAGGTACGCGAGCCACAGTCCGACCACACCGAGGGCGGCAAGTCCGGCCGGGCTGTACACACCACGACGGTAGGCGGGGCCCTCGCCCGAACGGCGCAGGGTCTGCGGCGTGTCGGGCCGCAGAACTACACCGGTGTGACTCCCCCGCCCGCCTCGGGGCTCGCGGCGCTTCGAGCCGCAGCCCGTCGCACCTCGCGCCAGCGCGCGAGCAGCCCGCCGGGGACCTCCTCCGCAGTGAGCGCGAAGGTGCGGTGGTCCGCCCACTCGCCCGCGATGTGCAGGAACCGCTCGCGCAGCCCTTCGTCCCGGAAACCAAGCTTCTCGACCACGCGCAGGCTCGCCGCGTTCTCGGGGCGGATGTTGATCTCCATGCGGTGCAGGCCCAGCACCCGGAAGCAGTGGTCGGTCGCGAGCGCGACCGCGGTCGGGGTGATCCCCCGGCCCGCGAACTGCTCGCCGACCCAGTAGCCGATCGAGGCCCCGCGCAGCGCGCCGTACGTGATCTGCGAGACCGTGAGCCGGCCCGCGAGCCGGCCCTGGTAGTCGACCGCGAACGGCAGGGTCTGACCACGCCGCGCCTCGGCGCGCAGCGTGCGCAGGTACTGCCCGAAGGTCGGCGGCGGCCCCGTGAGCGGGACGGGCGACGTCGCCTCCCACGGGTCGAGCCAGTGCGCGTTCTGCGAGCGCAGCTCGAACCACGCGCGCTCGTCACGCAGGCGCAGCGGGCGCAGGACGACGTCGCCCTCGACGAGCGTCACGGGCCAGCCCTCAGCCATGGCTGTCCAGGACGAGCGCGTGGACGGTCTGACCCGGCTCGACGAGCGTCGCCCGCTCACCGACCACCGCGAACGCGTTCGCGCGGGCAAGCGAGCCGAGGTCGGGGCGCAGCGGGTCGCCGAGCGGGGCGACCCGGTACCCCGTCGCGGGCGAGCCCGTGAGCGTCGCGGGCACGAACTGGCGCAAGCCGCTCGGCACGGTCCACCCCTGCGTCGCGGTCGCGCTCACGGTCGTGCGGAACAGCTCGGTGTAGCCCGCGATCGCGCGCAGCGCGGGCCGCACGAACACCTCGAAGGCGACCGTCGCCGCGACGGGGTCGCCCGGGAGTGCGAACACCGGCACGGGCAGGCCCGCCCCGTCGGGGTCGACCGTCCCGAAGCCCAGACGCCGACCCGGGCTCATCGCGACGTGGTCGAAGCGCACCTCGCCGAGCGGGCCGAGCACGTCACGCACCGTGTCGTGCGGCCCGTCGCCGAGCCCGCCCGTGACGATCAGCAGGTCGGCCCGCACGAGCTGGTCCTCGATCGCCTCGCGCAAGCGTGCCCGCTCGTCGGGGGCGACCGCCGCGAGGTGCGCGCCCGCCCCGACCGCGAGCGCCGCCGTGGTGAGCATCGGCCCGTTCGCGTCGTGCACCTTGCCCGACTCGTGCGGGGAGCCCGCGTCGACGAGCTCGTCACCGACCGGGAGCACGACCACACGCGGCCGCGGGTGCACGCGCAGGCGCCGCAGCCCGAGCGCCGAGGCGAGCCCGATCTGCGAGGCGCCCAGGCGCACCCCTGCGGGCACCACGACCTCGCCCTCGCGCGCGTCCGCGCCCGCCGCGCGGATGCCCTCGCCCGCAGGCACGGGCCGGTTGATCTCGACGCGTGCTGTCCCGCGATCGGTGTACCCGACGGGGACGACGACGTCCGCGCCCACCGGGACCGGGCCGCCCGAGGAGACGCGCACCGCGTGCGCGGGGGCGAGGCGCAAGGGTTCGTCGTCCGACGGCGCGACGTCGTGCGCGACCGGCAGGACCACGGGACGCCCCGGGGTCACCTGGGCGATCGCGCCCGACTCGACCGCGTAGCCGTCGTGCGCCGCGACGGGCCGTGCGGGCACCGACACGGGAGCGTTCAGGTCCTCGGCGAGGACGCAGCCCGCGGCGTCCGCGAGGACGACGTCGAGCGGGTGGACCGGCTGGGCGGCGGCGAGCACCGCCTGCAGCTGGTCCTGGATCGACCTCACGCCATGCCACCGGAGACGTACTCGGCGAGCCACTCGCGCAGCTCGGGGCCGAGGTCCTCGCGGGCGACCGCGAGCTGGACGACGGCCTTGATGTAGTCGAGGCGGTCGCCCGTGTCGTAGCGCCGGCCCCGGAAGACCACGCCGTGCACCCCCGAGCCCTGCGCCGGGTCGGCACCCGCGAGCTCGGCGAGCGCGTCGGTCAGCTGGATCTCGCCCCCGCGTCCCGGCTCGGTGCGCTCGAGGACCTCGAAGATCTCGGGCGCGAGCACGTAGCGGCCGATCACCGCGAGGTTGCTCGGCGCCTCCTCGACCGCGGGCTTCTCGACCAGGCCCGTGACGCGCACGACGTCGTCGTCGTCGGTCTGCTCGACCACGGCGCAGCCGTACAGCGAGATCTGCTCGCGCGGGACCTCCATGAGGGCCAGGACGCAGCCGCCGCGCTGCTCGGCGACCTCGATCATGCGCGGCAGGAGCGGGTTGCGCTCGTCGATGAGGTCGTCGCCGAGCAGGACCGCGAACGGGTCGTGGCCCACGTGCTGCTTCGCCCGGAGCACCGCGTGGCCGAGCCCGAGCGGCTCGCCCTGGCGCACGTAGTGGATGTCCGCGAGACCCGAGGACTCGTGCACGCGCGCGAGGCGTTCGGTGTCGCCCTTCGCCTCGAGCGCTGCCTCGAGCTCGGGCGCGCCGTCGAAGTGGTCCGAGAGCGAGTGCTTCGACCGCCCCGTGATCATCAGGACGTCGTCGAGGCCCGCCGCGACGGCCTCCTCGACGACGTACTGGATGGCCGGCTTGTCGACGACCGGCAGCATCTCCTTCGGGGTCGACTTCGTCGCGGGCAGGAAACGGGTACCGAGTCCGGCGGCGGGGATGACCGCCTTGCTGATCGTCATGGTGTTCAGCCTAGTGAGGGACGAACTTTGCCGCTCCCAGACGAACTCGTGCCAGACTTGTGGCATGAGCAGCGTCGCCCAGCCGCACCCCACCGTGCCCGCCGGAGCCACCGAGGTCGACGTCAAGCAAGCACTGCGCACGGCCATCCGATCGACCCGCTCGATCCGGTCCCCGCGCGTCCAGGCCGAGGTCGCCGAGCGGCTCGCGAAGGTCACGATCATGATCCCGGACGTCGCCCAGGCCTCGTGCGTCGCGCTCTACGCCTCGCGTGCGGGCGAGCCCGGGACGCTCCCCCTCATCGAGCAGCTCGTCGCGAAGGGCAAGCGCGTCCTGCTGCCCGTGCTCGGCCCGAGCCTCGAGCGCGGCTGGGCCGAGTTCACCGACGCCGAGGACCTGCGCGAGCGCGCCCCGGGCCGCCCGCCCGAGCCGAGCGGACCCGACCTCGGGGCCGAGGCCCTCGCCGAGGCCGACGTCGTCCTCGCCCCCGCCCTCGCGGTCGACACGAGCGGCAACCGGCTCGGCAACGGGGGCGGCTGGTACGACCGGGCCCTCGGGCACGCACGGCCCGGTGCGCCTGTGATCGCACTCGTGCACGCCGAGGAGATCTACGACGGCGAGGAGCACCCGCTGCCCGTCGAGCCGCACGACCGGCCCGTCGACGCGGTCGCGACGCCCGAGGGGTGGCGCTGGCTCAGGATGCGGGCCGCAGCGTGAGCGTGTTCTGAGCCGCGCGGGTGACCGCGGTCGGGCTGAACGGCCACGGGAACGTCTCGCCCTTCGCCCACGCGGTGAACTGGTCCGTGTAGTGCCGTGAGCCGGGGTGCCCCGAGGCGCCCGTCATCGTGACCCACGTCGAGCGGTCGAGGTCGGCGAGGTCGACGACCATGCGCATCGACGGCGACCACGTCACGTGGAACGAGCCGTCGGGGTCCGCCGCGTCCCAGCCGTTCGCGTTGACGATCGACGAGCCGCCCGCGACGCCGAGCGGGCGCGGGTTGACGAGCGCACGGATCGGCCCGGGCAGCGACTCCCCGCCGAGCACGGCGTGCTCGGGCGCCGCGACGTGCAGCTTGCCCCACGACCAGTCCGCGGTGTCCTTGCCGAGACGCCGGGTCAGCTCGGCGCGCGCCGAGACGAGCGCACGGAGCAGGATCTCGTCGCGGCCCTCCTCGACGCCGACCGTCGTGCGGTCGTCCCACCACGGCGAGCGTGGGTCCTCGAGGATCCCGCGCACGACCTCGAGCCAGCGCGAACCGCCGTCGGGCCACTGCGTCGAGGGCAGCTCGTCGTGGAAGGTGAGCGTCAGGAGGTTCTGCCACACCGCGGCGAGGTACACGGCCGCGGCCGAGTCGACGTCCATCGAGCGGTCCCACTCGCGCAGCAGCTCCTGGCCCGCGGCGTCGAACTCGTTGTCGATCGTGATCGGCAGCAGCCACGGCACGAGCACGTCCGCGTACGCCGAGTGCGCGTCGAGCATGATCTCGTTCATGTCCGCGACCTCGAGCGGGCCCGCGGCGATGCGCTCGGCGAGCAGCTCGCGGATGCGCTGCGAACGGAAGCCGTAGTCCCAGTCGCTCGTGAGGAACGGGTCCTCGCCCGAGGGGATGACGGCCTGGTTCGCCGCGACGATGAAACCCTCCGGAGGGTCGACGATCGCGGGCATCTCCCCGGGCTCGACGAAGCCCTGCCAGTCGTAGCGCGAGTCCCAGCCCGGGCGCGGCCACGTGCCGTCCGAGGGGAGCGAACCGTCGCGGACCGTGCGGCGCACCGGGATCTTGCCGGGCGCCTGGTACCCGATCTGCCCGTCGACCGTCGCGAACACGATGTTCTGCGAGGGCACCTCGAACAGCGCGGCCGCCTCGGCGATGTCCTCCGCGGTCGCGGCGCGGTTGATCGCAAACACCGCGTCCGCGGTGCGGCCCGGGGTGAGCGCAGTCCACGCGAGGGACACCGCGAAGGACGCGGGCGTCACGACCGAGGGCCGCTGGACTGGGATGCGCTCGACCGCGTCCATCGAGTCGAACACGTCCGAGACGATCGGGCCGTGCACGGTCGAACGAACCTCGATCTCGACCGGCTCGCCGCCGTTGACGAGGATCGTCTCGTTGCGCACCTCGAGCGGCAGCACCTCGTCGTCGTAGAGGAACCCGCCGTCGCTCGTGACGCGCTCGACGAAGAAGTCCGTGACGTCCGCGCCGAGGTTCGTCAGACCCCACGCGAGGTCCGCGTTGTGGCCGATGATCACGCCCGGCAGGCCCGCGAAGGTGAAGCCCGAGACGTCGAAGGGGCACAGCGGCCCGACCGTCGCGCAGCGCAGCGACTGCTGGGCCCAGATGCCCGGGGCGCTGATCCCCAGGTGCGGGTCGTTCGCGAGGAGCGGCAGACCTGAGGCGGTGTGCTCGCCCGCGACCACGAAGGAGTTCGAGCCGACGCCCTCGCCGTGGCCCACGAGCGCGGGGACGGCGTCGAGCGCGCGCTGGGCGGCCTCGATCGCGCGGTCGAGCGCGGGGTCGCCCAAGAGCGCGTCGATCGACGCGTCGGCGGGGGTCGCCTCGCCGTCGTCGGCCGACGGCGAGGCGTCGTCCACGGCGCCGTCGTCGGCGGAAGGTGACATGGCGTCGTCGTCGGCGGCGAGACGCTGAGCGGAGGCCGTCGTGACCGGTGCGACGATCGGGGTGTTGAGCTGCTCGGGGTAGGCCGGGAACAGCTCGTCGACCCGGTCGACGTCCCGCAGCGCCGCGTAGGACTGCGCGCGGGCGAGCTCCTCGTCGAAGTTGCCGCGCAGGTCCCACGCCATGGCCTTGAGCCACGCGAGCGAGTCGATCGGGTCCCACGGCTCGGGCTCGGCGACCTGGACCTGCAGCCCGAGCACCGTGTACTCGATCCCGAGCGCCTGCGCGCTGCGCGTCGCGAGGTAGGCGTTCACCCCGTCCGCGTAGGACTGCAGGTACTCGCGCGTCTCCTGCGAGACGAGCTCCCACTCCTGCTCCGCGATGCGTCGCCACCCGAACGTGCGGATCACCTTGTCCGCCTCGAGGGCCGCCTCGTTCGCCCCCACGAGCTCGGACATGCGCCCCGCGGTCACGTGCCGGCGGTAGTCCATCTCGAAGAAGCGGTCCTGCGCGTGCGTGAAGCCCTGCGCCATGAACAGGTCACGCGCCGTGGTCGCCCTGATCGACGGGACACCGCGCGCGTCGCGCGTGACCGTCACCTCCGCCTCGAGGCCCGGGAGCGTGAGGGCCCCGCTGACCTGCGGGAGGGGCCGCCGCACGAGCGCCGTGACGCCCAGGGTCGTGGCCACGAGGATCACGACGACGACGACGGCGGTCACGGTCACGACGGTGCGCAGGAATCGACGGCGGGCCACGCGCACAGGCTACCTGCGGGGGCCCGCACGCACGGGCGATGGGCGAGCTGGGAGGGTCCTCGGGCATAGACGGGGGCGCCGGACCGTTACCATGTGCGGCGCGCCCTGCGCCCGGTCGAGACCGGACGGACAGCCAAGGAGAACCATGCCGACGTACGCCTACCGCTGCACCGCGTGCGAGCACGCCTTCGAGATCCACCAGGCCTTCACCGACGACGCGCTCACGACGTGCCCCGAGTGCTCGGGCGCGCTGCGCAAGCTGTTCACGGGCGTGGGTGTCGTGTTCAAGGGCTCGGGGTTCTACCGCACCGACTCGCGGTCGGGGTCGAGCTCGAGCGTGCCGGCGAACGGGTCGTCCTCGAACGGCGCCTCGTCGAACGGGTCGTCGGGTGGGTCTTCGAGCAACGGGTCGGCGAGCGGGTCGTCCTCGTCGAGCGGCTCTGCGTCGAGCGGGTCCAAGGCCTCGGCGACGACGGGCGCAAGCTAGCCCCCGCGGTCTGGTCCGGCGCACGCCGGGAGGTCGGCGGGCCGGGGCGCCTCGATGAGGGCGCGGTGCCGCCCTGCCGGGGCCGATGCCGCGACCGGCTCGGGCCCCGCGCGCGGCACGGTGCGCGGTCGACGTGTGGCGCCCCTCGATCCACAGGAGGATGTCGA
>Ga0123328_1005230_pt1 | contig 10249 bp, 6 predicted proteins | sample BioC12SIPDNA_2_FD_89702 | JGI IMG/M metagenome (GOLD analysis project Ga0123328, IMG submission 89702) | Anaerobic biogas reactor microbial communites from Washington, USA - Biogas_R1_A C12 SIP DNA | ecosystem: Engineered > Bioreactor > Anaerobic > Unclassified | place: Washington, USA...
CCCGAAAAGGACGGCGCCTGCCAACGCCTGCGGAACCCGCAGATGGTATTCAACCGCCAGAGGGGACGACAGGTCGGGCACATTCTCCCAAAGCAGTTGCAGGACGCCCTGCCCTATGCTCGCCACAGGCATTGGATTTCCATAGGTGCCATCGTACACCCATCCATCCGGAAGATACTCGACTACCGACAAGGCTGTCACGAAGGGGGCAATGTCCGACGCGGCGACAATGTTCAGGGAGACCACGAACCCCAATATTCCCGGGGACACCTCCCCCAGACTGGCAACGCTTCGGGTCATATCCACCGTTCCGGGCTCGGTCATGGCGGAGGCAAACCCACCGCATATCAAGCATGCAGAAAACACGATTCCCGACATTTTCATACATCCACCCTTTTGTTCCGGCGACACATCCCCGCGCTGAGAACTCCGTACACCAGCCACGCACTTGAATTATAGAACGCATCTGGACAGGGGTCAAGCCTTCGGCAGTTTTTCCAGGTCCCGGTCAACACTGTCAACAGTATTGCACTGAGTCCACAAATCCCTTTCTGGATGTCACCTCACAAATATCCACCGTCCGGCCGTGTCCGGCCCTGCCACGATTTCCAGGAGTCCCGCCGCCAGCGACACAGGAACAGGCGCTCCTTTGCTTCCCGGAACGCTTCCCTGGCAGAACGCCTCCCCGGTCAAGCCGAGGGCCGGTGAAACCGGGATGCGCAGCTGTCCGGCGCCGTGGAAGAACACCACCAGTTTCGCCCCGCCCTGAACACGCCGGCTTTCGGGAACGGGCGCCCAGGCGACCAGGGGCATGGGGTTTTCCGCAAAGGGGGTCTTCACACCGTCAAGGGTGATCTCCCGGCAGTCCATGCCGGCGAAGGCCTCCGGCAAGCCGCCCTCCCCGGCGCGCCACAGGACCGCCATCCTGCCGTCATAGGAAACCTTCTGCCCGTTGACCTGAAAATCCTCCAGATGCACCCGGTCCGGCGGCATCACCACGCGCTTCATGATCTCCGCGTCCTGCTCCGCGTTCCGGGCAAACCCGCCCGGCCAGTCCTCCAGCACCGAGGTCAGATGCGGGGCGACGCCCACCGCGCCGTTTGGAAAGCGGCAGACCAGATGCGGGCCCGTCCGGGAAAGGTGGTCTGGGTTGTCGTTGACTTCCGGGAACGCGCCGGACGGCGGGTAGGCGCCCAGCCGGTCCAGAATCTCGAACCACGTCCGCGTCTCATAGCCCAGGGAGGCCGCCTGGTCGTCCCGCGGCCGGAACCCCAGGAAGCCGAGCATCCCGCCGGAAGGCAGCCGCCGGAGGGTGCCCGCGCAGTACGCGCCGACATGGGCCACCGCCTCCACCCCCTCCGCCGTGGCGGCGGGATAGACGCGGTCCACAAGGAAATGCGTGAGGACCGGCATGTCGGGCACCCCCTCCAGGGCGCCGGAGAAAGTGGCCACCCGGCCGGGGAGCATAAGCCCCCCCGCGTTCTCCGGGGCCACCTGCGCGCCGAAGAGGCCCTGCCAGGCCGCGAGTGCGGGGTTTCCGTCCGCGTCCAGCAGCGGCGGCGGCCCGGACCAGAGCACACGCCCGCCCTGGTCCGCGAGGGCGGACATCATCTCCAGCAGCCGGGGCGCGGGAAAGGGCTCGAAGAGCGTGCAGAGGGTCGTGAAGCGGCGTCCCCCGAGCACAATCGCGCCGTTCTCCACGCGCCCCATCTCCAGGAGCTTCGCCTGGGTCACATAGTTCGCGTAGCCGTACTGGGTCATCCAGCTCCCGAACCGCTCGCTCGCCGCCACCAGGTCCAGGGGGTACAGCATCAGCACGGACGTGTCGCGGTGCTCCATGTCGGCCACCATGGAGTAGAAATCGGGCCCGCCCGTCCCGGTGACGCTGACGAGGGCGTTCCGGTGGGCGCTCACCGGTCCGGGCATCCCCCAGTGGGCACAGTACGAGTGGGGCACCTCGTTGAGGATGCCGGTGGAACAGGCCAGGGCCAGGGCGTAGTAGTCGCGGTCCATCCACCCGCCCTCCGGGTGGTCGTTTCCGTTGCCCGTGAGGTAGTCGCCCCAGCGGAAATAGTCGTGGCAGGCCGAGGCCGCCTGATGGACCGTGCAGGACCAGACAAAATTCGGGGTGTATTCGTACTGCGCCTGCTGGTGGGGCAGCCGCCCGGTGTCCCACCGGTCAATGGTGGGGCTCTCCGCCCAGGTGGCGTGGGCGCGCGTCTCAAGGCGGCGCCCCATGCGCCCTTCCAGATGCGCCTTTGCGGCGGTGAACAGCTCCACCACGCCGTCCTGCAGGAGACGGTAGTACCGCGACCGCAGCAGGGCGGTCCGGGCGATGTCCTCGGGCGACGCGCCGAAAACGTGCATCCGGTCCGCCTTCGCCCACAGGTCGTTCGCCGTGTCGTCCTGCCCCTGGACGAAATAGACCAGCCACTTCGCAAAGTCGGCGTACTCCGCGCCATACAGCTCCGCGTAGCGGCGCGCGAGGCCGGGGCTGACATAGCGCAGGGCAAACTCCCCGTTGTCGTGGTGGCCAAAATAACCCCAGTCCTGCTGGATGTGCATCTCGTCGCTGTACAGCCCGTTGAGGCGCACGCCCGCGTCGGCGTAGCGGTCCCCCAGCGATTTCAGGTACGGCAGGGCGTTCTCGCTGAAGTAGTCCATCTCGGGGGTGTGGTACTGCTGGACCACGAGCACCCGGTCCCGGCCGTCGCCGTTCCCCGTTCCATGCACGCGGACCCGCACGGCCTGGTAGTCGCCCCGGCCCTCCACGAGGTCCTCGAACACCTCCACATTCGCGGTTTCCGTGATCTCCACGATGTCCGCAGGGTCCACCGCACTGTACTGCGTGCCGCCGATTTCCTTTTCGCGGAACGCGAACACGCGGACCCCGGCGTCTTTCACATCCAGCGGGCCCTTGTTGTTTGCCCAGCGGCGCTGGCGCCAGAGCTGGACGCTGTACGCGCCGCTCTTCGGGTCGCGCAGGCCCTTGCGGTAGTGCATCCACACCCCCTGCTCCCCCGTCTGCTCCGTGTAGCCGGGGCCGATCTCCAGCGGGGACAGCAGGCTCAGTTCCAGCCCGAGGCCGTAGCCCGCAGCGAAGCTGCTGATCGCGGCGATGCGGTCAATGTACCCCTGCTTGTCCGGCGTGAGGGCGCGCGGCTTGCCCTTCTGGCCCTCCCGGTACTGCGAGAAGAAATGGTCAAAGGCGAGGATCAGGGTGCGGGCACCGGCGGCCTGGGCGTGCTCGCAGACCTGGCGGAGGCTCTCCTCGCGCTTGTCAAAGGTGAGGCTGAGGTCCACCGCCTTGTCCGGATCCGACAGCGCCTCCAGCTGCTCGTCGCTCACGAGGATGATGTGGTCCTTGGGCAGCCCGAAAGACCACGGCCCGGGATAGGCGATCATCTCCCCCTGGAAAACATCCCACTGCGGTGCCGCCGCGTCCTGCGCCGCCGCCGCGCCCATAATCATCACGACCGCCCAAGCCTGAAACGCACGCCGCATGCGAACACCCTTTCCTGGTTGTCCGGCCCGGGGCCGGTCCGGCGATGATACCCGACCGGGAACCGCCCTTCAAGGCGCTCCTCTTCCCCGTCCGCTTCCCGCAGAAAATACGCGCGAAGATTGCTTGCCGCGCGTGAGTTCGGCGAATATAATATGAGATTCGGTTTCGGTGCGTTTTTTCACGCGACTGTGCAAGGAGGCGTTTGGCTATGCGACATGGGGCGAGCCTGCTGGCCTCGTTGGAGGGCATGAGCCGCACGGCGTACAACATCGCCGTGGAGCTGTCCAACAACAGCCGCTCCGGACTCACCACGCGCTTTCTCGCGAAGAAACTCGAGGTGCCCGCGGAGGAGATCGAGTACCTTCTCGACGTTAACCACCGCCTCTTCTTCACGGACCTCACGAAGATCAAGCTGGTGCCGGAGGGGTACGGCGCGGTGCGGCGGATCCGGGAGGGTCTTAACAACCACGGGGACATCCCGTCGCTCTGCGCGCGGGTGAAGGCCCTGGGCACCTTCGAGTTCCAGATGCTGGAGGAGCGCCTGGGCTCGGAGAACCCGCTCACGAAGAAGGCGGCCATAGACATCCTTCTGGAAAAGTGCTACCACCATCCCGACTCGCTCCAGGACCATGTTGCGACGGAGCTGTTCTCGGAGACGGCGCGGGAGGTCTTTGACATCCTGTGGCAGAGCAAGAACGGGGTGCTGGCGGTGTCGCAGGTGCACGCGCTGCACGGGGGGAACGAGTACGCGGTGGAGCAGGCGCTGCTGGAGCTGATCCAGGGATTCGCCTGCGCCGAGATGTTCCGCTTCGACGCGGAGGACCGGCTGGTGCGGGTGGTGGGGCTGCTGTCGGAGGTGCGGCAGCACCTCCAGTCCTGCGGCCGCCGCCAGCGCGAGAAGAACCGGCTGCGGCCGCTGCGCGCCGAGGTGGAGTCCCCCGAATACCGCGGGGTCTCCCTCACGGACACCCTCTCCCGCCTGGTGGCCGCGGTCGCCGCGCAGCCGGCGCGGCTGCGCAGCGACGGGGAACTGTTCCGGGAGGACCTTCGAAGGCTCGGGCCGCTGTGCGGCGGCGAGGACAATGAGCCCTCGCTGAGCACCTGCCTCTGGATTGCGACAACGGGCCTGCAATGGCTGGCCTATGTGGACCAGGACCTGGTGGTCCGCGACATCGGCGAGCTGCTCCCGCAGCGGCGGCTGGAGCGCCACAGGACCGTGTGCGAGCAGACCATCCGGTTCATGGACTACACGGCGCAGTGCAAGACCCTGGCGGAACTTGCCGCCGAGATGGAGGACGGCGCCTGGTACAACGCGATGGACCTCGTGGAGAACGCGTTCCGCCGCGACGCGCAGACCTCCCGCCCCGTGCTGAAGCTGGTCAACGGGGCGCACGAGTACGTTGACCCCGCCACCTCGGCCCGCTCCGAGAGCAAGCTGGCGCGCGCCCTCGAGGAGCTGTTTTTCTGGCTGGGGCTGGTGGAGCGGGGCGTGTGCGACGGCAACTCGGCGGTCCGCGTGACGCCGCTGGGCCGCTCGATCCTCCAGGGCACGCCGCTTTCGCGCCTGGAGAAAATCCACCCGGACCCCGCCAGCGAGATCGTGGTCCAGCCCAATTTCGACATCATGGTGCCGATCCAGGACATGGACCCCCTGCTCACGGTGCCGCTCGAGCAGTTTGCGAAACAGGTCAGCACGGGGCAGGTGTCGGTGTACCGGGTTTCCCGGGAGAGCTACCTTCAGGCCGTGCAGAACGGGCACAACCCGGTGACCTTCACTGATTTTCTGCTGCGGCACAACCGCGGGGGCCTTCTTCCGGACAATGTGCGGACCACACTGGAGGACTGGCGCGGGGGCATCAAGAAGGTGCGCGTGCGCACCCTTCACGTCATTGAGGCGGACGACCCGATGACGCTGCTCGATCTGGCCCACCGCAAGCGGGTCGCCCCGATCATTGAGCAGGTTGACCCGCACCGGGTTGTGCAGTTCAAGGGGTTGTCGCGGAAGGAGCTCGCGCGGCTGCTCGAGAAAGAAGGATTTGTGGTGGAATAGGCCCCCGGCGGCCGTCCCGGTCAGGAAGAGATGTCCCCCATTCAGCAGACACAGCAGGATATCGAGAGCAACAAGCGCACCGTTGCGGTGTATGCCGCAGGCACGGCCGCCGTGCTGACTGTGTTCCGCCTCAACCGTGCGGCGGCCACCGCGCTCTTGGAGCGCGCGCCGGAGTGGGGGGCTCTTCTTAACCTTCACCTGTTTGTCTCCCTGCTGGCCGTCACGCTGGCCCTGTCCGCCCTGCAGGCCCTGTGCTTCGCTCGCATGGGCGCCCACCTTGACTATCCGATCTGGCGCCGCGCCGCGCCCCGCACCGCGCTGCGGGAGTTCCTCCCGGTGTGGTTCGTGATTAATCTCGGCGTCACCACCCTGATGTCCGTGGCGGGTTCCGTGGCGCTGTCCAGTCCCGCCCCGACGGCGGGGTTTCTCCTGCTGGTGTCCTGCGCCGCCCTGTGCGCCGCGACGCCCGCCGGGGCCGCGGTCATGTTCCACGCGCAGTCCGGCCCCGCAGCGCCGCGCGACGCCGCCGTCTGCCTGCTCCGCAATTTGCCGGCGCTGGCCCCCGCCCTGCTGCTGGGACTCATGCAGGTTGTCTGCGGCGACCTCTTTCAGGCGGCCTTCCCGTCATCCTCATTCCTGGACATCGCCCTGCTGGGCCTGTGCGACCTTCCCCTGGCCCTGATGGAATGCGCAATCTTGGCGATTTCCTGGAGGGTCTGCATGGCGGACCGCGACCGCGCGCAAGCCGAGGAGAACGCCCTTGATGACGACGACTATTAGAATTGCCGCCACGGCCCTGCTGGTCTGCGGCGCGGCGCACGCCGTTCCGCTCACCCCCGAAACGCTGGAGGCGTGCCTCCCGCGCGGGCTCCTTTCCGCGACCATGGTGCTGGACGTCCGGGTGGCGTACATGAACCATCCCCTCGCGGGCATCGCGCCCGCCCTCCCCGCCGAGGGCGCCTCCCTCCAGATACTGCCCTATGAGGCGCGGCTGTCGGTGCTGAAGAGCTTTCCCGGCGGCGGGCCCATGGAAATGCGGCTTCAGGGCCTGACCGACGCATGCTGGATGCCCGGTGTGGAAACCCGCGCGCTCCTTCTTGTCGCGCCCTCCGAGGGACGGCTGGCACCTGCGGGAACCTTCCCCACGGTCGGTTTCTACCCGGCCTCTGACGGCAAGGCGGAGTTTCCCCCCTTCTCCGGCAACCGGGTGCCCGTGGTCGCCCTCATGACCCTGCTGCACAACTTCCTGGTGGCGAAAACACCGGCCGTGCCGGCGGATTCCCCGGCACCCCTCGAGTTCACGCTCAAAGACACGGACCCGTCGGTGCGGGTGGCGGCGGCGGCCCTGTTCTCCCTTGTGGACCCGGCACAGGTTCCCGCCGGGGCGCTTCTTGACACTCTTGAGTCGGCGCGCGCCGCCGCCCTGGCCGCCGAAGCCAGTCCGTCGCCTTCGCTGATGCTGCTGCTGGTGTCCAGCGCCCTCCCCCGTCTCGAGCCCCGCCTGCTGGCCCTGGTGCGGGAGGATATCTCCTCCCCGGCGCCCGCCTTCAGCGCGGACACGCTTTCCGACCTGCTGCTGCGAAAAGCCCTAAGACTGTCCCCGCCGCAGCGAAAGGAGACTCTGCTCGCCCTGTGCAGTCCCGTCACGGTCCCCGTGGAGGGGCGCGCGGAAACCCGCCGGATTGCCGCCAGTCTGGCGGGCGTGGAAAAGGAGTTGATACGCGAGCCCGGCGCCGATATCACAGAGGCCCTGCATGAAATGGCCGCCCGGCCGGACCAGTTCTCCTGCGTCTCCCAACCTCCCGATCTTGCGGTGGTCTGGCGCGTGCTCATGGCGCGCGACCCCGGGGGAATGCGGCCCCGTCTGGAGGACTTCCTCGGCGGCCGCGCCCCCGTGACACTGGCCCACCCCCTCTCCGTGTCCGACGAGGCGCTCCTGCGGGAGGCCGCACAACGGCTGCTCCAAACGGCCGCATCATGAGCGGAGTCTTTCTTTCCCTCCCCTGGGGCGACGGCGTGGCGACCGCATGCCATGAAGACCTCACCCTTCTGGAAATGCTCACTGTCGCCGAGGCCCCCGCCCTTCCGGACCCGGCGGGCGCGCTGCGCGCGCAATTGGACGCCCCGCCAGGACTCAACGGACCGGCTCTGGCGCCGCTTGTCCCCGGGACGCGCGTGCGCATCATTGTCTCCGACGCCACCCGCCGCACGGGCATGCACCTGCTGCTCCCCGCACTGCTGGACGCTGTTGCACAGCGCGGCGTCCGCCGGGAGGACATTTCCTTCCTCGTGGCCACCGGCGTCCACCGCGCGCCGACGGAAGACGAGTTGGACGTCATCCTGGGCGCGGAAGTTCACCGGGAGTTTTCCGGAAGAATCCTTTGCCACAACGCCGAAGACGCTGCCTCCCTGCGCTTCACCGGCAACACCCGGCGCGGCACCCCCGTGTGGATCAACCGGGCCGCCCTGGAGACCGATTTTCTGATCGTCACCGGGACCGTGGTCCTGCATTACTTCGCGGGGTACGGGGGGGGGCGCAAGGCGGTGGTGCCCGGCATCGCGGGGCGCGCCACCATCGCGGCCAACCATTCCCTTAACCTGGACCCCGACTCCGACCGCCTCAACCCGGCCGTCCGCACCGGGATCATGGCGGGCAACCCGGTGGCCGAGGACATGGCGGAGGCGGCGGCGACGGTGCCCGTGCATCTCTGCATAAACACGGTGCTCAACCGGCAGTGCGGCCTGTGCGGCGTCCATGCGGGGTCCCTGGAGGCCGCCCACGCCGGCGCCTGCCGCCAGGCGGCGGCGCTGTACCGGGTTCGCTTGAACGAACCCGCCGACCTCGTGGTGGCCTCGGCGGGCGGCGCGCCGAACTTTCTCCAGAGCCACAAGGCCCTGCACAACGCGTGGCAGGCCCGCCGTCCCGGCGGCCTGGTGCTGTTCCTCGCCCCCTGCCCCGAAGGGCTGGGCGGCAGCGGGTTCGCCCGGTGGCTCTCCCTGGGCAGTCCGGCCGCCGTGATCGCCGGCCTGCGCGAGCGCGCGGAGATCAACGGCCAGACGGCGCTGAGCACTTTGGAGAAGACCCCGCACACCGTGCTGGTGTCGGGGCTGTCCGGCGAAGACCTGTCCCTTCTGGGGGCCACGCCGGCGCGGACCTTTCAGGAAGGGCTGGACCTGTGCGTTGCACGCCTGCGCGCGGCGGGCATTGTCCGGCCCACCGTCATCGCCATGCCCGAAGCCGGATACACGGTGCCGGGGGGCGTTGCGGAGGGGGACTCCCAAGCCGTACCATAGGCGTCCCGGCGGTCCTCGGTTCATGGACGTTATGGACGTTATGGACGGTATGGACGGTATGGACTTGAAAAGGAGGTCCCCCACATGTTCGCGTTTTTGCGCGGCGCGGTTCACCACAAGACGGCCACGGCCATCGCACTGGACGTGGGCGGGGTGGGCTTTCTGGTGCATGCGCCGGAACCGGTGCTCCGCCGCGTGGTCGCGGGGCAGGAGGTCACCCTGCTCACGCACTGCCATATCCGGGAGGACGACTTCCTGATCTTCGGGTTCCTGCGGGAGGAGGAAAAGTCCCTGTTCGAAATGCTGCTGGGCATCTCCGGGGTCGGCCCCAAAGTGGCCCTGGCGGTTGTTTCGGCGCTTCCCCCGGCACCCTTTGCGGAGGCGGTGATGGCAAACGACATCACGGCGATCTCCAAGGCCCAGGGCGTCGGCAAGAAGCTGGCGCAGCGCATCCTGCTCGAAACCAAGACGAAGATGGGCCAGAGCCCGGAGTGGGAGGCCTTCTTCGGCGAAGCCAAGGCGGACGAAGCCCCCGAGGGCGACGACGCCTACGAGGCCCTGGTCTCCCTCGGCTGCACGCCCCCGGAGGCGAAGAAGGCCGTGGCGGCAGCGCGGGCCAATCTGGGCGCCGGCGCACCGGACGAGGAGGTGGTGCGCGCGGCCCTGAGAACCCTTGCGAGGAAATGACCCATGGCAAACGCGGACCTGGTAAACCCCGAGCCCGTCGAGGACGACCGGAGTTTTGACGAGCAGATACGCCCGGCAAAACTGACGGACTTTCCCGGACAGGAGCCGATCAAGGACAAGCTGCGGATCGCCATCCAGGCGGCGAAACAGCGGAGCGAGCCCCTGGACCACCTGCTGCTGAGCGGCCCTCCGGGCCTGGGGAAGACCACCCTCGCCCGGATCCTCGCGAACGAGATGGGCGTGGACATCAAGCAGTCCTCCGGCCCGGTCATCGAGCGCCAGGCCGACCTCTCGGCCATTCTGACCAGTCTCGAGTCCTTCGACATTCTCTTCATTGACGAGATCCACCGGCTGAACCACGCCGTGGAGGAGACGCTGTACTCCGCCATGGAGGACTTCGAGGTGGACATCATGCTGGGGAAGGGGCCCACGGCGCGGTCCATGAAGATCGGGCTGAAGCCCTTCACGCTCATCGGGGCCACCACACGGGCGGGCCTGCTCACGCCGCCCCTCCGCGCGCGCTTCGGCGACGTGTGCCGCTTCGACCTGTATTCGCCGGCCGAGCTGGTGCGCATCATCGAGCGCTCCGCGCGCATCCTGTCGGTGCCCGTCACCGACAACGGCAGCCTGGAGATCGCCTCCCGGTCGCGGGGCACGGCGCGGGTGGCCAACCGGCTGCTGCGGCGGGTGCGCGACTTCGCCCAGGTCAAGGG